>Ga0265338_10006243_pt1 | contig 15253 bp, 9 predicted proteins | sample 42126metaG_FD_193579 | JGI IMG/M metagenome (GOLD analysis project Ga0265338, IMG submission 193579) | Rhizosphere microbial communities from Carex aquatilis grown in University of Washington, Seatle, WA, United States - 4-21-26 metaG | ecosystem: Host-associated > Plants > Roots > Rhizosphere >... | reverse complement strand
CCGAGCATGCCGCGGTGGTTTTGAGCAAATTGTCCAAGCGGCTGCGCGAAGCGGGGATCAAGCTGCCGTCGACCATCAGCACGCCGTATGTGAACACCATCCCGCGCGAGGAAGAGCCGAAGTATCCGGGCAATCGCGAACTTGAACGCCGCATCAAGAGCCTGATCCGTTGGAACGCGATGGCGATGGTGGTGAACGCCCATCGCGCGTACCCGGGGTTGGGCGGTCATATCTCCACCTACGCGTCGTGCGCTACGCTCTGCGAAGTCGGGTTCAACCATTTCTTTCACGGGGGCGACGGTGATCGGCCGGCGGATTTGGTTTACTTCCAAGGACACGCTTCACCGGGTAATTACGCCCGCGCATTTTTGGAAGGGCGGCTTGACGAACGCCATCTGCAACATTTCCGCCAGGAACTGGCGGAGGGCGGGGGACTTTCCTCGTATCCGCATCCATATTTGATGCCGGATTTCTGGCAGTTCCCCACCGTGTCGATGGGGCTCGGCCCAATCATGTCGATTTACCAGGCGCGATTCAATCGATACCTGCGGGTGCGTGGGTTCGTGAAGGGCGAAGAACCGAAGGTGTGGTGTTTCGTGGGGGATGGCGAGAGCGATGAGCCGGAGACGCTCGGTGCGCTTACGTTGGCGGCGCGCGAAGGACTCGACAACCTGATTTGGGTGGTCAACTGCAACCTGCAACGCCTGGACGGACCCGTGCGCGGCAACGGCAAGATCATCCAGGAACTCGAAGCGGCGTTTCGCGGGGCGGGCTGGAACGTCATCAAGGTCATTTGGGGATCGAATTGGGACCCGTTGCTCCAGGCAGACAAGACCGGTTTGCTGGTGAAGCGGATGGAAGAGGCGATCGATGGTGACTACCAGAAATATTCGGTGGAACCTGGCAGCTACACGCGCAAACACTTTTTCGGCAAGTATCCTGAGCTGCTCGAGTTGGTGAATCACCTCAGCGACGACCAGATCCATAAATTGGTACGCGGTGGACATGACCCGCAGAAAGTTTATGCGGCGTTCCAGGCGGCGGTGGAACACAAGGGTGCGCCGACAGTGATTCTGGCCAAGACCGTGAAGGGTTACGGACTCGGCGAAGCTGGCGAGGGACGTAACATCAGCCACCAGCAGAAGAAGCTTAACGAAAAGGAACTGCGCGAGTTTCGGGAGCGATTCGAGATTCCGATCAGTGACGAGGAAGTCACCCAGACTCCGTTTTATCGTCCGCCACCCGCCAGCGCCGAGGCGAAGTATCTGCTGGAACGACGGAAAGCGCTCGGCGGATTTTTGCCCGCGCGGGTGGTGCGCGCGCCGAAGATCGAGATCCCGGCGCGTGCTGAGTTCACCGAGTTCTTGAAGGGCTCCGGCGCGACGGAAGCTTCCACGACGATGGCGTTCGTGCGGCTGTTGGGCACGCTATTGCGGAACGCAAATATCGGCAAACACATCGTACCCATCATCCCCGATGAAGCCCGCACATTCGGCATGGACGCGTTGTTTCGTGAGATCGGTATTTATGCGCCGAAGGGGCAACTCTACGAGCCTGTCGACCGCGAGGCGCTGTTGTATTACCACGAGACGAAAGACGGACAGATTCTCGAGGAAGGCATTACCGAGGCGGGATCGATGTCGTCGTTCATCGCGGCGGGGACGGCCTACGCGAATCATGCGGTGAGCATGATTCCTTTTTACATTTATTATTCGATGTTTGGGTTCCAACGCATCGGTGATTTGATGTGGCTGGCTGGTGACATCAAGGCGAAAGGGTTTCTGCTGGGCGCGACCGCGGGCCGGACGACGCTGAACGGCGAAGGCCTGCAGCATCAGGACGGTCACAGCCAGTTGTTGGCGACGACCATCCCGACGTTGATGACCTATGACCCGGCGTTTGCATACGAGATCGCGGTGATCGTCCAGGACGGCATGCGGCGGATGTACCAAGAGGGTGAAGACGTGTTTTATTATCTTTCGCTCTACAATGAGAATTATGCGATGCCACCGATGCCTGCGGGTGTCGAGGAAGGCATCCTGAAGGGGCTTTACAAGTTCCGCAAAGGCGCGGACGGCAAGAAACACAAGGCGCACATTTTCGGGAGCGGCACGATCATCCGGCAAGCGTTGCGAGCGCAGGAGATTTTGGCCGAACGGTACGATGTCTCGGCGGATGTATGGAGCGCGACGAGTTATAAACTGCTGAAGACCGATCGGCAGCGTGTGAGCCGGTGGAACATGCTTCATCCGACCGAGCCGCCACGAAAGTCGTACTTGGAAACAGTTCTCGAGGGTGAGAAGGGCGTGTTTGTGGCCGTGTCGGACAATATCAAACTCGTGCCCGACCAGATTGCGCCGTGGGTGCCCGGTGGACTCGATACGCTCGGTACGGACGGTTTTGGCCGAAGCGACACACGCGAGAACCTGCGCCGCTTTTTCGAGATCGACGCCGAATGCACCGTGATCGCCACGCTGTATTCGTTGGCCAAGAAGGGCGAGGTCGAGATGAAGGTGGTGGCGCAGGCGATCAAGGATCTGAACGTGGATCCTGAGAAGGTGTTCCCCCAAATGGTCTGACGCGGTTCTAGACCCGCTGTTCGGTGCCGTCCCAACTTTCCGATTACTCAGGACGCTTGAGTTCTGGCGCGAGGCGGGCTAATAAATAGAGTGGTTGGTTCGGCAGAAAGGCCACAGAATTCATGGACATTACATTACCGCGTCTGGGCGAGGGAGCTGAGTCGGGGACGGTGGTCAGCATCTTCGTCAAACCCGGCGATCAGGTCAAAGAAGGCCAGACGATTGTCGAACTGGAGAACGAGAAGGCGGTCGCGCCGATTCCCGCGAGTGCGGCGGGACAGGTCACCAAGGTGTACGTCAAGGAAGGCGACAAGCTTTCCGTCGGCCAGCCGATCATTGCCTTGACGAACGGTGGCGCGCCTGCGGCAACGACGACGACACCCACATCGGCAGTGCCAAAGGCGGAATCGCGTCCAGCGCCTGCGCCGGCTCAACGGCCCACGCGTCCGGCGGTGGAGCCTCCGAGCGTTGATTTTGTTGGTGAACCAGTCCAGAACGAATCGGTCGCGGCATCACCGACCGTTCGCAAGCTGGCGCATGAATTGGGCATCGACTTGGGCCGTGTGCGGGGCAGTCAATCCGGCGGGCGGATCGTGATCGAAGACTTGCGCGGTTATATACAGCAGCTTCAGGCGCGGGCGTTCGATAAGCAAACCGTGCCGTCGGCCGCAGTGCCGGCGCCGAAACCGGCCGCCGAAAAGATCGATTTCGAGAAATGGGGACCGGTGACGCGCAAGCCCGTGACCTCGTTGCGCAAGATCATCGCGCAACGGATGCATGAATCGTGGGTGAGCACTCCACGGGTGACGCAATTCGATGAAGCGGATATTACGGGAATTGGGGCGCTGCGAAAGAAGTACGCAGCGAAGTACGAGAAGAAAGGCGGACATCTCACGCTGACGCCGTTTCTCATCAAAGCAGTCGTCGCGGCGCTGAAGAAACAGCCGGCGTTCAACAGCAGCCTAGACGAAGCGACCGAAGAGATCGTTTTCAAGAACTACTATCACATGGGCATCGCGGTGGACACGGAACAGGGATTGATCGTGCCGGTGATTCGCGATGTCGACAAGAAGAGCCTGCTGCAGCTTTCGAAGGAACTGGCTGAACTCGCCGAGAAGACGCGGCAACGCAAGGTGGCGGCGGACGATTTGAAAGGCGGCACGTTCACCATCTCGAACCAGGGCGGCATTGGCGGCGGCTTCTTCACGCCAATTGTCAACAAACCCGAGGTGGCGATCCTCGGTGTCGGCCGGGGCGTGTTGAAACCGGTCGTCCGTGGCGCGAAGATCGAGAAGCGGATGATGTTGCCGCTCGGGTTGTCGTATGACCACCGAGTGATTGACGGCGCGACGGCAGCGCGGTTCATCGTCGAGATCGTGCAGGCGCTCGAAGCGTATAAAGAATCTGACGTTAAGATTTAGCATCAGTATTGGAAGAGGAACGCGATGGAGTCGATCAAAACTGAATTAGTGGTGCTGGGCGCGGGGCCGGGCGGGTACGCGGCGGCGTTTTATGCGGCGGACAAGGGTAAGAAGGTGCTGCTGGTCGAGATGGATAAGCAGTTGGGCGGAGTCTGTCTCACCCGTGGCTGCATTCCGTCGAAAGCGCTCCTGCACGCGACCAAGATGATTACCGAAGCGCGCGACTCCGTGCATCGCGGCATTACGTTTGGCGAACCGAAGATCGATTTGGACAAACTCCGCGCGTGGAAGAATTCGGTTGTCGAGAAACTGGCGGGCGGGGTCACCAGCCTGGCGAAACTGCGCGGGGTGACGGTGCTGCAGGGACGCGGCTACTTCGAAGATTCCAAGACATTGCGGGTGGAGACGGCGGACGGGCAGAAATTCGTCAATTATGAGGCGGCCATCATCGCGGTCGGTTCGAAGTCGGCGATGCCCAAGGCGTTCGACCTCGGCAATCCGCGGATCATGACCTCGCGCGAGGCGTTGGAGGTGCCCGATGTGCCTGAAAAACTGTTGATCGTGGGCGGCGGCTACATCGGCATGGAGTTGGGAACGGTGTACGCGGCGCTGGGCAGCAAAGTGGTGGTGGTCGAGGCGCTGGGATCGATTCTGACCGGCGCGGACGCCGACCTGATCCGGCCGGTGCAGCGATATGCGGAGAAGGCGTTCCAGGAAGTCCGCGTGAAGACCAAAGTGGTTTCCATGTCGACGGTGGGCAAACAAATCAAAGTGGTCATGGAAGCGGACGGGAAGAAGACCGAGGAACTGTACGACCGCGTGCTGGTATCGGTCGGACGCGTGCCGAACCATGCCGACCTCGGCCTTGAAAACACCAAGATCACAAAAGACGAACGCGGCTTCATCAAGGTGAATGAGAAGCAGCAGACCAATGATCCCGCGTTGTACGCGATTGGCGACGTGACCGGCGGCGTGTTGCTGGCGCACAAGGCATCGCGCGAGGCGCGGTTGGCCGTGGATGCCATCACAGGCGATTACGAATCGTTGGACAAGTACATCATCCCGGCGGTGGTGTTTACTGATCCCGAAATTGCGTGGTGCGGCCTGACCGAAACGGAAGCGAAACAAAAGGGGATTACCGTCAAGGTGGCGCGATTCCCGTGGGGCGCATCGGGTCGCGCGCAGACATTCGACAGTCCCGACGGCCTGACGAAGTTGATTATCGATCCCGCGACCGAACGGGTGTTGGGCGCGGGCATCGTCGGCCACGGCGCCGGTGAATTAATCAGCGAGTTGGTGTTCGCCATCGAAATGGGCGCAACGGCGTACGATCTCGCGGCGTCGATTCATCCGCACCCGACCTTGTCGGAGACGATCATGGAATGCGCCGAAGTGTTTTACGGCAACGCCACCCACACGTTCACGCGGAAGGAAGCGCCGCGACGGGAGGGGTGAGCGGTGAAGGTCAGCGAGGTGGCGAAGCGCCGTTCGTTGGGACGCGCGGTTCGGTGTCTTGTGTTGCATCAAAAAAACGTGTCCACCACAAACCTCTCTTCCCGTGTTCGTATCTGAATAGAAGTATCTTCATACCCTGATCGGTTTCAAGGAGTGCCGCATAACAATCGGGCAATTCTCTCAATGCGATCTTGCGAGCTTCCACAATCCGGAATGTTTTGATCTGGCCACGCTCCAAAGACCACATCGCCACCGCGGCGGAGACAACCTCCTTAGGCGTCGCATTAGAGGATATCTCAATAATCGGAGCTCCGCCGTTTAGCCAAAGTCCGTTACTGGAGTTGAGCCTCTCAGCGAGAGCATCAATCGAATTGGTTGAGGAGTCGGCCCTAGCATAGCCGGCGACAAACAAAGCGACAAATATGAGTACTCTGTTCATGTTGTCCAACAAATGTTTACGCGGCCCAATCGCCGTGTAGTAAAGCTCGTTCTGTAGGGGGATTGTCATGTCTTTTCGCTGAAGTTCAAGCATTCCCGCAGGAACAGCTCAGCGTGTTGGACGGGGAAAAGATTGCGTGGAAAGGGGCGTCGCGTCTCACAAGTCATAAAGAATCACCGGGGTTTGTACTTGCCACGGCGTTCACGAGCGACGGTGACACGAGCGGGCGCTTCCACGTATTTGAGACCGTGACGGCGAGCAAATTCCTTGCCCTGCTGATTCGCCTCGGCCCAGAACTTCTCGCTGCCGACCCGCTTCTCCTCGGCGACCATCGCCTGGCGAATCCGATGCAGCTCGCGGATGGCGGCGGGCTCCTTTTCGTTTTTCATAGTCCCATCACCTCTTTTGGGGTGTGAATCCGCATCAACGGCCAGCCATACCGCCGGTTTACTTCGTTGATGCGCGCCACTTTGTTTGGATTGGCCAAATGTTTCATGTTCCAACTTACGATCATATCCAAGTGATGACAAACTGCCACGGCCACATGGAGCAAGTCGTCCTGAAACCGCGCCGGTACGATTCGAGCTACCGCGTAATGGTGAGCCAACGATTCGGCTTCCGGCGTCATGCCCAGCATCGTCGGTCGCAACTCCCGAACGACTCTTTCCAGTGATTCTCGCCGCGGACTGCGTGTCCGGGCAAGTTCCTTGGTTAACACCGGCGACACGAATAGCTCGTGCTTCGACAACTGCAACCAATCGACGAACAACTCCGTGATCCGCTTCTTCTCCGGCGCGTCGTCATGCAGCAGCATGTTGGGAACGCTGGTCTCAATGTAGAGCTTCATAGAACCTCCGGCACCAAGCGTTCATAGATGTCAGTTTAGCGAGAGTAAGACTCTTCGACAAGCCCGCTGCTACAGGACGGCAATTGCGGACAGCGCCTGCGACTACATCCGCGAGAATCCCGTGGGGCCTGGTCTGGTTGACAAGGGTGAGGATTGGGTTTAGGTGTGGTGGCTGACGGCTGGCGTATAGCCAGAACCGGAAAGAGAACGGAGCAGGTCCGTCCTACCAAAGGCAGGAGGCGACGCGGTGAGCCACCGCGCCTTACCGAACCCCGAAGAGCCACATGAAAGATCGAAGAGAATCGAGGCGGGTCGCAGGCGAAGGAATTACGGTTGGGGGGGAACTTCTATATGGAAAGAGTGTTTCTGCCAAACGAACCCAACTGAAAAACGTGTAACTACTTTATTGTGAATTGATTAAGAAAAATATGAGTTGGGTTCGTTATACAAAAAAGCGCATGAAAGAGGGATCAAAATAAGGTGAAAGGTCGCCTTTTGTGTGTGTTTTGATGGTCGAAATGGGAACGATGGGGCTACAAAAGCTCTACACGGCGGGCTTGCCCGGTGGTTTGGTGCGTTGATAGACTGAGAACGCTATGTCGGACTTGGATATTAAGAAAATTGTTTCGGAACGACTCGGGGAAAACTACGAGTTGCACGAGAAGTACATCAACCCGGTCCTGGTGAAGGTATTTCGGACCATCGGGTTCGACCGGGTGTACACGAAAGCCAAGGGGCAGTACCTGTGGGACAAGGAGGGCAACCGGTACCTCGACATGTTGAGCGGGTTCGGCGTGTACTCGATAGGCCGCAATCACCCGCAGGTGGCGCAGGTGATCCGCGACGTACTCGATATGGATCTGCCGAACATGGTGCAGATGGACTGCGCGTTCCTGGCAGGTTTACTCGCGGAAGCACTCGTCAAACATTGCCCGCCGCATCTGGAAGCGGTGTTCTTCTGCAACTCCGGCACGGAAGCGGTCGAGGCGTCGTTGAAGTTTGCGCGCGCGGCGACGGGTCGGAGCAAGTTTGCCTATCTCGACCATGGCTGGCACGGGCTGACGCTGGGTTCGCTGGCGATCATGGGCAACGAGGAATTCCGCGAGAGTTTCGGCGAGATGTTGCCCGGCGTGCAAGTGCCCTACGGCGACCTGGAAGCACTCGAACAGACGCTGGCGAAAAAGGACATCGCGGCGTTGGCGGTGGAATGCATCCAGGGGAAAGGCGTGCGCATCCCGCCGGATGACTATTTCCCGGCCGCACAAGCGTTGTGTCGGAAGTACGGTACGTTATTTTTCTGTGACGAAGTGCAAACTGGTTATGGACGCACCGGCAAAATGTTTTCGTTTCAACATTGGAATCTCGAACCCGACATCATCTCGACCAGCAAAGCGCTCAGCGGCGGGTACGTGCCGGTCGGCGCGATGATCACGCGTCGCACGATCTACCAGAAGTTATTCAATCGGATGGACCGTTGCTGGGTACACTCGTCGAGCTTTGGCCGCAACAATTTGGGCATGGCGGTCGGGTTGGCGACGTTGCACATCCTGGACGAAGAAAAGTTGGTGGAACGCAGCGCCACGCAGGGCCAGAAACTGCTCGACGCGGTCAACGCATTGAAAGCCAAACACGAAGTCCTCATGGAAGCGCGCGGCAAAGGCTGCATGATCGGCATCGAATTCCACGAGCCCAAGGGTCTCAAAATGAAAATGGCGTGGAAGATGATCCACGCCGCGCACGATGGATTATTCGCGCAAATGGTGGTGATGCCGCTGCTGGAAAAACATCATGTGTTGACGCAGGTCAGCGGCAATCACGGCGATATCATCCGCATTTTGCCGCCGTTTGTCATCACGGACGAAGACATTGAGTATTTCGTCCACGCGCTCGACGACGTGCTGAGTGATTGCTATAAGCTGCCCGGGCCGATGTGGGACCTGGGCGCGAATTTAGTGAAGGCAGCGCTGGCAAACAAAGGCGGCAAGAAGACGGAGCGAGAACCCGTCGGCGCCGAGCACTGATCGGGCAAACGTGTCTTTCCGTTTTCACCATGCGATAACCCCGCCCGTGGCCCCCGATGCGACAACGGTATCTTAGCAGACTGGCCGACCTCGTTTGCCGTTGGCCCCTGGCGCTTGTGGTCGCGGGGATCGTACTCGCGGGGGCGGCCGCGTTCCACGCGGTGCGACACCTTGAGTTCAAGACCGGACGGAACGACCTGATTGGCCGTGACAGTGAGTACTGGCGGCTCTACAGCGAATACGCCCATGAGTTCAGCGGGGAAGAGGACTACCTCATCGTCGTTGAGAGCGACCAACCCCTGCGCAACCGGGCGGTGATCGACACGCTGGTGGCGGCGCTGTTGTCGCCCACGAACAACCCCGCGCCGAGCGATGCGGCGGGCGCCCAATCGTTCAAGCCCGACGATCTCTATTACCGGGTCGACTTCGACGCGCTGAAGAAATGGTTCCTGTACTACCTCTCGGTCGATGACTTGAAGCAGATTCGTGATTCGATTAAAGACTTCAAGCAGCTGCTCGCGATTCTTCAACATCGTCCGACGCTGGATACGTTTTTCGATACGATGAACCGGATGCTCATGCAAATGGATGGCGCGCCCGAGGCGCAGCGGCGGCAAATGGAATCGTTCCTGCCGACGGTGAGCGCCATTGTCGGGCAGATGGGCCAGTTCAACGGGCAGGACCAGCAAGGTGCGTTACTGTCGCCGTGGGCGAGCGCGTTCTTCAGCCAGGAGATGGTGGGGCAGGCCGAGGAACAGATGCGGTGGGAAGGATACCAGACCTTTCGCAAAGGGCAGATGTTCCTGTTGCTGGTTCATCCGCGGGTTGAGAAGGGGACGTCGGAGGCGTTGCATGAGGCGACGATCCCGAAGTTGCGGCGCGTCCTGGCGGAGGCGCACTTGAAGTTCCCCGATGTGAAGATCAACCTCACCGGCGAGCCCGTGCTCGACTACGACGAGATGCTGCAGTCGCAAAACGACGCGACGAAAGCGACGATCCTGACGTTGGGGCTTATCTTCATACTGTACGCGTTGACATTTCCCCGGATGATGCGGGTCTCATTGACCGTCGCCGGCGTGCTGATCGCGATGTTGATCGCCAACATGGTGGTCGTGCTGGCCGCCTGCATGGGATACGCCACGCTGTCCATTGGCCACCTGAACATCATCACGGTGACGTTTGCGGTAATGATTCTCGGGCTGGGGATCGATCTCGGTATTCAATTCGTCGCCCGGTACACGGAAGAATTGAGCAAAGGGTTCCCGCGAGTGGAGGCGGTGCGCGGGGCGATCCAGCACACAGGCCCAAGCATTGTCACGGCGGGGGTGACGAATGCCGCTGCATTCTTTGCGATGAGCCTGGCCGGATTTCGTGGGGTAACCGAGCTGGGAGTGATCGCGGGCGGCGGGATGCTGATCGCGACAGCCGGGACAATGACCGTGTTGCCCGCGCTGATTTTGCTCGTACACCGCAAGGGCGGGGCCGCGCCGATTCCGGCGCAATCGATGGCGTCGCGCGTCGAGCACCTGTTGTTAAGCCGACCCTATCTGATCCTGACGGCCCTGGGCATTATCACGGTGGGCGCATTGCTGGTGGGGTGGAAGGCACGATTTGATTACAATGTATTGAACCTGCAATCGAAAGGGTTGCCGTCGGTGGAGACGGAATTGCGACTGCTAAACGCCGACGTGGAATCGACCTTATTTGCCGCGATCGTGTGCGATGATTTGAAACAAGCGCGCGACCTGCAGGAACGACTGGCCAAACTTCCCAGCGTGGCGACGGTCCACAGTATGGCGGAATTGATACCCGAGCAGCAGGAGCAGAAAGCGGGGATTATTCGGGCCATTCAACAGGAACTCGGAACGGTCCAATTTGAAATACCGCCAGCGGACCCGGCTGACGCCGAACTGGTGTTGCGCTCGCTGGCATCGTTGCGGTTGCGCGCGGCCAAGCTTTTGCGGGGTGCGACGGAACGCAACGACTCGGCAAGCGAGGCGGCGTTGCGGCCGCTTGTGGAAGCGACGACACAGACGCATGCGAAACTGCACGACCTGGAGTCCAGCGATCTGCAGCAGCGATTGTCGAAATACGAGAAACGATTCTATGGGGATTTACAGGCGCAACTGCAACTCATGGGCGACCAGGTTGTGAATCGGACCATGAGCATCGACGATGTTCCGCAGGGAGTGCGTGAGATGCTGATCGGAAAGACGGGCAAATTTCTTGTCCGGGTGTTTCCGAAGGAGAACATCTGGGAGCGGGAGCCGCTCGTGCGATTTGTGCGGGAAGTGCAGTCGGTCGCGCCGAAGGCGACGGGCACGCCGCTGGGGCTGTACGAGTTCGTGGAGATCCTGAAGACGGGATATCGCAACGCGGCGTTGTGGGCGCTGCTGGTGATCGCGGTGCTGATCTTCATCGACTTTCGTGGGGGGTACGCCACGTTGTTGACGATTCTGCCGCTGCTGGTCGGGACGGCGTGGATGTTTGGGGCGATGGTGGTACTGCGGATCGATTTCAACCCGGCCAATATCATGGTGCTGCCGCTGATCGTGGGAATCGGCGTGGCGTACGGGATTTATGTGGTGCAACGCTATCGGGAGAGCCACGAAGCGACCTTCTACAGCAAGAGCACGGGGCGGGCGGTCATTCTCTCGGCGCTGACGACGACGATTGCGTTTGCCAGCCTGCTCATCGGGGCGCACCGCGGAATCCGCAGCCTTGGATTGGTGATGACCATCGGCGTTATCGCCTGCCTCATTGCCGCGCTGGCGCTTCTGCCGTCGCTGCTAGAGGTGGCGCGCCGGAAGGGTTGGAAAGTTTAGCTGAGCGACGGCCAGTTCGAGGAAGCGGGCCAGTTTTTGGCCGGAGTGCTTGGCGCGATAGCCGAGCCGGGCCAGGTCGGCCAGCACACGCGGGTCGCGCACACAACTGGAAAACACACGATCGGCACGCAATTGGCCGAGCACGAAGAAATCATTGAACTCGTCGGGGAGGTCTTCGTGAACGTTGTCCGTGATACAGCGGACCGCAAGAAAGTCGGTCTTTCGGGCTCCGCAGACGGCGGCAACCGCGCTCGTTTCCATGTCGACCGCCAGGGCGCCGGTGACCTTGCCGATGCGCGCCTTGTTCTCAGCCCGCAACACCATCTCATCCGTCGTCATGATTTTTCCGTAGTGGACGCGAATATCGCCCGTATCATCCCCATGGATCCGGGAAGGATGAACGGGTTTGTGAGTTGTGTCCCACATGATCTGGTCACCTTGATCCCGGCGGAGCTCGAGGATCTCGGTGCCGACGACAATGTTGCCGTCTTCGACATCCGGCTGGAGACCGCCTCCAAAACCGGCGCTGATGATGAGATCCGGCCGGTAACAGCGAATCGTCATTTCGGCCGCGATCCGGGCGCATTCCTTGCCGATGCCAAGCGCGAGAAGCGCGACGGGCTGGCCGCCGAGCGTCCCCTCGTGGAAATCGAGATGTTCCTGGCGGACGACGTGATTGGCGTCGGCGCGACGCAGAATGGGGCGGAGTTCCTGCCGAACCGCGACAAGGATGGCGATCATGGCCTTCGGTGCTTCACATGAGCACCGCTACTGTCGTGTTAACTGCAGCACCCATTGTCGCCGTTGCCATGAGTGGCGGCAGCGACGGCGGCAGTGACTTCTCGGTCGGCGAGCGTTTGTTGGATGTTCGTCTGAACGGAATCGCGCTTGCCTGTGAGATGACCCCGGCCGGTGGTGACGCCGTTATAAGCATCCACGTGCGAAGCATTGGCAACAGGTTTTGGTTTCTGGCCGAAGTTATAGCGAATGAGTTTCCATGTATCACCGCGTTGGGTGTCAATCCCGAGCGAGGGGGTCGGCTCATAGCCGCAATGCGTCATGCAATTCTCGCAGCGCGGGTCGCGGGCCACGCCGTCGAAGACGCCATACTTGTCCCAATCAACTTTTTGGAGCATCTCTTGATACCCCTCAAAGTGACCGTCAGTCATGAGGTAGCAGGGGGCCTTCCAACCGCGGACGTTGCGGGTGGGGATGGCCCACGCGGTGCAATGCAGATCGCGTTTACCGGCGAGGAACTCGAGGTAAATCGGCGAGCCGAAGAACGTGTACTTTTGGCCCCAGTCGACGACGTTCTTGAACTTCTCGCGAGTGAGTTTGCGGGTCAGGAAGAAATCTTCAGGCTGCTTGCTCAGTCGCTTGATCATGTCCTTCTTGGCGGCGTCGTATTCGTAGCCGGGGGTGATCGTGTGGCCGTCCACGCCAAGATTCGAGAGAAAGTCGAACATCTTCTCGATCTCGTCCATGTCGGTTTCTTTATAGATCGTGGCATTCGTCGCGACTTGATAACCGAGAATCTTGGCCATCTTGATGGCTTCGATACACTCCTTGAATACGCCTTCGCGCTCGACGATGAGGTCATGAATGTATTCGAGACCGTCAACGTGAACGTTCCAATACATCCATTTCGAGGGCTTGATGCCCGGGCGACCATCGTTCTTGCCCTTGCGGACTTCGGCGGCTTCCTTCTCGGTGATGAGCTTCTGCGCGAGCAGCGCATCCAGCTTCGGTTCGATGGCGGCGCTGTAATTGCGGGCCAAATGCTCCCGCATTTTCTTGCGCATGAACATGCCGTTCGTGCACACGTAAACAATGCGCCCTTGATCCAGCAACCCGTCGATCAATTCCTCGATTTTCGGATAGATAAGCGGTTCGCCGCCGCAGATGGAAACCATCGGGGCGTTGCATTCCGTGGCGGCGCCAAGGCAATCCTCGAGGCTCATCATGTCTTTGAGGTTGGTTGAGTACTCGCGGATGCGGCCGCAGCCCGTGCACGTGAGGTTACAAGTGTGCAGCGGCTCCAGCTGGAGCACGAGGGCGAATTTCCCGGTTCGCTTGAGCTTGTTGGTGATGATGTGCCGGGCAATCTTCGCCGACAATGTGAAAGGAAATCTCATTTATACTTCTCCTGTTTTCGAGCCTTAAACTTCCGTTAAATGCGCCAAGGCGCGCAGGCGCGCCACCTTTCGCAAGATGCGCGGCTGCTTGAAAAACAGCTGGATCACGCGTGACTTTTCCTGTTCGCGCGGCACCGGGGAAAAACCCTGCAACATATGCCGCGCATACATGCCGAGCGCCATGAGCGGGAAATAGTGGCGATAATAATGGTAACGCAGATAAAACACGCGCGGGAAGCCAGTACCCGTGAACAGTTCCTCTTCCCAAGTGCCGTCCAATTCCTGCTGATAGAGCAAGTGTTTGATCCCGCGCGAGACCTCGAGCGAATTCACCTCACCGGCGGAGATCAATCCCATGATCGCCCACGCCGTCTGCGAGGCGGTGCTCCGGCCGATGCCCTTGAACTGGGGATCGTCGTAGCTGCGCAGCGATTCACCCCAACCGCCGTCAGCATTTTGTGACGATTTCAACCACGCCACCGCGCGCCGGATGTAGGGCAGGCGCATGTCTTCGCCAATCACCTGCAGGCCACGCAACACCTGCCAGGTGCCATAGATGTAATTCGTGCCCCAACGACCGAACCAGGAGCCGTCCGCACTTTGGTCCCGCGTGAGGAAGCCGATGGCTTTCTGGACGCACTCATCTTCCATCGTAAACCCGAAATGGCCCAGCGACTCCAACACGCGCGCCGTAATATCGGAGGTGCTCGGGTCGATCATGGCATTATGATCGGCAAACGGCACTTGCGTGAACAGCCACTTGTCGTTGTCCTTGTCAAAGCTTGCCCAGCCGCCGTCTTTGCCCTGCATGCCGAGCACCCAACGGATGCCGCGACGGATCGCAGCCGACTTTTCGCGGTCAAACTCGGTGCTCACACGATTCAGGGCCATCAGCACCATCACCGTGTCATCGACATCAGGGTAGAATTCGTTGTCGTACTCGAAGAACCAGGCGCCGACCGGTTTGTTCGGCTCGGTGTAGCGGTGGCTCTCGGAATGTTTTACCCGCCAGTCGCCGGGCCGCCGTACTTCCTTGTCCAGCAGCCAGCGTGTCGCCGCTTGGAGGGCGGCATGATTGGATGGCAGGCCGGATTCATGGAGGGCGCTAATCGTGATGGCGGTGTCCCACACGGGAGAGAAACAAGGCTGTAACCGCAGCGTCTCACCTTCCTCGATCTCAAGCTTCTCCATCTCGCGAATCCCATGCGCCACGAGGTAACTTTCATTGCTGTAGCCGAGGACACGGAGCGACATGACATAGTTGGCCATGGCGGGGAAAATCGCGCCCAGGCCGCCGCCGGTTCGGCCATGCTCGATGACCCAGCGTTCCGCCTTGCGCAGCGCATACCGACGCGCCAGCGGGACCGGATGATGGCGATGTACGAATTTCAGGAGGTGATCAACGACGAGGAAGAAGTTGTGCCACGTGAACGTGCGTTGGTCCCGCTGAAGACGAATGTCGGCGTGTTCACGGCCACCGACCCACAACTCGTCGATCTGCCACTCGCGCGGCAGGGCCTTGACCGGCTCG
>Ga0265338_10006242_pt1 | contig 15253 bp, 16 predicted proteins | sample 42126metaG_FD_193579 | JGI IMG/M metagenome (GOLD analysis project Ga0265338, IMG submission 193579) | Rhizosphere microbial communities from Carex aquatilis grown in University of Washington, Seatle, WA, United States - 4-21-26 metaG | ecosystem: Host-associated > Plants > Roots > Rhizosphere... | reverse complement strand
CACCTGCCTGGGCAACGTCGCGGCCTTCGCCTGGCAGAGCCAGTCGATCACGAGCGGCGTGACGCTGTCGATCGACGAGATCTGCGTCGAGAGCGCGAACCCTCCGACCATGACGCGCACCTACACGCCCACGCCCTCGCCCACCTCCACGCCCACGGCGACCGCCACGCCGACCAACACTTCGGCGGCCACCAACACCTTCACCTCCACGCCGACCCGTACCTTCACCGCGACGTCGACCCCCAGCCCCACGCCGACGTCCACCTCGACCTCGACGCGCACCTCCACGCCCACGGCGACCTACACCTTCACCGTGACCCCGACGTCCACCTCCACGCGGACGAATACGCCCAGTCCCACCAGCACCAACACGGTTTTGGCCACCGGCACCTTCACGCCCTCGCCGACCACGACCTCGACGAGGACCTTCACACCGACTTCCACATCGACGGCCACCTCTACCTTCACCGCGACCGCCACGCCGACATCCACGCGCACCTCCACTCCGAGTCCGACCGCGACCTTCACCCCCACGATCACCAACACCCCGCCGCCGGGCGCCACGTCCACCTTCACGCCGACCCAGACCCTGACGCCGACGAGGACATTTACGGCCACCTCGACGTTCACGATGATCCCCACGTCGACCGTGACCCCGACGGCCACCCGGACGTTTACCGCCACGCCCACCTCGACGCCGAGCGCCACGTTCACCGCGTCGTCGACCGCCACCTTCACCTCCACGCGGACTTCGACTTTCACGTATACATCCACCCTGAGCCCAACAGCGTCCTTTACGCCCACGATCACGAACACCCCACCTCCGGGCGCGACCGCGACCTTTACGCCGACCGTGACCTCGACCTCCACGCGCACATTTACCGCCACGGCCACCTCGACTTCGACCCTGACTCTCACGGCGTCGCCCACCGCGACCTTCACGGCCACGCGGACTTCGACCCCTACATCAACATCCACCCCCAGCCCGAGCCCAACGGCGAGCGGGACCTACACCTTCACGCCCACCATCACCGACACCCCACCGCCGGGCGCGACCGCGACCTTTACGCCGACCGTGACCTCGACCTCCACGCGCACATTTACCGCCACGGCCACCTCGACTTCGACCCCGACTCTCACGGCGTCGTCCACCGCGACCTTCACGGCCACAAGGACCGCCACGCCCACGTCCAGCTTCACCCCGAGCCCGACCCGGACCTTCACGCCCACCATCACCGATACCCCGCCGCCGGGCGCGACCGCGACCTTTACGCCGACCGTGACTCCGACCCCCACGCGCACGTTTACGTCCACCGCCACCTTTACGCGGACACCGACACCGACGAATACCCTCAGCTCCACGCCGACCGATACGGCGTCGCCAACCGCGACGCTCACACCCACGATCACCAACACCCCGCCCCCGGGCGCCACCGCCACGTTTACCCCGACGGCGACTTTGACCCCGACCGTGACCAGCAGCCCGACTTCCACCCGTACCTTTACGTCCACGCCGACGGCGACCCTGACGCGGACCAGCACTTTCACGCCGACCGCCACGAACACGCCGACGGATACGGCGTCGCCCACCGCGACGCGCACCCCGACGGCCACTTCCACGGTCACCAACACCCGGACCAACACCCTCACCCCGACCGCCACGAACACGCCGACGGATACCCGAACCCCGACGGCCACGCTGACGTTTACCCAAACGTCGACGGTCACCAACACCCGGACCAACACCCTCACCCCGACCGCCACGAATACGCCGACGGATACCCGGACGTTTACGCCATCCTTCACCCCGACGGCTACGCGGACACCGACGAACACGGCCACCGCGACCAACACCTTCACCCCGACGAAGACCGCCACGCCCACCCAAACCGCGACGAGCACATTGACGCCGACCTACACCTTTACCCCGACGATCACCTGGACCTACAGTCCGACCCCGACCAACACCTTCACGGCGACTTATACCTTCACCCCCACCTTCACCTTCACCGTGACGGACAGCTTTACCCCGACCTGGTCGTTCACCCCGACCTACACCTTCACGGCAACCTGGACGCCGACCGGGACGTCAACGTTCACGCCGACGCCTACCGCCACGCGAACCGGGACCGCGACTTGGACCCCTACCGCGACGCCCAGCGCCAGCTCCACCCCGCTTCCCGGGGTGAGGCCGGTCAGCGACGTGATCGTGTATCCGAACCCGGCGACGACCGACCAACCGGTCAACGTGTCTTTCCACCTCAACAAGCCGAGCCCTTGGATCAAGATCCAGGTGTTCACGACCGCCTATCGGTTGATCAAGAGCCAGACGATGCCGGGGCCTTTCGCCATCGGGACCCAGTTTGTCCCCATCAGCCTGACGGACCTCAGGAACCGGCCCTTGTCCAACGGGGTGTACTTCGTGGTCCTCACGACGCCCGACGACCAGGGCATCGCCAAGCTCATGTTGATGCGATAGGAGCTTGCCGCGCATCGCTGACAAGGCGATGCGTCATCTTGGCGGCCCCGTTCCAATGGAACGGGACCAAGCTGAAGTTGATGTGAAAAGAGCGTCCTCAAAGCCCGACCGGAAACGGCCGGGCTTTTTTTACGGATCGAGCACCGGGTGGGGCAAGTGATGCGATAAAACGCCCCCGTTAATTGTTTGCATTGATTTGTCGGATAAATATGGGAAGGGACGCTCGAGGTCCCTTAGAATAAAAAGCGAATCCATTGATATTGCCTGAATTGGAACCGGTCCCAAAAGGGGGGCCGTTTTTCCAATCGGCCCAACCCGAGGGAAGACTCAAACATGTTTTCGATCGGTCCGATTGCAGTCGGACTTCCCACAATTCGGCGAACCGCGTCCGTCCTCCTCCTGGCGGCTTGGTTCCTCCTTTCCCAAACACGGGCTTCCGCCAACGTTCCCGGCGGGGGAACCGGAACGGGCGCCAACGTCACGGTGACCGACAACGGCGGGACCGTAGTCCTCGCGAACGGCGTCGTTTCATTCACCCTTAACAAGAGCAACGGGAACGTCACCAACTTCACCTATAACGGGACCAACCTCCTGGCCGGAGGACACGGTGGGGGATATTTTTACTTCGACGGTTCGGGCGGGCCCACCCTGACGAACCCCGTTTATACGTTGAGCGTGAACCCCGCCAACAACGGCGGTAACCAGGCGGAAGTGTGGCTCCAGTCGACGGCGGACCCCATGGACATGGCCGTTTATTACGACCTGCTCCGCGGGCAGCAGGGCATCTACGACACGATGATCCTCACCCACCAGGCCGGCTACGCCGATTACCCAGGCGGCGAACTGCGCACCAACATGTACGTGGGCTCGCTCTTCGACTGGCTGTGCGTGGACCCCTACCGCTTCCGACAGATGGCGGATCCCAATTCCACCAACGTGGCCGTGCCGGGCGCCCCGGCGGAAGTCTGGCAATGGACCGGCGGGATCTACTCGGGGTCCACCGAGTGCAAGTACGCCTACAGCGCCCCCCTGGGAAAAGTGGACACCTACGGGTGGGCCTCCTCCAGTTCGCCCTACGGGGTCTGGCAGACCTTTCCCAGCCATGAGTTCCTGGACGGCGGGCCCATGCACCGTGAACTCACCGAGCACATCGGCAACACGCTGCTGGACATGTTCGGGGGTGGTCATTACGGGTTCGGTTCCAACGGGGACCAACCGGCAGGCACCTTCTCGACCAAGACCTTCGGCCCAGCCTTCATCTACGCCAATAAGTACGCCGGTCCCGCCGGCGACCCCGTTTCCCTGAAGGCCCGGGTCCTTTGGGCCGACGCGCAGGCGCAGGCAGCCGCCGAGCAGGGCGCCTGGCCCTACACCTGGTTCAACCCCCAACCGGTGGGCGGGTCGGGTTCGGCCTATCCCCAGGCCTCCGGCCGGGGAACGGTGGGCGGAACCCTCGCGATCTCCGATCCCTCCGACCCCGGAAGCTCGCCGGTGAGCCTTTGGATCGGGTTGGCGCCCGTCGACGGAGGGGTGGACTTCCAGCAGCAATACCTGACCTACCAGTACTGGGTCCGGACTGGGGCCGGCGGGAGTTTCAGCATCCCCCACGTGACGCCCGGCGCCTACAACCTCTGGGCTTTCGGCCCCGGCGTGGTCGGCACCTATGAAAAGACGAACGTCACCGTAGCCGCTGGACAATCCTTGAACCTCGGTACGGTCACTTGGACCCCCCTGCGCCTCGGCCCCACAGTTTGGGACATCGGGATCCCGGACAGGGACTCGAACGAATTCAACAACGGGGAGCACGACGTGACGCCCTACAGCGGCGTCCTGCCGCCCTACGCGGGCGGGGCACCCCACAACACCCCGACGGATTGGGCCGCATTCCTGGCCTACCCGAACGAGTATCCCGCGGGGGTCAGTTACGCGGTGGGGACCAGCCGCTACGCCAACGACTGGAACTATTGCCAACCCGATATTCCCAACGGATCCGGGGGCTTCGTCGGGTCGACCTCCAAGATTTTCTTCAACCTGGCCTCGGCGCCCACGGCGGCCCAAACGGCCAGGCTTTACATCGCCTTCGCCTCCGTCTATAGCTCGGCCTGCATCCTCACGATCAACGGGACCGTACAAACCGCCTCCGTCATGGGATCCACGAACGGCAACTACACCGCCATCACCAACCCGGCCACCGGATTCTACCCGCCAAACCTGAGTTTCGACTCCATCGTGCGACTGGGTTCCCAGGGTACCTGGGGAGACGCCTACCTGGACTTCGCCGGCACGAAACTGAAGGCGGGCATGAACGAGATCGACATCAGCCTCAGGCCCACCGGCGGGGCCGGAAACGGAAACGGGTTCGAATACGACTACCTGCGGCTGGAAATGACGGGCTACAGCTCCGGCAGTGCCACGCCGAGTGCGACGCCTAGCGCGACAGCGCCAACGGCCCCAACTTCAACACCTACTCCAACCGTTACGGCGTCGCCTACCCGAACCTTGACGCCGACGGCGTCTACGACATCTACGGGTACGGCTTCCTTCACCTCGACCCCAACCCCCACGGCGACCTTTTCGCCGACCCGGACCGCCACCCCCACCCTGACGGCCTCACGGACGTTCACCCCGACGGCGACCCCGAGCCGCACGAACACCGCCACTTTCACCACGACCCCCACCGCCACCCCCACGGCGACGTTGACGGCCACCCGGTCGAATACGCCTTCGGCCACCGCGACCTTCTCGTCCACGCCGACCTCCACCCGGACGTTCACGGCCACTTCCACGGCCTCCTTCACGGCGACCCGCACCCCGACTCCCACGCCGACCCCATCCTTCACCCCAACCAGGACCTTCACGCCCACGGCCTCGCCGACGCCTACACTGACGGCTTCGTTTACAACCACGCCGTCCATGACGCCGACCCGCTCGTTCACCTTCACGGCCACCCCGACGGCAAGCGCCACGGCCACCTCCACCGCGACCCGGACTTCGACCTTCACCCCGACCCCGAGCGCGACCTGGACGTTCACCCAAACGCCGACGGATTCGGCGACAGCCAGCGCGACCGCCTCCCCGAGCCCAAGCGCGACCGCCTCCCAGACTCCGACAAACTCATTAACACCCACTGGGACGGCGAGCGGGACGCCAACACCAACAAGAACATTGACACTTACGTTGACGTCTACGCCGACTCCGTCGGCTTCGTTCACCGCTACGTCTTCGGCTACGCCGTCCATGACAACAAGCATGACCCGGACGCCCACCTACACGAACACGCCATCCTGGACCGCCTCCCCGACTCCCACGGTGACATCCTCCTGGACTCCAACACAGACCTTGACGTCCACCCCCTCGCCCACATCCACGCTTTCAGCAACGCCGTCCATGACGCGGACCTTTACCCCGACAGCGACTTCCAGTTCCACCCCGACGTCGACCGCCACGAGTTCAGAGACCCCGCCGTTAAGCCCCACGGCTACCCCGTCCGCCTCGCCGTCCGCGACGACCACGGACTCCTTCACGGCCACCCACACGCCGATCCCCCCGGCGACGGCCACCCCGACTTCCACGCAGACGGAAACCCCGACATCCACAACTTCGTCCACCCCGACTTGGACGGCCACCCCCTCCTTCACCGCGACGACCCCGGCCACCGCCACTCCCGGCAAAACCTCCACCCCGACTTCCACCGTCACCCCGAGTGCGAGCGCGACAGCCTCGCCTACCCGAACCTTGACGCCAACGGCGTCAACGACATCGACGGGTACCGCCACTTGGACAACCTCGCCGTCCTCCACATCAACCTATTCCTCCACCCCCACCTTGACGCCCAGCCGAACCCCCACTCCGACGGATACCGCGACCAGGACCCCCACCCCGACTTCCACCGTCACCCCGAGTGCGAGCGCGACAGCCTCGCCTACCCGAACCTTGACGCCAACGGTGTCTACGACATCGACGGGTACCGCCACTTGGACCGCCACCCCCTCGTTCACCCCGACCCCTTCCTCTTCTTTCACGCCCAGCGAGACCTGGACCCCCACGATTGTGCCAACCCCAGTCCCCACTGGCACTTGGACGGATACGACTACGGCGAGCGCGACGCCCCCACCCTTATGCCCGCCCGTGAGCCTCTCGGTGGCGTACCCCAATCCCGTGACCAGCGGGTTTGTGCCGGTCCAGGTGGACCTCACGTCCCCCTGCCCCAAAACGGTCCAATGGGCCATCGTCACGACCGCCTACCGACGGGTCGCGGGTGGGACGGTCCAGGTGGCGGGGAAGGCCACCGTGGCTTGGAACCAGCGGGATCTCCGGGGCCGCCTGGTGGCTAACGGCACCTACGAGTTCCTCCTGGCGGAAACCGGCCAGCCGGTCCTTCGAACCCCGATCCTGATCCTTCGGTAACCCGGGACCCATGAAAGCCAAACGACCGCTCATCCGGGCCGCGGCCCTCGCCCTTGGATTCACCCTCGGGGCGTCCATCTCATCCGCCCAGACCTACAACGTCACGTCCTACGGCGCCGTGGGGAACAACACCACGGACAACACCACGGCGATCCAGAACGCGATCAACGCCGCGAAGGCCAACGGCAGCGGGACGGTTCTGTTTCCTGCGGCCTCCGGGGCCTACCTCAGCGGGCCCCTGACCCTCACCAACAACCTGAACTTCCAGCTTTCCGCCGGGGCGACCCTGCGGATGCTGCCCTTCGGGACTTTTCCGAAAAACACCATGTTCCTCTACGGCTCCAGCCTGACGAACGTCACTTTCAGCGGGACCGGGGTGATGGACGGCCAGGGCGCGGCCTGGTGGACCGACTTCAACTCCACCGGCGTGGAGATTCGCCCGCCGGCCATGATCTACCTGTCGAAGTCGAGCAACGTCACCCTGACGGGCATCTCGGTGATCGACTCCCCGAAGTTCCACGTCCAGTTGCTCGGGTCCATGAACAATGTATATGTGGGCGGGGTCACGATCACCGCGGCTTGGCCCTCCCCCAACACCGACGGCATCGACCTACGGGGATCCAACTACCTCATCGAGAATTCCTACATCAGCGACGGGGACGACATGATCCAGGTGGGGGGGTCGGACCCCTGCTCGGCGGTGACCATCCGCAATTGCGCCTTCGGGACCGGCCACGGGCTTTCCATCGGGGGCTATACCCAGGGGGGGGTGAACGGCCTGTGGGTGGACCATTGCACCTTCACCAATACCCAATACGGCATCCGGTTCAAGTCCGGGCGGGACAGGGGCGGCCTCAACCACAACCTGCATTACAGCAACATCACGATGACCGGCATCCTGGTGTATCCCATCTACCTGACCAGTTGGTACCCGGCCAGCCTGCCGCCCGCTTCCGACACCTCGGCGGCGATCACCGCCACCACGCCTTATTGGTACGACATCACCTTCCAGAACGTCACCGCCAGCGCGGGGACCACCGCCAAGGGCCCGGCGATCTTCTGGGCCGTGCCGGAGGCTCCGGTGTCCAACGTGCTGTTCGACGCGGTGACCCTCAACAGCACGAACGGCACCTTCGACATCCACCACGCCCAGGGAGTGACTTTCAACTGCAACTGCCGGATCAAGGGCGCCCAGCCCCCAACCAACGTGGGGAGCTACGACGCCACGATCCTTTACCCCGCCTGCGGTGGATCCACGCCGATCGCGACGACCACGGCGTCGCCGACGCGAACCTCAACACCAACGGCGTCCCCGACATCGACGGTTTCCCTCACTTCCACGAGGACGAATACCGCCACCCCATCGCCCATATCGACGATGACCCCCACGCGCACCTTTACGCCCGCTCCGACGTTCACCCGCACGAGCACGCCCACTTCCACCGCGACCGCCACTTCCAGCCCCACCCCGACCCACCCACAAACCCCGACTTCATCGCCAACTTTGACCCCTACCCAAACAACGACAACCACTCCGACGGCCTCGCCTACGCCTTCGCTGACGCTGTCTTCTACACCTTCGATTACGCCGGCCAAGTCGCCTACGGCAAGCGCGACAGCGCCCCCGGCCAACACTTCAACACCCACACCAACCGTTGCGGCTACCCTGTCCATGACGCCGAGCGCAACGCGAACCCACACCCCCACGGCGACGCGGACCTTTACGCCAACCGAGACCGCTTCTTTCACCGCCACCCGATCGTTGACGCCGACGAACACCCCCACCGCGACGTCCACATCCACCGCAACTCCCACCGCGACGGCTTCCTTCACTTCCACGCGAACGAATACCACCACCCCCTCGCCCACAACGACGATGACCCCCACGGGCACCTTTACGCCCACTCCGACGCTCACCCGCACGAGCACTCCCACTCCAAGCGCGACCGCCACTTCCAGCCCCACCCCGACCCAGACACAAACCCCGGTTTCGTCGCCAACTTTGACCGCTACCCGAACCATGACGACCACTCCGACGGCCCCGTCCACGCCTTCGCCGACGTCTTCGCCTACGGCCAGCGCGACAGCGCCAACGGCCCCAACCTCAACACCCACTCCATCGGCTACACCGTCCATGACGCCGAGCGCTTCGCGGACCTTGACAGCGACTATGACGTCCACCCCTTCCTTCACCCCGACCCAAACTTCCACTTCGACTTCAACGATGACCCCGACGCGCACCGCCACGCCTACCGCCTCGTCCACGCCGACCTCGACGGCCACCGTGACCCGAACGCCCTCCATGACGCCCACGTCGACCTTGACCACCACCGCCACGCCCTCCAGGACGCTAACGCCGACCCCGTCCTTGAGCGAAACACGAACGGTTACGGCGACCCTGTCGATGACTTCAAGCGCGACGGCTACCCCGACACCTTCGCCGACCTCCACCGAATCGCCGACCCCGACGACGGCTTCCGCCTCGACCTCGACCCGGACGTGGACGGCTACGCCCTCGGCGACCGCCATACCGACCGCTTCCATGACGGATTCGCCGACGCCTACAAGGACGTCGTCCAGGACGCCAACCGCGACGAACACGCCGACGGATAGCGCGACCTCGACCGCATCATTGACCCCAACGGCTACTTTCACCCGGACCCCTTCCGCCACCTCCACTTGGACGTCCACCGGAACCCCCACCCCCACCCCCAGCTTCACCTCAACCAGGAGTTCCACGCCGACTCCTACGGCGACACTCACCGCTTCGCCTTCGGCTAGCGCGACGCCGTCCCCGGCCGACACTTCAACACCTTCTCTAACCGGAACCCCCCAACCCACCGCGACGCCTCGTTCGTCCCCCTCCGATTGCCCGCCGGCGGCCCTATCCGCGCCCTATCCGAACCCGGTACTGGATTCCACGACCCTTGTTCGGATCGACCTGAGTTCCCCCTGCCCCAAAACCGTTTCCTGGTCCATCGTGACCCAGGCCTACCGCAAGGTGGCGGGGGACACCGTCCATGTGATGGGGAAGACGACCGTGGCCTGGAACCAGAGGGACCTGAGGGGACGGTTGGTTTCGAATGGGACCTATTACTTCTGGATGAACGAAAACGGTCAGCCGATGAAACGGGCGGTCCTGGTCATCCTTCGTTGACGCGTACCCGCCCAAATTCCCCTGGAGCCTGTATTGACTTACCGATAAACCGCGGCAACCGGTGTTTGCACGAGCATTTTTAAAAAACGATTCAATATGAGTCCCCTCATGGAGTGATCCCTCCATTCCCGGAATACTCAATTTGGTTTCCGCTCACCAGCCTTATTCCCTAGGTTGGAACCGGTCCCAAACCCACATCAACCCAAGAGGCGACCCTTGAAGAAGACGTGGATGATATTGATCCTCTCATTCATGGCCGTCACCGCGCGCCCCCAGTCCTATATGGAAAACTTAGGCCGCGGCCTGGTGGGCATCTCAACCGGTACCAACAAGGTTTTTCTCTCCTGGCGCCTGCTGGGGACCGACCCGGCCTCCATGACCTTCAACCTCTACCGCAACGGCACCAAGGTCAACGCGGCCCCGCTCAACGTCACGAACTATACCGACACCGCAGGGGCGACGAACGCCACCTACCAGGTGCGGCCGGTCCTCAATGGGGTGGAACAGGCGGCCTCCAACACCCTCACCGGCGTCTGGACCACCCCCTACCTGACGATCAACCTGCAACCACCGGCCGGCGGCACGGGACCCGACGGGGTGGCCTACACCTATTCGCCGAGTGATTGCAGCGTGGGGGACGTGGATGGGGACGGGGAATACGAGATCATCCTGAAGTGGGATCCCACGAACTCGAAGGACAACTCCCAGTCGGGCAACACCGGCGACGTGTACCTGGACTGCTACAAGCTGAACGGCGCGCGGCTTTGGCGGATCGACCTAGGGATCAACATCCGAGCGGGGGCGCACTACACCCAATTCCAGGTCTATGACTATGATGGGGATGGTAAGGCCGAGTTGATGTGCAAGACCGCGCCGGGGACCCGTGACGGGTCGGGTAACTTCCTTTCCTTGGGTCCCGCGGCCGCGGATGACGACTCGGCGGATTACCGCAATGCCTCCGGCTATATCCTTTCGGGGCCCGAGTACCTCACGGTTTTCAACGGCCTGACGGGCCGCGAGATGTCCACGATCAACTACAACCCGCCCCGCGGCACGGTGTCGTCCTGGGGCGACAACTACGGCAACCGGGTCGACCGGTTCCTGGCCTGCACGGCCTACCTGGATGGCCAGCGGCCCAGCGCGGTGTTCTGCCGGGGCTATTACACCCGGGCCACGCTCTGGGCGGTGGATTGGCGCAACGGCCAGTTGACGCAACGGTGGTTTTTCGACTCCAACACGGCGGGAAACGGCGGTTACGCCGGACAGGGATCCCACGCCGTCGTCACGGGCGACGTGGACGGCGACGGGCGCGACGAGATCACTTACGGCGCCTGCGCCATCGACGACAACGGCAAGGGCCTCTACACCACGGGTCTCGGGCATGGGGACGCCCTGCACCTGTCGGACATGGATCCGGACCGACCGGGCCAGGAAGTCTGGATGGCCCACGAGGACGAGGCCACGAACGGAGGCATTTCGGCGGATTTCCGGGACGCCCGGACCGGGCAGGTGATTTGGAGTACCCATGGAACCAGCGACAACGGGCGGGGGTTGGCGCTCCATATCGACCCGAACCATAGGGGTTTCCAATGTTGGAGCGCCTCGAGCGACATGTACACCTGCCAAGGCGCCGATCTGACCTCCACAAAACCCTCGTGCAACTTCGGGGTCTTCTGGGACGGCGACCTCCAGAGCGAGATCCTCAACGACACGATGATCGACAAGTGGACCGGGAACGGGACCAGCAGGCTCTTGACCGCCTACAACTATAACGCCGGGTCCAACAACGGCACCAAGGCCACACCCTGCCTTTCGGCGGACCTGTTCGGGGACTGGCGGGAGGAGGTCATCTGGCGGAACACCAACAATACCCAGCTCATGATCTTCTCCACCACGACCCCCACCAACAACCGGCTCTATACCCTTATGCACGACCGTCAATACCGGGAGGCCATCGCCTGGCAAAATACGGCCTACAACCAACCGCCCCACACCAGCTTCTACATGGGGGACGACATGGCGCCCGCCCCTGTCCCGAACATCATCCTGGTGGGGGCCACGACCCCAACGCCGGGTACGACCCCCACCAACAGCATGACGCCCAGCGCGACGCGAACGGCGTCGCCGACCTTCACGACCACCCCGAGTGCGACGCCTTCGGCATCGCCTACCCGATCCTTGACGCCAACGGCGTCTCCGACATCGACGGGTACCTTCACTTTCACCGCCACCCGGAGCTCCACCCCGACGAATACGGCCACCGCCACCACCTCGTCTACGCCTACGGATACGCCGAGCGCTACGCGGACCCTTACCTCCACGGCGACGCGGACATTCACGCCAACCGCGACCGTAACTTTCACCGCCACCCGAACGTTGGCCTCGACGAACACCCCCACCGCGACGGCCACATCCACCCGCACCCCGACGTCCACCCTGACGCCCACCTACAGTTTTACCCCCACCCGCACCTTGACGGCGACGGCCACGACTACCCCGACCCCGACACAGACCACTACCCCCTCGAACACGGCGTCCTCCACCGCCACGGGTACTTTTACGGTCACGTCCTCATTCACGCCCTCACCGACGCCCACCGAGACGCGGACATTCACGCCAACCGCGACCGCTTCCTTCACCGCCACCCGAACATCGGCCTCGACGAACACCTTCACCGCGACGGCCACATCCACCCGCACCCCAATGCCGACGAATACGGCCACCGCCACCCCCTCGTCTACGCCTCCGGATACGCCGAGCGCTACGCGGACCTTTACCCCCACGGCGACGCGGACACTTACGCCGACCGCGACTGCTTCTTTCACCGCCACAGGAACATTCACTTCGACAGCAACGGCGACTTCGGCCTCGAGTCGCACCTTCACGTCCACGGCGACCCCGACTTTCTCGGCCACTTTGACCCCCACTCCGACCAGGACAGAAACAGCTTCAGCCACCTCGGTGGCCACGTTCACCGCCTCGTCGACGTCTTCCCCTACGGCTAGCGCGACGGCGCCCCCGACCCATACCCCAACCCTTTCTCCAACCGGGACACCGAGCGCTACACGGACTCCTTCCGCCACTTGGACCTTTACGTCCACCCCGACGGATTCGCCGACCTCGAAGCCGTCTTCCACGTTCAGCCCCACCCGTACCTGGACCCCCACCTCAACCTCGACCCCAACTCGGACACCGACCCAAACCCCCAGCGCGACGAACAGCCCGACGGTGACCTCCTCCTACACCCCCACCGCGAGCGCGACGTCCACGGCAACGCCGACCTTGAGCTGGACATCGACCCCCAGCTCCACCTCGACCAGGAGTTCAACGCCGACGTCCACCCTGACCCGTTCGCCCAGCCCGACCGACACCTGGACAATGACCCCAACGCAAACGACGAACCCTTCCGCTACCCCAACCTGGACGGCTACCCGGACTCCAACGCCGACCTTGAGCTGGACATCGACCCCCAGCTTCACTGGGACCGCGACCGGGACGCCAACGGCCACCCCCAGCCCGATTCCGAGTTCCACTTCCACCGAGACGCCTAGCTGGACGCCTTTCTCTTGCCCGCCGGTGGCCCTCTCCGCCGCCTATCCGAACCCTTCGACCCGGTTTCCGGGCCCAGGGCAGGCCCCCTCGGCCAACGGATCGGACGACGGTTACGTGAGGGTCGATCTGACTTCGCCCTGCCCGAAGGGCGTTTCCTGGTCCATCGTGACCCAGGCCTACCGCACCCTGGCCTGGGGGACGGTCCAGGTGATGGGGAAGACGACCGTGGCCTGGAACCAAAGGGACCAGCGGGGGCGGTTGGTTTCGAACGGGACCTATTATTTTGTCCTCTCTGAAACCGGGCAAAAGCGACAACGGACGACGATCCTTCTATTGAGATAACGCCCGGTCCGCGGCCTTGGGCCGGGTTTTCCCGCGCCGTTTCGTGCAAGCCGTTTTGAAATGTGGTAGCTTCAGGCCATGCCGAAGCGAAAGACCCAGCGCCCCAAGTCCTTGAGCGGCTTGGTCGAATATGAGAGCTTCCTCAATATCCTGAGGTATTACGTCGACCTGAACTGCTTCGTCATCTCGGAGGATCCGGGCGACGGCACCCAGGGCTGGAGGGCCGCCCATTACCACCAGCGGCCCGTCTCCCTCTTTGATTTCGAGAAGAAGTATGGGACCCCCTTCAATTGGAAGCCCCTCACCGACCCGAAGTTCGAGGCGCGGCACGGCCCGAAAACGCCGCTCCTCCTGAGGACGCTGGGGTTCACGGACATCTTCATGCCGATCCGGACCGGAAGCCGCCGGCTGGGCACCCTGCTGTCGGGGGCCTTCTCCGAGCATGAGATCACCCTTCCCCAACTGAAGGACAGCTGGAGGAACTTGAGCGGCCAGACGCCCGCATCCGAGAACCCCGAGTTCCGGCATTTCGTCCGGGCCCTCCTGGACACGCCCGTCCTGGAAGGCCCGGTCCTCGAGGCTTACCGGGAGGCCCTGGAACTGTTCGCGGGTCTCCTGGCCCGCGAGGACGCCCCGGGAGCCTCGGAGCGCCTGCGGGAGCTGGTCACGGAAGTCTTCTCGAAACATTTCCCCCACAGCTACTGGGTGGATTGGGCCTTGGGCCTCCCCACCCGGCAGGCCACGCCCCTTTGGAACAAGGGCGTAACCGAGACCGAATGGGTGAGGAAGGACATCCGGATCGAACGGATCCCGACCACCGTCCTCGCGGCCATCCCGGTGGGTCCCGTCGGCGTGAAACGGGACCCCGTGGAGGAGATGGTCAGGATTTACCGGTTCCAGCGCAGGTGTTTCCAATTCGCCCGGACCTTGCCCCAGACCGTCGGCGGCAAGTTGGAGAACTACGGCGCGCTTTTCATCACCTCGACGTCGGCCCAGCAGGGGCGGATCCGGCGGCGCGAGGAGATCCGGGAACTCGCGAGGCGGATCCAAGATTTCGCCTCGGCGGAGTCGGGGGGGCCGGTGAGGGTCGGCATCGGGGAACCGGTCCCGCCGGGGGAGGCGCTGACCGAATCCTTCCGGCAGGCGGTGCTGGCCCTGCACCTGGACCGGGACCCCCGGAACGGGTTGGCGGTCTTCAAGACCTCCCCCGCCGGGGAGCCTCAGGGCGTGCTGGAACTGGTGGGGCTCCTCCGGGACCTCCGGGCCCGTTTGGAGGCCGCGGAGCCCTCGGGGGTGGGCGCGGGGCTCGAGGAGTT
>Ga0265338_10006241_pt1 | contig 15253 bp, 7 predicted proteins | sample 42126metaG_FD_193579 | JGI IMG/M metagenome (GOLD analysis project Ga0265338, IMG submission 193579) | Rhizosphere microbial communities from Carex aquatilis grown in University of Washington, Seatle, WA, United States - 4-21-26 metaG | ecosystem: Host-associated > Plants > Roots > Rhizosphere >... | reverse complement strand
GTCGGCACCGACGCCGCGATCTGGGACGCCGAGTTCGTGTTCTTCGACGAGCTCACGCGTTGCCGTCCCGACCTGCAGAACAAGCTGTTTCCGATCGTGCACGAGCGGCGCGTCGCGGGCGTCAAGCTGGGGAAGTTGCAGCATCGCTGGTCGGCGATGAATCCGCCCGCGCCCGACGACACTGATGGCATCGACGGCGACGTCTACCTCGGTGCGGAACCGCTCGATCCCGCGCTTGCCGACCGTTTCCCGTTCGTCGTGCCGGTGCCGACCTGGCGGAACCTGAAGGCCGACGAGCGCCGGCGTGTGGTCGCGGGCGGCGGCGAGGTCGACGCGCCACTCGTACGGGAGCTCGTGAAGGAGTGTCGCCAAACGCTGGCGGCGCTCGACGATTCCGTGCGGGAGACCTTCGTCAACTGGGCAGTCGCGCTCGTCGACGCCCTCGCCGAGGCCGACATCCACTTGAGCCCGCGGCGGGCGCACATGCTCGTGGAGAACGCGCTGGGCGTGCAGGCGGCGCGGTTCGTGCTGCACCGCGTGCCGTGGAACTTCTCGCCGTCGGAGGCGCCCGAGCCGAGTGCCGAGGTCGCGCTGCGCTACGGCCTTCCGCACACCGCGAGCGAGATTCCGCCGTCGGTCGCGGTCGTGGTCGCCGCCCATCGTCAGGCCTGGAAGCTCATCGGGATGAATGCGGGCGATCCTCGGCGCCGGATCCTCCAAGAACCCGATCGGGTGAAACGCGTCAAGCTCGGGATCGATCTCGGCGTCGACGAGTCGGAGCTCGCGCAGCTCGTCACCCAGGCGCTCGAAGCCACCGAAGGCGAGGGGAGTCGCGTCGGTGTCGCGACTTCGATGTTCCTCGCGCTGCGCGACGAGCACGCGCTGCGGCCCTCGGCGTGGGGCACGCTCGCGGGCCTGGCCGAACGCGCGCTGACGCCGCGCGAGCAGTCGCTTCCGGTCGCGCAGGGGAAGCACCTCGAAGACTGGCGGGAGATCAGCCGCCACCTCGCGACGCTCGGCGAGAGCCGGCGTGATCGGCTGGTGCGCGGGTTCCTGCTGGGCGGCTTTCCGGGCCTGTGGGAGACGGAGAGCTGGGAGGTCGCGCTCGATCACTTCCGCACGTCGCTCGATCTCTTCGGGGTGAGCTCGTGAGATCCGCGCCGGGCCTCTTGCACAACATGAGCTCGAAGCCCCGAACCTCCGTGCAGCTGAATGTCGAACCGATCGACACGCGGGTGGCGTCGTTCGCGCTCGACGGTCTCGCATCGGAGCTGAGCCGGGCCCTGAAACGGCGGACGCGCGCGTCGCAGCGTCCGTTGCTCGCTTCGTTCGTGTTGAACAGCGACCTGCCGAGCCTCACCGAGCGGCTCGACGGGGAGTGGGGCGGCCTCGCGTTGCGGGGTGCGGTGCTCTTGTACGCGGCCGTCGGCGTTCCGCGCGCGGTCACGGGCACGAAGCCGTGCCGCGATCCGTTGCTGGTGCTCAACGTGCTGGCCCGGGCGCGCGGCAACGTGCTGCTTCCCGACGCGCCGTTGGTGTTGCAACCCCGGTCGCTCGACCGGCGCGTCTACACCGACGATCCCCGCCTCACTTCCTTGGTCTACGAGGAACAGGAAGACAAATGACTGACACCGATCAAGACCTGGCCGAGCGGCTCTCGCGGGCGCTGCCGGCCGCGACCTACGAGCTCGAGATGTTGTGCCGCGTCGCCGGCATCCAATGGAGCCGCAGCATCCCGACCGCGGCGGTGACGTGCGGCGATCGCACGCGCCTGCTCGTCAACCCCGACTTCGTCGCGGAACACTGCCGACTCGACGAGCACCTGTTCCTCCTGGTGATGCACGAGCTGTGGCACGTGCTGCTCGCGCATACGCGCCTCTACTCACGGCCGACTGCCGCGCACAACATCGCGTTCGACGCGATCATCAACGCCGGGCTCGCGCGCCAGCATTGCGCACCGGAGTACCTCGAGTTCTTCGAAGGTCTGAACCCGGCCGACGCGTTCCCGGCGTTGCTGTTGCGGCCGCCGGTCGGGTGGCCCGAGCGGCCGCAGTACCCGACGGCCGGCCCGGAGGGGACGGCGCGCATCGTGCGGGCGCTGTACCCGAGGTCGAACGAGCGAACGTTCGAGCCGACGTACGACGAGCTCCTCGAGCTCATCGATTCGGATCGCCTGCGCCCGTCGGTGCACGGAAGGCCGACGCTGCTCGGCGATCACGACGACGGCGTCGGCGAGGCGCGCGACCGTGCTGCGACCGACGACGACCTCTTCGGCGACGTCGTCCGCCGGATCGTCGCGACGTGGCCGCCCCCACCGTTCCCGCTGGGCGGTCGCGACGCCGGCGGGAACCTCGCGCCCGGTTGGGGTGGTGTGCTCGACCCTCCCGTGCAAGACGTGCGGCGGGCGTTCGTGGCGGTGGTGCGGCGATCGCTCGGCGTGCGTTCGGGCGGTTACCGGCGGCGAACCCGCATTGAGGTGCCGACAGTCGGGGGCGCAGGTGTGCTGCCGAACGCGCGCGACCGGCTGGCTCCCGCCCGCCGCCTGCTCGGGGCGCCGAACACGCTGTGGGCGCAGCCGAGCTCGACGCGGGCACGCGTGCCGGAGACGCCGGTGTCGGCACACGTCTACGTCGACGTGTCGGGCTCGATGAGCACGTTGTTGCCGCACATCCTCGGATTGTTGTTGCCGTACGCAGTGCGGCGCGAGATCGACGTGTACCAGTTCTCGACCGAGGTCGTGCCGCTGCCGCTCGACCAGCTGCGTGGCGCGCGGGTGCAGACGACGGGCGGCACGTCGATCGACTGTGTGCTCGAGCACGTGTTGTCGACTCCGCGAGTGCGGCGCGCGCTCGTGCTGACCGACGGCTATGTCGGGCCCGGTCGCGCGGATCTCGTTGCCGAGGTCGCGCGGCGACATGTGCGGATCCATGCGGTGCTCCCGCACGAGAGCGCGTGGACGCGGGATCTCGAACCCATTTCCGAATCCGTGACGGTGCTGCCGCCGTTGATCCAACGAAAGGCCAGTTGATGGACGCGAGTCACATTGCCGAAGACGTGCTGCCCGGTCACCCCGACCGCCTCGCCGACGCGGTAGCCGAAGCGATCGTCGACCGCGCGGTCGCAAGTCACAGGGACGCGCTGGTGGGCGTCGAGGTCGCGGTGCACCGGCGAGCGGTGTTCATCACCGGCCGGATCGCCGCGTCGTCGATGAGTCACGACTGGGCCGGCTTGGTCGACCGGGTCTACGCCAGCGCGGGCGTGCGCGAGGAGAAGCGGCCGACGCGCGTCGAGACCGAGCTCGATGTCGGCCTGCTGATGCCCGACGAGCAGGCGATTCGCCGCTTCTCCGATGACCAGAGCATCACGGTCGGCTACGCGTGCGGCAGTGAGGCGACGGGCTATCTGCCGGCGGGTGTGCATGCCGTGCGGGCGATGCGCGGGGCGTTGCGGCGCGTGCAACAGTCGTGCCCCGATCAGTTGCTGGCGGATGGGAAGGTGCTGGTTCGTCTGCGCGAGGAGCAGGGCCGGTACGTATGGGAGCGGTGCAACGTGTCGATCCACCACGTGGAGGGTGTCGGCTTCGAGGAGCTGCACGAGCGTCTCGTTCCCGCGCTCGCGTGCACGGCGGTGGAGCTCGATAGCGCGCTGCCCGGATCGGCCGAGTCGTGGTCGAGCGAGTGCGTGCGCCTCAACGGCGCCGGCGACTTCACTTGCGGCGGCACCGAGGGCGACAACGGCCTGTCCGGCAAGAAGTTGGCGGTCGACTTCTACGGCCCGATGGTGCCGCTGGGTGGGGGAGCGATGTGCGGCAAAGACCCCCACAAAGTCGACCGGGTGGGCGCGCTGCGTGCGAGGCAGATCGCGGTCCGATTGGTGCGCGACGCGGGGGCTAATGAGGCGACAGTGTGGCTGTCGTGGTTGCCCGGGCTGGAAGCGCCCGACTCCCTCATCGCGAAGGTCGATTCTGAGTGGTGGAACGAGCAACAAATCCGCCGAGGAGTATCGGTTCCCGACCTGTCCGTCGAAGGCACCTTCCGAGATCTGGAGCTTAAGCAGGTCAGCTGGGAAGGCCGCCTGAAGGAAGGCACTTTCGGCCAGAGACAGTTGTACGAACGGTGACGCCACCGCTGACCGGTCAGCCGCGGCGTGGCGGTAAACCGAGGGCACCTACCGACCGATAAGGCACGACGAGGTGACAGATGACATACGAGGCTTCAGCCGAGCCGCGGCGTCGGTGGTCCCACTCATTTTGCGGATCGCGAAGTCGACGCTATGAGTTTGCTGCGCGGTGGAATGAGCAGTGGCGCGTCTCGATTGCGCTTAGCTTAGTCGAAGGAGCAACCGCTTCCCAATCGTTCTACAGACTTCGGCTACCGATGATCCGCTCCATCCGACACGTCCCCCAACGCCTCGCATCAGATCCGTAAGGTTGTGTCATTGCCGAAGGTCAGGCGTCGCCTTAGCCGGCTCGATGAGGTCTTCGCACCGAGATGCAGCATCCAGGTGAGTCGGGAATGAACCGAATTGTAAGTAGCGCGTATGCCTGATTCGTCGCCGTTCTTGGAAGCTCCGAGTAAGAACTGGCTCGCTTCGAACCGTTCGGCGTTCGCGATTGCCGACAGCTACCCGGTATCGCCCGGCCATAGCCTCGTTGTTCCTCGCCGGCTGATATCCACCTGGTGGGAGGCGTCAGACGATGAGCGCCGCGATCTGTGGGCTCTCGTCGACGACGTCAAGGCGATCCTCGACGCGATTCACCTTCCCGATGGCTACAACGTCGGCTTCAACGCCGGCCGAGCTGCGGGTCAGACGATCGATCACCTCCACCTGCACGTGATTCCGCGCTATGACGGCGACGATCCAGACCCGCGAGGTGGTGTTCGGCATGTCATCGCCGGGAAGGGCGAGTACCTCGCGGCCAACCATGCGGAAGCGCATGGCGGCGTTGAGCTCTTCGACGGGATCGACGATCGGTTCCTGAAGCTCGAGTTGATTCGTTGCCTGATCAACGACTCATACAACCGGATTGACCTGTTGGTGAGCTTCATCATGGGCTCTGGTGTCTCGATCATTGAGGAACGGTTGGCGGATGCGCTCGATCGGGGCACACAGGTCCGAGTCTTGACGACCGACTACCTGCAAGTAACCGAACACGTCGCCCTCGCTCACCTCCTCGACTTGGAGGACGACTATCCCGGTGCGATCGAGGCCCGGGTCTTCCACGATCCGACTACGAGCTTTCACCCGAAGGCCTATCTGTTCTGGTCCTCAGACAGCACCGTCGCCGCTGGATTCGTCGGATCGAGCAACTTGAGCGCTTCGGGCATCGGACGCGGTGTTGAGTGGAACGTTGGCCTCCGCAACGTTCAACCGCTCGTCGACCGCTTTGAGCGACTTTGGAACGACCCGAGGGCCACGAGACTCACTCGGGCCTGGTTGCTCCACTACGAGGAACGCCCGCGCCCGAAGACGCCGAGCGGTGCCGAAGTGATCGACATTGTCGACGTGCCCGCGGAACCCGTTCCCGAGCCGGTCGCGCCGCGAGAGATCCAACATGAAGCGCTGACAGCTCTGGAACGAACTCGGATCGAAGGCCACGCTGCCGGGCTGGTGGTCCTGGCCACTGGGCTGGGAAAGACGTGGCTGGCCGCGTTCGATACTGCGCGTCCGCAGTATCGGCGGGTTCTCTTCGTCGCTCATCGTGAGGAAATCCTGCGCCAGAGCCGCGATGTCTTCCGACGGGTGCAGCCGGACGCCGATCTCGGACTCTTCAACGCTGATGAGAAGCAACCCGACGCTCACACTGTCTTCGCAAGTATCCAGACGATCGCGTCTCGACTGGCCGAATTCGATCCGGAGCAGTTCGACTACATCGTCGTCGACGAGTTCCATCATGCGGCGGCCCCGAGCTACCGGCGCGTGATCGACTACTTCCGGCCGAAGTTCATGCTGGGCCTCACCGCTACGCCACAACGCATGGACGGTGCCGACCTGCTCGCGCTGTGCCACGACAATCTCGTCTTTGAGTGTTCACTGGTGGAAGGGATTCTTCGCCGTGACCTGGTGCCATTCAGCTACTGGGGAATCCGCGACATCGTTGACTTCGCGCCGATCCCGTGGCGGAACGGGCGCTTCGATCCGGACGCACTCGCCGCAGCCGTCGAGACACAGGATCGCGCCGATCAGGCATTTTGTGAGTGGTCGGAGCACAAGGGGACCCGCACCCTCGCGTTCTGTTGTTCTGTGACGCACGCCGACTTCATGCAACGGTTCTTTGCAGAACGAGGCGTGCGTTGCGTTGCGGTGCACTCAGGTGAATCAAGCGCGCCCCGGCGTGGTTCGATTCAGCAGCTCCGCGGCGGCGAGCTCGATGTGTTGTTCTCGGTGGACGTGTTCAACGAGGGCGTCGACGTACCGGAGATCGACACGGTCTTGATGCTGCGGCCCACGGACTCGCCGATTGTGTTCTTGCAGCAACTTGGTCGCGGTCTGCGCCCCTCTGATGGCAAGACTGAGCTCCGTGTCGTTGATTTCATCGGCAACCATCGGTCATTCCTGATGCGCCCGCGTACGCTCCTCAGCCTTGGCTCCGGCAACGTTCCCTCCAATCAGAAGCTGCTGGAAGCAGTCCGTAGTGGAGCGTTCGAACTCCCTCCGGGTTGCTCCGTAGAGTACGAGCTCTCGTTGGTCGAGTTGTTCGAGGAACTCGCCAAACTGCGCGGCAAGTCAGTGGTTGAGGAGTACTGCCGGGCCTACTTCGAAGACGAAGGCGTTCGGCCGTCTGCCGCGCAGGTCTTCGCCGCGGGCTACAACCCCGGCGCCCTGCGCAGCAAGTTCGGTGGATGGTTCTCGTTTCTCGCCTCGCTCGGCATGCTCACGGAGAAGGAGCAGCGGGTACTGGCTCGTCACGAGGAGTCGTTGTCGATATTCGAGACCGAAAGCATCACCAAGTCGTACAAGCTGGTTGCGCTGCGAGCAATGCTTCGGGATGGCACCCTGCGCGACGGCGCTCCCGTCGCTGCAGTTTCGGCAAGCTCACTTGACCTGATCCTGGCCGACCCTCGGCTTGTCGCCGACACGCGCAATCGCGAACTGGGCAACCTTGACGAGATCGCATCCGGAACGTGGACTCGATTCTGGCGCGAGTGGCCGCTCAGTCACCTTACCGGTGAGGACTCGACGCGAGCCGCGCAGTTCCGCTTCGCCGACCGTGACGGTGTCGAGTGGTTCCAACTCCGATTCACCGTGCAGCCGGAGGACGCTGAGACCTTCGACGAGATGGTGGCTGAGCTCGTGGACTGGCGGCTGGCTCGATATTTGCTCGCGAAGCAGGCGGCGCCCGAGGGTGCATACATCCTGAAGGTGAACCACAGCAGCGGAAAACCGATTCTCATGCTCGATCGAGTGCGATGCCCGAACCTTCCGGAAGGCGATGCCGAATTCGTCGCCGATGGCGCGCTCTACGTGGGCCGGTTCGTGAAGGTCGCGCTCAATGTGGCGCACCGGCCGGGCGAGGACACCAATCAACTCGCCTCACTGCTGCGCGGCTGGTTCGGGCCAAGCGCGGGCCTCCCCGGTACATCGAACTCAGTCGCACTCGAGGTTGTCGACGATCGTTGGGTGATGCGACCCATCGGTGTCCCCGTAGCCGGGGTGGACGATGGCACCCAAGTCGCACTCTTTCCCAGCTACGCGGTGGCCTGCGGCGCATTCGATCTCGCGGACCCGCGGACTCAGCGCAGCGGCTACTTGGCGCTGTCCCCAGGCACCGACGGCGTCGATCGGACGAGTCAGTTTGTTGCCTTCGCGCGCGGCGACTCCATGGACGGCGGCGACGATCCGATCCGACACGGTGACCCTTTACTCTTCGAGTGGGTACGCGATTTGAGCCGCGCCGACCTCCTTGGCAAACGTGTCTTGATCGCGCAGCAACACGGCACTGAGACTACGACGGCGCTCAAGCGCCTTGACCGTGCCGACAATGCCTACGTGTTGCGCTCAGACAATCCGACTTTCGAGGCGATCCCAGCCGATGCCTCGATGCGGATCGTCGCGCGCCTGCTGCGACGTCTCGATCAGGCTGACGTCAACACTCTCGCGTCTCGAATCGGCGCCCGACTGCAACGGCGGGGCATAGCGGAGCTTTACGGCTCGGACTTCAACCCGTCCTTCCAGCAGTCGGGCTACGCAGCGGTTGGCCGTGACGCGGTATTGCTTGTCACGCTCAACAAGGCCCAGATGGATATCGGCAAGGACTACATCGACGCCTTCGAATCCCCGACGACGTTCACGTGGAGCTCGCAAGCAACGACGTCACCGGACAGCAAACGTGGCCGCGAAGTTCTCGATGCGCTGGAGACCGGGATGCGGCTCCACCTGTGGGCCCGCGCCGACGCGTCCACGCGCGAGTTCGAGTATTGCGGCCTGATCGCGCCGCTCAGCCACGAGGGCAGTCGCCCGATACAAGTCCGGTTCCGGCTGCTCACTCCGCTGACATCCGAGGCGTGGAGCCGACTCAACGCTGGATAACGGCCGACGACGGTGGATAGCCGGGCTCGACAGTCCGGCCGGTTAGTCGGCGACCTCGACATACCGACAGAGCGCGTTGGCCAGCTTCAGTTGCTCGGGCGTATGACACAGCACGTCGAGCAGCTCGGGACTCGCCACGACATAAGCACGAGCCCGCGCTCGCGACACCGCCACATTCAGGCGATGCAGGTCGTACAGGAAGTTCATCCCCCGCGGCGCGTCGGCGGCCGATGACGACGCCATCGAGTAGATCGCGACCGCTCCCTCCTGGCCCTGGAACTTGTCGACCGTCCCGACTCGCGTCCCCTTCGGAACACACTTCCTGATCTCGGCGACGTGCGCGTTATAAGGCGCGATCACGATGATGTCGACGAGCTCCAACGGTCGCGTGTTGCCGTGGCGATTCGTCCACGGCGTTCCAACCAGCCCGCCGATGAGCTCGGCCACCGCGGCCGCCTCGGCACTCGACCGAGTGCTGCATCCCTTGTGCACCACCGGCACGAACCACACGCCCGCCGCACCGTCGACACTCTGACCATCCAGACCGGCGGCCGGCTCCAGCCGATCCTCGTACGCGATCTCCGAGATGTACGCGCACACCGCCGGATGCATCCGCCACGTGCAGTCGAGGAACAGGCCGAGATCGTCGGGGATCGTGGCGTGCTCACCGAGGAGGTGCTCGAGCGCGGAAGCCCCGGCGCCTTCGGGGTGCGCGCCTTGCCTCGGCTGTGGGAGCTGCTGGGGATCGCCGAGCAACACGATGTTGTGCGCCGCGGTTCCCGCGGCAACGGCATCGGCGAGCGACATCTGGCCGGCCTCGTCGATCACGAGCACGTCGACTGCTTCCCGCATCCCGGCGCGACACCACAGCCACGCGGTGCCGGCCGCCAGTTGCACCGCACCACTCGTGAGCGCGACCTCGACGATGGCCGACGTCTGCTCGTATTGCACGCCGGGGGGCGCCAGCGCCGGATCGACATCACTCCGTTGCATCGCGTTCAACTCGAAGCCGATGTCGGCGGCAGCATTGACGACTTCGAGCACCAGATTGCCGATCGCGTTGTTCGTGGTCGCGGCGATCCCGACCCGCCGGCCTTCCTTCAGCAACGCGAGGATCATGCGCGCGCCGGTGTAGGTCTTCCCGGCACCGGGCGGCCCTTGGATCGCGAGGCAACCACCGTTGAGCGAGAGCGCGAGCCGGCACGCCGCGTCGAGCGGGTCTTCGCCGGCGCGCCGCAGTGACTCGCCAGGTACCGCGCCCTGGTGGCGGGGCGGGCGGCGGAGGATCAGATCACGCACGGCCCCGTAGGAACCGGGCGCGTCGATACCGTTGTTGGCGACCCAATCGGCGATCTCCTCGATGGCGACCCGCTGCGCTTCGCTCGGAAGTGGCCCGCCGGGAATGAGCGCGCGGGGGAGTGGTTCGTTGGCCTTCGCGGTGCCGCGTTTGATGTCGATGACACCCGCATCGTCGACGGCGACGATCGTGACGGTGTCTTCCGATGCCGGGTCGACCGCCGCCGATCCCGCCGAGAACTTGTGCTCCTGGGGTGTGAAGCGCAGGCGGTACACGGTCGACCGCTTGCTGGGCCCGACCACCTCGACGAGCTCGAGCCCGCCAATGCACTCGTTGTCGTTCACGAACTGCTCGGCGTCGTACCGCTGGACCCGCTCGAAGTAGTGCCACCATGCCGGCCGGTCTTCGCGTCGGTGCCACTCGAGCAGGTGGGCGACGAGATACTGGCCCTGTTCGTCGCCGCTGCGGTCGTGCACGTCGTCGGGCACTCCCGTGAGCAGGAGATCCGCGAGCGCCGCGCGCGGGATCTGCGCCTCGTTCTCCGACTTGACTTCCACGGTTTGCGGAAGGGGGCGCGCGATCGACCCGTACGCCCGCTCGAACTCGAGGCGGCGGCCCTCGAGCCACGCCTGGAGGCCGACGAGCGAATCGCAGTCGTCGCGGTTGTACATCGCGATCTCGTCGATCAACTTGGGATCACCGGATTCGAGGAAGTGCTCGTAGGTGATGATGCTCGATCCGGCGGTCATGACCTCGCCGGCCGGCCGATCGAAGTAGAGCTTCTCGATGTGCTTCAACCCGTACGACTCGGTCGACACGCGCACGGCCTGGCGAACAATACGGAACAGGTCGACGAACACCTGACCGGCCAACAACGCGTCTACCTCGTCTTCCCGAGTTCCGTGCGCGCCCATGAGGCGGCGGAAGGCGGTCTGCTCGTACGACGCGTAGTGATACACGTGCATGTCGGGATACCGCGAGAGCCGTTCGAAGATCAGATCAACCGCGTCTTGGAAGGCGACCTTTTCCTCGGCGCGGCTGCGCGCCCAGAACGCGTTGTAGCTGCTCTCGCCATCGACGATCTCGACCAACCCGAACAGGTACTCGAGCCCGCCGTCGAGCGCGTACGGATCGCCTTCGAGGTCGAGGAACAGATCGCCCGGCGACGGTTCCGGCAGGGCGGCGAAACCCTGGGGGCTGTGGGTGTGATCGCTTTCCGAAGGCGGGAGCAACTCGTAGAGCGGTGGAAGCTGCCCCTCGCCGCGCACCTGAAGGTCGGCTTGGCGGCGGAGCTTGTCGTAGGTCGCGGCGTTGATGCCGCGCTTTGGGAGATGTTCGGGACCGTCGGCGAGGGCCCGTCTCGTGGTGATGCCGGCGTTCACGAGCTTCGCGGTGTGCGAGCCGCGCATCCCCGCGACGAGCGAGAGGTGGTCGTCGGATCGGCGGCGATCACTGCACTCCGCCCACCAGCGACAGATGCCGCAGTGCTCGACCGGCTCGGGATACGTCTCGACCGGACCGGCGGCGACAGTGGCAAGGAACCGCGCCTTCAACCTTCGGTGATACGCGGCGTAGTCGGTGAGGCCGAACTCGTGCACAACATTGTCGCCCGTGATCACGTGCATCCACTCGGGCGCGCGCCCCTGAATGCGCGTGACGTGCTCGGAGTACTCGCACAGCTGGAGCAGCGCGGATGCGCGAACGCTGCGCGCCAGCTTCGCGTCGGTGACCTCATACGACCAGGCCCCGAGCTCACTCGGCCGATCGACGCGGCTGAGGAAGTCGGCGTAACCGACCCAACCTTCGTGAAAGAACGCGGCCTGGTAGATCATCGGCGCGCCCTTTTGCATCGCGATGATCGTGGCCGCGGCGGCGGCTTGGAGGCCGGCGCGACTGCCGGACCCGCGATCGACGTGCACCATCGCGCTCGTGCCCTCTGCATACGCCGCGAGCAAGCTCGCTTCGTGCTCGTCGCCCCGCCGGGCGAGCAGATCGAGCAGCGGATCGGCGCGGCTCGGGCGCACGATCTCGCCGCGCGTCGCCGCGAGCTCCAGCTGGGTCAGGTGCTCACACGCCGCGAAGCCGACCAGGTCGGTCGCGCTGAACACGGTCTCACCGTCGAGCAGTCGCACGCGCGAATCCTCGCTCCTCACCGACTCGAGCGGCCGCGAGCCGAGGGCGTCGCGGGCGGCGACCCCTGGGTATGGGCTCAGGCCGCCTGCACACCATCGACCCGCGATCTCGCCGGCCTGAGATCGTTCCGAGGTGGCTCTTTGGTGTATTTCGGCTGCTCACTGCCGGTCCGGCGCCCTCGCGGGGCGAACTTACACTGATGTAACTGTCACAGGCGTTTTGCACACTGGGTGGGCGCAGCTGGCGCGGTGAGGAGACCTTCATGACGCAGGCAGGATCCGAGGGCCCGCTCGACGCGGTCGTGGGCCGGGTGGTCGGCACCGAAGACTCCACGCCGCTCTCGTTCTCCATCGCGCTCGAACCCGAGAAGTACGTGCAGCTCGACGACGTGATCGTGTGCGAGCGCCAGCTCCCGGGCGGCGACTCGGTGGCGATCTCGGGCGTCGTCAACCAGATCCGCGCCCGCCACGAAGGCGCCCGCTTCGACTCCGACGTGTTCCTCGTGGAAAGCGGCGTGCTCCCCGCGCAAACGAGCGAGGTCGCGGAAGTGCTCACCACGCGCGTCGAGCCCGAGATCTTCGTGCCGCCGCTGCCAGGCGCGCAGGTGCGCCGCGCCGCGGGCAAGGAACGCGACCAGGCCTTGTATTTCGACGACATGGACTCGCCGCTGCCGATCGGTCTCGACCACCGCGGCGAACCGCTCTTCGCGAACCTCGAGTTCATCGACGGCTCCCGCGGCGCGCACGTGAACATCTCCGGCATCTCCGGCGTCGCCACCAAGACCACCTACGCCACCTTCTTGCTCTTCTCGCTGTTCACCTCCGGCGTGCTCGGCGCCGACGCGATCAACACCAAGGCGCTCATCTTCAACGTGAAGGGCGAAGACCTGCTCTTCCTCGACCACGCCAACGCGATGCTCACCGAGAGCGACCGCGAGCGTTACCACCAGATGGGGCTCGAGCCCAAGCCCTTCGACTCCGTGTCGGTGTACGCGCCGCCGCGCAAGGGTGACGCCAACGCCAGCCCCGATGTCGCCACCCGCACCACCGGCGTGCACTCCTACTACTGGACCATCGCCGAGTTCGTGGAAGACGAGCTCCTGCCGTTTCTCTTCGCCGACGCCGAAGACGAGCGCCAGCAATATACGATGGTGATCCACAACGTCGTGAGCCGGCTCAAGTCCGAAGGCCAGAAAGTGGGCGACGACGGCGCGTGGAGAGTCGGCGACGACACCATCACGACCTTCGCCGAGCTCTGCGACGTGATCTGCGAGCGGGTCGAGAACGACATGACCCGCACCGAATGGGCCGGCGCGGTCACCGGCTCCGGCACGATCAACGCGTTCATCCGCCGCCTGCGTTCCTCGCAGCGAGCGCTCGGCCACCTGATCCGCGCCGACGTGAAGCTCCGCCCCGACCATCAGGTGCGCACCTCCGGCGCCAAGGTCACCGTGGTCGATCTGCACAACCTCCACGACCGCGCCAAGCGGTTCGTGGTGGGTGTGACCATCCGCCGCACGTTCGACGAGAAGGAAGCGTCGGGGTCGGCCCGGCCGTTGCTGTTCCTCGTGCTCGACGAGCTCAACAAGTACGCGCCCGCGCAGGGCGACTCGCCGATCAAGGAGATCCTCCTCGACGTGGCCGAGCGCGGCCGCTCGCTCGGCATCATCCTCATCGGCGCCCAGCAGACCGCGAGCGAGGTGGAGCGCCGCGTGATCTCGAACTCGTCGATCCGCGTCGCGGGCCGGCTCGACCCGGCCGAGGCGCAGCGCGCGGAATACGGCTTTCTCTCTGCCGCGCACCGCCAGCGGGCCACGATCGCCAAGCCGGGCACGATGTTCGTGTCGCAGCCGCAGATCCCGGTGCCGCTCGTGGTGGAATTCCCGTTCCCGGCGTGGGCGACCCGGCCTTCGGAACGCGGCGGCCCGCCGCCCGGCCTCGATCCCGCCATCGCGGCGGCGCTGCCCGACGACCCGTTCGACGGCCTCACGCCATCGGCAGGGGAGTAGCGAGTGAAGTTCCTGCACACCGCCGACTGGCACGTCGGCAAGACCGTGAAAGGGCAGTCGCGCCTCGACGAGCACCGGGCCGTGCTCGCCGACATCGTCCGCATCGCCGACACCGAACACGCCGACCTCGTGCTCGTGGCCGGCGACGTGTACGAGACCGCCGCACCCAATCCCGACGCCGAAGCGCTCGTGCTGCAGACGCTGCTCGACCTGCGCGACACCGGCGCCAAGGTCGTGGTGATCGCCGGAAACCACGACAACGCGCACCGCTTCGAAGCCGTGCGCCCGTTGTTCGCGGCGCTGGGCGTCACGGTGATGGGCATGCCCCGCCGGCCCGACGCCGGTGGCGTGCTCGAGCTCGAGTGCGCGGGCGGCGACAGCGCCCGCATCGCGATGCTGCCGTTCTGCTCTCAGCGGTCGGTGATCCGCACCGCGCAGCTCATGGAGCTCGACGCCGGACAGCTCGCCGGCGCGTACGACGAGCGCATGCGCCAGGTGATCGCGCACCTCACCAACGGATTTGCCGACGACGCGGTGAACATCGTGACCGCGCACGGCATGGTGACCGGCTCGGTGCTCGGCGGCGGTGAACGATCCGCGCAGACCTACATGGACTACTGGATCGGCGCGGCCGCGTTCCCCGCGCACGCACACTACGTGGCGCTCGGGCACGTGCACCGCACGCAGCAGGTGGGCGGCGCGGCGCCGATCTGGTATCCGGGCTCGCCGATCCAGGTCGACTTCGGAGACAGCGATCAGCCGAGCGTGGTGCTGATCGTCGAGGCGACCCCGAGTACGCCCGCGCAACTGCGGGAAGTGAAGGTTGCGGGCGGGCGCAACCTGCGCACCGTGCGCGGGAATCTCGAGCAGCTGCGCGAGTTCGCCGGCACCACCGGCGACGACTTCCTACGGGTGCGGGTGGAGGAGCCGAAGCGCGTCGGTCTCGCCGAAGACGTGCGCGAGCTCCTCGGCGCCGGTGTGGTGGAAGTGCGAATCGAGACTCCCGACACCGCCGCCGACAGCGCGACCCGGGAAGCGCGCCTGGTCGGCAAGAGCCCGCACGAGCTCTTCGCGGCATATCTGTCCGACGAGGGGATCGTCGACGTCCGCCTGACGCAACTCTTCGCCGAGCTCCTCGACGAGGCGAGCGTCTGATGCGACCGGTCCGTCTCGTCGCCGAGGGGTTCAGCGCGTTCCGCGACCCGATCGACGTGCACTTCGACGGCGCCGACTTCTTCGCGCTCGTGGGCCCGACCGGCTCCGGCAAGTCGAGCGTTCTCGACGCC
>Ga0265338_10006240_pt1 | contig 15255 bp, 12 predicted proteins | sample 42126metaG_FD_193579 | JGI IMG/M metagenome (GOLD analysis project Ga0265338, IMG submission 193579) | Rhizosphere microbial communities from Carex aquatilis grown in University of Washington, Seatle, WA, United States - 4-21-26 metaG | ecosystem: Host-associated > Plants > Roots > Rhizosphere... | reverse complement strand
CTGCAGCCGCATCGTCTCTCCAAAATGGAAGTTCTTGCCTACAGAGAAATCAAAGTTCCTGAAACCGGAGTCCGGAAACATGTTGCGGTGCATGTTGCCGAACTGGCCCAGCGGCGGTGGCAGCATCACTGAGCTGCCTTGCGCGTAACAGCCAAAGAACGCGAGCGACTCTGTGGACGCACCCGGGCTGCCGCCGTCCACAGCGAGGGCTTGCGCGTTGCATGCGGTATTGCTGCTCGGCGTAGCCGGATTATTGTTGCCGCCGAAGAATGGAATCCCAACTCCACCCCGAGATTTGAAGTCCGACGTCTTGCCGAAGAAGCTCCAGCGGAGCGGAGAGTTAGCCGGCGGACTCACCGGCAACGGCCCTACGCCAGCCGCGTCCGTTCCCAGATCAATCGGTCCCCAGTACTGCGGGCTTTCGAGAGTCGTAATCGTATTGATCTCCCAGCCTTCCGCCATCTGCCCATAGCCCTTGCGCCCTGGGATCGCATAGGTCAGCGAGATCGTCAGTCGATGCCGTATATCGAAGTCGCTGTTGGCATACTCGGCGCTAACGTTGTGCGCGTTCTGCGGCAAGCCCGAACCGTAACCGAAATCCCAGTTCGCCCCTACGTCATCCAAAGCGTGCGAGTACGTGTAGCCCGCGACCATGCTCAGGCCGTGATAATTGCGCGCGTTCAGCGTGACCTGCAGCCCGTTGTAGTTCGACTTGTATACGTTTCCCATCTGGAAGATGTTGGCCAGGTAAGGGAACTGCCCGGCGAACGGTCCCGATTCATCTCCGACCTGGCAGGCAGGATTGTTTGCCGTGTCGTAGTTTCCGTTGATGTCGAGGTTCGCCGTGCAAGTTGCGATATTCGCCGCTGGCCACCCCGATCCCACCGCCGGCTGATTGATATCTCGAATCCCCGTCAGATTCTTTCCATGATTCCCCACGTACGCTACTTCCATCGACAGGTTCGGCGTGAACGCGTGTTGCAGGTTCAAATTCCAGTTCCACACATACGGCGTCGTGAGGTTCCGGTCCACAGCCATGATGGGGCAAGGACTATCGAAGCAATTGATCGTGCTTCCACCATAAAGCGGCTGGCCCGCTGTGTCCCAGGGAATGGGAGGTCCGAGAAAATTCTTGATCGTGACATTCCCGGTTGTGATCGTGCCTCCGGACGTGTTGCCCGACCCATCAATCGGCGCTCCCGTCGGAACGCTGCCCGGTCCGAAGGCATTGTTGAAGGCCACGAACGACTGCCAGTTCACGGTTTCGTAGATCAGGCCGCCGCCGCCGCGCAACACGGTTCGCCCGTTCCCTCCCAGGTCCCACGCAAAGCCGCCGCGCGGTCCGAAGTTCTTGTGATCGGGGTTATACAGGCTGTTGATGCCATGGCCTACCTGCACCATGCCCACGTTCGGATCAAAGTTGCCCAGCAGATTGTGAGCTTCCGACGGGACGGTGCTGTACTCGTAGCGAACCCCGAAGTTGATCGTAAGGTTCTTGGCGGCGCGCCAGTCATCCTGGAAAAATAATCCATAGGCCCAGTTGTGCAATTGCAGCGTCGGATTTCCCACTTCCACCGACGACTTGAACGGCAGCCCCGCAAGGAAGTCTTCGAGTGGCGTGGATCCCGCCCCGCTCCCAATCGCCACGCCGCCCAGAAATGTAATGCTGCCGCGCTCGTTTCCGTAGGCGGCGTTCTTCACGTCGTTCCGATGCAAGTCGCCGCCGAATCTCAGCGAATGCTTACCCGCGGTGTATGAGATGTGATCCACAAATTGCGTGATGGAATCAGGACCCTGGAACTTCGGCCACTTGAAGCCGCCAAGCCCGGGGAAGAAGTAACCCCCAAAGCCGATGCGGGGCAGGCCGCCGGTAAACGGTCCGCTCGCGCCGGTGTTCAAACCGTAAGCTGACGCCGGTGTGTTCAGGTCTCCGGGAAGTGTGGGCTGATACAGACGGTTGTAGCCAAATCGCGCCTCGTTCACCCAGTTCGCATTCGGAGTCCAAATCCAGCTGCCACCCAAAACCTGCGCGCGGGTGTGAATGTTCGTCAGCCATTTCTTCTGCAGTTCGGGAAAGTCTTCGACCGTGCCCGAGTTATTGCCAAAAAAATACATCCCGCTGATGCTGTGGCGTTCGTTGAGCCGGTAGTCCAGCTTGGTGACCAGGTTGTCGACGTGTACCTTGTTGTTGAATCCGTTGGGGATGTCGATGCCCTGCGTGTTGTTGATGGGAAAGCCTGTGCCGTCGCACGCCAACGTGCCGTTAAACGTGCAGCCCGCAATCTGCAGGCTCGCAGCGTCGATCGCGATCGCGTTGGCCTGCAGATCGGCAATCGCGTCCGGAATGCTGTCGGCGCAGTCCCCCAGAACCGAAATAGAAATACAGGTGCCGTTGTACCCGATCGGCACCATCGACGGACTGGTGATTCCTCCAAACGAGTTGCCCACGTTGTAACGTTGACCTTCATAAGCGCCGAAAAAAAACGCTTTGTCTTTGATGAGAGCGCCGCCCAGGCTGCCGCCAAACTGCTGCAGCGATCGCGTCAGTTTTGGATTCGGCGCGACATTGAAATAGTTCCGGCCGTCCAGATTGCCATTGCGGAAGAAGCCGAAGGCTGTGCCATGCACGCTGTTCGTGCCTGACTTCAGGCCCACATTAATCACCGCTCCGGGCTTCCATCCGTACTCGGCGGGTGGATTCTGCTGCAGGTTGAACTCCTGAATCGCATCGATGGGCAGAATCGTCGCCGAATCGCCCGCGATTCCTGCGCCGTTGATAATCGCCTGCCCCGAGTAAGGCTCGCTGTTGAACAGGCCTTCGACAAAGTAGGCGTTGTCTTCCGACCGCAGGCCGTTGGCGCTCGTCGTCGAGAATCCGCCACCGGGGTAGCGCATCACGCCCGGACGCAGTTGCAGCAGGTTCTCGTAGTTGCGTCCGTTCAGCGGCAGGTCGTTGATTTCCTTGTTGCTGAGCGTGCCTCCCAGAGTCGAGGACGTGGTGTTCACCAGCGGGATGTCCTCATTGATCGTGACCGTCTCGCTCACCTGCCCCGGCTGCATCATGAAATCGGAGCGTACGTCGGTGGCAACTTCAATCACGACATTCGGACGCTCGACTGTTTTGAAACCCTTCGCTTCCGCGCGGATCCTGTACGTCCCGGGCTGTAAGTCAGGGACGACGAATGAGCCGGTGTCATCCGTGGTAAGCCGGCGCGAAGTTCCACGCTGCGTGTCGGTGACGATGACCGTTGCTCCAGCGACGGCGGCTCCGCTCTGGTCCGTGAGTGTTCCCAGAATGCGTCCCGCAGTGGACTGAGCCAGAACTGAAATAGGCAGCAGAAGCAGCGCGCAGGTTACGAAGAACAACCGAGCTGCAGTCATACGACCGTCGCAAGGCGCAAAGGCGTTGACTGTGCGGGATGGCATAGGAACCCTCCGTTAGCGGATCTGGTCCGACAGCCATACCACTATCGGAGAAACAGTGTCAAGCAAATTCAATTCTTCGATACCTTACTCGCCCACACCCCAGCGCTTGAACATTTCGCTCCCCAATAGCACCTCCCGGAACTTATTGCCTGGGCTAGGCTTGTCGGAGAGTTGCCCAACGGAGGCTTCGTATAGTAGTATGTTGCGTGGTCAGACCACTAGACCAATATACCAAGCCCATGCATCTCGAACAATCGCGTCAAGCGCCTGTGGATATGCGGTATAGTAGCCGGACCAAAGCGAACGCCTCGGCTCGTTTCGCTTTACACGGTGCGGGGGGCAGGGCTGTGTACAAGCAAATTCGTGCGGCACGACTCTACGAACAGATCGTTCAACAGATTGAAGAATCCATCGTCAAAGGCGCTCTGAAGGCAGGCGATCAGTTGCCCGCCGAACGCGAACTGGCACAGCGTTTCGGCGTGAGCCGCACTGCGGTTCGTGAAGCGGTGAAGGCGTTGCGCGAAAAAGGCCTGGTCGAAGCATATTCGGGCCGCGGCACCTTCATCACCGATGGCACCACGCAGGCCGTGCGCCAGTCACTCGATCTCATGGTGAAGATCGGGCAGCCCGAAGGCTCCACTCATCTTGCCGAGGTTCGATCGATCCTCGAGCCCGAGATCGCCGCCCTGGCCGCGGTGCGCATCCAGGAGCCTGAACTCGCGACCATGCGCGAAGCGGTCTCTGTGATGGACCGCGCCCAGCAGGATCCCGACGCCTACATCGAAGCGGATCTCGATTTTCACCTCGCTCTGGCCGAGGGCGCAGACAATCCCCTCATCCTCTCCCTGCTCGATTCCATCGTTGGGCTGTTGCGCGAGCAGCGGCTGCGAATCTTCAAAGTTGCAGGCGGGCCCGAGCGCGGACAGATTCATCACAAACAAATTCTTGAGGCCGTCGAACAGCACAGCGCGGAAAAGGCTCGCGAGGCCATGCGGGCGCATCTGTCGCAGGTCCGCGAGGACAGTCAGGCGCCCGTAGGAAAGCGTACTCCGGGCAAGCAATAGAAATGGTCGATGAGATCGGAGGCAGTTGCGGATGGCGAAAGTAGGTTTTATCGGCCTGGGCGTGATGGGCAGCCAGATGGTGAACCGGTTGCTCAGCAAGGGACACGCCGTGACCGGCTACAACCGGACTCGCGCGAAAGCGCAGTGGCTGGAAAAGAAAGGCATGCAGTGGGCCGACTCCCCCCGCGCCGTGACCACCGCGTCGGACTACACCTTTGCCATGGTCACCAACGCCGCCGCGATTCAGGCCATCGCCGAAGGTCCCGACGGGCTGCTGGCAGGCCTGACCGCGGGCAAGACTTTCATCGATATGAGCACGGTGAGCCCCGCCGTGAGCCGCGCCCTGGCTGCGAAAGTGCGCGCGCTCGGCGCTGACATGGTGGACTCACCCGTCTCCGGCAGCGTGATTACTCTGCAGGAAGGGAAGTTGTCGGTGATGGTCGGCGGACGAAAAGAAACCTTCGACCAGATCAAGCCGCTCTTGCTCGACATCGGACCAAAGGTCACGCACGTTGGCGACAACGGCCTCGCACTTTCCATGAAGATCGCCACCAACCTGAGTCTCGCAGTACAGATGCTGGCATTTTCCGAGGGCGTGTTGCTGGCAGAAAAGAGCGGCATCGCGCGCGAAGTGGCCGTCGATGTTCTTACTCACAGCGCCGTCGCCTCGCCCATGATTCAGTACCGCGGGCCCTTCGTCCTGCAGCAACCGGAGGAAGCCTGGTTCGATGTCAACATGATGCAGAAAGACATGGTGCTGGCCCTGGAACTTGGCCGCCAGCTTGACGTCCCTCTGCCGACCACCGCGGTCAGCAACGAATTTCTCACTGCGGCCCGCGGCATGGGATGGACGAAGTACGACTTCGCCTGCATGTTCGACGTGCTGGCCACCATGGCAGGAGTCACAACTCCCGTCACCGCTGGAGGAAGGAAGTGACTCCCGCTACATCCAGTCCGGCAGCGGGTCGCGAAGCCGCCACCGAAAGAGAACTGTGGCTGTACGCCTACCGGCAGATGGTGCGGATCCGCCTGTTCGAAGAGCAGGTAAACGAGCTCTACACACGTGCTCTAATGCCGGGCCTGGCGCATCTCTACAGCGGAGAAGAGGCCGTCGCGGTTGGCATTTGTGCTGCACTGCGCATCGACGACTACATCACCAGCACCCACCGCGGCCACGGACACTGCCTCGCCAAGGGAGCGTCGCCGGACCGCATGTTCGCCGAGTTGCTTGGCAAAGAGGCGGGATATTGCCGCGGCAAAGGCGGATCGATGCACATTGCCGATCCGGCAACGGGCAACCTCGGAGCGAATGCAATCGTCGGTGGCAGTGTAGGCATTGCGACCGGCGCGGCTTTTGCCGCAAAACGGATGGGGAATGGACGAGTGGCCGTTTGTTTTTTCGGCGAAGGCGCGCTCGGCCAGGGATCTCTTTATGAAGTGATGAACCTCGCCCAGCTCTGGAAGCTGCCCGTGATCTACGTCTGCGAAAACAATCTCTACAACGAGTACACGCACTACAGCGAGACCACCGCGGGCACGATTCTTGGCCGCGCCGCCGCTTTTGGCATCGAGGCCGCCTTGGTCGACGGGCAGGATGTACGCGCGGTCACTCAGGTGGCGACGAGGCTGGTGAACCGGGCTCGCGCCGGCGATGGCCCCGCCTTCCTGCAAGCGGACACCTACCGCTACAGCGGACATCATGTCGGCGACATCAATCGCGAATACTACCGCTCGAAACAGGAAGAGCAGCACTGGAAGACGGAACGCGATCCCATCCAGCTGCATGCCAGCTGGCTGCTCGCGCAAGGCCACGCGGATGCTTCCACGCTGGATCAAATCTCCGCCGACGCCCGCACCGAGATGGAAGCTGCCGTGAAGTTCGCCATCAGTGCTCCGTATCCCAGCGTCGATCAGGCCGAGCAGGATGTGTATGCCTGAGCGCGAACTGACATTTGCGCAAGCCGTGCGCGAGGCCCTGGCCGAGGAAATGCGCCGCGACGAGCGCGTTTGCATTTTCGGCGAGGACGTCGCGGAAGCGGGCACACCCTTCAAAGTACTCTCCGGCCTCGTGGAAGAATTCGGCTCGGAGCGCGTTCTGGATACACCCATCTCCGAAGCGGGATTTACCGGAGTCGGGGTCGGCGCCGCCATGGCGGGCCTGCGGCCGGTCGTCGACATTATGTTCGGCGACTTCCTGACGCTCACCATGGATCAAATGGTGAACCAGGCCGCGAAGGCGCACTACATGTCCGGCGGCCACTGGCGAGTTCCCATGGTGATGCGCACGACGCTAGGCGCGACGCGGCGATCGGCAGCGCAGCATTCGCAATCTCTGCACGCCTGGTTCAGCCACGTGCCCGGATTGAAAGTCGTGTTGCCTTCCACGCCCTACGACGCCAAGGGTTTGCTGAAGACCGCCATCCGCGACGAGAACCCCGTCATCTTTTTCGAAGACAAAATGATGTACAAGCTGAAGGGCTCGGTGCCGGCGGAGGACTACACCATCCCGTTCGGGGTCGCCGACGTGAAGCGCAAAGGCGACGACATCACCCTGGTGGCGACCAGCAGCATGGTGCAAGTCGCACTGGGCGCGGCAAACATGCTGGAGAAGGAAGGTATCAGCGCGGAAGTGGTCGATCCGCGCACTACCTGGCCGCTCGACGAAAAGACTATCATCGACTCGGTGAAGAAGACCTCCCGCGCAATCGTCCTCGACGAGGGCTACGGACGCTACGGAGTCACAGCAGAACTCGCGGCGGTAATCGCCGAAGGCGCTTTCTACGATCTGGATGCCCCGGTGAAGCGCATGGGAGCGATGCACGTGCCGATCCCGTTCTCTCCGCCGCTCGAAGATGTAACGGTGCCAACAGAAGAAACAGTTTCAGAAGCCGCCCGACAGCTTTGCAACAAAAAGTAGCGCCGGCTCTCCCGAGGGCGCCTCGTCCTCGGACTCAAGCTAGAAGCTAGCAGCTAGGAGCTGAATTATGGGACTCAAAACTCACGGAACGATGGCGGTGGACTGGGAGAACCGGATCGATTTTGATCGCCTCCGCCGCGAACGTCTGCAAAAAGCAAAAGATCTCCTCAAGCAGTCCTCGATGGGCGCCTTGCTCTGCTTCGACATGAACAACGTGCGCTACCTGACCTCTACGCACATCGGCACCTGGGCCCAGGACAAAGCCAACCGCTTCACGCTCCTTCCGCAAAATGACGAGCCCATACTCTGGGATTTCGGCTCCGCCGCCAGGCATCACCAACTCAATTGTCCGTGGCTGGATGGGCGCTCGCACTCCGGAATTTCCGTGCTGCGCGGTGCGATGACCCCGGAAATGGGCCGCGCCGAAGACGTCGCCAGAAAAATCAAACTCGAGCTCGAAATGCGCGGCTTGCACAAAGAGCCCGTCGGCATCGACATCATCGAACTCCCGGTTCTCTTCTCCCTGCAAAAAGAGGGCATTGAAGTCGTCGACGGACAGGCGCTCATGTCCGAATGCCGCGTCATCAAGACGCAGGACGAAATCTCTCTTCTCAACACCTCCGCCATGATGGTCGATGCCGCCTACGACGAACTCTACCGCGCCATGAAGCCCGGCCTGCGCGAGAACGAAGCCGTCGGCCTGGTCAGCAAGGTGCTCTACGACCTCGGTTCAGAATATGTCGAAGCCGTAAATGCCATTTCCGGCGAGCGCTGCAATCCGCACCCGCACGTCTTTTCCGATCGCATCCTGCGCCCGGGCGATCCCGTCTACTACGACATTTTGCATTCGTACATGGGATATCGCACCTGCTACTACCGTTGCTTCACGGTTGGCTACGCTTCGCACGCCATGGTCGACGCCTACAAGCGGTGCCGTGATTATCTCGACGCTGCCATCGAGCTCGTTCGCCCCGGACGTACCACCGCCGAGATCGCCGCCGTATGGCCCAAAGCCACTGACTTCGGCTTCCCTAACGAAGAAGCCGCGTTCGCGCTGCAATACGGTCACGGCATCGGCCTCGCGATCTGGGAGAAGCCCGTGATCAGCCGTCTGGTTTCTTTCGAGCATCCGGTAGAAATCAAGCCAGGCATGGTGTTTGCCCTCGAGACATTTTGGCCCTCGACCGACGGTTGGAGCGCCGCTCGCATTGAAGAAGAAATCGTCGTCACGCCGACCGGGCACGAAGTCATTACGCGCTTCCCCGCAGAACAGCTTCTGGTCGCAGGCGCGCACTACGTCACCGTGAACGGACCGCTGCCCACGAAACGAGAATCCGAGGCTTCGCCCAGTGAACGCGTGGTTGAGATGATCGAGGCCAGCGCCAAGACTGAACGGGTAGGAGTCTCGAGCTGAGTCCCGGTACGGACCGCTGACGATGGCCCGCCGGTTCCGCTGGCGGGTAGGCACGAACCAAAAGCAACCGCGTCCCGGAGGGACGCCTGAACTTCCCGCACACTATGGCCTTCAGCGTGGTAATGCCCGCCCTCGAGATGGCACAGGAAACCGGCAAGCTGCTCGCCTGGCGTAAGCAGGAGGGCGACCGCGTCACCAAGGGCGAGCCCCTCCTCGAAATAGAGACCGACAAAGCCGTGGTCGAAGTGGAAGCGCCCGCCGAAGGAATCCTCGCCGGAATCAAGGCGTCGGCTGGCGCCGACATTCCCGTTGGCCAGGTCATCGCATGGATCGTCGCGCCCGGCGAGGCTCCGCCCGTCGAAAGCGAATCGGCTGCACCGGCGGCGAGAGCTACAACGCATGCGAACGCTGAACAGTTACACGCTACACCAGCCTCAAGCGTGACCTTTGCGTCGGCGTCCGCTGCGAGGATTTCTCCCAAAGCGCGACGTCTCGCAAAAGAATTGGGAGTGGACATCACGACCGTCCACGGCTCGGGCCCCGGCGGAGAGATTCTCGCCTCGGATGTGCAAGCCGCCGCGTCAGGCGCTGCACCTGTGGGGACGGCCACCATCGGCGGTCTATGCACCCCAGAAGTACCGGGCGGCAGCTCCTCCGCCGCTAAGCCCTCCGGACAATTCGAAGTGCCCACTTCTCTCGGCCGCATCATGGCCGAACGCACCACACAAAGCTGGACCACCGTCCCGCACTTTTTCGTGACCCGCGACCTCGAGGCCACCGCGCTCAACGAATATCGCCAGCAAATTGGCGCGGAAGTCGAGCGCACCCATCAGGTGCGAATCAGCCACACCGACGTGCTCGTGGCGCTGGTTTCGCGCACACTCCTAAAGCATCCGCGCCTGAACGCGAGTTGGAGCGCCGAGGGCATTCGCCTGCACAATTACGTGAACATGGGCGTCGCCATCGCCGTGAACGACGGCGTGGTCGCCGCCGTCATCCCCAACGCGCATGTCGCGAGCCTCGCCGAAATTGCGGTCCAGCGCCGCGATGTCGCCGAGCGCGCACGGGCCGGAAAGCTGCGACCCATCGACATCGCCGATGCCACCTTCACCATCAGCAATCTCGGCATGTATCACGTCGACCAGTTCAGCGCGATCATCACCCCACCGCAGGCCGCGATTCTCGCCGTTGGCGGTATCGCCGACCGGGTCATTGCCATCGCGGGACAGCCAGCCGTCCGTCCCATGATGACCCTGACTGTTTCCTGCGACCACCGCGTCGCCGATGGCGCTCGTGCCGCGCTCTTCCTCGCCGACCTTGCCGAAGCTGTCCGCGCACCCTCGAAGCTTCTGAGCTGAACCCGATCAGCCTTTAGTAGACGAACGAAGCGCGCGGGGTACGCCGCAACATTGGAGTGCCTTTCATACCCCACCCGCGTTCGTTCGCCTATCGCGGTTCGGCAGTCGTCGTGTCGATCGTCTTGCCGACTTCCGTGACTTTGTTCGCGGGAAACCCGCTGAGTTCCGCATGCCGGTAGATGATGGACTCATCTTTCGCCAGGTATACACAAAATGTCTTGTCCGCCGTGACGAACGATTCCAGCCACTGAATATCCGGTCCCAACCTGCGCAGCGCTTCGGTGGACCTTGCGGCAGCCTGCCGCAACTGCTCCCCCTCCAGCGTCCCAACCTTCGGAATCTCGCGCTCGATTACGTATTTCTTCATGACGTTCTCCTTATTTACTTTCTTCGAACAAGTTGCCTTCGTTTTCTCCAGAGGGGCCGTGGAGAGCTTGTCACCGCCGGCGCTCTTCCACGATCCTCCGTCGATCGGTACATCAAAAACTCCGCCCAAGTCGAACTTGGACGGGCCCTCGAGAGTGGGACGTGATGGGGAGGGCCACCCCACCCTCAAGCTCGGACCGCGACCACCTCCAGATACTCCGCCAAAACCACGGTGAGCTCATCTCCTCCGCGATTGTGTTCGGACCACAGCGCTTCCAGTTCCGCGCGCAACTCCCTTCCGGCAGTTTCATCCAGCGACGCGAACGCACGATTGGTGGGCCCATAGTACTGACGGAAGAACTCCACCACCTCGGCCGGAGGAAACGGATACGTAAAGTTGTATTGGCGGCGTTTGAACACCAGGCTAAACACTCCGTGGCCCAGCCTCTCGCGCACCACAGCTTCATCGCCCCACAACACCGGGGCTGGCATTCCCGAGGGCGCAATGAACTTGGCGAAGGTCTTGAACATTTGTCCAATGAATCCTCCGGGCGTCCAGCTGCCCATAGCGATCGTGCCTCCGGGACTGCACACTCGGAGTAGTTCACTGGCCACAAGTTCCGGTCGAGGCGCGAACATCGCCCCGAACAGGCTGGTCACGAAGTCGAAGCTGCCATCTTCAAACGGCATTGCCTCTGCGTCGCCTTCGACAAACCGGGCATTGAGGCCCTCCGCCTGCGCACGTGCCTGTGCCCGCTGCACCAGGTTCGGCGCGATATCCACCCCGGTGACGTTCACTCCATCCCGCGCCGCCCACAGCGCGACCTGGCCCGAGCCGCATGCGACATCGAGCAACTGGCATCCCGCCGGCACGTCGAGTTGTTCGTAAAAAATCCGCGCGCCCTGTTCCATGTAGCGCGAGAAGCGGTCGTAGTCTCCGGCCATCCAAGTTGTTTTCAGCCGTGCCTTCAGGCTGTCGATCTCCGACGTAGTTGCGATCGTGCTCATATCCCCTCCTGTCCCTGACTATTTCTTGCCCGAGGCCATGGCGCGGACAGCGTCGATGGTCACAGGCTGACCGCCGATTCCCCACTCCCCACTGCAAACCTCTTCAATCGTCACCCAGGTGACCGGGCGCAGGTTCTCACCCTCGATCGACACCATGGCATCGGTCAGTTTGCTGATGATTTCTTTCTTTTGCGCCCGCGTAAAAGTTTCCTTGATGTACTTCACTTGAATTAAAGGCATGGAAGTGTCCCCCACTCAGAATTGAATTGCCGTGATTGAATTGCCGTTGTTGAATTGATGCGTCCCATCTCCGGCTTGCGTTGACCTGACTCGCGAGTCGAAAGGGGCTGGCCGCATCTGCGGCCAACCTTCAATCGGCTGGCGGCGAGGCCCATCGTCTAGTACTGCGAAGCTCCTCCCGCGAGTTCCTTCACCAGAGCTGCCTCCGCCCTCGAGGTATTGACCTCGAGCCCGTTGTCCTGCTCAGAAGACCAGACCTCCGACAGGAAACAACGCTTGTCGTAGCAGTGAAAAGTGACCACCGCGTCCTCGCGGATCGTTCCGTTCGTGGTGCTGTTTGCCAGAGCCGTGGCCACCGTCCAGCCACGGTCATCCTGGATTCGCACCTGGTGCTGCTCGGTGACAATCCGGTAGTCACCGGCAGGGAACGTCTTCCCACTGACGCTGAATTCGAAGGGAACTTTTACTTGGACACGGGCGTCCTGCGCGAATGCCGGAACCATTGCCAGTACGACTCCCCAGCAGATACTTGCCATGAGTAGTGTTTTGTTTTTCATTTAAGTTTTCCTTTTCTGACTTGCCGGCGGCTTTTGCGATCGTGCAACCATTTCTCGTCTTTCCCCCGGCTTGACTTCCCTACTTTGCAGCAAGCCTGTTTCTCCGTCTTGTCCGCGCGTCCGGCTTTCTTGCTTGCGGCCCATTCGGCATGGGATGATTTGATCAAGGGTCCGGAAAGCTTTGCCGGGTGGGGGCACGCATGGACGTTCTTTCCGAAGTGCTGAAGGTTGTGAAACTACAGGGGGCGATGTTCTTTCACGGAGAGTTTTCTTCACCGTGGAGTTTTCTCTCCCCAGCCTCGTGCGACTACGCGCCGCATCTCGCTCCCAACGCGGGACACGTGATCATCTATCACCTGCTGGTAGAAGGGCAGGCCACTGCTGGTTTCGAGGGCGGAGACCGCGTCCGCTTGAATCCTGGCGACATCGTGATCTTCCCCCATGGCGATCCCCACATCGTGGAAAATGGCCCGCCCAGCAAGCGCGTGGACATGACCACCGAACTGGCCCGGGTTTTCGCCCAGGGATTGAGAGTGACCAGCTTCGGGGGCGGCGGAGAGCTCACGAAATTTATTTGTGGTTACATGGCGTGCGAGCCGCGACTCAGTCAGATTTTTCTGAGCGGCCTGCCCTCCGTATTCAAAGTCAGCATCCGCAATGACGCCTCGGGGCGCTGGCTGGAGAACTCAATCCGCTTTTCGGTGAATGAAGCCGGTACTTCGCGCGCTGGCGGAGGGGCCTTGATGGCGAAGCTCTCCGAAGTCTTGTTCGTCGAGACCCTGCGCACCTACATCGCGCAGCTTCCGCCGGAGCAAACCGGATGGCTCGCCGGCGCCCGCGATGAAGAGGTCGGGAAAACGCTCGCCCTGATGCACAAGAGCCCCGCGCATCCGTGGACGATCGCTGCTCTGGCCAAAGAAGCCGGATTATCCCGCTCGGTGCTGGCCGAGCGCTTCCGCTACTACCTCGACATGGCTCCCATGGCCTACCTCACCCGCTGGCGGCTGCAGTTGGGAGCGCAAATGCTGGCCGCGACCAGTTACTCGGTCGCGCAGATCGCCGCCGAAGTCGGCTACGAGTCCGAAGCCGCCTTCAACCGCGCCTTCAAACGCGAATTCGAAGCACCGCCCGCGCGTTTTCGCACGCAGTCAAGAGCAGAGAAGTCGTCCCGCCAAAAAGCCAAGGTGGCGTGAGCCGGCGGCCTGAGGTCACTTAGCCAGACGGCGCGATAAACTGGTCTCGAAATCACCCTGGAGGGAAGTATCCGCTATGACTTACTACGGCGCAAAAGAACTGGCGCAATCGTTCCGAACGGTCCGCAACAATACGATCAAAATTGCCGAGGAGATCCCCGAAGAGAAGTACAGCTTCCGTCCAGCGACGGGATGTCGCTCAGTAGAAGAGACGCTGGTCCACATCGCTGTGATGACGCGCGTGCCCGAGCAGATCCATGTGGTCGAGCACCGCAGCACACTGGTGGGCTTCGATTTCTTCGGGCTTAAGGACAAGCTTCAAGCAGAAGCAAACCTGCCGCGCACCAAGGCGCAGATCCTGGAACTCTTGCGCGCCGAAGGCGAGAAGTACGCCAGGATTCTGGAAGGTGCTTCGGAAGCCTTTTTGGGCGAGCCGGTCGAGTACCCGGAAGGGATAAATCCGCGAATGAAATCGCGGTTCGAAATGCTGATCGCGCCCAAGGAACACGAGATGCACCACCGCGGACAACTGATGGTCGTCGAGCGGATGCTCGGCATCACGCCTCACCTCACGCGGCAAATGGAAGAGCATATCGCGTCGATGCGGTCGGCTTCGGTGGCCCGATAGCCGCCCCGTAGAGATGCCGATCAAAATCTAGTCGATGTGCAATCGGGATGTTACGGCAGTTAACAAAACGATGGCCCGAGAGGTGGCCTCGGTTCTTTGGCACCTCGCCTGTTGAAGCTCTACTGATCAGAAATGCGCATTCTGCTCGACAGGAACCGAAACGCTGGTGACAGCGTGACCTTTAAGAGCACGGCACTGCGCCGTTAATTGTCACCGTCGCTGAAATTGTTGCCCAGAGATGTCGTTCCCGGCCCGCAGGCAACCTTCCTTCCAGCGCGAGACTCCAAAGCCCGGCGTTCTGGACCCTTTCTCCTCTACTCGAACCGGAACCCCAAGGTGGCTCCCCATGAACAGCAATTGGGCACTCCTTGGCAGGATCTCTGCCATAAGTGCACGCGCCCCACGTGGCGCAATGACGCTAGTTATCACGGCGATGTTAGTGGTTTTTATTACGCATCCGCTTGAAGCGCAGACCCTAAACATGCTTCATGTGTTTATGGGATCTCCAGACGGATCAGGCCCCCTGACAGGACCTATTCAGGACAAACAAGGCAACTTTTACGCAACCACTTTTGCAGGCGGCACCAAGGAATGGGGAACGGTGTACAAGATCGGTCCGAAGGGCAAGGAGACGGTGTTGCACAGCTTTGTCGGCGGGAGTGATGGCACCACTCCGACGTCTGGCCTAACTAAGGATGCCGAGGGAAATTTTTACGGTACAACTTATTGGGGGGGTAGCTCGAATTGCTTTGACGGCAACGGATGCGGGATAGTCTATAAGCTCTCGCACACCAGCCGTGGGTGGAAGGAAACCATACTATACGTTTTCACCGGCGGGGCTGACGGTGCATATCCCGGAAACGGAACCCTGGCTCGTGATGCGGCAGGCAACCTCTATGGAACTACGCTTTACGGCGGCAACGAAGATTGGCCCAACGGAAATGGGGTTGTTTACAAGTTGACGCACTCGTCCAGCGGATGGAAAGAGCACGTCCTGTACGCTTTCGGCACGAACTCTCAGACCGACGGCGGAAGCCCATATGGAGGAGTCATTCTGGATGATGCGGGCAATGTTTACGGAAGT
>Ga0265338_10006237_pt1 | contig 15257 bp, 16 predicted proteins | sample 42126metaG_FD_193579 | JGI IMG/M metagenome (GOLD analysis project Ga0265338, IMG submission 193579) | Rhizosphere microbial communities from Carex aquatilis grown in University of Washington, Seatle, WA, United States - 4-21-26 metaG | ecosystem: Host-associated > Plants > Roots > Rhizosphere... | reverse complement strand
TTCTCCAGACGGGGCGCGCCAGAGGGAACGCTGCGCGCGCGACTTCGGCGTCTCCGTTCATGTCAAAGCCCTTTCGGTGGAATAGATGAACGAGATCCCTTTTACCCGAACGTCGTAGGAATGGGCGAGATGAAGAACCAGCTGCACGGAGACGACGAGGATCAAAGCTCCGACAACCACATGAGCGGTCGCGATCTCGACTCCTTTTTGCGAAAGAACTGTGTATGCCCCGAGCACAATCTGAACGGCGACGAGACCGGTGAGGCCGTACGCTAATTTTTTAACGCGAGGCAGCAGCCGGGGCGTTCTCAAAAGCTTCGCGACGAAAATGCCAATCGTAATGGCAACAACCACCGCCCAGATGCGGTGGACCATATGGATGAGGATTTGAGAAGAGGTGACGGCTCCGTCCGCGTAAAGACGAATATTCGAATCGATAAGCTGTTGATTGTAACGAGCCATGGCTTCGGCAGAAAGGCTGGGAAACAATTGACCGTACGCCAACGGAAAATCAGGAATAACGAGTCCGGAGCCGGTATGCCTCATGAGAGCGCCTAAAATCAATTGCACGTAGACAACCAAGACGGTAAAAAGCGAAATCTTAAAGAGTGGAATGTCTGCAACGCCATCGGCGATAGGAGGCGAATCCATCCACCATCGTGAGGTGAACAACGCGATGGATGTTACGATGGCAAAAAATGTCTGCGCAAGCGTCGCGTGCGCGACCGAGATCGGTGTCGGAAGAAGCAATACAACAGTCAATCCACCCAACAAACCCTGCGCGATCACGGCACCGAGCGCGGCGATGCCGAGTCCTTTCATCCATCGACGTTCTTCCCTCCTCCAAAGCCAGACGCACAAGATAACCGTCAATAACCCGACAAAGGAAGCGATCAACCGGTGCCCGTGCTCGTAGAGTATTCCACCAACCATCGGCGGGAAAACCATGCCGTAGGCAAGAGGCCAGTCGGGAACTGCCAGACTCGATCCGGTGCTTGTGACCAGTCCTCCGGCGATGATGAGGAAGAAGGTACACACGGCACAGAAAACAGAAAACCGATGAAGAGCGATGTTATATTTCAAAAGAATCTTGCTCCGAGGTTAAGGTGCTACGCTGGTAGAATCGTGCGGAAGCTGCGACACCTGATCTTTCATCCAGGCATCGTATGCTTCTTTGGAATCAACGCTGAGGTAGCCGCGCATCCGATAGTGGCCAAGTCCGCAAAGCTGGGCACAGGCGATTTCTGTCGTCACATTCGGCGCCGCCATGATTTCCTTGTATCCAGCATCCATAAGCGGCTTCACCAGATCTGCTGAGAACACATCTCCCTTTTTAAGAATCACCGCACTGTCCTTTCCCGCAAAATCTCTGATCGCGATCCGTTCGAAGAGTTTAGGAGACGTCGCATCTCCATTCAGTTGAAATGGCTCCGCCATTTCGGCGATCAACTGGTCGGTCGTTTTGATCGGCGTGAACCAAAGCGGGATCACCTGCCCGGGAATCGCATCTTGTTTGACTCGCATCGTCGGCAGGTTGAAGCTGTGGATGACATCTTTCGTTGACAGCCTGATAATGACGGGCTTCCCGACCGGAACGTGGAGTTGATTGATCGTCGTAATGTCGTCCTTCGCGAAAGGATCGGTCCGATCGAGCCCGAGCGGATTGTCGTCCGAGATGAGCGAGATGTTCGTACGGCCAAAAACACCATCGGCCCCAGGGTAATGGACGTTCCATGCAAACTGTTCCGCGACAACGCGAACAACCGTTGCATCTTTTTCCCCGGGAAAATCGTTGACGCGCTTTGCCCAGAGCGGAACGGCGAAGCCGATCAGGAGAACTGCCTCGAAGAGTGCAACGGCGATTTCAAGGTAGCTCGAGACGTGGCTCTTCACGCCGACATAATCCGCGGTCGGGTTTCTTTTCTGACGGAAGCGGATGAGCGTGTAGACGAAGAAAGCTCCCCAGCCGATGAAGAGCGCCAGCATGAGCCAGTGAATGATCGCGAGCATGTTGTCGATTGCAAGTCCATGCGCCGAACCATCAACAGGAAGAGGTAAGAATTCTCTCATTTATTGAAGCCCTCCGTTTTCAATTGTGGATTCCTGGCCGTTCACCGAAGCCGCGTAGGCCTTGGCTCGTTTCCGGAGATAGAGGAAGAACGACGTCATCGCTGTCAGAACCCCGCCCGTCACGCCGATCATGCTGAGGATTGCGAAGTTCATTCCGTTCGTCTGGGGGGAATCGGCAGCGCCGTAGCAGGAGCCGCACGCTAAGGCAGCGTTCGGGAAGGCAACAACGAGGCCTGTGATGACAATTGCAAAGAGAGACAGTGTTCGTGCTTTCATAGATAGCTCACATGTTTGAATTTGCGGATGAACCTCAGTTCGTACAGTACGAGTCCCGCGGCGAGCAGTATGAAAAATAATCCGATGAGAATGCCGACGTCGTTGGATTTCGTCAGATACGATTGGATCCCCCATCCTCCTACCGCGAGCGATAGAAGAACGGAGACCGAAATGAAAAAGAGGTGGAATGCTTTGAGTGACATAGGCTAATGTATCCTGTCTGACATTGCGAGAAGGGGGACGAAAATCAGCACGAGAAAAAAGACCGCGGCAAGGATCAGCGCGGCGTAAATGAGTTTCTTTTCCGAAATAAGGTGCATAAAGTAACTGGCGACGAGCGATCCTTTCACGGAAGCGATGATAAGCGCGACAATAATCGCCGGCACGACGCTCAGGTTCAAATACGAGATTGTCACTGTGATAATCGTAAGGGCGAGCAGAGCGACAAACACCGAGATATACACCCTGACGTGCTTCTTGATGTCTTCCGCATGAGTGAGTTCCATTCGATCTCCTACAATAAGTACAGGACTGGGAAAAGAAAGATCCACACCAGATCGACAAAGTGCCAGTAGAGTCCGGCCACCTCGATCCGGTTTGTGAAGCGTTCAGGATCGGTCTTCCACATCTTGCTCCCGGGACCCCAGAAATATCCGTTCACGATCATCCCGCCGATGACGTGGAGGCCGTGCAGGCCGGTCATCGTGAAATAGATCGCGAAGAAAGTGCTCTTGCTGGGAATTTCGCCCGTTTCGATGTGATGTGAGTATTCGAAGAATTTGATGATGAGGAAGACAAATCCCAACAGGATTGTCGTTCCCATGTACAATTTGTACTTCTTAAAATCCTTCATCATGAGCGAAGCCCAAGACATCACCATGGTGATACTGGAGGAGATGAGGACCGCGGTGTTCACCGTGGCAAGCGGAACGTCGAGCACATGATGCGGCCACTCGACCGCGTTGATCCTCAGAAGGATGTACGAAGAGAAGAGAGCGCCGAACAACATCACTTCGGATGCGAGAAAGAGCCACACGCCGAGCTTTGCGTTTGTGAGTCCGGTGTCGGGCCGGGCTTTGACTGTGTATGGTATTTCCATCTCTGGTCAGGCCTCCATCGGTTGGTTCTGAGGAATAAAATCCGTCTTGTGGCCGGGAACACTGTACTCGTACGGAGGGCGGTACACTTGCGGCACGGTAGTGAAATTTCCATGCGGTGGCGGCGTAGGTGTCGCCCAATCCAGCGTTGTAGCATGCCAGGGATTCTCTGCAGCCTTCTTCCCCTTCTTGATGCTCCAGAAGAGGTTGAAGATAAACGGCAGCTGGAAAAGTCCAAGCGTCCAGGCGCCCATCGACATGAAGGCATTCCAATGAAGCACCGGCTGCGCATGAGCATATTGAGCTCCTCCATCCCACAAACGGCGCGAGACCCCGGCGAGACCTACAATGAACATCGGCATGAATATGCAGTTCATGCACACAAGCGATCCGAAGAAATGGATCTTGCCGAGAACCTCATTCATTTTCCTGCCGGTAAGCTTCGGAAACCAATGATAGATGCCGGCGAAAAGGGCGAAGATGGTTCCGGGAGCGACAACATAATGGAAATGACCGATAACGTAGTATGTATCGTGCAACGGAATGTCTGTCGCCGACAGGCCGAGAGGGAGTCCCGTCAAACCCCCGATACCGAACATCGGCAGAAACGCCAGAGCAAAGAGCATCGGCGTTGTAAATCGGATCGATCCCCCCCACAACGAAATGAAAAGAGCTGTCAGGATGATGATCGAAGGGATCGAGATGATCATCGTCGTCGTTTGGAAAAACGTGCTGATGATCGTCCCCATGCCGGTCATGAACATGTGATGTGCCCAGACGATGAACGACATAAATCCAAGAAAAATCGCCGCGTACACCATCGATTTGTAGCCCCACAACGGCTTGCGCGTGTTGTTGGCGATGATCTCGGCAACGATTCCCATTGCCGGGAGGATAAGAACATAAACCTCGGGATGCGCAAGAAACCAGAAGAGATGCTGCCAAAGAAGCGGACTCCCTCCTCCGCTTACGTTCAAGGGCTGTCCAGTGACCACGAGTCCGCTCGGAAGAAAGAAACTCGAACCTGCGAGCCGGTCCATCAACTGAAGCACGCCTGCCGCTTCGAGAGGCGGAAAAGCGAGGAGCAAAAGAAATGAAGTAACGAACTGCGCCCAAACAAAAAACGGGAGACGCATGAACGTAAGTCCCTTTGCACGGAGCTGAACAATAGTCACAATGAAGTTGACCGAACCGAGCAGCGAGGAGGTGATCAGAAACACCATGCCGATAAGCCACACCGTCTGGCCTATCGTCGCGATATCCGAGAGGGGCGGATAAGAGGTCCATCCGGAATTTGCCGCTCCGCCCGGCATCACGAAACTGGAAAGCATCGTCACACCGCCGAGAAAGTAAACCCAGTAACTCATCATGTTGAGTTTTGGGAAGGCCATGTCGGGCGCGCCTATCTGCAGAGGCATCACATAGTTTCCGAACGCGCCGACCGCAAGAGGAACGATTCCAAGAAAGACCATGATCGTTCCGTGCATTGCTCCAAGCTGATTATAGAATTCCGGCAGCATGATCCCTTGTGGCGCACGGTCCTCTCCCAGCCACTGACCGATGAGCGGAATCGGCTGCCCCGGGTAGGCGAGCTGCCAGCGCATCACCATCATGAGCGTGAAACCAAAGAGGAGAAAAAGAAGGCTTGTAAAACCGTACTGAATGCCGATCACCTTGTGATCCTGGGAAAAAACATATTTCCGCCAGAATCCCAGATGGTGCTCGTGCGAGTGGTTACCCTCCATTGTGTTGTCCTTATGTTAACGGTTTAATGAGAAACTCAATCTCTCGTCCGTGGGCAAAGGCGTCAACCTAAACCCGTGAACAGGCCTTATCAGCACACTAAAACAGTTGCGGCTGGCGAGAGAACGTCCCGCCGGAACTACGAATATTGATTACGGTCTACCAGTTAAAAGCCCTCCGATGAAGAAACCAAATCCTAAAACGGAATCACAATGAGGGCACGAGTACATGATTTCTTTTTTTACAATGCCCGAGACATCCTTGTGAACTTCTTCGGTTAATTCTGCTGATTCTCTTTTGGTTTTTTCCAGGGTGAGAGCTTGTTTACAGTACGGGCACTTTGCCATCTGTTCCTCTTAGGAATTATGTGTACAAGTGTCGTGAATTCCGAGCACGCCAGGCCTATCAACTATTTCCCCTCATACTTGAAATCTGCAGTCGCTCCTTTGTCGTTGACCGTGACGCTTACATCTTGCGTTCCGTACTTTTCATGCCATACCTCAATGGTATAAGTGCCGTTCGGAACGCCCCTAATCGTGAAATTCCCCTTTTCATCCGAGACAGCATAGAATGGGTTGTCGACCACCCCGGCGTAGCAGTTCATCCAATTGTGCACTTCGCACTTGAACTTTACCATGATCTCGGGCTTTTCAAATTTCTTCGTCATCTTCATCCCCTTCAACGGCTGCGCATTGTTAAACTGCGGGCTGTTCTTCGGCAGCGCATGGATATTGTGGAGAAGAGGGTCGTCATTCTCAATTTCGAGCGACTGACCCGGTTGGATGCCGAAAACGTGCGGATGATACTGGCAGCCTTGCTGGGCGAGGACGACCGGGGTCGTCGGTGCATCGTACTTCTTGTTGAGGCCGCTCTTAATGTAGATAAAGACGTTCCGCAGCGTGCCGTTGCTGTTGACAACAACATCCTCCGAATTCACCGGATTCGGGTGCATCGCCAGGCACTGTTTGTCCGCATTCATCTTAATCTGAGGAACTACCGGCGCTTTGCCGCTGAAAGAAATTTTCCCTGTAATATCGCCGGCAAATGCACTCACGGCCGTCATCGCCAACGTTGCACCGACAAGCAACAACATTCCTACTTTTTTCATTGTGTCTCCTTTGTTGATGAGATAATAGAGTTACTTCTTTTTTCCGAGTGTGAAGAGATGATCGCGCAACGCCTGCATCTGCAAAGCAGCATCGCCATGAAGGACATCCGGCATCGGTGACTGCCCGTCGGGAAAATATCCCGGCATCATAGTGCCCGGCTGGATCGCCTCCGGGTTCCTGAGCCAGGAAATGATCCACTCCGGCTTCAGACGATTGCGCGCAAGTTCGAGATTTGGAGCGACGCTCTTCGGATCTATCTGCGCTCCTCCCATCTGATGGCACTTAATGCATTGAAACGCATTGAAGAGTTTCGTGCCGTCTGCCTGGAGATGCGGATCGGGTGTGAAGGATGCATAGTCCCGCATCTCGAGAGATTGATTAGACAGGCCGAGGAAATATTTCGTGACGGTATTGATTTCATCCTCGGTGAGCGAAAACGTCGGCATGCGCACTTTCAGCCATGGGCGAATTGGCGACGGCGCCTTCAGAAAATTCTGCAGCCACGGCTCCTGGACTTTGCCCCCCTCAATAGTAATGAGCGGCGGGCCTTTGGTCGGATCGTCCAGAATAGCGGCAAAATACCCGCCCCGCTCTTCCAGTTGATGGCAATTCACGCAGCCGTAACGGATCGTCAGTTTCTCTCCGGCATCGATGTCAATAAGACGCTGAGTTTCGGGCTCGACGTATTTACTCCCGGGATTGTCGACTCTGAAACTGAGAAGCACAGAACGAACCATCGCGATCTCTGAATCCGAGAAGGCAAACACTGGCATCCTCTGCACGATGCGGTCGGTCTGGAAAACGCGGGAATTCTTCAGCTTGTTGCCAACCCAATTCCCCCACGTGTGCTCGATTTTCGTGTCCCCGAAATCCATTTGTTCGACCAGCTTCCGCCCGAAGTCCGAGAGGTCTACGCTCACCTTTCCCTCGTTTTCCATCCCTTTGATCTCGTGGCAGCCAAAGCATCCGTACGTCCGAATTACCTTTGCCCCCATCGCAATCTTTTCTTCGGAGTTGATGTCTGTGTTGAAGAACTCTTTCGGCCGATCGTCCCGCATCGTCTGGAGGTATGCGACTATGTCACGGGCTTCCTGGTCGGTGAGCCGAAGGCTCGGCATCTTCGTCGTTGGATTGTAATGCCGCGGATTCCTGATCCAATCGAATATCCAGTCCGGGTTTAGCTTCCCGGCAGCATGAGTCAGCTCGGGGGCAATGTCGTAGCTCGAGGCGCGCGCGTTGCGTACCCGCTCATCGTCGCCGATGACATGGCAGGCTTTGCATCCAAAATTCTCGATATGCTCTTTGCCAAGTGCAGCGGATCCGCCGGCATAGGCCCCCTTCGGGCGATCGAGCGAAAAAGTTGTCTCTTTGCCGATGCTGAAGAGATATGCCGTTACGGCACCCGCCTCTTCTTCACTCAACTTGAAGTTCGGCATCCGTGTATGAGGATTGTATTCCTTCGGATTCCGTACCCACTGGTAGACCCATTCCGGTTTTACCTTTGAAGGCAACGAGTTCAGCTGCGGGCCGATTTTTGGAAGATTCTTGTATCCGCGGATCTCATGGCAACCGAAGCATCCGGATTCAACGAACGTCTGCCTCGCCTTCGAGAAATACGGAGCACCTTTGAGAGCCTGGCGGTCGGTGTGACATCCGGTGCAGGAAGCATAGACATCCATCCCGCGGAGAATCGGCGTTTCCCAGTATGGATCCGCTTCGCCGTGCGCCTCGCCGGCAGTCAACGCGTGTCCTTGTCCTCGATGGCAGGGCGTGCACCCATATTTTTCCGGATTGTGGATTTTTAGCAGCTCGGGGTGAGAGTGAGTCGTAAATGGCTGAGGTGCATCGGTCATGTTCTTGTCGGTAGCGCCGAGGTGGCATGTCTGGCACCGGTCTACGCGTGCTTTGGCCTCTCCGAAATTGGATTTATCATAGTCGTTCATTACGACTTGCCTAATTTCAATCGGGCTGTGTTCCAGCGCTTTGATCTTCGTATCGAGTTTATTGGCGTCTGCATAGAGCGCGATGAGCGCTGCATCAAGGCTGTCGGCGGTGTCCTTGTAATTGGAAATCGTAGCGTTGGCAGCCTGAATCTCCGCAGTGATGCCGTCCATCTTCTTCGCATCGGCGGCAATCTCATTGTCGAGGTCGTCGAGTTTCTTTTTCAGTTCAGCGCTTGGATGGCCGTCGTGAAGTGTCGTTGAGTACTGATAGTATTCTGCATCCGAATTACTGCGCGCAAACCTCCATGTACGGGTTGCATCGGCAAGTTTCAACTGCAAGTCGTCGAGTTTCTTTACCGCATCGACATACTCTTTGCTCTGAAGTTTTTGCTGTGCTTCCGCAAGCCGGCTTTTTAAGTCCGCGGCTGTTGCGCTGTCGACAGCGGCCATCGCATCATTGTACTGCGCGCGAAGCTTCTCCTCGCTGAGGCGGTAATACTCGCTTTGGTATCCCTTCCACGGCCGACGAACAAGCACTTCATCCACGACAGCCCAGAGCGTCGCGAGCAGCAACAATCCGCTGAAAACGAGATAAAATGTTGAGTAGTCCCTGTCTTCAATCGGGGTTTCTGCTCGTTTTCGAAACATTGACTGGAACTCCTTTGAGAAATGTCTGATGGAATAGAGAAACGCTACACGTTAAACCAGGGGGTAACCCAAATATATTTTACCGGATAGGCGCCAAAGACCGGCGGCGCTATGCGCAGCACGATCTTCAGGACGACGAACATCATCGTGAGAAAAAGGCCTAACACCAGAAGATACCGGCCGAGGCCGAGTTTTTTGAAGACATCCGAATTCCGGAATTTCATGTAGTGCCATCCCCCGAGTCCGGCATAGAACGCGGCAATGAAAAGAAATCCGAATGCCGATGCCGCCAAATTCAGACTGTTGTCCGGAAAATGCGACGGCATGCCGAAGTACTCCGACAGGTCGAGGTTGTTTAAGACGACGACTTTGTGAGTGTCCCAATCCTGCCAGGGTAAGAAGAAATTCCATCCAGGACCCCGCATGAATGTCCCCAGCATGATCAACGAAACCCAGAGGATCAGGAAGCCAAAACAGAACGTCAAAATCGCGAATTTTCTTTCCTTGAACGTATAGTATCCGTTCCCCTTTTCATTGATGTCGACGTACGGTATGATCATTAGTCCGACAATAATAATAGAGGGGAGAACTACTCCTGCGATCCATGGATCGAAGTAGACGAGCAATTCCTGCAGTCCGAGAAAATACCAGGGCGCTTTGGATGGATTCGGCGTCAACGCGGGGTTGGCCGGCTCCTCCAAAGGAGCGTTGATGAACACGGACCAGACAACAAGGATAAGGAGAACGACAAGCATGGCGATAAACTCGACACGCACAAGATAGGGCCACACCTGCACTTTATCGTCGAGCCGCGCTTCCTCCGGTATCTCTCCGAGGTCGTTTTTCCTCGCCTTCGTCCATGCCAGGATCGAATAGAAGATGACAAGGACCAGCAGACCCACAATGGGAATGTTATCCGGCTTGGTAACGAGTTCGAACAAATGTCTCATAAGGGTATGACCGCTCGCAGTAAATTAGAAATTCTTTTTGCCTGTTTCGGGTCCGGATATTCCCCCGTCTTTTCTGATACGCCAAAAATGTACAACCATGAAGATGGTGGCAATGAGCGGAAGGAAAATACAATGGCCAACATAGAACCGTAAAAGCGTCGGTGGTCCGACCTGCGTGCCGCCGAGCAGAACAAATCGAACGTCGGCATTCGGCTTCATCCCAAGTTGAGGTCCGAACGGTCCCTCGCTTCCAAGCAAAGGAGTTGCCCGAGCCATATTAGTACCGACGGTGACCGCCCAGATTGAGAGCTGGTCCCACGGAAGCAGGTATCCTGAAAAGCTGAGGAGAAAAGTGAGTAGAAGAAGAACAACACCGATCACCCAGTTGAATTGTCTGGGTGGCTTGTAGGATCCGGTAAGGAATACTCTGAACATGTGGAGCATGACGGTGATGACCATCGCATGCGCAGCCCACCGGTGCATATTTCTGATCAGAGGCCCGAACGGCACGTCATGCATCAGGTACTTCATGTCGTCGTACGCATACTGCGCCGTCGGCCTGTAATAGAACATAAGGATAACGCCGGTGAGCGTGAGAACCAGGAAGAGAAGAAAGGTGATGCCTCCCATCCCCCACGTGTATCCGATATTCGTGGCATGCCTGGCGATGCGAACCGGATGAAGGTGGAGAAAAACGTTGTCGACGATCTGCAGCGCGCGGTTACGCGGAGTGTCGTCGTACTTGTGCCGGAAGATCGACTTATAGACTTCCGTCTTCCGAAACTTCTCCATCGGACTAATCATGCAACGATCCTTTCAAGAGAACTACCCGGTATACTTAAGGAAAGATCCTGGCTGACCCCACTGACCCAACTCGTACCGAAACTTGATACTCTTGTCGATAACAATCTCGCCGTCGTCGTTCAACGTAATCTGAGCGCGTTCCAATGGCCGCGGCGTGGGGCCTTCAAAATTGATACCGTTTTTATAGTAGCCGCTTCCGTGACACGGACATTTGAATTTATTTTCGGCGGCCAGCCATCGCGGCGTGCACCCGAGGTGCGTGCAAATTGCGATGAGGGCGTAGAACCCTTCCTTTTCCCGAACGATCCAAATCCTTTGTGTATCTTTGTACTGCTCGTTCACCTCGCCGATGACATAGTCGCTCGGCAACCCGGCCTTGAATTTGCTGGGAGGTTCAAACAGGACGCGGGGAAACATGTACCGAAGCGATCCGATAGTCGAAATCGCCAGGAAACTCAAAAATGAGAGCCAGCCGGCGTATGAAAGAAAGCTCTTCCTTCCCATCCGCCAAATGCCGGGATCATTTTCCGGAGCTCGGTCCTGCTTTGGTTTCTTTGGGATGGGTGTCGCTGAGATCTGAGATTGGGCGGGGGCTGGCGGTGCCGGTGCAGGCCGTTCTTGCGGCGGTACCGCTTGGGGTGGAGTGGTCAATTCGTCTGGCATCGGGATATCCTACCGGAAAATGTGTACATCAAAAATTTTGCCTGGGGATGGAAAAGCGCCACACTCAAGCTGCTGCGGCAACAGCAGTCTCTTCTTCGCGTTTCACCATATCGATAACCTCCCAGGGACAATACTTCGCGCACAGCTTGCATCCGATGCATACTTCTTCGTCAACAATCACAATGCCGTTGACGTTTGCATGGGTGTTGTCTTTGGGATTTTCAGGTCCGGGAACTTTGTAGAGGCAATCAACGGGGCAGAACTCAATGCAGACTTCACAGCCTGTACATCCTTCCGGATGAACGATCGCAATAAGAGGCGATTTCTTTTTCTTCTTCGGCGCCGCAACAGGAACTGCCTGTGGCGAGGCCGTCGCGATTTCCGACATGGTATTGATTAATTCGGGATAATTCTGGCGTCTTTTGCAAGGGCCTCGAGAATCGGCAAATCATCGAGGTGTGATTCGTTCGAGGTTCTTGCCACTCGAACTTTTCAACAAAAATATATCAAAATATGTTCCGTTTGTCAACAAGAAAAATGTTCTTGTGAATCGTTTATGGAGTTGATTTCGTCGAACATCTGCAGCGGAGTTCATATCTGTTGAATATGTCAACGACAACCCGTATCATTAAACAATTTTCGTTCACGATTCGTTGCAACATTCTGCGCAGGAGCCCCACCTATGAAGCTCTCCTATCTCCTTTTCCTCCTTCCGGCGATTGCTCTCGCTCAACTCGAAAAGGAGTCACACCTGGCAAATCTGAAGCAGATTACCTTCGGCGGACTCAACGCCGAGGCATACTTTTCTGCTGATGGTTCAAAGCTGATCTATCAGGCGGCAAAAGGGGGCTATCCTTGCGACAGAATGTTCACAATGAACATCGATGGGAGCCATGATACGCTTGTGAGCACAGGAACGGGAAGAACAACGTGCGGCTATTTCTTCCCGGACGGCAAACGGATCATCTATGCGTCCACTCATCTTGGAGGGACAGGTTGCATGCCGGATCCGGACCGCTCAAAGGGATATGTCTGGGCTGTCTTTCACACCTATGATATTTTCTCAGCAAACCCGGATGGCTCAGACCTCCGTCGGCTCACGAATACAGACGGATATGATGCCGAGGGAACCATCTCCCCCGACGGCAAAACCATCGTCTTCACGTCGGACAGGGATGGCGATCTCGAGATCTACACGATGAATGCAGACGGAACAAATCAAAAAAGACTGACCTATGACAAAGGCTACGACGGGGGCGCCTTCTTCTCTCCCGATGGAAAGCAGATCGCCTATCGAGCTCATCATCCCTCCACTCCGCAAGATCAGAAGGAAGGCGAAGAGCTGCTTGCAAGGGACCTGGTGAAGCCGACTCAGATGGAGATTTTTCTCATGAATGCCGACGGCAGCAACAAGCGCCAGATTACCAACAACGGCGCAGCAAATTTCGCACCTTACTTTACACCCGACGGAAAGAGGATCATTTTTTCCTCAAACGTGAACGACCAGAAAGGGTGGAATTTCGACCTCTACCTTATCGACCTCGACGGAAAGAACTTGGAACAGGTAACGTATTCCGATTCGTTCGACGGCTTTCCGATGTTCAGTCCGGACGGGAAGAAACTCGTCTTCGCCTCCGGCCGGAATGCATCGCAGCGGCGCGAAATAAATATCTTCATTGCTGATTGGAAATGAAAACTCAGTGATTCTTTCTGGAAAAGTGGCAGTCATTAGCGGCGCCTCGCGGGGAATCGGGAGGGCGGCCGCAAAGCGGTTTGCGCACGAGGGGGCGGTCGTCTGCCTTTGCGCCCGTCACGTTGAGCAGCTTCGAAACCTGAGCCTGGAGATCATGTCAGCCGGGGGAAGATCGATGTTCGAGCAGACAGACGTCTCCGATGAATCGCAGGTCAAAGAATTCCTTTCGCTGTGTCAATCGAATTTCGGGCATCTTGATATCCTTATCAACAACGCCGGACTTCTCGGGCCGCGAGTGCCTCTCGCTGATTACAGTTCGCAGGAGTGGGCCAAAGTCCTTTCCGTTAACCTCAACGGCCTCTTCTACATGACGAAGCACGCCCTCCCTTTCTTCAAACCATCGGGCGGCTCTATTATCAATGTCTCCTCTTCAGTCGGAAAAATTGCGAAACCAAACTGGGGAGCCTATGGTATTTCGAAATTTGCGACAGAAGGGTACACCCAGGCCCTCGCGGAAGAACTTCGATCAAGAAAAATCCGCGTCAATGCGGTCAACCCCGGCGCCGTGGCGACAGAAATGAGACGCCAGGCTTTCCCGGATGAAGATCAACGCACGCTTCGCAAACCCGAAGATGTCCTCGACGCGTTCGTCTACCTTGCATCGGACGAATCGAAACATCTCACAGGAAAATCCTTCGATGCACAACATTTCAAGAAAGGCTGAAGTAATGAAGAAGATTCTTACGATGATGTTGTTTGTTATCTCGACAACGGGCGTCTTTGCACTTGGGGACTCAACAGCGGAGTATCTCCATCAGCATATCGGATACCTTGCCTCGGATGCATTGGAAGGAAGAAAGGCCGGGAGCAAAGGGGCGGAGTTGGCGGCTGCATATGTCGCAAAGCAATTCTCCTCGATCGGACTCCTTCCTCTGGGAGACGGAGGCACATATTTTCAGAAATTCGTTTTTACCGCTGGTGTGAAGCTGGGGAAAAACAATTCTCTCTCTGCCTCCAAAGGGACCGCCACAACTTCCTATTCTCTCGATAAGGATTTCCGACCGCTCGCCTTTTCGTCGAATGGAGCCGTGAAGAGCCAACTGGTGTTCGCAGGATACGGAATAAGCTCCGCCGACCTTCACTATGATGACTATGGCGGGATCGATGTGAAAGACAAAGTTGTGCTTGTCTTGCGCTTCTCCCCCGCGGGCGACAATCCTCATTCGGAATTTAGCAAATACCTTCCGTTGCGGTACAAGACGTTGACGGCGCGCGAAAAGGGGGCAAAAGCGCTTCTCGTTGTGACCGGCTCTGCAGATGATTCGACGGACGTTTTGCAGGCATTGCGGTACGACAACTCGTTCAGCAACAGCGGTATTCCGGTCTTCAGCGTCACACGCGCCACGGTGGATGGTTGGTTGAGGCATGCAGCTCCTTCCGTCGATTCGCTTCAGTCTCTCATTAATGCGACGAAGAAGCCGGCGTCGCTTGTTGTTCCTGATATCGACATCTCACTTTCGTCTGAAGTCGTTGAAATGAAAGACAGCTCAGCAAACGTCGTCGGTCTCTTGAAAATCGCTGACACCACAAACGCCGAGTACCTGATCCTCGGCGCTCATTACGATCATCTGGGATGGGGAGGCGAAGGATCTTTGGCTCCGGACAAAGTGGAAATCCATCACGGGGCCGACGACAATGCTTCGGGAACGGCGGGCATCATCGAACTTGCGCGCATGCTTTCCCTGCAAAAACGATTACTGAAACGGAATATTCTCTTTATTTCTTTCTCGGGTGAAGAGGAAGGTTTGCTCGGTTCGCAGTACTACGTCAAACATCCCGTTGTCTTTCTCGGCAACGCTATCACGATGATCAACCTCGACATGGTGGGGCGATTGAAGGACAGAACGCTCACCGTCCAGGGCACCGGCACTTCCTCGCGGTGGGATTCTCTGCTCGCGCACTACAACCAGGATTCAACATTCGTCCTGAAGACTGTTAAAGATGGATTTGGACCCAGCGACCATTCCTCCTTCTATGGGGCAAACGTTCCCATCCTCTTCTTCTTTACCGGAATCCATGAAGACTATCACAAGCCGACGGATATTGCCGGCAAGATCTACTATAACGGCGAAGCGTCGGTGCTCAATTATGTAGAGAACATCGCTGTCGACATCGACGACCATGCGGGCCGCCCCGATTATCTCAAGACTCAAACGACATCCAATTCCGGGGGAGATTCCCGCGGATACCGCGTTTATGTC
>Ga0265338_10006235_pt1 | contig 15258 bp, 12 predicted proteins | sample 42126metaG_FD_193579 | JGI IMG/M metagenome (GOLD analysis project Ga0265338, IMG submission 193579) | Rhizosphere microbial communities from Carex aquatilis grown in University of Washington, Seatle, WA, United States - 4-21-26 metaG | ecosystem: Host-associated > Plants > Roots > Rhizosphere... | reverse complement strand
GGGGTGGCCGTGTCCGTATCGGTCACCGTCGGGGTATCTGTGTCGGTCAGGGCTGGGGTCGGGGTTGGGGTGGCTGATGGGATAGCGGTATTCGTGAGGGTGAAGGTCGGGCTCGGCGTCAGGGTACGGGTCGCAGTCGAGGAAGGCGTAAAGGTGGCGGTCGAAGTCGGGGCCGGCGTGGAGGTCCGGGTCACCGTGGGGGTGGCCGTCGGCAATTGCATGGAGGAAGGAGCCACGTTGAATTTCTTCTCGCAAGCGACCGCCGCCATCATCAGGCCGATCAAGACCGCCGGTAACGCGAAACGTTTCAAGTTCCACCGCCTGTTAGGATTGGGGACAGTCTACACCCAGTTTTGACGGACGACCTTTCGAACCTTACCGAACTAAGCCTTTTTTTCCGTCTAAACCGGCCCCGCGGGTTTAGGGCGCTTGGATTGAAAGTCGGTAAGCGGATAGGGGGGCCCCGGTCCACCCCACCACCCCCAGGTAATAGGTTTGCCCTCCCGTCAGGCTGTAGGTGAAAAACTCGTCGTAGCCCGTGGTCGCCCCCAGATAGAGGCCCGTGGCGCCCCAAAGGCTTGAGGAGCCCGTACAGGTCGAATCGAAAAGGACCAGGTCGAAGTCATTGATGTCGGACCCGGTCGAGAAGCAGTCCAGGAAAAACATGTAGTTCCCGGTCGGTCCAGCCGTGAACGAGTAGACGTCCAGGTCGTCGTTGGCCATATCGTAGGTCCCGCCCTGGTTCCCGGAGGCCGAGAGGTTTCCATGGACCACCGCCGAAGCGCCACTCGTCAGGGTCCCCAGGTTCTCGGCGTTGGAGCAGTTTTCGTTGGTGCCGTTCAGGGGCCCGCCCACGCCCATCGGTTCGGCTTCGGTGTAATACGTTGGCACCGAAGGCGTGAAAGTACAGAGGACCCCGGGCGCCATCGTGGCGGTGGTCGTGGGTGTGGCGGTCGGGGATGGGGTGGGGCTGAAAGTCCCCGTGGCGGTCGGGGTCGCGGAAGGGGTGCGGCTGGGCGTTGGGGTGGGGGTTAAGGTCGCGGGGGATTGGAGTGCCGATTCGGGGGCCACTTCATACTTATGGTTGCAGGCGGCCAAGCCTCCGCCCAGGAGGAACAAAAGGGTCGTCCCCTGGATGAGGCGATTCAAAGGTTTCAGTCTCCATTCGGGATGGACCAAGTGTATCACTCGCCCCCAAGGGAGTTAACCCTATGCCTTCAGCGCCAAGCCCTGGGCCGTGTCTTGGAAATGGTCCTTCAAAGCCGGATAGAGGGATCGATATCGGTCATAACCTTCCCGGTACGACCGGTGGGACTTGGCGGAGGGCCTCCATTTTCCCGTGACCCGCACCAGGGCCTTCGCCGCTTGGGGAACCCCGGGGTACCGGCCGGCCCCGACCAGCGCGAGGATCGCCGCCCCGAATGCCGGCCCCTCGCCGCCCCCCACCGTCACTACCTCGGCGCCGAAAACGTCGGCCATCATCTGGAGCCAGAATTTGCTCTTGGCCCCGCCCCCCGTCGCCACGATCCGCCGGATAGGGACCCTAAGGGACCGGAGGATCCCCAGGTTATCATTCAGGCCGTAGGTGATGCCCTCGAACACCGCCCGCGCGAAATGGTCCCGGCCATGCCGTGCCGAGGCCCCCACGAAGGCCGCCCGGGCCGAGGCGTCCCGGTGGGGCGTGCGTTCGCCCATCAGGTAAGGCAGGAAGGTCAGGCCCTCACAGCCGATGGGGGCCTTCGCCGCCCTTTCCGCCAGAAAATCGTAGGCGTCCCGACCCGATTTTTTGGCCGATGTTTTTTCGGTTTCCCCCAGGCCATCCCGGTACCAACGAAGGGCGTAACCGGCGGAAAGCATGACGCCCATGAGGTACCAGGTATCCGGCACGGCATGGCAAAAAGTATGGACCCGCAGGGCTGGATCGACCACTGGGCGGGCCGTGGGGGCGAATACGACGCCCGAGGTGCCCACACTCGCCAAAACATCCCCGGGGATCAGCACTCCGCATCCCACCGCGCCGCAGGGGTTGTCCGCTCCCCCGCCCACCACGGGCGTGCCGGGGGCCAACCCCAGGGCCTTCGCGGCTTGGGGCGCGAGGCTCCCGCACGGCTCGAAAGATTCCCGGACCGGCGGGAACCACTCGGCGGGGATCCCCACCTTGCGCAACAGTTCCTCGGACCAACGGCGGTGGACCACATCGTAGGCCAGGGTCCCGGCCGCGTCGGTCCCCTCGGTCAACTGTTCCCCGGTCAGGCGGAACCGCACGTAGTCCTTCGGCAGGAGCACCGAATGCACCTTCGCGTAATTCTTGGGTTCATGCCGTTTGAGCCAGAGGATTTTGGGCAGGGTGAAGCCTTCCAGGGCGGGGTTGGCCACCAGGCGCTTCAGCGCGCCTTCCCCCCCGGCTCGCCGGGTGATGATCGCGCATTCTTCCGTGGTCCGGGTGTCGCACCAAAGGAGCGCCGGACGGATCACCCGTCCCTGGGCGTCCAGGAAGACCGAGGAATGCATCTGGCCGGAGAATCCAAGGGCCTTCACGTCGGCGGGCTTCACCCGGGCCTTTCGGACCGCCCGGGCGATGGTGGAGAAGGCGGCCCGGACCCAATGGTCGGGGTCCTGCTCGGCCCAACCGGGTTTCGGGGTGGCGAGGGGATATTCCACGAAGGAGGAGGCGATGATCTTTCCGTCCTCCCGCACGACGATGGCCTTGGTGCCGCTCGTCCCGATGTCGCAGCCGATCACGCAAACCATAAATCGCCTCCCAAGTTTAATCGCCGATTTTTTCAGGGCCGGAAGTTAAGAACCCAATTAAAAGCAAAGACTTTTGGCCACCGATGAACACCGATGAACGGGATAAGTCAAAATCAAGCCTAGGCCCGGTTATGGTTTTATCCATGTTCATCCCATTCATCGGTGGCTCAATGCCTTGGTTTAATTCCCAAAACAAACGGGGACTTCAACTCGGCCATCGTGATGAGGAACCCCGCCTTGGGGAGCGCCACGGACACCTGCCAGAGGTTGCCCTTGGCGTAGGGACCGCAGTCGCCGAACCAGTTGAACTCGGTGGCGTACCATTGTTCCGACTGGCCCCCCGGCGGGATGCCCTTCGGCAATTGCCCCTTCTGGACCAACTGGGTGGAGGCCCGCAGGTGCTGGACCGCCTGGTCGGCATAAAGCGGGTCCCCGGTCTCCTTAGTCAGATAAAGCAGGTGGGGACCGGCCAGGCTGTCCCAATTCTGGATGTGCTTGTTCGAGACCGAGGCCGGGCTCATGGCGTAGGTCCGCACCTTCTCCCGCCGGCAGATCGTTCCGTCGGGGAACCGGGCGTCGTAAAGGTACCGCCAGGAAAGCAGGTGGTCCGCGGCCCTTTTCGCGGCCTGGAGCCAACGCTTGCGGCCCGTGGACCGATGCAGTTCCCCGTAGGCCAGAAGCAGGTTGTAGGGATCCTCCATGTTCGGGGCCATGAAGGTGTCGTAGGGGCCGCCGATGTACCGTTCCGCTTCCACGTAATTTTTCAGGTAATAGGCGCCGATTTTCTGGGCGGCGGCCAAGTAACGCCCGGCCCGTTTTCGGTTGAAGTCGATCCGTGAGAAAACCGCCAGGGCGCCGGCCCAGGTTCCCGGGGTGGTCCCGATCCAGGACAGGGGCTTCCCGGTTTTTCCGTCCACCTCTTGGGGAAGCGCCCCGTCCGGCCTCATCCACCCCAAGACCGCGTCGAGGTTCGAGACCAGGGCCTCCCGCCAGGAAGCCCGCGGCCGGCCTAACGCTTGTTCGTACTCCAATAAGAGGGACAAGTAGCAGGACCCTTCCGAGGGGTTCCGCATGGGAATCCCCCGTCCCTTGCCCCAAACGGTCTTCTCAAACCACCGGCCCAGAAAGTGCTCCGAATAGAAGATCCCCGAGGGGGAGATCCCCTCCCGGCAGATGAAGTCCGCCATGGTCTCGCCCATCCGACGGAATTCCGCGTCCCCTTGGATGTCGGCCCAACGGATCGCGGCGTAAGCCGCCGCGAATCCCCCGCACCAACCCGAGAAAATCTCGTTGATGTCGTGGCGGTGGGAAAAACCTTGACCCTCCCGCCAGTGGCTTGTCTTGAGGCATCGGGTAAAGAGGGAGGCCGTCTCGTCCAATCGGAGGGGATCCACGGGGTAGGCCAAAACCCGGGCCACGCCTTCGGCCCTGGAGCGCCACACCTTGGCGTGAAAAGCCCGGTCCGCGGGGCCCGCCTGGTGCAGTAGGCGGAAACGGAGAACCTGACCCTTTTGAAAGGTCGCCCGGGGCGTCTGGGGCGCCCGGAGCTTCCGGCCGAACGGATAGGATCGGGGGATTTCCTGGGCGGGATAGGTCAGGACCGCGGTGGGCTCTTGGAGCGCCCGCTCAAACCCCAGGCCCCAAACATCATCGTGTCCGGGGCGCTTCACCCAAACGTCTAGTTCCGACTCCAGGCCCAGGGAATAGGCGGCCCTTTTCCCCGACAGGATGACCGCCGGGCAGGGGGAACCATCGGCCCGAAAACTCCAATCCTTCCCGAGGCCCTTGGGATAGGGGATGGCCTTATTCCAGGCCTCATTGTCCCCATACCAAAGGGCCGGCAGGACGAGGAAGGTCCCCCGGGGAGCCTCTCCCGGCAACATACGGACACGAACCTTCAGCAACGCCCGCGGCACGGCGGATCCAAAACGGACTTCCCGGTCCTCCACCAAGGTGGACACCCCGGCCAGGTCCGTCTCCCGGAACCTCGAGACTAAACGGACTTGGCCCCCACCCTCGAGATGGACCACCGATTCGAACCGGTCCTGTTTCAGCCTGTGGCTCCAAGCCTGGATCGGGGACTCAGGACAATCCAATTCGAGGGGCCTCTCCGAGACCGCCACCGGAACGCCTTTCCATCGCAGGCCCAGTTCTCCCTGGGGGCCCAGGGTCAGTTTCCAGTTCCTCACGGCCGGGCCTTGGACGGATAGAATTTTTCGTTGATCCGGACCGCCAAATCCCGGAGGACCTGTTCAGGTTTTTCCTTCCCCAACCAAACGGGGTCCAGGGCCGGTTGGATCACCCCGTAATAAATCTCGTTCCAATGGGGGTCGAAAGGCTCGTAATGGGCGTCCAGCGGCATCTTCAGGAGGCAGGCCTTCCGGGAGGCCCCGGGAGCCTTGAGGAAATCGTCGGACTCGGCGAGGTCGATCTTGGCGGGTTGGATGAACCCGGTGGCCGCCATGCGCTTCAAGGATTCATCCGAGAGCAGGGCCCGGATGATCTTCCAGGCCGCTTCCTTATGTTTGGAGGTGCGGCTGATCGCGTAGCCCGATCCCCCCGTTCCCCAGCCCCTCTTCCCGCCCGGCCCCTGGGGGAAGGGCACCACGTCGAACGGCACGCTCCCGTTCTTGAGGAGTTGGGGGGTTTCCCATATGCCGGAGGCCATCAGGGCCACTTTCCCCTGGGCGAACAATTGCTGGACCCCGGCCCCGGGGTTGAAGGATTGGAGTTGGGTGGGGTCCGCCGCCACATGGAAGGCATGGATCAGGTCCCAGCGGAACCGGGCGGCTTGGAGGAACGCCGGGCTGTCGATCACGCAACGTTTGGGATTCGCGGGATCATCCACCCAATCGGCGCCGTTGGAATAGATGAAATTTCCCAGTTGGATGGGATAGGCTTCGCTGTAGGCGAACCGGGTGACCCGCCCGGCCGAGTCCCTCTTCACCAGTTTCCTGCAGATGGACAAGAAAGGCTCGGGCCAGGACCAACCGGCGGAGGGTTCGGGGAGCCCGGCCTCCTTAAAGGCTTCCTTGTTGTAGTAGATCAACCCAGTGGGGGCCGTATCCTGGGGCAAGGCGTACAGGTGCCCCTCCCGGGTGAAGCGGCCGACCGGGCCCGGATAATACCCGGACAGGTCCAGTTCGTCCTTCAGAAGGTAGGGATTGAGGTCCTCGAAGATCCCCCGGGTGTAAAGGTTCACGAAATTATTGACCTCGACGAAGATCACGTCGGGGGCGTCCCCCGCGGCGGCCTGGGTGATGATCTTTTCCTGGTATTGGGGGTAAGGGATGGACTCGACCCGGACGGTCAGGTCCGGGTTGTCCTTTTGGACGAGGGCCACCTGGTCCGTCAGGATCTGGATCAGGATCGGGTCCGTCATGAAGTTCGCGATCCGGATCACGTTCGATTCCGACCTCATGCAGCCCACCCCGCCGAAGACCAGGAACAACCCCAGGCCGATCGACGCCAAGCCTTTGCCAGTCCGGATCATGACGGTCCCCATTTACGCGAGTTATTCAGCGGCGATTTGAGCTTGCTTAAAACCCAATGAATTTATCCCTGTGAACCCTGTCCCGCCCGCTTCCAAGATGGGTGTGGTCGCTGTGGTGGATAGGGTGGTCGCTGTTATGCGCTTTCGCGAAGGATCAACCGGGTCTTCAGGTGGACGGTGGAGAGCCCCTTTTCCTCCCCGCTCGCCAACCGGAACATCTTGGAGGCGGCCTGGGCCCCGAGCTCCGCTAGGTCGTAGGCCACGGTGGTCAGTGCGGGTTTCACCAGGGAGGCCAAGGGAAGATCGTCAAAACCGATGAGGGCCACGGATCGTCCGGGATACTTTGACGAAAGGATGCGCTGGGCCCCCACCGCCATCATGTCGTTGGAGGCCAAAATCGCAGTGGGAGGGTTGGGGAGGCCCATGAGTTTCTCCGCGGCCTCCATCCCGGCGGGAAGGCGGTAATCCCCCGCCACGATCAGGTCATCCCGGACCGGGAATCCCGCTTCCCGGAACGCGTCCCGAAAACCCTCCAACCGGTCCTTGGAATCACTGCGCTCCGGGAGCCCCGTGATGAACCCGACGTCCCGGTGGCCCTTGGAAAGGAGGTATTGGGCCGCCTGTTTCATCCCGTCCCGGTTGTCCAACACCACGCAGGGAACCCGGTCCTCCAGGCTCCGCTCGCTCAGGGCCACCACGGGAAAGCCCTCGGAAACCAGCGCTCCCAAGGCCGACTTCATGGAGGGGGAAGGGACCAGGACGAGGAGGCCTTCCACCAGGGGCGGGTGGGCGAAGGGCCGGAGGGACTCGACAAAGGGTTCCCAGGATCCAAAGGTGCCCAGGGTGATGAGCTTACCGCGGCGCCGGGCCTCCCGCTCGATTCCCGCCAGGACGGCCCCGGCGTAGGGGTGGTCCCATTCGGGGGCCAAGACTCCCACCAGGCCCGTGGCCCGGCTGGCGAGGCCCCGGGCCATGCGGTGCGGTTCGTAACGCATCTCGCTCATCATGGATCGGACGCGCCGCTCGGTCTCGGGCTTTACCGCGAGGCCGTTGAGGACCCGGGACACGGTGGCCTTCGACACCCCGGCCTTCTCGGCGATCTCCGCCATCGTCACCGCCATGCGCCCCCCCTGAAGAACCGTCGCCAGAACACCCCTGAACCACAATGGACACGATGGTCCCGATGAAGAATCATGTTAAACGAACGCCGAATAATTATTGGCAGTCCGATCATCGTGCCCATTGTGTCCATTGTGGTGAAAATGATTTGTTGGGGTCATCGGCCAGGGTTAGCGGATTCCCAGCAGGATCTCCTGGGTGCGCTGGTCGAGCTCCTCGTAGGGCAGGCGCTTCTTGGACAGCGCCTCCGGGTCGAACGACGCCATTCGGATCCCCTCGGCGGAGGCGGCATCGTACCGGCCCATCCAGTCCTCCAGCTTGACGTCCACGTTGTGGATGGACTTCAGGATCTGCCGGACCGTCTTGTCCCGGTTGAAGACCTCGACCCGTTCTTTCAGCATCAGGTAGCTCTTCATGTTGCCTTCCACGAAATCCCAGACGCCCTTGGAATCCTCGCTCCGGTAGGGGTGGCAATCGAAGGCGCGGGTGTGGGTGGCGGGCCAGTTGTGGTCCTCCAACAATTTGACGATGAAGAAGGTCTCTTTGAGGTCCTCGGACCCGAAGCGCAGGTCCTGGTCGAACCGGACGGGTTTCTGGGCCCCGAGGTCGGCGTGGTACAGCTTGCCGGCCTCCAGGGCCTGGCCGAAGTCATGGTAGGTGTTGAGGCCCGCCATGCGCGAATGCTGGATCTCAGGGTTCACCCCCACCCGGTCCGGTCGGTCCAGGGTGGCGATGAAGGCCAGGACATGGCCCGCGGTGGCGAGGAAAATATCGCCCCTCGGTTCGTTGGGCTTGGGCTCGATGGCGAAGGTGAAGTCGTAGCCCTGGGCGTCGGCGTGGGCGCAGAGGAAGTTCATCCCCTCGCGGTAATGCTTCATCATCTCGTCGGGGGTCTTGGAGGCGTCGCACTCCGTGCCTTCCCGGCCGCCCCAGAAGACGTAAACCCCGGCCCCCAGTTCGGCGGCCAGCTCCATGTTGCGCATGACCTTCTGCAGGGCGAAGGCCCGGACCCGGGGGTCATGGCTGGTGAAGGCGCCGTCCTTGAAGACCTTGTGGTAAAAGAGGTTGGTGGTGGCCATGGCGCACTTGATGTTGTAATCGCGCATGACCTTCTTGGTCTCTTTGATGATCTTGGCCCGGAGGACCGGGGAGGCCCCGAAGGGGATCAGGTCGTCGTCGTGGAAGTTGAAGCCGTAGACATTTCGGCGCCCGAGTTCCTTGATGTTGTCGAGGGGGGCGATGCGGGGACGGGTCTCCTCACCGAAAGGGTCGCGGCCCCGGTTGGCGTTGGTCCAAAGGCCGAAAGTGAACCGGTCCGACTTCTTGGGCTTGTAGTTGCTCATGGAAACCCCTTGGAACAAGTGATGTAACCGGTTCAATCGTATATCAGCCTTATAGACCGGTCAATTCAAAGCATTTAATCATTTCATGTAACCGGTACAAATAAACCCCAATTAAAAGGCGCCCTAAGGACGCCTTTTCCGGGATCCACCCACCGACTCAACCCAAATGTTGGAAAAGCTCCCCTGCCGCGACCATCACCATTTTCCAACGTTTGTCCTTGTGCCACAGCTTGATGCTTTTCACCCGGATGTTCAACTTCAGGGCGTTCTCACGGAAGATCACGTTGAAGGCCTCCAACTTGACGAGCTTGTCGTGGCTGTAGGCCGCCCGGAACCAATCCAGGTCGGGGTGATAAACATCCTCCCAAGCGCCCTGGAGGTCCGCGGGGATGCTCAGGAGCGGGTGGGCGTTCTCCAAGCGGACCTGCTCAAGGTTGGAGGAATAGGTTTGGAGGATCTCGCGGACGGCTTTACGGATCGCCACCCGATGTTGCAGTTTCCTCCAGGCGTAAAACGAGAGGCCGATGAACGCCACGACGGCCACCAGGGGCCAATACCCCATCCGGAGACCGTAAGCCGCCGCGAGGCCCAACAACAAATAGGTCGGGACCAGGATGACCATCGGCGTCGCGTGGTAGTCGTAGGGATTTTTATGCACTTCGGTTCCTTTCGCGTCCGGGCTTCATCACCGTGGATCTCAACACGGGGAAAATCACTTCTTCGGGGCGGCGGGCCATTGGTCCTTGGGGACATCCTTATAGACGTCCTCCATCTTCTGGAAACCGTCCGCGATGACCGTCGAGACCATATTGTCCTTGTCCACGGCGATCGGGTCCAGAAAATAGCTCGGCACGTCGATTTTCCCGTTGTTCGTCTTTCCCGTGGGAGGGGGCAAAGGCTGTTTTTTCGCCAATAGGACCGCCAGGTCGGCGGCCTTCGCCGCCAGGAACCGCACCGGTTTGTACACCGTCATGGTTTGGGTGCCGGCCACGATGCGTTGGCAACCCGCGAGCTCCGCGTCCTGGCCCGACACCAGCACCTTGCCGGCCAGCTTCTGGGCCGCCAGGGCCTGGATGCTCCCGCCCGCCGTGCCGTCATAGGAGTCCACCACGGCGTCCACCTGGTTGTTGGTCCGGGTCAGGATGTTTTCCATGTTTTTGAGCGCGTTCACGGCCAGCCAATCATTGGACCACTGGTCCCCCACGATCTTGATGTCGCCCTTTGCCGCGAGCGGATCCAGGACCAACCGTTGCCCCTTCCGGAAGAGGATCGCGTTATAGTCGGTGGGCGCCCCGCCCATCAGGACGTAGTTGCCCTTGGGCTTGCGCTTCACCAGTTCCCCGGCCTGCATCTCCCCCACCTTGATGTTGTCGAAGGACACATAGGCGTCCACGTCGGAATCGAGGACCAGGCGGTCGTAGGCCAACACCGGAACCCCGGCCTTGTGGGCTGCCTCCACGATGGAGGCGCAGCTCTTGGCGTTGTGGGCGATGACCACCAGGCATTGGATCCCCTGGGTCAGGAGGTTCTCGGACTGGGAGTTCTGGAGGGCGTCGTTGGACTCCGCGGATTGCACCAAAACCTCCGCCCCTTGCTCCCCGCAACGCTTCGTGAAGATGTCCCGGTCCTGGGCCCAGCGGGCGGCCCGCAGGGTGTCCATGGAGAGGCCGATCTTGATCTTGGCGGAGTCCTTGCGGCCGCAGCCGACCAGGAGCACCGGCAACAGGACCACAATCAGCCATTTGGACTTCTTCATGTTCATGTCCCTTCAGGACCGGTTGGACGGCTCGACGGAATATTATGGTGCTTGGAAGCCCCCCTCCCAAGTGGAAAACCCGGCTTTTTCCCTGTAATCGTTTGTAAAGACAACAAACACCCGTAACCGCGATGGACCCCATCGGGTCGACTCAGGGTGGTCGTCTTTTTCAGGGGGTCCATTTTGAGGATGACGTTGAATGTCGGGTTTTCACCTGGTTCCGGGTTTGCGGCCCGCCATGTCGATTCCCACGGCCAGGATCAAGATGCCGCCCTTTAGGATCGGCTGCCAGAACGCCTCGGTGTTCATCAGGCTCATGCCGTTGTCCAACGAGGCCATGACGAGGCCGCCTAAGAGCGCCCCCCAAACGGTCCCCCGACCGCCCATGAGGGAGGTCCCTCCGATGACCGCGGCGGCAATGGCGTCCAACTCCATCATTTTCCCGGCGTCCGACGTGGCGGAACCCACCCGGGCGGTCAGCACGATCCCCGCGACCCCCGCCAGGACCCCCATGAGGGCGAACACCTGCATGATGCGCTTCCTGGAATCAATGCCGGAGTAAAAGGCCGCCTCGGGGTTTCCGCCGATGGCGTACAGGTGCCGCCCGAAGGGCGTATGGGCCGCCACCGCCGATAGGCCGGCCGCCAAGACCAGGAGGAGAAGTACCGGCAAGGGGACGCCCTCATAAGAATTGGTGACGGCCGTGAAACCCAGGACCAGGACCGCCAAACCGAGGGCTCCCCAACGCGCCGGGCCCTGGGATTTGGCCGCCCGCCAACCCAACAGGAGCGCGGCGAGGACGGCCAGGACCCAACCCAGGTTCAGCGGCAGGTACGACTGGCCGATGTAGAGGTAATCCGGCGTCGGGGAAATCGCAACGCCCCCGGTGGCGCCCAATAACGCGCCTTGGCAGATCAACATGCCGCCCAAGGTCACGATGAAGGGAGGGATCGAGAATCGCGACACCAGGAAACCTTGGGAGAGGCCGATCAAACCGCCGACAGTCATCGGCAAAAGGAACGCCGCCCAGAGCGGCCAACCATGGTTGACGAATATCATGGCGGAAAGCGCCCCCAGGAACCCCGTGAGGGCCCCCACGGACAGGTCGATCTGGCCCGCCACGATCACCAGCACCATCCCGACCGCCAGGATGGAGGTCACCGCCATCTGGCGGAAGAGGTTCGACAGGTTGCGGGGAGTGAGGAAGATGCCGTCCGTGGTCGTGGTGAAGACCACCCAAATGGCGAGCAGGGCCCCCACCATGGTCAAGGCTCGCCAGGGGATCTTTATTTTTCCGGTCGCTTCATAGGCCACGATCCACTCCTTGCCGTAAGTTATGAGTTAGGAATTGGAGGTCAGGAGTTGTTTAAGGCCTTAAACTCCTAACTCCTCACTCTTAATTCCTAACTAAGCTTTCAAAGCGGCGGCCGCCAGCACCTTCTCCGGTGTGGCATCCCGCCACCCGAACAACCCGGTGGGTCGGCCCTGGTTAAGGACCACGAGCCTGTGGCTCAATCCCATCAGCTCCGGGAGGTCCGAGGACACGAGGATGATCGCGACCCCCTTGGCCGCGAGTTCGCCAATGAGCGCGTAGATCTCGGCCTTAGCCCCCACATCAATTCCCCGGGTCGGTTCGTCCAGGAGGAGGACCTTGGGTTGGGTCAGGAGCCATTTGCCCAAGACGATCTTCTGTTGGTTCCCGCCGGACAACTGGTTCGCCTTGGACGCCAGGCTCGGTGTCTTGATGCGGAGGGTTTCGGCCTGCTCCCGGCACTCAGCCTCGATCCTCCCGTGGTCCAGGAATCCCCCCCTCACGAGCCGTCCCAACACTGCGAGGGAAAGGTTCTCGCCCACCCCCGCTTCAAGGACGAGTCCATAGCGCTTCCGGTCCTCGCTCACCAGGGCCACCCCGGCGGCGATGGCTTCCCGAGGCGACTGGAAAAGGGGACGGTCCTTCCCTTCCAACCAGAGGGCCCCCTCAGCACGGCTCCTCGCGGCGCCGAAAAGGGTGGATAGGAGCGCCGTCCGTCCCGCGCCCATGAGGCCGCCGATGCCCAGCACTTCCCCGGCCTTGACCTCGAAGGAAACCTTCTCCACGACATGGCGCCACGGGTTGGCCGGGTCCTCCAGGGTCAGACCCCGGACGCCCAACACCACGGCGCCGGTGGGATCCCGGGGACGGGGGTACAGGTCCTTCACTTCGCGGCCCACCATGTGGGCGATGACCTGGAGCTTTGTGATCCGATCCACCCGTTCGGTCGCCACGGATTTGCCGTCCCGGAGCACCGTGACCCGGTCCGCCACCTGGAACACCTCCTCCAACCTGTGGCTGATGTAGATGGAGGAAACGCCCTTAGCCTTGAGATGTTTCAGGAAGTTCAGGAGGATTTGGGTGTCGGATTCCGTGAGGGCCGCCGTGGGCTCGTCCAACACCAGGATGCGGGCGTCCTTGGAAAGGGCCTTGGCGATTTCGACCATCTGCTGTTGGCCAACCCCCAGTTCCTTCACCGGACGGTCCAATGCCACATCCAACCCCGCCAACCCCAAGGCCCGCGTAGCCTCCTGGCGCACTTGGGGCCATTGGATGAGTCCCCCCCGGGTCGGTTCGCGGCCCAACAGGATGTTTTCCGCCACCGAGAGCTCCGGCACCAAGGCCAGTTCCTGGGCGATCAGGGCCAGGCCCTTTTCCTCAGAGTCCCTCAGGTTATTGAATTGGAGCCGTACCCCATCCAGGGTGATGTCGCCGCCATAGGTCCCTTGGGGGTGGACACCGCAGAGGATCTTGATCAGGGTCGATTTGCCGGCGCCGTTCTCCCCACAGAGGGCGTGGATCTCGCCCTTCTCCAAGGTGAGGGAAACCCCGTCCAGGGCCCGAACCCCGGGAAAGTCCTTGGTGATGTCCTTCAACTCAAGCAATGACAACGCGTTTATCCTTAAATGGTTCTAGGGACGGCTTGCCATTCCGCGCCACGGTTTCCGAATCTCACTTCTTGTAGACGTCCTGCTTGGAGTGGTATCCATCCGCGATCACCGTGGAGTCCATGTTGGTCTGGTCCACTTGGACGGGCCTCAGGAGGATGGAGGGCACGTCCTTGAAGCCGTTGTTGACCGGGGATGTCTTGTCCGCCAATTGTTGTTTGCGGGCCAGGGCTACGGCGGCCTCGGCGGCCTTCTCCGCGAGCTTGCGGATCGGTTTATACACCGTCATGCTTTGGGTGCCCGCCACGACCCGTTGGCAGCCCGCCAGGTCCGCGTCCTGGCCCGACACCAGCACCCGACCCGCCAATTTCTGCTCGGCGAGGGCCTGGATGGCCCCCCCAGCGGTCCCGTCGTTGGATACCACCACGGCGTCCACGCGGTTATGGTTGAGGGTGAGGGCGTTCTCCATGATCTTCAGGGCCTCCACCGGGAGCCAATCGTTGGCCCACTGGTCGGCCACGACCTTGATCTGCTTCTTCTGGATATAGGGCGTCAGGATGTTCATTTGGCCCTGGCGGAAGAGTTTCGCGTTGTTGTCGGTCGGGGCCCCGCCGATCAGGACGTAATTGCCCTTGGGCCGCCGTTTCACCAAGTACTCGGCCTGCATCTCCCCCACCTTGATGTTGTCGAAGGAAACGTACAGGTCCAGGTCCGAATCCAGGATCAGGCGGTCGTAGGCGATGACCGGGACGCCGGCCTGGTGGGCCGACTTGACGATGGTGGCCGCGCTCTTGCCGTTATGGGGGACCACCACCAACACGTCGACCTTCTGGGTCAAGAGGTTCTCGGCCTGGGAGTTTTGGAGCGAGTCGCTGGAGTTGGCGGCCTGCACCAGCACCTCGGCGCCCAGGGCCTTGCACTTGGCCACGAAAAGGTCCCGGTCCTTTTGCCACCGTTCCTCCTTGAGGGTATCCAAGGACAGGCCGATCCGGATCTTACCTGTTTCCCCCGCGGCCAAAGGCGCCGTCCAGAGGGTCAGGAGGGAAATGAGGATCGCCAAGGGGACGAGGGTCTTGCGCATGCTGGAAGCCTCCGGGGATGGGGTCCGTCTGAAGCTTGGTCAATATACCGCAGGCCTTTGGGGGTTGTCAGGGTTCTTTGGGGCCGGAGGGCTTGTGGCGTCCCAGGTTCAGAGGAAGTCATACCCAAACCCTGCCACGATATTCCAATTTCGGAAATCGGCGTTCGGGATTTCGGACGACAATTCCGCGTTAAGCCTGAGGTCCAAGAACGTGTTGCTTGAAATATCCGTTTGTAGCCCGAAAACCCCGGAAAAAACCATGGCTTTGGATAGGAGTGGGCTGTTGATGGGCGTATCGTCGGGCGCCAATTCGGTTTGTCCCATCGGGAAGTTGAAGCATGGGCCCAGGAGGAGCGCGCCGCTTTTCGTGAAATAGTGCTTGGCCAAGACGGGGACCTGGAGCGTATATTGACTGGTCGAGAAATGGACGTGCACACCTTCAGAGGTGGTGTATTTCAGTTGGGTGTATATGGCGGCCAACCCGATTTCTCCCTGAAAAGCCAGCCAGGATTTCCAACCATAGGCGAAAAAATACCGACCCGCCCAGGAATATCCGCTTCCCAAACCGACGGCGGTCTTCCCGTTGAAGCCGCCGAACCCGGCTGCCCCCGCGATGATCCCATGCCGGAACCAATGTCGATAATGGTACCGGTCCGAACCTTGGGTCGGATCGCCGGGAAGGTTCGTCCGGATGGACCGGAGCACCTCGGCTTGCCGGAGCGGTTGGATGGACTGGTCCAGCTGGGTGTTGGCGGGGTTGATCCGCAAGCTTCGGGTATAGGCGTCCAACGCGTCG
>Ga0265338_10006234_pt1 | contig 15259 bp, 10 predicted proteins | sample 42126metaG_FD_193579 | JGI IMG/M metagenome (GOLD analysis project Ga0265338, IMG submission 193579) | Rhizosphere microbial communities from Carex aquatilis grown in University of Washington, Seatle, WA, United States - 4-21-26 metaG | ecosystem: Host-associated > Plants > Roots > Rhizosphere... | reverse complement strand
GTGGCGGTTGGCAGCACATCCTTGCGCACTCTGGAAAGCGCCGCGGGCGAAGACGGCGTGATCCGCCCGTTTGACGGCGATACCGACATCTTCATCACCCCCGGCTATTCCTTTCGCGCGGCAGATTTGATGATGACCAATTTCCATCTGCCGCGCTCCACCCTGTTCATGCTGGTGGCGGCTTTCATGGGGCTGGATCTGATGCGCCGTGCCTATGCCGAAGCCATAGCCTCTGGATACCGTTTCTATTCCTATGGCGATGCCTGTCTGCTATTGCGCCGGCCATGACCAGCTTCCGTTTTGAACGTTTGGCCCAGGACGGCGCGGCCCGTACCGGCGTGATCCACACCCCGCGCGGCGAAATCCGCACGCCGGCTTTCATGCCGGTGGGCACGGCCGCCACCGTCAAGGCGATGCTGCCGGACAGCGTGCGTGAGACCGGGGCCGACATCCTTCTGGGCAATACCTATCACCTGATGCTGCGGCCGGGCGCCGAGCGCATCGCGCGCCTTGGGGGACTGCACAAGTTCATGGACTGGCAGCGGCCGATCCTCACCGACAGCGGCGGCTTTCAGGTGATGTCGCTGGCGGCCTTGCGCAAGATTAGCGAGGAAGGCGTCAGGTTCCACTCGCACATTGACGGCCACGCGGAATTTCTGTCGCCGGAGCGCGCCATGGAAATCCAGCGGCTGCTCGGCAGCGACATCCAGATGGTGTTCGACGAATGCCCGGCGCTGCCGGCCACGCATGAAACCATCGAGAAGTCCATGGCGCTTTCCATGCGCTGGGCCAAACGCTCCAAAGAGGCCTTCGGGGAACAACCCGGAAAGGCTTGCTTTGGCATCGTGCAGGGCGGGACCTTTGCCGACCTACGCCAGCGCTCGGCCGAGGCGCTCCAGGAAATCGGCTTTGACGGCTATGCCGTGGGCGGGCTGGCGGTCGGTGAACCGCAGAGCGCCATGTTCGAGACCCTGGACGCCACCGTGCCGCATCTGCCGGAAGGTTCGCCCCGCTATCTCATGGGCGTTGGCAAGCCGTCCGACATCGTGGGCGCGGTGCTGCGCGGCATCGATATGTTCGATTGCGTGTTGCCCACCAGATCAGGCCGCAACGGCCAGGCCTTTACTTCCCAAGGGACCCTGAACCTTCGCAATGCGCGCTTCGCGGAGGATGCCGGGCCGCTCGATCCGGCCTGCGACTGTCCGGCCTGCACCCGCTTCTCCCGGGCCTATCTGCACCATGTAGTGAAGGCGCAAGAGATCATCGCTGCCATGCTGCTGACCTGGCACAATTTGAGATTTTACCAGGATCTGATGGCGGAACTCCGCAAGGCAATCAGTGAGTCGCGGATTCAGGCTTTGGCGGCCCGGTACGCAATCGACGAAAAGCCAGCCTGACAGGCGCGTAATCGGTTCGATAACCCTTTGTTCTATCGGACAGAATAAGTGGTTAACGCGGTGCAAAAAACCGCACTGGTCAGGGGTGATTTTGCGGGTGCGAGTTGTTAGGGTGCTTTGGGGAGCCCGAACTGGCACATGACGGTAGCCGCTTCATTCGATCAAGCACGAGCCTATCCTGTGCGGTTGGGCAGCGGTTCCTATTGGGCGCGCCTGTCTATCCTTCTGGGATTGATGACGGCCGACCTGATCTGTTTCGCGATAGCCGATCAGCTGCTGCATGCTTTCTCGCAGCCGCCGGCGCTGGCGCTGTTCCACAATGGACTGGGTCAGCCGCTGATCGATCTGGTCATGATCATCGCCGCGGTGTTTGTGGGCGCGCGCTATCTGGTAGGCGATTATAGCCGCCGCCAGCTGTTCTGGGATGGCGCTCGCGCGACCAGCAAGGCGCTTCTGATCGGCGGCGTGGCCTACACGGCGGCCGTTTCATTGCTGGCGCCACGCGGCGCGATCGCCAGCGCCCTGGTCTGGTCCGCCATGCTGTTCGCGGTGCCGACGGCGCGCCAGGGCATGCGGCTGGTTCTGGGCAAGATGGGGATATGGCATCTTCCCACCGCCATCATCGGCACTAGCCCGATGGCGCAGGAAGTTGTTCCCGTGCTGGGCGCCCAGCTGGCGCTTGGCCTGAAAGTGCGCTGGGTCGTGCCGGAGACGCCGGAAACCCATCTCTCGGACGCCTTCTCCGGATTGATGCCGCTGATCGTGCCGCAGGACCAGCTGGCGCCGGCGCTGGTGGCCGCGGGATGCCGGCAGGTCATCCTGGTGCCGGACGACCGCACCAACGCCAATCCCAACGACCTGATTGATCAGCTGGTGGGCGCCGATATTGCCGTGGCGATCGTGCCGTCGCTGCGCCGGCTGCCGCTTTACGGCCTTTCGACCAATCATTTCTTCGGCAAGGATCTGCTTCTGCTGCAGGTCCGCAACAACCTGGCGCGGTTGCCGCAGCGAATCATCAAGCGGAGCCTGGATCTGATCGGCGCGGTGTTTCTGGCCATCGTGCTGGCGCCCGTGTTCCTGCTGTTCGCCCTGCTGATCTGGAAAGAGGATGGCGGGCCGGTGTTCTTCCGCCAGATGCGGGTTGGCCGGGGCGGACGGGATTTCGCCTGCTGGAAATTCCGCACCATGGTGGTGGATGCGGAGGCTCAGCTCGCCCGTTGGCACACCGAAAATCCTGACCTGCTGGCGCAGTATTGCGAATCCAATTTCAAGCTGCAGACCGATCCCCGCGTGACCAGGATCGGCGCCTGGATGCGCCGCAAAAGCCTGGACGAGCTGCCGCAGCTTTTGAACGTGCTGATGGGCCAGATGAGTCTGGTGGGTCCAAGACCGCTGCTGCGGCGGGAGTTGGACGATTATGGCGCGGTGATCAGCCTCTATGAACGCGTGCGCCCCGGCATTACCGGCCTGTGGCAGATCAGCGGCCGCAGCCATACCACCTTTGCCGAGCGCGTCTCCTATGACGAGTGGTACATCAAGAACTGGACCGTCTGGTACGACATGGTGATCGTTCTGCAGACCCTTTGGGTGCTGATCCTAGGCGAGGGCGCTTACTAATCGCTGGCTTAGGTCGCTTTTTTTGGTCAGTGCGATGTCGATTGTTATTCGGATACGCGTCCTTCGCGACGACAAGGTCGCTCTGCTTAGATGCTTGAATCGGCAGGATGATTAGGGCCGCGTAGGCATGTTGTCCTCATAGCAACGCGATCCGAAACGTCATTCTTGGCCTACAGCACAGATTTTGGAGATCCGAGCTTCGATCCTCTTCAGAAGCAAAACTTGTTCATCGGACCGCGCGCAGATAATGCTCGAAGCGCGCATTATGCCGTCAGTGTCGTCGGGCGGCCATATTGCGGTTGTTTCAATGCGCCTCCAACCGCGCGCTAGTTGTCGTCAGTGTCGTCAGTCAGCGCAAGGCAAAGTTGGTTTGACCGTTCTGAGAAAGGCCGCACCTTTGTCGGCTTGGGCTGCTTTTTTACCCCAGTCAGGGGATCAGGTCCGACGCGCTTGATATTGATCACCCGGCTACCGCCGTCGCCCGCCCGGTGTCGGGTCACCGCGATCCCCAGACGTGCCAAGACGGGTTCCGCCCGCGTCAAAGCTTCAGACAGGGGAGAGGGGCCATTTGGTAGCCGAGACCGGTTCGTGTCCGGCGCGCCTGATTGTTTGAGAGCCCGAAGAAGATCGGTGGCAGTCCCTTCAAAGGCGGAGTTGGCTTCGATGTAGGCGACGATCGCACTGGCAACCGGGTCGGCTTCGGAGAGGACCTCAGCTGCCATCATGTTCGAGGCCGCATAGTCGGCAGAGAACTTCGGCTTTCCCCAAAGCACCAGTTCGCACTTCGTAACCCATTGAACCATGTCGACCATGCGCCCGACCTTGCCACCGACCGAATTGCGGTGATTGGCGAGCCCTGCCACTACCCCATCCAAAAGTGCACCAAGGACCTTGGGCCACGCATGCAAGAATTGGGTTTCCAGCTCCTCTTCCTCCATTTTGTTGGTATCGAACAAAGGGCCCAGCGGGACAAACATGGCCCGATCCGCGAGGTCTGGCCGGCGCACAAACCCCACAATACCATTCAGGATGATGGGCCGCTGATTGGACTCGCAGGGGCGTAGCAACCGCCCCCAGTAGTGGGGCGACGCACCCCCCGTAGACAGGCGGCATAGCCGGTCCGACGTACGCCCATCGATCTGAGACACGTTATCCCAGGCTTGAATAAAGTTATTCGCAACTGCGCGGGATTCTTCCAGTTGGGTATGGGGGACGGCTCCGAGCAGATCGATGGAGGGGTCGACCAATCGGCGGGTGACACGGGTGGCGGACGACTTCGCCGAACCCTGAGAGCCAGTATAGACTAGGAGGGGATAAGGCCCGCGTGCATTCAGGACCGCCAGCAAATAGCCGACGACCAGCACAAAACCATCATCAGCGATATTGCCGAGGAAGGGGCGCAGCGCATCGATCTTTCCGTCCCGCTTAGGATGAGGCAGGCTCTGCATGCCAGGGAGCCGTAGAAACCGTACCGGCGGCTTGGCAACGACCTTCCAGCCGGTCGAACTTATCTCGACAGCTTCCCAGCGATCATTGCAGAGGTCCAGGTAACGCATGCCTTGGAATTCGGCTACCCGAAGAAATACGGGGTGCTTCGTTGCCTTCAACGATGCCTTGGCGGTGAGGGTGCGGATTGCGGTCGCGAGAGCAGACTGTCCCACGGCGCACCCATGGGACTTATAAAGGCAGCCGGTCAGCCAGTTGGCAAACTCCTTCGAAGTCAGTGGCCAAGTCTCGCGGTGACCACCTGTCTCGATGTCGGCGTAACTATCGCCCCATTCTGTACCAAAGACTTGCACATCCTTGGCCAGCTCCAAAAGAAGCTCGGCATCGTTCGAGGCCCGTTTCAATTCGCCCTCCATGACATTTGGCGGGCATTCATTTACTAGCCGATTTTCAAAGAGTCTCGGGAAAACGCGGGAAATGCGGGAATATGCGGGATGTTTCCGGTATCTGCTTAGTGTGGGACCTCGCTATTCCGGTGATTTGGCTTCTCGTGGCGGCAATGGCTTAAGCCACCACCGTCCTCGTGATCGGCGAGGCTGGGGATCCGATATTGTGATCCTGAACTGATTGGGCGGTATGCCGAAATCGAGAAATTCGTCGTCGCTCCAGTGGTCATTCACGAACGCTAGATAGAGTCCGAAATGCTCATTTACATCTGAATAACCCTCCGTCGGGCTGTGTACGTGGCGGCGCTTTGTATCAATGGCGGCTTCGTCGGCAGGTTTCTCCAATTATGATCCTCTGTTGTTACCGTTGCCCGTCAATCCTGAAACTAACCGCCACCTCCACGTAGGATTGAGGTTAAGGTTTGCGCGACGTGATCATCAATTTGATCTCTCATTACTCTCCTTTTGTGGCTGTGGTTTTTCTGTTTGCGAGCGCCTGAGAAGGCCCCGCGATGTTTGGGATAACTGAAGCCGCCAAGCTGGACATGGTGCGGACATCAATATTCGGCTCCGCTGCCGCGCCCAGGCGCGGCCGTCCGATCTGCATTTGAATTTGGATTGGCTTACCCCAGAAAATTAACCGGGATCTCACCTTTTGTTTCTAGCGATCTTTGAAGGCCCAGCTGGTCGGGATGCCCAGACACCAGCACGGCAGCGCAGTTTGATCATAGGGAAAGGAAAGATGCAAGGGAGCGAGACTCCCATTTTGGACGAACCGAATTGGGCGGCTAAGGGGCGCTGAAAAGCGGACTTCGAGAAAAAGCCCTCGATATCCTAGCCCCCCTGCTATCCTAGAAGGGCAGCTGCCCACGACATAAGGGGCGATGGCAACGCTCGCAAAGATTGTTCCGCCTTGGGGGCGCATCTGGAGCGGCGCCCGATATCCAACCCTTGTTCGAGACGGGACGCGAAGATATCTAGATAAGGCTCGGAACGGCAGGTATCTGCGAGTGGAACGCGAACCGAATTGGATTCTGAAAGGACTCTCCGCAGGCCTATTGGGTGCCGTTTTCTGGGCGGTACCAGGCTTTATCCTGAATGTTTTGGTCCCTTTGGTTGGGCTCACGATTTGCTGTGAAAGCTTGAGCCCGACCTATTATTTGTTCGCCTATTGGCTACCGTTGGCGCTGGCCGTTATCGTGGGAATCACCGTGTTGTTTGCGTGGGCGCGAGATCGGGCGTCAACTAAAACTAGGAGCGAGCTGGCCAGGGAGTCCGTAAAAGGGGGCTTTCTTGTGTTGGCGCTTTGGCTATCTGTTATGGCATATACGGGGAGGCTTTATTGATGCTAGAAATCGGGCTTCCAAGATGAGCACGGTATCCCGTGACGGCATGCCCGATTGGGCGTGGCGGAAGCTCGCAATGCGCGCGCCGGTTCTAGGAGTGACGCAGTGAAGATTATTGTGACCGGCGGGGCTGGGTTCATCGGCTCGGCTGTGGTGCGCGCCCTGATCGCAGATAGCGACTGGCAAGTCATCAACCTCGATAAGCTGACTTACGCTGGCAATCTCGATTCCTTGAACTCCGTTTCAGGCAATCCGCGCTACAGCTTCGCCCATCTCGATATCTGCGACGCCCAGGGTGTAAAGGCGCTCTTCGAGGCCGAACGTCCTGATGCCATCATGCACCTGGCCGCGGAAAGCCATGTGGACCGCTCGATCGATGGGCCCTCCGCCTTTGTCCAGACCAATGTGGTGGGCACCTTCACACTTCTGCAGACCGCGCTGGACTACTGGCGCGGTCTTCCGGCTTCGGCGCAGAAGGCGTTCCGATTCCATCACGTTTCCACCGATGAAGTTTATGGATCTCTTGGGGTTGAGGGTCTGTTCCGTGAAAATAGTCGCTATGAGCCAAACTCACCTTATTCGGCGTCCAAAGCGGCCTCAGATCATTTCGTGCGTGCCTGGCATCACACCTATGGCTTTCCATCCCTGATTACCAACTGTTCCAATAACTACGGCCCCTTTCATTTTCCGGAAAAACTGATCCCGCTCAACATTCTGCGCGGTCTCGCCGGCAAGCTCATGCCCGTCTATGGAAAAGGCGAGAATGTGCGCGACTGGCTTTTTGTTGAAGACCATGCTCGTGCCCTGATCAAGGTGATCCGGGAGGGGCGGGTGGGCGAAGTCTACAATATTGGAGGCACGGCCGAGCGCCGCAATATCGATGTGGTAACAGCGATATGCGATTTGCTTGACGAGATGGCGCCGGCGGGGCGGCCGCATCGCGATCTAATCAGCTTCGTCACGGACCGGCCCGGACATGATTTGCGCTACGCGATCGATGCCAGCAAAATCCGCAATGAGCTGGGCTGGCGCCCGCGAGAGAGCTTCGAAACCGGTCTGGCCAAGACGGTGCGCTGGTATCTCGATAACGAAACCTGGTGGCAGCGGATCCTGTCGGGAACCTATCAAACCCAACGGCTGGGCATTTAGTTTGCTTACGCATCTATTCGCTTTGGCTGCGGCGCTGATCCCGGGCGCGTCGCGATTTCTTGCTAGAAGCGCAGCCTCTTGAAGATGAACCACGGCACGTGACGAAGGCAGAATGCCACCAGTCGCCACCAGGCCGGGTAATAGGCCACACCGCTGCGTCCCAGGCGCGTATCATGACATCGGCCACCTGCACCGCAGACTTTTATGCCCTCGCGGCCCCATCTGGATGGAGCGCCAACTATGCAGTAGTCTCAATCACGCTGCTACAAAATATCCGTCAGGCCACTTAGCCGTTGAGAAACGGCCGGAAATTCCGCGGACCGGCGAAATTCAGGACGGTTGCAGCCAAAAACTCCCTGTATTTGGAGACGATGAGGTTCGAATCTCGCTACGCATCGGAGCGACGGAGACGGCCAACGAACCAAGCTGGATGAGCGGTCTCCGGCTGATTGCGGAAATTCCCCGATAAATGCCCGAGACTGAAGGCCGCCGTTGGCTGGAAATTCCTTGATTTTGGGCAAGAGCAAGTCTCTGAATTCAAGAATCCAGGCAATGATCCTGAAAGTCCGATGGATTTTTCGGAGATCTCGATAGCCCCCAATCTGCTGGTATAGTGGGGATCTCATCTGCTTAAGGCGCCGTGAACTCAAAATCTTAGCGACCGAATTTGGTTAGATCCTTAGAGGCGAGTGATTTTGCTTTTGGCAAGAAGGAATATCTCGCCGGTAGTGAAGCGGACCCAAATCTTGCCATTACCAAGCATTTCCCATTCGGACAACCCCTCGGAAACGGCCTGGCTCATATAGCTTATGACAACAGCTTTGTCGGGATCGTCATGCGGGGAGAACGCGTCTTGAGATACTGTCATACCGCAGAGTTCTCGGTGCACAGAAGCCGGACCGAGATTTCCGGACCGAAGCATTCGCGAACCTCCCCTATCGCGCAACTCACGCGCTCTTCGCCTCGCGATCAAGCAACGCCCGCTTGCGTTCGACATCCCAAGCGTAGTCCGACAGCGCCCCATCATTACGCACAACGCGATGGCACGGAATGGCGATAGCAAGATTATTTGCCGCGCAGGCGCCCGCGACCGCACGGACCGCCTTTGGCAAGCCGATCCGTCGGGCGATCTCGGCGTAACACACCGTCTCGCCAACGGGAATGTCCTGAAGGGCTTGCCACACCCTCTGCTGAAAGGCGGTTCCGCGCACATCGAGGGGCAAAGCGAGACCGACGCCGGGTTGCTCGACCATCCCAACCACGCGGGCGACCAAGGCTTCATAGTCGCGATCCGCGCCGACCAATCGAGCCTTCGGAAAACGATCCTGGAGGCTCCGGACCAGCTCATCGGGATTATCGCCGAGCAAGATGGAGGCAACGCCCTTCTTGCTCGAAGCGACCAGGATGGGACCAAGGGAGGTCTGTCCGACGGCGAATTTGATCTCCTCGTTTTTGCGCCCGCCCGGTACTGTGAAGGTGTCATGCCGAGTATGCCGGTCGATTTCTCATAGAACCGACCGCTGGAATTGAAACCCGCGTCGTACATGGCCTCTGTTACCTTGTTGCCGTCGGCGAGGCCCTGCCGGACTTTGTTGGCACGGTGGGCTTCCGCAAAGTCCTTGGGCGTAACGCCGGTAATGGCCTTGAACGCTCGATGAAAATAGCTCGGACTGCGGTCGGACATTTCCGCGAGAGTTTCGAGCGAAAGCTCCTCCTCTCTCTCTTCGATCAGCCGGCAGGCTCTGGTGACCAGCGCCGCATTTTCGGCATCTGCTGATTTTCCTTCTGGATTGCAGCGGCGGCAGGGACGAAAGCCCGTCTGACGCGCCTCTTCAATGGTATTGTGCAGCAACACATTCTGGGGTTTGACGCCCCGCGATGGACAGGAAGGGCGACAATAAACGCCTGTGGTAACAACCGAATACCAAAGATTACCGTCCGCGGTTTTGTCACGCGCCAGAACACGCTGCCAACTCGGGTCGTTCGCCACGGTGGAAGTCGATTTCTTGGGGCACTGTTTGGTCACTGTCGTCATGGCACAACTCTCGAAGTTACCGCACTAATCTGATCTCTTTGTCCTCCATTTACACTCCGCTTATGCTTTTCGAATGGGCTTTCCTTGAGATGCATCGCCAGCGGCTCTGAGGCCCTGGCTTGTGGCCGCATAGCACACCACCACCAGGCCTAAAATTCCGGCCGCAAATGTTGGCGAAGCGAACCAACCTATCAACGCCGCGAAGGCATATAATAGAATGCCTAAAGCTGGCCGCCAAATCTGTAGTTCATCCGCAGCAAGGGGTTCGGCCGGCTCAAATTATATTATCGGGTTCATAATCCTGCTGCTGGCCGCAACGATCGGCGCCTATCTCCGGCACAATGCCAAGCATTGCGTCGCTTCGCTGCTGATGCCACCGGATGCAGCGATGAAATCCGCGCGATGCATGTTTTGGTTGAGTTCTCTTATATTTTCATGCGGCGGAACATGATCCAGGGCAGTAGATTGATAACGGTCATGATGAGTGCCCACCGACGAGGAACATAGGCAAGGGCGATGTCATCGCCTAGTCGATCAGCTATGACTCGCGCCGCCACTGCTGGAGCAAGTTTCGGGAACCGACGAGATTCACCAAAATTCATCCGCGTGTCGAGATAGCCGGCGCGGAAGACTTGCGTTCGACATGGATGCTTAGCCAGATAATGGCGCAGGCCATGCACGTAGAATTCCATACCGTGCTTGCTGGCGGCATAAACGGTATTGCGGCCGCGCGCGCGCGCGCTCGCAACCGTCGAGATTACCGTGATTGAGCCGTTTGGATCGTCCTGTAGGTCCGGAAGGAATGCGTTGATCAGGCGCACGGCCGCTTCGAAATTTACCGACATAAGTCGTTCCGCTAGAGCGTCGTGAATCGGGCCTGAGTCCACTTTAGCCACCGACCAGCCCGCAACATAGATCAACTTGTCAAGACCGCCGAGAGCGTTCAGCACCACCGCACGCACCATTCCCGCATCGAGATTATAAAGGTCCACGACGATAGGAACGGCATGGGTGCCAAATCGCAACGCCAAATCCGTGCAGAGCGGCGCCAGGTCGCGGCCATCGGACGCGAGCAGTCCAAGGTTGTGGCCACGGCGTGCGAGTTCCTCGGCGAGCGCCCGCCCCAGGCCGGCTGATGCACCGACGATGAGCGTCCTCATAATTCGAGCCTGCGCGACAACAGTGACACAAAGCGACGCTTGGGATCATGAGCCACAAGGCGCGCGCGGACAGCGCCATAGGTGGCATACTGCGCCCGCACGGTATCAGCGCTCAGGCGGCTATCCTTGATGATATTGGCCCGGCAGCCATGGTGCACATCCAGCCTGTCTATGTCCGCCAAGACGCGGCGGCTTTGCGGTGTGTCGAATAGATCCATCGAGAAGCTGTAGCCGGAGCCGTTGTAGGTGAGAAGCCGGGGGTTGCCGCGAAATAGCTTCATCGAGGCACGCGGTACGGCATGGTCGTGTCGCCGGAGCAGGGCAAGGAGATCAGTGAAATAGGAGGTCGCAGCATCAGTGGGAATCAGTACTTGATGCTCGATGAAGCCGCGCGGCCCATACCAGTCGAAATAGAATGATTTGCGCGCCACTGGGTAGATGTAATCGAACAATGTTTTTCGCCGGTTGCTCTTGCGGCGCGTTTCGTTGAAGGCATAGGCGGCATTGATGATCGGCATCGTGGTACGGCGGAACAGGTGCGGCCGGTAGTGTTGCGGGTCATGAGGGTCAAGCCAGGTATAGGGCAGGGGCTCGGGTATTTCTGGTGCGGGGCCGTCTTGCTCATAGCGGCCGGAAATCACGAAGCCGGCGCCGGGACCAAGCCGGCTTAGGTCGTTCCAGCTTTGCAGCATATCGTAATCCTGTGCCGCCTCGCGCAGATAGCGACAGGTATCCAGCAGACTGGAGACAGGCGCGTTGCGAACCCGTACGCGATGCGCGGGAATGCGCACGACGCGAATACGCGCGCTGAGGATGGCGCCAGTGAGACCGAAGCCGCCGCAGGTGAGATCGAACAGGTTAGGTCGCTCGGTGCGGGACAGCAGCATCGTCCCATGATCGGGATGGTGGAGAGTCAGCTGCTCAACCAGCCCGGAGAAGACGCCTTCCTTGTAATGATTCTTGCCATGCACATCGGCGGCAATCAGTCCGCCGAGCGTCAGCTGGGGATGACCGGGCTGGACCGTTAGGAAATAGCCACGGGGCGTGAGAAAGGAAAATAGCTTACCCAAGGTGATGCCGGCTTCGGCCTCGACCCACCCAGTCTCGCCGTCTGGCGGAAGATCCGCGGCCAGCAGGCGATTGAAACGCCGCATGCTCACCGCCACTGCGGCGGAATCAAAACCCGCCGCGACGTAAGAAAGACCCGCCCCCTGGGCGATCACATGTGGCTCCTCGAGGGCAGCAAACAAGTCGCGATAGCGGTCGGGTTCGTCGAAAAGCGCCATGCAGCGGTCGGCTTGGCCGAGGGCAGCGAACGGGCGCGAATAGGCTGCCATCGGGCTAGATCGGGATCGCCGGGAGCCGGCAACATACCCCCGGCGCGTGGAAGGTCTTCTCCGCAGCCCAAAATCTGATAAAGATGGCGCTAGTTCCCGCAAGCCCTTGATTTAGCGTGGCGAGGGCGGCAGATCGCGTTGTCATGTGGTTCTGAGAGGCCTGAATGCGTGCTTATCTTTCGCCGGAGGAGCTTAAAACTTTCTACCAGTTTGACCAGCATCGGGTGATTGTGAACGCGCTGACGACCTGGGTGTTAATCCTGGGCGCTCTGGGAACTTGGGCGGTTTTTGGAGAATGGTGGCTTTTTGTCGCGTGTTTCGTCGTTATTGCCGTGCAGCAGAATCGCCTGACGACGTTCGTTCACGAAGCGTCCCATTTCAATGTCGTTCAGCGTAACAAGTCCCTGAACGACCTCATCAGCGACATGGCGTTCGGCGCGCCCATCCTGGTTTCGATAGGAAGCTATCGCCGGCGCCATATCAATCATCATCAGCATCAAGGCGTCTACGGCCTCGATGACGAGATCAACGACCGCTATATCATTCGCGGACGCGGCCTGGTGGTCAATCTCGCGCAGTGCTTGGTCGGCATGCGGGCGGCCTCGGCGTTTTTCAGCCATGCCCGCGCGGTGCAGGGCCCGACCGAAGGCGCGAGCGGATCGTCGGGCCTGCGGCATTGGGGACTTGTGGGTGTAGTTAATCTTGGGCTGATGATTTATTGCTGGGCGATGGGCAATGTTCTTGCTTATCCGCTGCTGTGGCTGTTGCCGCTCGGAACGCTCACCACCGCGCTTATCACGCTGCGCGTTATCGGAGAGCATCAGAGTGAGGAGTATGCGCGCCGGGGCGAAGAGAATTTCTCTGCATCACTAGCCGTCACCGTCACGCGCACAATCCCAGCAGGGTTTATCGAGCGCGCGGCCTTCGGTCCGCTCAATTTCTGCTATCACAATGAACATCATCTGTTTCCGGGAGTGCCTTACGCGCAATTGCCCCAGCTTCACCGCCTTCTGCAGGAGCGCGGCTATTATAACGATCACCCCGAATGCTTTGCGCCCAGCTATGCCGCGGTGCTGTGGTCGCGGATCAGAGGGCCCGCGCCGGACCGGGCCGCCGCGCCCCAGCAGCCGCAAAAAATTTGAGCGCGACGATGGTTTTTTTGGTTGCATCAGTGGCGTGCGCGATCTGCGGCGCCCCGGATTCTGCGCCGTCCCGATTCCAACCCATCGACTTCGAATATTGGATCGTTCCCGATCCGCCGCTCCTGGTGCGGCGATGCGCGGTCTGCGGCTCAGAATTCGTCGTCCCCCGGCCATCGATTCCCCAGCTGATCTCCTTCTATCCGCTCCATTACCACGCCTACAATGAGGATCACGGGTCGGTGGCGGGAAAGCTGGTCGGCGTTCGGGGCCGCGCCCGCCGTAAGCAATATCGCGCGCTTCTACCGGGACGTTCGCCTATCCGGCTGTTCGATGTCGGCGCTGGCGATTGCCGTCAATTTGACGATTTGAACAGCGAGGGCGGATTCGAATTCGGCGGCGTCGAGGTCAAGCCTGAAATGGTCCAGGCGGCGCGTGCGCGGGGCTATGAGGTGGTTGAAGGCACGCTCGAAGCGATGGAGATGAGTGGGCAGAATGAACGCTGGGACATCGTCACCATGTATCAAGTGGTCGAGCATGTGCTGGCGCCACAGATGATGATGGACAAGGCCTTTGCCATGCTGCGCGCGGGGGGCGTGGTGTTGGGCCAACTCCCCTGCATTGATAGCCTGGATCATGCCGTGTTCGGGCGGCATTGGGCCGGATACCATTTCCCGCGCCATCTGCAGATGTTCACCAAGGGCAGTCTTCGCGTGATCCTTGAGCGCGCTGGATTTGTCGATATCGAGGTGCGCTCGGCACTGCATCTGCAAGCGGCGCTGTCGCTGCAGAATGTGATCGTCGATAATTTCGGCGGCCGCGAAAAAATGCGCTTCGGAAAGACTCCCTATTACGCGCTGCTGTTGCTCGTCATGGCACCGTTCTGTCTTTTGGAGGCGCTTCTGGGTCGCGGCGGCATGATGAATTTCATGGCGCGCAAGCCCGAACCGGCGCGATGAACGATCTCGATTTTCAGGCCGATTATGTGGCGCGCCAGGCGTGGCGTCTTTGTGCCATGCAGGACGCCAATCCCGCCTCGCCCAGTTATGGTTGTTTTCATTATGCCTATTGGCGGGACAAGACATCGGAATTTGCCGATGCGCGCTTTCAGGAGGCGGGGCCAACGCTCGCCTTATTGTCGCTACCGGCTTTCGACAGTCTGCGTGCCACGGCGGGGGCGCCGTCGTCGGAGGTTTTGCGCGACCGTTTCCGCGCCGCGCTGCGCAGCTGGGAGGCGCAGCAATATCCTGAAGGCTGCTGGGACGAGTGGTATAAGGGCGAGCGTGGTTTCGCGGCAACCCATTTCACCACCGTTGCCTTCGGACTTGTGGCCTGGCTGGCGCCGGAGATACTGGACAGCGAAGACCGCGCTATCATGGAGCGGGTGATGTGCCGGGCGGGAAATTGGCTCCTGCCGCGTCACGATCGCATCAAATCCAATCACGAGGCTGCCGCAGCCGCCGCACTGACGCTGATCCACCACGTCACAGGTGACGAGCGCTTTAGTACCGGTGCCCGCGGAAAAGTGGATGATTTTCTGGCTCGTCGCACTCGCCAGAATTGGTATCCCGAGCTTGGCGCGCTCGATCTGGGCTATTGTTTCGTGAGCCTGGACTATCTGATGCTTTACGAGCTTATCAGCGGCGACGCGACGGCGCGCGAGGCCATGGGCGCATTGTTCGCCTTCTGCGCGCCGCACATCCATCCCGATTTTACCGTCGCCAGCGAAGCCGGCGTCTGTCTCAATCCCTATCTGGGGCGCTTGGGCGCCGGTCTGTTATCGCCCCAAAACAGCGCGGCCGCCGGTCTGGTGGAAGCTCTGGAAACACGCTCAGCCGGATTTGCGGGCCTGGCGCCCTACCTGGCCGACGATCTTCGGATTTGCCGCTGGAGTTATCTGCCGCTAGTGACCCACCTGCTACGCCACCGATTCCGGCGCGATTTACAGAGCACCGGCGCGTTTTGGCCCGACGGCTGGACCTTGCGTGCGCCGTCCGGCATCGTGGCGGGGCATGTCGGGACTTGGCATGTTTATTTTTCCGCCGCCGGGGGTGGCACGGTTCATCTTTTTTCCGGCGATCGGCCGGTTGCTGTCGATCATGGCCTCGTCATTCGTGCCCAAAACGCGCGCCTGACGGCTAGCGGATACAATTCTGCGCGCGCCCTACGGCAGATCGATGACGGTTT
>Ga0265338_10006232_pt1 | contig 15268 bp, 19 predicted proteins | sample 42126metaG_FD_193579 | JGI IMG/M metagenome (GOLD analysis project Ga0265338, IMG submission 193579) | Rhizosphere microbial communities from Carex aquatilis grown in University of Washington, Seatle, WA, United States - 4-21-26 metaG | ecosystem: Host-associated > Plants > Roots > Rhizosphere... | reverse complement strand
TACCTGCGCGGCGCTGCTCATCGCCGCGGGACGGCACCTCGAGGAGGTCAAGACCTACCTCGGGCACTCGTCGATCCGCGTCACGAGCGACCGCTACGGACACCTTTTCCCCGAAGCGCGCGCGGCCATGGCGGAGGCGCTCGAAGCGACCTTCAGAAATGCTCCCGCGGCCTCACCGCGGCCTGAGCCCGAAATCGCGTGCACCCGAAACGCGCAGCAGCGGCCCCGGAGGACCGCTGACCTGCACGTTCTTCGTACTCTCCGAGAGCGGACGACGGGATTCGAACCCGCGACCCCAACCTTGGCAAGGTTGTGCTCTACCAGCTGAGCCACGTCCGCGTGAGGGGCACCACTATACAAGCGGGACCGCCTGCGATCACCAGGCCGGCCACCGCCGGCACACCGGTCGTGACCTGCGACGACACCGAGCGGACCGGCCTCTCCCTGGTTATTGTGGTCTTGCGGGCGGATCCGAACCTGTACCAGGGGGGCCCATGCTCAGGAAAGCCTTTGGATTCACGATGGCCATCGCGTTGTTGGCCCCGATGGGTGTACTGGCAGCCGGGCCCGCGGGCGCGGCCACCGGCACGAGTTGCAAGTCCGTTGCCGGCAGCGTCACCGTGGCGCCCGGTCTCACCGACAAGCTGTTGCCGCAGGTGATCACCTTCAACCTTCCGGTGAAGGGCTGCACGGGAGGCGGCGTCAAAAGCGGCACCGTCAAGGGCACCGACAAGGTGACCAAGCCGGGCGACTGCAAGACCCTCGGGACCCCAGGGCCGCCCCAGAAGATCACCGGCACGATCACGTGGAACACGAAGGCCACCTCGACCTTCTCGGCCTCGACGACCACGAAGGGGCTCACCTTCACCATCACCGGCTCCGTCACCGCGGGGCTCTTCAAGGGCACCAAGGTCAGTGAGGCGGGCACCTACCACCTGCCGAGCGGCGCGATCTGCACGACCGCACACCCGCTCAAGACCCTGACCGTCACGGGCACGAAGCCGTTCGTGATCTAGTCAGGTATCGCCGGCACGTCGACTCGTCCCCGGGACCGGCTCCGGCCGACCGGGGACGTTTCGCGCCCGTCCCCGCGAACCTGACGGACCGTCAGATCGAGGGATACTCTTTCGCGAAATGACCGACCCGAGGGGGCATTGCATGAAATCCGTTCTGCGTTTCACGATGGCCATCGCGCTACTCGCACCGATTGCCGTACTCAGCGCCGGGCCGGCCGGCGCCGCCGGCGGGACCACCTGTAAGACCTTGACCGGCACCGCGACGGTGAAGCCGGGCCTGGGTGCGACGGCGAAGAACCAGACGATCGTCGCGACGAGCGCGCTCGGCGGCTGCACCGGCGGCGGCGTCACGAAGGGAACCGGCAAAGCGACCAACATCACGAAGAACGGCAACTGCAGCGGTCTCGCGAAGAACGGCACGAAGAGCTCGATCACCGAGGTCATCACCTGGAACACGAAGGCGACCTCGACGCTCGTCGGGTCGACCGTGACCGGACCGAAGACCGGTCAGGCGACGATCACCCTCAAGGTCACGAAGGGCCTGTTCGTCGGCTTGCACGGTTCGCAGATCATCGCGTTCACGATCGCCAAGGGGAAGTGCACCGACGCCTCGCCGGTGACCGCCCTGAAGATCTCGATCGTCACGCCGTTCGTCATCAAGTAACGAAAACCCGAGAGCACGACGGCCGTCCCGGGGTCGGTTCCCACCGACCCCGGGACGTTTCGCGCCCGGATCCGAGAACCTGACGGGTCGTCAGATCGCCAACTACTGTTTCCGCCAACGACCAACCAGGGGAGGACGTTGCATGAAGTCCGTAGTCCGTTTCACGATGGCAATCGCATTGCTCGCGCCTATCGGCGTGATGACCGCCATGCCCGCGGGCGCGGCGGCCGCGCTCACGTGCACGACGCAAACCGGCACCGCGACGATCAAGCCCGGCATCACGCCGACGGCCACGAACGTCACGATCACGGTCAGCGAGAAGTTGACCGGTTGCAAGGGGGGCGGGATCACCAGCGGCACCGAGACCGCGTCGATCCTGAGCAAGGCCGCGACGTGTAGCGGCCTCGGCAAGAAGGGCACCAAGACCGGCCCCTTCAAGGGCAAGATCACGTGGAGCAACAAGAAGACCTCGAGCTTCTCGCTCACCACGGTTTCCAACGGTTTGGCCGCCACCGCGACCGGCTCGGTGACTGCCGGGCTCTTCGTCGGCCAGAAGATCACGACCTCGATCGCGTACAGCCTGAAGACCGGAACCTGCACTGCCTCGTCGCCGCTGACCGCGCTGACGATCAAGGGCACGAAGCCGCTCACTATCTAGGAGCGCGGCGCAACTTGCGTTGAAGCGTCCCGGGGCCGGTTCCACCGACCCCGGGACGTTTCGCGTCCGCGCTCGGCGCGCATGGGCGCGCGGAGCGTTGGCGGATACCCTTGCCGTACCAACCAAGGGGAGCGTGAACATGCGGTCCTTCGTCCGATGCGCCATCGCCATCGCGTTGCTGACTCCGATCGGTCTGCTCACATCCACGCCGGCCGGCGCGGCCTCGGGCACCGTCTGCGCGAAGCAGACCGGAACCGCAACGATCGATCCGGGAATCACGCCCACGGCCACCAACGTCACGATCTCGATCAAGGAGACACTCTCCGGCTGCAAGGGCTCCGGCGTCACGAGCGGCACCGAAACCGCGTCGATTGCGAGCCGGGCCGCGACGTGCAACGGTCTGGTGCGCCAGGGCGCCAAGACCGGGCCCTTCAGCGGCAAGATCACGTGGAGCAACAAGAAGACCTCGACGATCTCCCTCACCACCGTGTCGTACGGACTGAACGCGACGGTCACCGGCACGGTGAAGTCGGGACTGTTCGCCGGCCAGAAGATCACCACTGCCATCCATTACTCCCTGAGCCAGGGAACCTGTAACACCTCGCCGCTGACTGCGCTCGCAATCAAGGGCACCAAGTCGTTCGTGATCTAGCGGGCAGCGCACGAAGACCCGCACCCAGGAGGCGCAGATGCGTATCGGGATCTTCGGCGGAGACACCGGCGACCGGACACTCGACGACGTGATCGCCGACGCGCGCGCCGCCGAGCACGACGGATTCGCGAGCTACGCGCTCCCCCAGATCTTCGGTCTCGACGCGATGGGCGTGCTCGCTGTCGTCGGTCGCGAAGTGCCGCGGATCCAACTCGAGACCGGCGTCGTCCCGACCTACGGCCGCCATCCCGTCACGATGGCGCAGCAGGCACTCACGGTGCAGGCCGCGAGCGGCGGACGGTTCACACTCGGCATCGGGCTGTCACACCAGATCGTGATCGAGAACATGTTCGGCCTCTCGTTCGACAAGCCGCTGCGCCACATGCGCGAGTACCTCGCAGTGCTCATGCCGTTGCTGCAAGACGGCAAAGCCGACGTCGACGGCGAGACGATCTCCACGCACGTGGGCATTGCCGCCGCGGAGCGTCCCGACACCCCGGTGCTCGTTGCCGCGCTCGGGCCGAAGATGCTCGAGCTCGCGGGAACCGTCACCCAGGGCACCGTCACGTGGATGACCGGACCCGCCACCCTCGCCGCGCACACGGTCCCCACCATCACCGCCGCCGCCGAGCGGGCGGGCCGGCCCGCGCCCCAGATCGTCGCGAGCCTGCCGATCTGCGTCACCGCCGATGTCGACGCAGCTCGCGCCCGCGCGGCCAAGGACTTCCAGATGTACGGCTTCCTGCCGTCGTACCGCGCCATGCTCGACCGCGAAGGCGCAGCCGGGCCGGGCGACGTCGCGATCGCCGGCGACGAAGCGACCGTCCTCAAGGCGCTCGGTCAGCTCGCCGACGCGGGCGTCACCGAATACGTCGCGTCGATCTACGGCTCCCGCGCCGAGCGCGAGGAGACGCGAGCACTCCTCAAGTCGATGCTCTGATCGCTCGCGGCCGACATGACCGACGACCTGCAAGGCCCGCTCGAGCTGCTCGAATCGCTCACCGTTCAAGAGATCGAGATCGCGCCCGGTTTCCGCCACCTCGAGATCTACACGATGCGCGGGCTGCTCACCCTGCTGTGGCACGGACCGACCGACGCCGAGCAGGTGCTCGTCACCTGCGGCGGCGGCATGGGCAGCCTGCTCGGGCCGGCCGACGCGCTCTATCACGACCTCGGCCTCGCGTTCGCCGAAGCCGGCATCGGCACGATCCGCGTCGGTTACCGCAAGCCGAACGACCTCTCGCGCTGCGTGCACGACGTGAGCGCAGCCGCCGACCTCGCGGGCCGGCGCGGCGCGCGCCGCTTCGTGGTGATGGGCCATTCGTTCGGCGGCGCGGTCGCGATCCAGACCGGCGCGGTGCTCGGCCGGCACTGCCGCGGCGTGGTCACACTCTCCACGCAATCAGCCGGCTGCGAGATCGCCCCCGAGCTCGGCGACACCCCGCTCCTCTTGTTCCACGGCACCCACGACGAGATCCTTCCGCCGCAGACGAGCGCGGTCGTGCAGGCGCTCGCCGGTCACGGCGAGGTGATCCTGCTCCCCGGTGCCGGCCACATGCTCACCGACGCGTCCGACGAGATCCGCGAGCGCCTCGTCGAGTGGATCCCGACGCGGCTCGCCTCGGAGACCGAACCGGCCTGACCGATCCGCGCCTCAGGTGCCGGCGAGCTTGGCGACGATCGGTGCGAACTCGTCGATGTTCTCGTCGCCGACCACCACGTACGACAAGTTCCACCGCTCGCGCCGCTGGTGCAGCTGCTCGATGATCTCGTTCTCGCTCCCCACGAGCGCCGCGCCCGACTCGAGCGCCTCCTCGGGCTCGACGCCGAAGCCCGGCGCGATGGCCCGGGCGAGCTTCATGCGGTCGTCGGTGACCTTGGTGATGAAGAACCGCATCTGGATCTCGATGTCGGCCATCCGCGCGCCCGCGGCCTCCCGCACCCAGTCGAGCTTGCGGTCGGTCGCGCCCTGCAGCGAGTCCTTGGTCGCGTCGAGCCCGACCTCGCCCGCCCGCAGGTTCGGGTTGATGCCGATGATGTCGGCCTCGCGCGCCGCGATCGACAGCACCCGCTTCCCCCCGCCACCGACCAGGATCGGCACCGCACGCGCGGGCTTCGGGAACGACGCGTAGTCGGTGATGCGGTAGTGCGCGCCGTGATACGAGAACTGCTCGCCGCTGAAGCACTGCTTGATGACGTGCAACGCCTCCTCGAACCGGTCGACGCGCACGGCGGGCGGGTCGTAGTCGAGGCCGAGCGCGTCGTAGTCGGTCTTCATCCAGCCCGCGCCGATCCCGAGCTCGATCCGGCCGTCGGAGAGCAGGTCGATGGTGGCCGCCTCCTTGGCGAGGATCGCCGGGTGCTTGTAGTCGTTGTCGAACACGAGCGCGCCGATCTTCAGCGTGGTCGTGTGCGCGGCCGCCATCGCGATCGCGGGCATCGGCGCGAGCTCGTTGCCGAAGTGATCGGGCATGAACAGCGTCGAGTAGCCGAGGTCTTCGAGCTTGCGGGCCTTGTCGCGCCACGCCCCGGCATCTGTCGCGTTCGAGATCTGCACACCGAATCGGAACGGCTTCGTCATTGCACTCCCCTACTTTCCGGCCAAGCGCGCGACCACCGGCGCCAGCATCTCCGTGGACTCGACAGGCACCACGATGTACGACATCTGCCACCGCTCGCGTCGTTGTTCGAGCAGCTCGATGATTCCCTCGACCGAGCCGACGAGCGTCGCGGGTGCGAGCACTGCGTCGGCTTCCGACACGCCGAACGAGCCGGCCATCGCCTTCGCGATCCCCGACGGGTCGTCGGTGACGTGCACGAAGCCGAGCAACGTCTGGATCTCGAGCGCGTCGAACCTGTCGCCCGCGGCCTCGCGCAGCCACGCCAGCTTCTGGTCGGTGGCCGCCGGCAGCAGCGACTGCGCGGTCTCGCGCGACTCGCCCTCACCGGTCTTGAGGTTCGCGTTGATGCCGACGATCTCGGCCTCGCGTGCGGCGAGGCCGAGGATCTTCTTCCCGCCGCCACCCACGAGGAACGGCAGATTCGCGCCCTGCGGCGGCTTGGGCATCCCGTCGAGGTCGGTCACTTGATAGTGCTCGCCGTGAAAGGTGAACGGGCCGGGCGCGAACAGTCCCTTCAGGATCGTGATCGACTCCGCCAGCCGGGCGATCCGCACGCCGGGGCTGTCGAGCGGCATCCCCGCCTTCTCGTAGTCGACCGTCATCCAGCCCGCGCCGATGCCGAGCTCGAGCCGGCCCCCCGAGAGCAGGTCGAGGGTGGCCATCTCGCGCGCGAGCACCACCGGATGCTTGTAGTCGTTGCCGAGCACCAGCGGGCCGACGCGCAACGTGTCGGTGACTGCCGCGACGTGCGCGAGCGCGACCGTGGGCGCGAGATCGTGATCGACGAAGTGGTCGGGCACGAACAGCGACGAGTAACCGAGCGCCTCGGCCTTGCGGGCCTGCTCCGTGAGCGCGCGGCCCGACTCGCACTTGGGCGTGATGACACCGAATCGGAAGGGGCGATGCACGGATCGGGACCCTATCCGCTCGTCAGCCGGTCGAGCCCCAGCCCCCGAGGCCGCGTTCGGTCTCGTCGAGGTCGGCGACCTCGGCCCACTCGACGGTCTCGAAACGTTGGATCACGAGCTGCGCGATGCGATCACCACGACTGATCTTGAACGGCTCGACCGGATCGAGGTTGATCAACAGCACGCGGATCTCGTCGCGGTAGCCGGCGTCGACCAGACCGGGCGAGTTCACGACCGTCACACCGTGACGCAACGCCAGACCCGATCGCGGTTGCACAAACCCGGCGAAGCCGGCCGGGATCGCGATCGCGATGCCCGTCGGCACGAGCGCCCGACCGCCGCGCGCGTCGAGCGTCGTGTCGCTCGCCGCGAACAGGTCGATGCCGGCGTCGCCGGCGTGTTGCGCGGCCGGGAGCGGGAGCCCCGGATCGAGCCGGCGGATCGGGATGCGCACGGCGGCGAGACTACGCGTCTACGTGACATCGCGGAGGTCCGCGGCGAGCGACAGTCGCGTCGCGGGCTCGAGCACGACTTCCTGCGGGTACTCGTGATGGAGCGACACCAGCTTCACCGGACCGGTCTCGAACTCCGCGACCTGGGTCGGGGAGAGCTCGAAGCGCAGGAAGTGCACGGCCGCAGTCGTGTCGGGCCGGGTGAGTCGCTGCTCGTCGGCGTCGGAGGGTTTGCCGAGCACGACGCTCCCGTCGGGAAACGCCAACCCGATCTCGAGCTCGATCCCGACCAGCCGCGGCAGCCACTCACGCAGTTGCGCCTCGGAGGTGAGCTCGAGCAACAACGTGCCGGAGAGCTGGCCCGCGTCGGGGATGATCTCGTTGTAAGTGTCGACCTCGTGCTGGATCTGCTCGTCGCGCAGCATCCGCTCGACGCGCGCCATCTCCTGCACCTGCCAGCGCATCGTCTCGGTGTTCTCGAACACGATCGTCATGATCGGCCCGATCGCGACCCGACGGATGCGCTTCAAGTCGATGATGTGCCGGCGAAAGTCGTCGCGCTCGCGCTCGTAGGCGCGCATGTCGACGATGTCTGCGAGAGTCAGCTTGCGCATGTCACACCCGTTTCGGGGGGACCGTCGTCACGCCCGGTTCGCGTCGCGCGTGGTGCGTTGCGCGGCGCGAACCGAGGTGAGACGGGACGGTGGACGGCTCGCTCAGTTCAACGCGTCGAGCGCACCCTGGAAGCGGCCCGCGTGGCTCTTCTCGGCGCGGGCGAGCGTCTCGAGCCACTCGGCAACCTCTTCGAAGCCCTCGTCGCGCGCGGTCTTCGCGAAGCCCGGGTACATCTCGGTGTACTCGTACGTCTCGCCGGCCACCGCCGACTTCAGGTTGTCGGCCGTGGCGCCGACCGCGACACCCGTGGCGGGGTCGCCGACCTCGGCCAGGAAGTCGAAGTGGCCGAACGCGTGGCCGGTCTCACCTTCGGCGACCGAGCGGAAGAGCGCGGCAACGTCGGGCTGACCTTCCACGTCCGCCTTCTGCGCGAAGTAGAGGTAGCGGCGGTTGGCCTGGCTCTCCCCCGCGAACGCGGCCTTCAGGTTGTCGTGGGTCTGGGTTCCGTTGAGCTTGGGCATGGGGTTTCTTGCTCCTTTTGGGGGCTGATCGGATGTGTGGGAACAGTTGGCTACGAGCAGTCGTCGCAGCGGCCGCGGAAGATCACCTGCACCGCGTCGACGGTGAAGTCGCGGCGGAAGCGACCGGGCACCTTCAGGCCCTCGAACTCCACCGGCAGATCGCGCACCCGGCCGCAGCTCGTGCACACGAGGTGATGGTGCGCGTGCTCCACGTTGGGATCGACGCGTACCGACCCGGTGCCGAGATCGAGCACGTCGACCTCGCCGAGGCCCTCGAGGTCGTGCACGGTCTGGTACACGGTCTTGAGCGACATCGTGGGCATCTCGGCGTGCGCGCGTTCGTAGAGCGATTCGACAGTCGGGTGCGAATCGTCGCCGTGGAGGAGCCCGAAGATCACCTGGCGCTGGGGCGTGACGCGCAGGCCGCGCTCCCGGAACAAGGTGGTCAGCTCGTCGCCCGTCTTCATGACAAGTCCACCCTATGGACAATGATTGTCGATAGGCAAGTCGGAGGGGCGAGCCGCACCTTCCGCGCGCGAGGCTCGGGCCCGATGCTGCACGTGAGCCGGATCCTCGAGAACGCGGCCGACGTCGCACCCAATGCCGTCGCGGCCACACTCGACGACAGCGCGCTGACGTTTGCCGACATCGAACGCGGCGCGAACCGGACCGCGCACGCCATGCTTCGCAGCGGCATCCAGCGGGGCGACCGCGTGCTGTGGTGGGGCGACACGTCGCTCGAAGCGATCGGGGTGTTCGCGGCGGCCGCCAAGATCGGCGCGGTGTTCGCCCCGCTCAACGCCCGCGCGTCGCTCGAGGAAGTCATCCCCGTGGCCGAGCTGGCCCGCCCGAAGATCGTGCTCGGGCTCGGGCTCGGCGCGGGCTCCGGCGCGGGCTCCGGCGGCGCCGTCGGGCAGCTGGCCGATCACCTCGGTGTCCCCGGGGCGTTGGAAGATCTGCCCGAAGGCGGCGCGGGCGCCGCGCGGCCCGACGTCGAGATCAGCGAGCTCGACCCCCACGTCATCTTCTTCACGAGCGGGAGCACCGGACGCCCGAAAGGGGTCGTGCTGTCGCACCGCACCAACTGGCTGCGCACGTTCGTGGGCGCGACCACCTCGCCGGGCGGTGGCGGCACCGTGTGCATGTTCCCGCTCTTCCACATGGCGGGCTGGACCATCGCGTTGGGCACGTGGCAGGCGCGCCGCGCCGTGCACTTCGTGACCGTCCCCGACGCCGCGACGCTGCTCTCGACCGCCGAACGGCACCGGGCCGCGCGCCTCTATTGCATTCCCGCGGTGTGGGGCCGCATCCTCGAGCACGGCCTCGAGGCCTACGACCTGTCGTCACTGGTGGAAGCCGACACCGGCACCTCCGCGACGCCCCCGGAGCTGCTCGCCGCGATCAAGCACGCGTTGCCGCACACCGTGACGCGCGTGTTCTACGGATCGACCGAGGCCGGACCGTCGCTCTCGCTCGGCGACGCCGACCTGTTCCGCAAGCCCGGCAGCGTCGGCATCGCCCAACCGGGCGTGGAGGTGCGGCTCGACGAACGCGGCGAGGTGTGCGTGCGCAGCCCGTTCCTCATGGACGGCTACTTCGACGATCCCGCCGCGACCGCCGAGGCGCTCGCGGACGGGTGGTACCACACGGGCGACCTCGGAGCGTTCGACGACGACGGCTACGTGTCGATCGTGGGCCGCGCCCGCGATGTGATCCGCACCGGCGGCGAGACCGTCGCGCCGCCCGAAGTGGAAGCGGTGCTCGGCTCGCACCCCGACGTGGTCGAGGTCGCGGTGGTGGGCGTCCCCGACGTCGAGTGGGGCGAGATCGTGACCGCCGTGGTGGTGACGCGCGCGGGCGCGACGCTGACCGTCGAGGCGCTCCGTGCCCACTGCGACGGTCGGCTGGCCGGCTTCAAACAGCCGCGCCGGCTCGCCGTCGTCGACCAGCTCCCCCGCACCGCCGCCACCGGCCAGATCCAGCGCCCCCTGATCGTCGAACGCCTCCAGCAGCGCCCCACCTGACGCACCCACCCCTACATACCGGCGTCAGTTTGGCAACCATGAGCTGCCAAACTGACGCCAGTTCAGGCAGTTCGTGCGATGGCGTCGATCGCGTCGAGCAACTCAGCACCCCCGGAGCTCACATCGGCGTACCGCGCTGAGATAACCCGCCAGCCGGCCGCGACAAGTCGATTCCGCCGACGCGCGTCTCGCTGAAGCTGAAACTCGTCCGAGTGCTCCTGCTTGCTGTCGTACTCGATGGCGACTTTCAATGTCGGAAGCGCCATATCCACCCGCGCGACGAAGTTTCCGACTCGATCGCAGATCTCGTACTGCGGGCTCGGCGCCGGCCAACCGCCGTCGACGAGCAACTGGAGCAACCGGGTCTCCATGTCGCTCTCGGTCGGTCTCTGGGCCGGGTCCCATAGGTCGAGCACGGTACGAAGAGCGCGCACACCACGAAGGCCCCGCCGGGCATGCTGGTCGAAGACGTCGCGCGTCGATTCGAAGGTGATCAACCGCTTGCGACGCGCGGCCTGGACCAGGATCTCGACATATCGCCGATTCGGGTGCATGCCGGCGAGGTCGAGAACGACCCGCTCGGGACGCATGACGGGAATCCCATCGACACATTCGATATCCGCGTTGTCGAACCGGCGACTCTCGTGCACCACGAGGCCCGAACGTTGCGACCGGCGCCAACGCCTGCACGTCAGCTCGATCAGATCGGTGCGGCCGCCCGGAAGTTCGAACAGCCCCGCCGCTGAACGATGCGAGATCGCAATCGGTGCGCTCCCCGCCCAACACGCAGCAAGCAGATCGCCCTTCCACGTCGGCTGCACACCCGGCATGCGATACACGCCGTCGTGCACGTGAGTCCATACGGACGCAACCCGCGTATCGATTTGGCCGTGAGTGAGCCCCGCCTCGCGGGCGTCGCGCAGCGTGAACACGGAGTGATGTCCGGCCGAGAATTCGGCGAGGCGACGATCGGCAGGCACGGGCATGGCACGAGATCTTGCCCACCGTCTGAGACATCCACCCGACCCCACCGCACCCGACCCCGCACCCGCGAACCGGCGTCAGTTTGGCATCCGGGAGTTGCCATACTGACGCCGGTTTGGTTTGGCAGCGGGTCGGGCCGGGCGTGGTTGACGCTTCCCACCAGGGGGAATACTGTTCCGGTTGTGCAGAACGTTGTTCCGGGCCTGTCGGAGCGGGTCGAGGAAACACTCGCCGACCGGGCCGTCGCCGAGCGGCGGGCGACCTATGCCGCCGAGGCGCGCCGCCTCATCGACGCCGCGTTCGTGGTCATGCGACGCGAGGGCAGCATCGATCCCCAGGTGCGGGCGGTCGTGCAGGAGGCCGGCCTCTCGAACCAGGCCTTCTACCGCCACTTCGCGTCGAAGGACGCGTTGCTGCTCGCAGTGTTGGCCGACGGTCAACGGCAGCTCGTCGCGTACCTGGGCCGGCGGGTCGCGACCGTGTCCGACCCGACCGAACAGGTGCAACGCTGGATTGCGGGCGTGATGGCGCAGGCGCGCGACCGCGACGCGGCCGAGGCGACCCGTCCGTTCGCGTGCAACAGCGCGCGGCTCGCCGACCTGTTCCCCGACGATCTCGCGGCCAGCCGCGAAGAGATGCTCGGATCGCTCGCGCCCGCGGTGCACGCGCTCGGCGGGACGAACGAGCACGCCGAGCTCGTGCGCGATCTCGCGTTGGCCCGGATGAACGATGCGATCGCGCGCCGGCGCGTTCCGAGCCGCGCGGAAGTCCAACGGCTGGTCGAGTTCTGTCTCGCCGGCATCAAAGAGTGAGGTGACGTGGAACGGGAACTCTTGATCACGGGCATCGGCGGCCAGGGCGTCCAGCTCTCGGCCCAGGTGCTCGCGCGCGCCGCGACGCGCGAGGGCCGCGGGGTGATGTACCTCGGCCTCTACGGCGGGATGATGCGTGGCGGCAACACCGACAGCACCGTGGTGGTAGGCGACGGTCCGATCGAGTCGCCGCCGGTCGTGTCGCGGTCGTGGTCGGCGATCGCGATGCACGACGAGTTCTGGCCGCCGATCGAACCCAAGCTGCGCGCCGGCGGGCTGGTGCTCGTGAACGACGCGACCTTCACCACCGAGATCGCGGCGCCGGTCACCGTGCTGCGCGTCCCGGCCACGAACGTCGCCACCGAACTCGGAAGTCCGTTGGGCGGCGCGATGGTGATGCTCGGCGCCTACTGCGCGACCACCGGAATGGTCGGGCTCGACGCGCTGATCGAAGGCATGCGCGAATCGATTCCGCCGTACCGCACGCAGCACATCGAAGCGAACGAACGGGCGCTCCGCGCGGGCTGGGAGCTCCTGCCCGCCGGCGTGTACCCGGCATGGGAGAGGAGCGCGGCGCATGCCTGAACCGACCGAGGCGAACGGCGTCACGACGATCAAGAGTCGCGGCACCGTCACGATCGACATCGACCACTGCAAGGGCTGCGACCTCTGCATCCCTGCGTGCCCGCCCGGCGTGCTCGCGATGTCGGTCGAGGTGAACCACATGGGCTACCGATATCCCGAGCTCTACCCCGGCTGCACCGGTTGCGCGGCGTGCTCCTACGTGTGCCCCGACTTCGTGTTCGAAGTGTTCCGGTTCGATCAGCCGGTGATGACGGAGGTGCCGGCATGACCGCAACCGCACCCGCGCGCGAGCGAGTGCTCATGGAGGGCTCGGAGGCGTTGGCACGCGCCGCGATCGTCGCCGGTTGCCGCTTCTTCGCGGGCTACCCGATGACCCCGTTCACCGAGGTGCTCGAGCACTTCGCCAAGCTCCTCCCCGACGCGGGCGGCGTGTGCATCAACGCCGAGTCGGAGCTCGAAGCAGTGGGCATGACGTGGGGTGCATTGTCCACCGGCGCCCGCGCCGCGTGCGGCTCCACCGGGCAGGGGCTCTCGCTCATGCAGGAGTCGTTCTCGGAGATCACCCTCGCGGAGCTGCCGCTCGTCGTCTTCAACATGGCGCGCGGCCAGCAGGACTACTACCAGGCGACGCGCGGCGGAGGCCACGGCGACTACCGCCACATCGTGCTCGCACCGCAAGACGTGAGCGAGGGCGTGGAGCTCGTGCAGCTCGCGTTCCATCTCGCCGACAAGTGGCGCAACCCCGCGCTCCTCTACGGCGACTACCTGCTGGCGCACACCCAGGAGGCCATCACGATCGAGCCGATGTCGTTCCCGGAATTGCCGGCGAAGGACTGGGCGGTCGACGGCTCGCTCTCCGGCAGCGGCGGCAGTCGCGCGGTCACACCGCTCGGCGTCGGCAAGGTCGGACAGAAGGCACTCGGTCAAGAAGGAAAGGCGCAGTACATCGCGACCAAGCTGCCGCTGATGGAGCGAGAAGTGCGCGTCGAGACCGGCTATCTCGACGACGCGGAGACGGTGATCGTCGCGTTCGGCTCGCCCGCGAAGTTCGTGAAGTACGCCATTCGCCAGCTGCGCGCCGCCGGCCACCGCATCGGCTACGTCCGCCCGATCACGCTGTGGCCGTTCCCCTACTCCACCATCGCCGAAGCGGCCGCGGGACCGAACGTGCGGCGGATCGGCAGCTTCGAGCTCTGCGCCGGGCAGATGATCGACGACGTCCGCATCGGCGCGGCCGGCCGCGCTCCGGTCGAGTTCATCGGCGGCGTGTCGACCGATCAGTCCGGCTTCGGCGTCGGCCGGATCCTCGACGCGGAAGTGATCGCCGAACGGCTCCTCGCGCTGCACGAAGAGCGTGAGCAGCCGCCCATCCCCGGCTACGACGTCAACAGCTACGCGCTACAGCCCCACCAGGCGGAGGCCACCCGATGACCACCACTGATCTCCCGCTCGGCCCGGTGATCGACACGTCGTCGGCGCCCACGAGCGGCGCCCGGCGCGTCGAGCAACAGAAGCCCGACCTGCTCCTCACCCAGGAGCACCACATGTGCCCCGGTTGCGGCGAGCCGATCGCGGTGCGCCAGTTCCTCGAGACGATCACGCAGCTCGACGCGGTCGACCGCGCGATCGCAGTGGCCGGCATCGGTTGCTACACGTCGTTCTCGGGGACGATGGACGTCGACCTCGTGCAGGCGTTGCACGGGCGCGCACCGTCGGTCGCGACGGGCGTGAAGCGCATGCTTCCCGACGCGCTCGTGTTCACCCTGCAGGGCGACGGCGACATGGTCAACGAAGGACTGCAGGAAGTGATCCACACCGCCGCCCGCGGCGAGAAGATCACGTGCATCTTGTTGAACAACGGCGTGTTCGGCGAGACCGGCGGCCACATGACGGCCACGACCGTGCTCGGCCAGCGCACCAAGAACTCGATCGACGGACGCGACGCCGAGTACCACGGGTACCCGATCCTCATCGGCGACCTCATCGCGCAGCTCCAGGGCGCCGCGTACGTCGCGCGCGGATCGGTGCACAACGCCGGAGCGGTGGCGCGCACACAGAAGATGTTCAAGCGGGCGTTCGAGTCCCAGATCGCGGGCGCCGGCTTCTCGTTCGTCGAGGTGCTGACGATGTGCCCGACCGGCTGGTTCATCCCCACGCCCGAGGGCCCCGACTACATGACCGAGACGCTCGGCGAGGTCCACATCATGGGCGAGCTGAAGGTCGACGGGAAGGTCCGCACCACCGAGGAGCTCCACGCCGAGAACATCCACAAACAGCGCGAGGTCGACGACGCCCTCGCCCGCGGCGGCCTCCACACCTGACCCCCGTCGCCAACTACACCATCAGTTGGTGCAGTCCGCGTACGTATACGACCCTCCAGCGCACCATCAGATGGTGCAGTTCGCGCGCGTATAGCGACCCCGACCGCATCATCACATGGTGCGGTTGGGAACTAGGGTGACACCGACGTCAGGTTTCGCGGCCCGCTGAGGAGACATGGACTTTCGCTACCCGCCCGAGGCCGAGGCCTTCCGCACCGAGTTCCGGGCCTGGCTCGACGAGAACCTCCCCGAATCCCTGCGCGGACGCGGGCTCGGCGGAACGCTCGAGATGGAGCCCACGACCCTCGAACAGCTCCGCGCCTGGAACCGCACGCTCGCCGACGCGCGCTACGCCGCGATCGCCTGGCCCGAGGAATGGGGCGGGCGGGGCGCCGGGGTGATGGACCAGGTCGTGTACTCCGAGGAGATGCACCG
>Ga0265338_10006231_pt1 | contig 15269 bp, 19 predicted proteins | sample 42126metaG_FD_193579 | JGI IMG/M metagenome (GOLD analysis project Ga0265338, IMG submission 193579) | Rhizosphere microbial communities from Carex aquatilis grown in University of Washington, Seatle, WA, United States - 4-21-26 metaG | ecosystem: Host-associated > Plants > Roots > Rhizosphere... | reverse complement strand
TAAATAATTACTGTACGTTTTGCTATTGCGTCGACGGATTTCGACGTTTTGGGACGGAATAAATGCCGAGGTTACATGTTGAACACAAAAAATAACCTCTGTTCCTAAAACAGAGGTTAAAATGCTCTTGGCTCGGCAAATGGTTTTTATTCCAAACTTTTGAAGAGCTGGATGGTGTTAAAGACAAAGGGACAGAAGCCCGGCAGATCCGTCAACTCCTAGATGAAGAGAGCGGAATCGATATCTCTGACTAAGATTCGCCCTCTTGCTCTAGAAGCTCGTCTAGCATTTCGGCGAGCGGTGCCTCGTCACCGTCGTAGGCTGCAATACAAGCCCTTATATTTTTGTCCGTATCTATTCGTTCCCATGCGAAGTGGTACCCTTCGGCTGCGGCTAGTTGGCTGAAAAAAGTTCGCTGGGTTCGTCCGTTGCCTTCACGAAATGGATGTAGAACGTTAATCTCTGAGTAATAGTGCACCAGACGCTGAACGTACTGATCACGCGGTAACTGCCTTAAAAGATCTTCGTCGTGGAGCCCTCTAAAAAGTGTTGCTGCTGCTTGTTTGACCATATCCGCGTTAGCGAATCGAGTACTGCCTTTGGATATTTCAACAGTTCGTATCTCACCCGCCCAATCGTATATAGTATTGAATAATTCCCAGTGGATATTTTGTATATGTTCTAGGTTGAATTCTCCTAGCGCAGATTCTTCGGGCATAGAAGCAATTGCGGCGTATGTAATATCGGCTTCAGCTTCTTCTAGCTCTTCTTCGGATGCAATGCCGAGGAGGTTTTTAAGCGTGCCCGTTTCAACGTCTATGTATGGATCGGGGTTACTATTGTAGGGCATGCTGGTCTATCTAACTTTAAATCGAGAGCGAACTTCTTTTAGTGTTTCTCGTCGGAGTTGGCTTGCACTAATCTCCCCACTGGTGTAACGCTGAAGTCTCTTCTGTACAGAAGATGAAGGTCGCAAGCCTTCTGCTCGTACTGAACCGAGAGCTGCAGAGGCTGCTTTCTTTCTTTTGGCTATTTGTGCTTTAGTCATAGGTTAAGTATACCAAAGAGTTGAGCAGTCTTAAGAGTGTTGGTGCTGCGGTTAATTCGCATATTGACTACTTAACTCTCGTAGAATCGTCAAGTAAGTTGTAGGCGAACAATAACATCGCTGTGTCTTGACCATCGATAATGCAGTAATGGCTATTTGAGTTTTGTGATCGCTTTTGTTGTATATGAGCTTCGGCAGTATTAACGACGTTCTGTGCGAAGGGTTTAACTGACTGTATTATAAAAAGCTCTGACGATGGGGATCGGAACATTCGATCTAGCTGGTCACCGTTTTTGCCTAAATTGCCTAGCTGTGTCTCTCGGTTACTTTTTACTGTACCTGGCCCTTTTAAGATTATAGACGCCTGGACGCGCTGACCGTTAAGAAGTATATGTGAGGTATATATATCTTCCGTTTCGCCGCCCCAATCTTTTGGTATATAAGATTGACCGATGATTTGTACTAATCCTTGCTTGACCTGTTCTTCACTGACATTCAAGAACCCATTTTTTAGGTATGGTTGCACCTCGTCTGTGTTAACGCCTCTAACTTTAGAAAATGAATCTATATCCTGAATGTAGATTCTCTGTCTATCAATGGAGAACTCATAATAGTCAGTTAGTTTATCTAATACTGATTCTAAAACTTTCAAGCGCTTGTCGACATTAATAATGGTATTGCTGACCTCAGGACTCGTATTGTTGTAGCTCACACTCATGCCAGGGGTGTAAAGAAATTGTCCTAACTCCTTAGCCGTGGGAAAGGTGACGCGAAGATACTCGGCTACTTGCTGGACCCAAGTATCGTGTGCTACTGATACGGTAGTGTCGTGTCCATTCTGAAAACATCTTCCTAAGACTCCAAACCCCTCATCTAGGAATGTTATGAGTTGATCTTTAACTCGGCCCAGTGGTTGATGCATGACCATAACTATATTGTAGCAATGGCAACGACGATCTTGAAAACTTGATCAGGGATGGACTGGATTCGAACTTTCTCAACGGGGGGAAAATAAAAAAATCAGGAAAATCAAACTTTCATGATCTGTTATTTTTCGTGGCTCGGCGTTTCCTTCTGGAATATAACCATTGCAAAAGAAAACGAGGTAGACGTCAAGGAAGTTCGTAACCTACTCGATGGAGACGATCAAGAGGAGGAACAGCTATGATAATGCAACTCATCCGGCGATCTTTGAACGTTTCCCCTGACCCGCTTGATTCAAAACTGTATGATGAAAAGACCTTCTGCCCTGCTTTCATCAAAGATTTAAACAACTGTGGCAGCGAACTGGTCATTGAATATCCGTTCACTACAACCTTTTCTAGTGTGCAGAAATACTTACATGATGTCGAGGAAGCACTTCATTCATTTTTCCCGTGTTAAGCTAAGGATAATCGATATGTCACGAAGATCCAGCGTTTTTCCAACCCTCATAGTACTGCTTGTAGTAGTTGGATTTGCCATAATACGCAGTAGATCAGAACGGCCAGCAGTTAATCATACTACCTCGTCATATAACTCGAGCCAACAGACCAATCCAGATACGCCGGTTGCTGAACAGCCCAGTGCCAGCTGCCATATGAAAGGCGTGCTACCTGATCCTACTTGTACACCCGGGGTGGCAAATGCCAATGTCACCCAAGCCAATATCCAGCAGACCATATGCGTTAGCGGATATACGAAAACCGTGCGTCCGCCCGTCAATTATACGGACAAACTGAAAGTCCAGCAGATGCAAGAGTATGGCTTTACGGATAATATCCGCTTGCATGAAGAAGACCATCTCATATCCTTAGAACTTGGAGGCTCTCCCACAGACCCCAAGAACCTCTGGCCGGAACCAGGGAATTCTCCAAACCCGAAAGATAAAGTTGAAGACTTCCTGCATACTGCGGTATGCGACGGCCGCGTGAGCTTACAAGATGCGCAGACCCGTATCGCTACCGACTGGACCAATGCCGAGAACGGTTTGTAGTTACTGACTGTACTTGGCAAGTTTTATTTATATAGAACAGGTCAGGGGGCAAGGCCAGCACAATAAGCACTTGATTCGGTTCCCCCTACCGGACGAGCTTCGCAACTATTCTGCAGCTTTACCGCCGGACGCCCGACGGTTCTCCAGAAAATCAGCGGACTGCTCTAGATTGTAAGCAGCAATGTCTGATAGTTTTAGGTCGTAGTATTCCGCAAGCACAGCTGAATAATACAAGACGTCTCCCAGCCGTTTTTTTACAACTTCAAGATCTTCGTCATTAGCATTACCAGCCTTATCACGAATAACTTTCTTTAGTTCGTTGCTAAGTATGCCTGCCGCACCATTAAGCCCCATAGTTCTATGAGCTAGTGCAACAGGCGTTTTCTGAGTAATGGCTAAGCTTTTGAGGGCCTGTTGCTGAAAGTCATCAATATTCATAAATTACATTATACGGCATATGAAAAGACCCCTGATATAACAGAGGTTATAATGCTCATGGCTCACACTAGCAGACGAGCTGCGAACCGCCAGTGTAGATTATGACGAATATAAAATGCTGAATATCACAGGCATCTTACAGGCTGCTCGATTCTAACTCGTCTCGCCATTCATTGCTATTTCTTTTACCAAGTACTTCCCGTCTTTCTCTATGTTCCGCAAGATAATCCATTTACTAAAAGTTATTTTGGTTTCGGGGACAAAGCTCTGCTCGGTCATGAGTCTTGCTTGTTTGGTATAAGGAACCCCAAGCCGTACAGAAATATGGGGCAAGAAGGCTAAGTGCTCGAACAGGCCGATGGAGTACTTATTGGCCTTCAAGGTTTTCATTATATGTTTGCGGTACGATTTCATCTCAGGAGACGCATTGAGCTGAACCTGACTCGAAACTTTGAATAAAGGGCTAAATATATTAGCTGGCTTGTGGACTGTCGTGGTAAGTGGCAGATTTTTGGATAGTTCCAGAAGCCGTTCCACATCTTGCAACAAATCTGTGTCGCTCATTCGGAACGGGCATTTGATGGTTCGCAGCAAGGTTACGTGCGGCGTGTCATCTCGGTATGGCGAGGGTGGGAGCGTTTGGCGAATAGCCTCTACCGCTTGCGTGGTCTTAGGGTCAAGCGTCAAGCATATAGAAAATTCAGAGGTCAGGCCACTTTGATCCATGCCGGTATTATAACAAACAAAAAAGACGCACTTGATTCACTCCAGTATCTTGCACGTCTTTTAAAAAGAAGGTTCAGAACCTGTGCATTACAGCACTGCCGAGCCTTCAATGCTTATATTCTAACATGGACTATTTAGATAATTCAACTATAGCTTTGTTTTTGTCGATGAGGATGAGTCGCTTTATAGGTTTTGTGTAACCAAAGTACCGTTCAACTTCATTGCGTATCTTTGCCATATGCATTTTTGATCTACGCGCATCGAAGACCATATTGGCTGATTGCTTAGCGGCGGCTTTTATTTGATGCTGGACATTGTATTTACCATCACCGGTAGGGCTTTTGAGCTCCCACCTGACACCGCTTATAAGAAAATCGGGCGTCTTCTGGTTAGAGCGTAAGATGAATTCGACATCAGCTTTAAAATAGTCGGCAAGCAACGTAGCTGCTGTAATTTCATAACGCGCAGGGGCAGGCTTCAAATCAGTAGGAATAATAACGTGGTATCTCGCCATATGCGGATAATTATAGCAAACAAAAAAGCACCTCTCTCAAAGTGATTATGCTTGGCTCGGCAAATGGTTTTTATTCCAAACTTTTGAGGAGTTGGATACTATAAAAGGTAAAGATGGTGAAGCTCAGCAGGTATGTCAGCTTATTGAGGGAGAAAACAGAACAGTGGATACGCACTGATTCTGTAAATTTGGCGTTGCTAAAACTCAGTGGCTGCTAGATGGTGGGGCTAGACTGTGATGCTCAGATTCAATCACTATTCTTGCGAACATCGCCTCCAAGCCAGATAGATCCATGGTTTCGGCGGCAAGCCGGGAGGCTACATCATTCTCGCCATCCATGACAGCATCCCAGTCAATGTTGTAGCCGGCGTCGCGGGCTACTCTTGACCAGAATATACGCTGAGTCCTGCCGTTACCTTCGCGGAATGGGTGAATGTAGTTTAGCTGGTCGTAATAATGGGCGAGGCGTTTTGTAAATACCTCCCTGCCGAGCCCCTTTAGGCGATTTTCTTTGGCGAGTTCAGTAAAAACGTAGTTCCCAGCGTCCAAGATATTACTAAAGGGTAAAAAGAACTCACTGCCATCATCATTCTTTCTGATGTCAACAGTCCTGGAACCCAATCGTATACTCCTTTAAAGAGTTGTTTGTGGATACGGAGAACCTCGCTCAAATCATTGGAACGAGAAATGTTTATACTCTCTAATTCCAATTCGTTCGCAAAGACTACCTGTGGCTCCCGCTCTTGTAGCCCAGTAGCTGACTTGGCATTCAGAAGATTCCTTAAGCAACCAATACTTTCATCAAAGTATGGGTCGACGAAGGCCACCTACAAAGCTCCGTAGCGAGCCCGTATCTTCTCCGCTGCCTGTTTTGCTGAAGCCTTGCCAACGATGTAACTGTCAGCAATCTTTTTAGATTCTTGAGAGACCTTCAAACCTTCAAGCCGCTCATTTGCGACGGCTTGTTTTACCGTGTTTTTTCGCTTTTCGTTGGTTGTATCCATACGCATATTATACAACAAGAGTCTTGAGGAAGCTTTTAATTGTGCTTATGCTTGGCTCTGCAAACCTCTTTAATATAAGCAGGAATGATCGATCGGACTATCGTGGCGCAGAGGGCTAATCAGATGATGGGCGCTCTGGAAGTGGTTTGGTCACGACTGACCTGGGAAGATCGTACGACAACTCTCAAGCTCCTTCTTTCCATTGCCCAGCTCAGGATTGGAAATCTCTTCTGTGGCCTTAACTGGGTTTAAGGTAGAGAATAGTGATATGCGTAAATTAAGGATTGCTATTCTTTCGCCAATACATTGGCGTACGCCACCACATAAACAAGGAGCTTGGGAACTGGTGGCAAGCAATATTACCGAAGAACTCGTAAGGCGTGGACATGACGTTACGCTATTTGCTACTGCCGATTCAATAACAAAGGCCAAGCTACGCTGGGTCGTGCCCAGTCCATTGCTTGAACCAGCAGGCTCCGTTTTTGAGTCAAAACTCTACAGTTATATGCATAGCGCTATGACCTTTGAAGCTGCTGCCGAGTTTGATATTATCCATAACCATTTTGACGGATATCCGCTTACATTTTCCAAGCTTGTCAAAACGCCAGTTGTTACTACGGTCCACGGTTTCTCATCCCCACAAATTAAAGACCTGTACATGCGCTATAACCAGTCGTATTACGTATCAATTAGCCAGGCTGACCGTCGTCATTGTCCTGAAATGAATTGGATAGCAAATATTCATCACGGTATTGATTTTGAGGACTTACCTTTTTCTGCAACCTATGACGACTACTTCGTATTTCTTGGCCGAGTTCATCCCACAAAAGGCACTCACCTTGCGATTCAAGCGGCAAAAAAAGCTAACGTTAAGTTGAGAATCGCTGCGCACATAGATAAAAACGATCCTCTCGTGCGAACCTACTGGGAGCAAGAATGCTTACCATATATTGACGATGAGCAGGTTGTATTCGTAGGTGAAGTCGGTCCAAAGGGCAAATCCGAACTCCTTCGTGGCGCGGTAGCAACCCTGTGCCCCATTCAATGGGCAGAACCATTCGGCTTAGTCTTCGTAGAGTCTATGGCAAGCGGTACACCTGTTATTGCCTATGGTTCCGGGAGTGCCCCTGAAATCATAAAAAATAACGTCGGTGGCATTGTTGTTAAGCCTAATGATATGGAAGCTTTTGTTGAGTCGATAAAAACCGTTCGTGAACTTGATCGTCGCCTAGTTCGGGAATACGCGGAAAAGGCTTTCTCGATTAAGCATATGGTTGATCAATACGAGCAGGTTTACGCGCAAATCTTAGACAAAATCTAAGAATCATCTTCGCCGCCTATTTTTATAATTTATGCAGCGTCTTCTATAAATGTCCATAGCATGCTGTACACTACGCTTATGCTTGAAAGAAATGTCCATAATCCTATCCTTAGCGCACGTACGGATTTACGCTGGTGCTCAAAAAAAGTATATAACTGCGCAGTGTACAAAGAAGGCCATACCTATCGCATGCTATTCAGGGCTATCGGTGATGATTGGATCTCACGTCTAGGCCTTGCTGAAAGCACGGACGGCGTAACATTCACGATTATTTCATCACCTACCATGTCACCCGAACAAGTTTGGGAAACGCACGGATGTGAGGATCCGAGAATGGTGAAACTCAACGGTACCTACTACGTGGCGTATACCGCATTTGACGGTGTGACTGCCCGTGCCGTACTTACGTCATCTCCAGATCTATATAAGTGGGGCGAGCGTCGGCTGTTGTTTCCTAACTGGAAGCAATCCCAACACGGACCTCTGCGTACTGATTGGTCTAAGGCGGCGGCGTTATATCCAACCAAGATCGGCGATATGTACTACCTATTATTTGGTGATGAGCATATTTGGGCAGCAACCTCTAGCAATCTAGTTGATTGGTCGCCAGCCCCGCAACCCGTATTAAGCGCCCGTGAAGACCATTTCGATGCAGCTTACGTCGAAATGGGGCCACCGCCGATATTGACTCCCCGGGGATGGCTAGTACTCTATCATGGCATAGATAGCCTCAATAACTACCGAACGTACGCGCTGGGGGCAGCTTTATTTGCTAGCAATAATCCATCTAGACTTTTATGGCGGTGCGACTCACCGATCCTGACGCCAACTGAGTCATATGAAACCGTGGGTATGATTGATATTATCGAGGGCGGCTTCGATAGACTAAAATCGCTCGAGCTTAGTGATTTGCAAAAATTAGAAGCTGAGCGCAAACTCCCAAGGGCTGTTTTTTGTTGCGGGGCACTGCTAGAAAACGATGTTGTTCGATTATACTATAGCGGCGGTGATACCGTCATATGCACCGCAACCATCGACTTGGAGTCGATCTTAAGCGCGTAGAAGCTCCCCGCTCAGTCGCTCCATAATGAGCCGGGCTCCTAGATAAGAAAGCGTCGATTCAGCTCCCTCATTCTGATTGACGCCACTCGGCATAAGCCCGTCGTGACAACCGCCACTTTTGTCGTCATACACCCGTACGCCAATAAGATTATTGCCCATGAACCAACTGAAAACTTTCTCAATGCGCTTGATATATTCTTTATCCCCCGTGAGGTTGTACGCACTCTCTAGCGCTTGCATCATAGAAAAAACATCTTCCGGCTGTTGATCGAATAAGGTCCGCGAACCATCCCGGCCATGCCAGCCGCTCTGACCGACAGCTGCATAAATATCGCCCATGAAGCAGGTCTCGCATAAAAACTCCAAGCTTTCCAAACCTATAGTCCGACACTCTTCTGAGCCACCGACACGCGCTGCTTCAATAAGACTGCCGCACAGTTGCCCATTAGCGTATGTCATAGTCGTATCAAACCATCGCCACTCCGGTGCGGCGTTCTCATAAAAAGATGCTATCAAGCTCTTCGACAGCACATCAACTGACGAACGGCGAGAGGCGTCTCCGCCGCGAATCGCACTTGTTTCGCCGAGTAACACCTGCGCTATCGATCTAATATGCAGGTTGTTGTGTAGAGTGAGAGGTAATTTGGCTAGTAAGTCGATAGCACTCTTACGTAACGCCATTGATCCATCGTGTGCGACAGACTGCAAGGAGTAGTATGCCCTAGCCATACTGTCACTAAGGTCTTCCGCAAGGTTTTGTTTCGTCGCATGCTTTGTGGCCTCTGACAAATAATTAACTGTCGGTATCTGTGTCAGACAGCGGGTCATTACCTGTAAGTATTTCTGGGCCAACTCACTATATTGTTCTTCAGTGAAAATACCCGCTTTGAAGGCAGATGTTATAAGCTGTAAAGCTCGACTATTATCGTCCAGGGTATACCCTGAGGCGAGGTGTGGTTTCGAGCCTCTGGAGAATTGCAGTATTCCGAAGGTGTCGGTTAGCGCCTCAAGGTGACTCCAGTTAAAAGCCGGCCAGCTGTTAAGCACCATGCCATGTTCTTGGACGATGTTTGCGAGGACTGTCTTGTAGTCATCTGCAACGTTGGACCAAAGCATCGATCGGGCTCCCGCGAATGCGGCATGATTCATGGATTGCAATAATTCCGGATCAGCAAAAAGCTCAATCACAGCCTGAGAGACTGCGGATGAGTTGCGTATTGGAACAATACGACCAACTTGCATGCTCACTACTTCCTTGGCCTGGGCAAAGCTGGTGGCAATGACTGCCCGCCCAGCACCAAGTGCGTAAGACATCGTACCACTAACTGCCTGGTTCGGGTCAAGCGACGTCGCGACGTATATATCAGTGGCCTGTAGATAGTTCAAGATATCGTTCACGGGTAAAAAATCATCTATGAATCGCACATGTTTTTCCAATGACAAATCTTTGACAAGCTTCATGAGTTCCAGCCGATATGCTTCTCCCTCTTGGCGCAGTATCGACGGATGAGTTGCTCCGACTACTAGATACATAACGCCTGGGATTTTTTCTATAATTTCGGGCAACGCAGAAATTATATACTCGATGCCTTTATTGCGGCTTAAGAGGCCGAATGTCAGGAGAACCTTATGGTCCGTAAGGTTAAAGTGAGGCTTGATGTCGTCGGATTGCTTATAGAGGAGGGGGTGTATCCCGTGCATAACCCTAAACGCTTTGTCTCGAGCATTTGGATATAATGAGTTTATAAGATCGCGAGAACTATCAGTGAGTGTAACTAATGCATCGCTCTTTTCAATGATCAGCTCGGTTACTCTCCGCATTTCTTGATTCGGGCTGGTCAATACCGTATGGAGTGTCGTAACTATTGGGCACTGTAACAGATCGAGAAACTTGAGTAGTAAATTACCCTCATCCCCACCGTAGATGCCATATTCATGCTGAACAATAACGACTGTTTCTGATCCGTACTTATTGATACTTTCAGCGGCCCGTATGTAGGAGCTCTCATTGTCCTGATCTATCTGAAAAGTTACTTCTGAGGGATAAGCATGCGTATCTAGTTCACTTTCATTTACGGCACATATGGCGAACCGCACTTCAGGCAAAAGAAGCTTCAAATTCAAGAACAAGTCCTGAGTGAAAGTCGCTATCCCACACTGACGCGGAGGGTAGTCACCAACAAGAACTACTCTGTTTACTGCTCCTTTGATTGAATATGTAATATGAACCTCATTTCACTTTAAAGTACACCTCGTTTAATAAAATCAGTAAAAGCGTTGGGTTTATGTCGATAGAACCCAGCACGCATCATGTGTGGCATAGAGGTTAAGATATTGAGGGGCCGACCCACGAATTGCTACCGTCAGGATGTCTTGTCCACCCAAAGGTACATACACTCTGCCTTATTGTGGTGTTCACATTTGTTTAGCCAATGGTTTATTTACCTGCACCAATGATCAGAACAATGTAACTATCTACTGAATTTTGGATACTATAGCTTCAAGAGATTCTGGCAGAAGTACTCTTACGCTATTTTCAGTGCGAATGTACTCTGAATAATGGTCACCACCAATTTTATTGAAGTAAGTATAAACAGAATAATGTTCTTTCGATGATAGTCTAAGCAAAGAACCGACATCAATCTTTTCGCCTGCCCCTGGCTAGAAATTTAGTGTTAAAGTGGTCCTTAATGTAAAGTATGCGCTTGTTTAAACTAATTACCTAATCTCATATCACATAGGATATATATTGTTATTGCACTGTAACTGCGAATTAACTACCGGGCATGAATTTTCTGAACTAGTTTCCGTGTCCATTCATCTCTGAGCCTGTCTATTACGAAGCAGCCAGACTCCGTCATGGGATAATTATTTCTAGTTTTTGGATCAATCCAAAAAAAGACTTCAGAAGAAGTCTTCCATTGTGCTAATGCTTGGCTCGGCAAATGGTTTTTATTCCAAACCTTTTGTAAATCTGGTGATCAGTTTGCAAATGGCTTTACGCCAAGCTCAGGGAAAAGCATGCTATCGTCTGAATCGATGACAAACCTGAGTGTTTTAACTATCTGTGCGGTATCCAGGGCTGCGCCGTGTATATCAAGTCCAGCTTTCTCAAAGAGTTTGGTCGAAACTGTTCCGGGGTAAAACCCCGTTACCCTAACGCCGTACTCGCAAGCTTCTTCTTGTATAGCTTTTGTGAATCCAGTTAACGCCCATTTGGAGGCGTTATAAACGGAGCGATAAGGCTTTGCGGTGATACCGGCTTGCGAGATTACATTAATAATAAGACCACTCTTTTGAGGTTTCATGATCTCAAGGCATGCTTTGGTGACAAAGATTGTACCCATGGCGTTTGTGCTCATGACATCCTCAATCGTGTCATAAGGTGTTTCGGTCAGATCACCGTTTACTATCACACCAGCATTGTTGATCAGAATGTCTACCAATTCGTGACGTGACTTGATTTCATCAAAAGCCCTTTTGACATCTTCGTACTTTCGGATATCGCAAACACTAAAGTCGCAGCCTATTTCCTTCGAAAGCTGCTCAAGTTTGTCTGTGTTACGAGCAAGCAGGGTTACATGAAAGTCAGAGCTAAGCGCTTTTGCGAGTGCTTCACCGATCCCATCGCTTCCCCCGGTAATAACAATATTCTTCATATGATTATCTTAACAAACTTAAAAGAAAGGAACTTACACGAAATGAATAACGACGACTTGCTTAAAAACAAAAACGCCAACAATAAAATTGACGCATTGTACAAAATCTGGCTCGGCGTTTGCTCCGGGAATATAACCTTTACAGAAGAATCTGACGTTGATGTCAAAGAAGCTCGCGTGTTGCTCCGAGGAGGCGATAATCCAACAGAACGGCGACCTTTGCCTTAGAGTGCACGACGAGCCTATCTTAGTAGTGCTGCAACTCCTTCATGCTCCACGATGTTTAGTAGCTTTAACGCAGCCCCTTCTGGCTTTGTTGTCCCAGCTTCCCACTTTTGAGCAGTCGTAACACCTACGTTAAGTATTTTAGCCCACACCGCGCGGCTCAAGTTCGATCGTTCGCGTAGGTCTCTAATCTGGGTAGGTGTAAGTGCTCGTACTTCAGGTAAGGCTAAAGCCTCTAAGTTGCTCATAGTAACTTTGTTGGCATTGGCGTCTTTCGCTGCTTCTAAAACTACCTGTGTAATTGTTTTACCGTTCATCTTATTGTTCCTTTCTTATTTCTCTTAGTGCTCGACTTTTAAGTCGTGATCCTAATTCTTCATCAGTGAGCGAGATGTAGAACTTTCCTAGTTCCTGTAGCATTTTCTTTTCCTTCTGGCTAATATTTGCCCGTTCACTCTTCTCGAAGCCGTACATAAAAATAGTTCGATTACCTTTTGAGAATGTGACGAGTGTTCGTACACTTCCACTCTTACCTCTGCCCTTCGTAGCAATTCGCTTCTTCAGAAGGTGGCCACCAAGGTCTGCGTCAATTAGGCCTAGGTCTATTTCATCAACAGCATTACATAAAAGTTCGTCCGTTAAATCACAGCCTTTGGCCTATTTGGAGAATTCTTTGATAACGAATATTCGCATATATCCCTCTATCCTCTAAGGATACAGTATTTGAGGATATAGATCAAGTGACTAGAATACTGGATTCGAACTTTACTAACAGATGTAAAAATAAAAAAGATCAGGAAAACCAAACTCTCCTGATCTGTTATTTTTCTTGGCTCGGCAAAGAGTTCCGGAATATAGCTTTTTCAGGCGAGTCAAAGATTGACGCTAAGTAGACTCCGTGGCTACTTACGGAGAGCGGAAAGAGTAATCTAAGGCCTCACTCAAGAGCACTCCATCTCTACTCAGCAGAGCTTCTCGCGGTCATCAGATCACAGAGTCGTAAGATACCAAGAACATTCTTTATGGTGCGAACGGGTCGCTCTATAACCTTCTGTTCACGCGCCTGGGCCTGCAGAAGATCGGCATACCTGTCTTGTCCAAACCAGTGATAAAGCCTACATGAGCTGCTACCCAGCAGCTATCACCATTCGGCAAGTCCCAATGACGGCGCATGACTAAAAGATCACCCCGTAAATCAACATCCGGTGTATACGCTGTAAGCGCCGCGTCTGTAATCCTCCACATTTGTCGTACGTGCCTAATAGTTGGTGGCCACTGTGTGACGGGTTGTCCAACTACTTCGGAGAGGGCGTGGATAACCAGACCGGAACAATCGAAAGCTCCATTCTGTCCCAGGCCGATTTCCATGCATGTACCAAGCACTTCAGGCCTTTGCCAACAATCTGGTGAGAAGGCCTGATGGTAAATAGCTGGTTGATCAAGTTGCTTACGTGCCGCCGCAATAACCTCGCGGTGTAATTCCAGAGTTTCTGCTTATGTATCCTCATACTTTATGCGCTTACGTTTGATAAGTGACAAAGAATGGGGATTGCTAGATCATGCAGCAAAGTATACATAGGTACGAAGGAATAATATAGTGTTAACATATAGCTCACAGTCGTGAACCCATTTCAAACCCCAAGCCTTACGCTTGGGTAATGCTTACAATTAAAAAAGAAGGTTTAGAACCTGTACGTTACAACAATGCTAAGTTTTTATAATCAGCAGGTTTTTGGTAAAAGTACGATCGGTCTGTATCTACTGTAGCTTTTCTACACGGTTTACCTCAAGTAATGTGGAGCCCCCGATGCTTTGACTAAATCGCGATTGCTTGCAATGATAAGCGGCCCTTCGAAAACAGCCGTCCCTATGACTCTGCCGGGCTGATTAATCCCCAATAGTGAGTGTGGGGGCGTGCCACTACCCATCTTGGCTACTAAGTATGGAAGGTTGTTCTTTGTCGCCTCGGGTTGCACATAACGCCCAAAGTAATCCCACTGAGCTCCTACGGTAATATCTTGGGTCCAACCCATTGCATATCCTAGAATTGCATATTTTACAATATAGTAAGGCGCGCAACAAAATAAAAAGACTTTCTAAGAAGTCTTTATAACGCTTATGCTTGGCTCAGCGTGCTGGTCTCAAACTGGGGTTGATCGAGCGGGCACAGTGGGGGTACGGTAGTACTCCCACTGTGCCACGTTGTAGTACTTCTAGGTGCTAACTATACTGCGCATACCGGCAATGCCAAGCGCGTAGAGTGCGGCTGGCTGGGGTGCATGGAGTTGGGCTGAGTCATCGCTCATTAGATCTCGCTCGAGTTGCTCGATGGGATACCATCGAGCGCCTTGTACCTCACTTTCCTGCAGCTGTAAATCATCCAACGATAGTCCTTGCTCATAGGCAACAAAGTTATCACCTACGATATTGTGCGGATGCTCCCAACCGGGAAACATAAGCCGTGTCGCCACTAAGCCGATACGTCTGAACTGCTTTGGTGTCCGTGTTAGACCAAGCTCTTCGTGGGTTTCGCGTATGGCAGCATCAAGGTACGATTCGCCGGCACTCACATGACCACCGACCGAGATGTCCCACGTGTCTGGCATGATCGATTTATCCGAATTTCGCTGCTGTTGTAGCATATCGCGTCCGTTAGTAATCCAGACATGGACGTCACGGTGGCGCAGACCTTGGACATGAATCGTTCTCTTATCGACTATCCGGCCTGTTGGCTCACCCCACTCATTAACAATGTCTAATAGCTCGCCACTTGTCTGTGGTGTAGTATGTTTACTCATAGCTCCAACTCCTTACGTTGCTAGTTGGAAGCGCTTCCATGCGTACGATATCGCGCGAAGCCCTGTGAATATAGACAGGACGATTTGTGTCAAGATATTTTGACAATTTATGGACATGGAAGGTAAGATGCAAAAATGCATTATATCCAGCGTAAGATTCTCCGGCAGCTTATGTATGTGCCGTCGCTTAACTATGCCAAAATGCGACCGCCAGGAGTGGAGAGCAATCATTTTGCCTATCATTTGGACCAGCTCATACGAGAGAAGCTCATAGTAAAAGATGGGCGTAGCTATTCACTAACGGACAAAGGCTTAACACTCATTGACCGTGCCAGCCACGAGACTATGAACCCGCGCTTGCAGCCTCATATCGTGACGTCAGTGTACATTACAAACGACCAAGGCCAAATGGTTTTGTACAAGCATCTCTTTCAGCCATATCTTAATCTCTATGGACCGCCGCAAGGCAGAATGCATTACGCGGAACATATTGCCGAGG
>Ga0265338_10006230_pt1 | contig 15270 bp, 10 predicted proteins | sample 42126metaG_FD_193579 | JGI IMG/M metagenome (GOLD analysis project Ga0265338, IMG submission 193579) | Rhizosphere microbial communities from Carex aquatilis grown in University of Washington, Seatle, WA, United States - 4-21-26 metaG | ecosystem: Host-associated > Plants > Roots > Rhizosphere... | reverse complement strand
GTGAGCCACATCCGTCGCTACCAGAGCCTCTAGAGTGACCTGGAAATCCGGGGCGTGGGCGGGGAGGCTTTCATTCAAGATCACCAGGTCGACCGCGAACAGCTTCATTCGCCAATAGGCGTGGGCGCGCAGCAGTTGTCGGACAATCTCCGGATCATCGGTTGCATCGATGCGCAGCAAAATGATCGGCACGTCCCCGGAAATCCCGTGGGCCCAAAGCAGGGATACCGGCCCGCCGCCCTGTTCGAGGATCTCGGATGGCGGACGCAACGTCGGTTCCACATACAGCACACGATTGGCGAGGCTCTGAAAGAGGTGCGCGTCGCCGACATCGATCCCGAGCTGATGGAGTTGCATCTGTGCCTGGGTCCGGGCCAGTACGGTCGTCGAGTCAAATGCCATGGTGCCGCGATGCTTGCCCACGAGAATGAGTAACTCGTCGCGTGAGGGGGCAACCAGCGTCCAGAACTCTATGCGTGCGGTTGTTCCCGGCGGAATCCGCATTTGGTGGCGAAGACTGAAGACTGGATCGAGCACGGCACCGACCGTGTTAGAGAGTGGCGCGCCATCGGCCAACGCGATCGGCGTCCGAACCCCACGGCCGCGGCCGAGGAAGCGCGCCCGATCGGTCTCAAATTGCCCATCGCCAATGGTCTCGCCTTCGACGACGGCGAAATGCGCCGCCCAGATCTGAGTGTTCCCGAGTGAGCCTCGGCGCCGCGTGGCCAAAATGGCACCGGCATCGGCAACGAACTCCGTTTCGACAAACAGCTTGGAGTATGCCGGGTGCTCATCGTCTGCGGCATGCGGGGCCAACACGATTTCAGCGTAGGAGGTCAGCTCGATTTCCCGAACCTGGCTGCCGTGGTTGGCGATCGAGACACGGCGAACCTCCGCGTCGTACTCCGATGCGACCGTCAGCTCCAGTGTTGTCGTGATCGTGCCGTCCTGCCGGACAATTTTTGCGAACTCTTCGGAAAAATCGGCCGCGTAATGGTCTGGCGCGAGGCCGCTCGGCTGATAGCCTGCCGACCACACGCTGCCATCGCGTATATCCCGAAGGAAAACGTAACTGCCCCATCGATCGCAGGTAGGATCCTCCTGCCAACGTGTGACCGCGATGTCACGCCACCGGCTGTATCCCGAACCCGCCGCGGTGATCATCACCGCATATTGGCCATTCGAAAGCAGGTTGGTGTGCGGGGTCAGCGTGTGCGGAGAATTGAACTGACGCACCGCGGACGGCAGGGGTTCGCCAGCCTGTTGCCGCGATGGCGCAGTATCGGCAGTCATTCCCGCAGTCTCCGGTAGCGGCTGATCAGCGCATTGGTGGAGCCGTCATGCGCCAACTTCGGTTCGGCGCCCCGGCCCAGCTCTGGGATAATGCGGCTGGCCAGCACCTTGCCTAATTCGACACCCCACTGGTCGAAGCTGTCGATGCCCCAGATCGCGCCCTGGGTGAATACGCTGTGCTCGTACAGCGCGACCAAGCTGCCAAGCGTCGCCGGGTCGAGGCGGTCGGCGAGGATCATATTGGTCGGCCGGTTGCCCTCGGTGACCCGGAACGGCGTCTGGAAGTCTGGCGATCCTTCCGCCTTCAGTTCCTCGGCGGTCTTGCCGAAGCCCAGCGCCTCGGCCTGCGCAAACAGATTGGCCATCAGCAAGTCGTGCTGCCCGGCGAACGGCGAGAGCGGCTTGCAGAAGCCGATCATGTCACAAGGAACCAGCTTCGTGCCCTGGTGGAGCAACTGGTAGAACGAGTGCTGCCCGTCGGTGCCGGGCTCGCCCCAGACGATCGGTCCGGTCTGGTAGTTCACCTTATGCCCGTCCAGAGCGACATGCTTGCCATTACTCTCCATCTGAAGTTGCTGCAGATAGGCGGGAAAGCGCGCGAGAGCAGCGGCATACGGCATGATACCGATCGTTTGTGCACCGAAGAAGTTGTTGTACCAGACCGTCAGAAGGCCCAGCAGCATCGGCAGGTTGCGGGCCGGCGGCGCGCTACGGAAATGCTCGTCCATGGCGTGAAACCCGGCGAGCATGGCGCGGAAATTGTCCGGCCCCACAGCGATCATTGTGGACAGGCCGATCGCCGCGTCCATCGAATACCGGCCGCCGACCCAGTCCCAGAACCCGAACGTGTTGGCGGCATCGATGCCGAATTTCTTGACCTCTGCGATGTTGGTTGAGACCGCGGCGAAATGTTTCGCCACCGCCGCCTCCGCGCCCAACTTCTGCACGAACCAGGCGTGCGCCGTCGCGGCGTTGGTCATCGTCTCCAGCGTGGTGAAGGTCTTGGACGAAATGATGAACAGCGTCTCCGCCGCATCCAGGTCCTGCGTCGCCTCGCTGAAATCCGCGCCATCGACATTGGCAACGAAGCGGAATGTCATCGCGCGGTTGCTGAACGGGCGCAACGCACGATAGGCCATTTCGGGCCCCAGGTAGGACCCGCCGATGCCGATGTTCACCACGTTACGGATGCGTTTGCCGGTATGGCCGGTGAATTCACCGCCGCGAAGGCGCGCTGCGAACGTCGCCATCGCCTCCAGCACCCTGTGGACATCGGGTACCACATCGGCGCCGTCGACCTCAATGCGGGTTCCGCGCGGCGCGCGCAACGCAACATGCAGAACGGCGCGGTGTTCCGTGGTATTGATCGTCTCGCCTGCGAACATCGCATCGCGCCGTTTTGTCACGCCGCGCTCGTCCGCCAGCCGCAGCAGCAGCCGCAGCGTTTCATCCGTGATGCGGTTCTTCGAGTAGTCGAGGAACAAGCCTGCCCCCTCGGCCGAGAAGCGTTCCGCCCGGCCGGGATCGTCGGCGAACAGAGCGCGCAGATGCACGTCCTTGATCCGCGCATGATGTGCCGTCAGCGCCTGCCAGCATGGTGTGTTGGTCAGTGCGGTCATCGGCGTTCTCCCAGGTTCAGGCCAGGACCTTGCTCTTGGCGCCGATCGCCCCGAGCAGTTCGTTCCACGACTTGACGAAGCTTTTTGCACCATCGGACTGCAACTGCGCCGCGAGCGCCGTCAGATCGATGCCTGCCTTGACGTGCGCGGCGAGCACCGCCTCTGCGTCACCGCCGTCGCGTGGCAGCGCGCCCGCGGCTTTGCCGTGATCCGCGAAGGCCAGCAGCGTATCTTCCGGCATGGTGTTCACCGTGTTCGGCGCCGCAAGACCGGCGATGTAAAGCGTATCCGACGCGGTCTTGTCCTTGGTCCCGGTACTGGCGAACAGAAACCGTTGCGCCCGTGCTCCGACATTCGCCAGGCGCTGGAATCGGTCGCTCTCCAGGATGTCGCGATACGCCTTGTAGGCCTGCCGGCTGACCGCCATCCCGAGCGTGTTGCGCAGCTCCGCCGGCACCTTGCCGGTCACCGCGACGTCCCACCGGCTGACGAACAGCGAGGCGACCGAGCGGACGTCCGCTGACAGGCCGGCAGTGACGCGGCGCTCCAGCCCCTTCATGTACGCGTCGGCCGCGGCCTTGTACTGCTCGGTTGAGAACAGCAGGGTGACGTTCACCGGGACGCCAGCGAAGATCGAGTCCTCGATTGCCGGCAGCCCTTCGGGAGTGCCCGGGATCTTGATGAACAGATTTGGCTTGTTCGCTTGCGCGTGCAGCGTCTTGGCCTGTGCCACCGTCGCCTTCGTGTCGTATGCGAATAATGGGGACACCTCCAGCGAGACGAAGCCGTCCACGGTGCCGGTGCGTTCATGGACCGGCAGGAACAGATCGGCCGCCCGGCTCAGATCCTGAATGGCGAGTTTGAAGAACAGCTCTTCGCCCGATGCACCGGCTTCCAGTTGCCTGCGGATTTCCGCATCGTACCAGGAACTGCGTGATATCGCGTTGTCGAAGATCGTCGGGTTGGAGGTCAGGCCGGTGACCGACAGTTCGTCGATATAGCGCTTCAGTGTGCCGCTATCGAGCAAATCGCGAGTGATATTATCGAGCCAGAGGCTCTGACCAAGCCTGTTCAATGCTTTAGGTGCGTCTGAAGCCATGGTTCGGTTCCTTTATCGCTTAGTCAGGGCTGCAAGGTCGCGCTCCAGCAGGTCCCTGATGTGTTCCACCGTGATGTCGGCCGGCGGGAATTCCACCACTGTATTGCGGTGTCACGCCGCCTGCCTTTCATTTCGCGGGCTTCTTTGGCTCGGTCTTGGTCACTTGCGGGTCGCGCCAGGGACCGTCGGCGCCGATCAGTTGCGTCGCCTCGTCCGGCCCCCAGCTTCCCGGGTTGTATGTGTACAGCGGCGTCGTGTTGTCGAGGATGTTCTCCACAATGCGCCATTGCGCATCGACGATGTCGTCGCGCCCGAACAGGTGGCCGTTGCCCGCCAGTGCGTCGCCGAGCAGCCGCTGATAAGGCGGCCGGAAGGTGGCGGGCTGCGCGGTCAGTATCAGTTCCATGTCATTGCCGACCATGCGTTCGCCCGGCTGCTTCACCCGCAGGCCCATGCCGATCGCCATGTCGGGGCCCAGCCGGAACCGCATATGCGCCGACCCGCCCGGCACCAGTTCTCCAAAAGTTTCGCGCGGTGGGCGCCGGAACTCCACGGAGACCTCGGTCGCGGTAACGGGCAGGTTCTTGCCGGTGCGGACGTAGATCGGCACGCCTTCCCATCGCCAGCTTTCGATGAACAGCCGGACTGCGATGTAGGTCTCCACGGTTGAACCCGGGTGCACGCCGGGCACGTCGCGGTAGCCGAGATATTGCCCGCGCACGACATCGTCCGGCTGGATCGGGCGCACTGCTTTCAGCAGGTTTGCCCGCTGGTCGCGCATGGCGTCGAATTCTTCGCCGGTGGGCGGATCCATGGCAAGGTGCGCGACAACCTGCAGCAGATGGTTCTGCAGTACGTCGCGGTTGGCGCCGGTCGCGTCATAGAAGGAGGCGCGATCACGCACGCCAAAATCCTCGGCCATGGTGATCTGGATGCTGCGCACATGGTCGCGGTTCCAGATCGGCTCGAACATCGGATTGGCGAAGCGCGTATAGAGCAAGTTCTGCACCGGTTCCTTGCCCAGGAAGTGGTCGATGCGAAAGATGTTCTTTTCCGCGAAGTTCTTCCGCAGCATGTTGTTGAGCTTCTCCGCGGATGCACGGTCGTGACCGAACGGCTTCTCGATCACCAATCGCGCATCCCGTGCGGCGCCGGCTTTCGCCAGGGCCGCCGCCACGGTACCGAAAAGGCTCGGCGGCACCGCCAGATAGTGCAGCGGCCGCTTCGCATCGCCGATCTCGTCGTGCAATTTCGAGAACGTCGAGGGATCCGCATAATCGCCATCGATGTAGCGTAGCAGGGACAGCAGCTTGTCCTGCGCCGGCTTATTGACGGCGCCATGATGCGCCAGGCTGGCCTTCGCCCGGTCCTTCAGTTGGTCCAGGTTCCAGCCGGACTTGGCGACCCCGATGACCGGTATGTTCAGACCCTCGTCGTGTACCAAGCCCAGCAGCGAGGGAAAGATCTGTTCATAGGCCAGGTCTCCGCTCGCCCCGAAGAAGACGAGCGCGTCGGACGGCATGATCGCGGATGAATCTGCCATCAATGACCCTCCTTTGGCTTCTCGACGTGTCCGCCAAACTCGAAGCGCAGCGCCGAGAGCAGACGGTCGGCATAATCCGCCTCACCGCGTGAACTGAAGCGGGCGAACAGCGCCGCCGAGATCACCGGCGCCGGTACGCTTTCGTCGATTGCTGCCTGCAACGTCCAGCGGCCCTCACCGGAATCCGACACGCGGCCTGCGAAATTGTCGAGATCGGGGCTTTTCCGCAGCGCACTGGCCGCGAGGTCGAGCAACCAGGACGCGACGACGCTGCCACGCCGCCACACTTCCGCGACCTGACCGATATCGATGTCGTACTTGTAGCGCTCGGGGTGGCGCAGCGGCGTCGTCTCGGCGTCCGCCGCCTCTGTCTTCAATCCGACATTGGCGTGCTTGATGATGTTCAGCCCCTCGGCATAGGCCGCCAGCAGTCCGTACTCGATGCCGTTATGCACCATCTTTACGAAGTGCCCGGCGCCGTTCGGCCCGCAATGCAGATACCCCTGTTCGGCGGTGCCCGGATCGCCCTTCGCCCCTGGTGTGCGCGGCGCCGCATCGACCCCGGGAGCCAGCGATTTGAAGATCGGATCGAGCCGCTTCACCACGTCAGGCTCGCCGCCGATCATGTGGCAATAGCCGCGCTCCAGCCCCCACACGCCACCACTGACACCGACATCGACGTAGTGCAGGCTCTTCTCATGCAGTTCCTCGGCGCGGCGGATGTCGTCGTGGTAGTACGAATTGCCGCCATCCACGACGATGTCGTCTTTTTCCAGCAACGGCACGAGCGACTTCAGCACCGGATCGACCACGGCAGCCGGCACCATAAGCCATACCAGACGTGGCTTGCTTAGTTGCTTGACGAAGTCGGGCAGGCTGGTGGCGCCTTTCGCGCCCTTGGCGACCAGCGCATCCACGGCTTCGTGGTGGCTGTCATAGACCAGGCATTCATGGCCGGCCTTGGTGAGCCGTATCACCATGCTGCCACCCATTCGTCCAAGGCCGATCATTCCAAGCTGCATTGTACTGCTCCCTTTGTGGTTATCATTCAGCCGGGTGATCATTCAGCCGCCGGCGATCGCCTGCTTCGCCGCCGCCATCACGTGCTCGACGGTGAAGCCGAAATGTTCGGCCACGACGGCGATCGGCGCCGACATGCCGAAGCTGCGCATGCCCAGCACGATGCCCGTGCGTCCGGCATAACGGTCCCAACCGATGGGTGAGGCCTCCTCCACCGTCACCCGCGCGGTGACCGACGGTGGCAACACGCTGTCGCGATAGTCTTGGTCCTGGTCGTCGAACAATTCCCACGACGGCATGGAGACAACACGCACAGCAATGCTCTCAGCAATCAACTTCTCGCGCGCTGCCATGCACAGCGACACCTCGCTGCCGGTGCCGATCAGGATGACGGCCGGCTTGCCGTCCGGGGCATCGGCCAGGACGTAGGCGCCCTTGGCCAGCAGCGCGGCGGGCGCGAACTTGCTGCGATCGATCGTTGGTAGGGGCTGGCGCGAGCACACGATCGCTGCCGGCCGGTGCCGAAGCTGCATCACCAGCCGGTAGGCTTCGGTCGTTTCGTTCGCATCCGCCGGCCGGATCACCATCATGCCCGGAATGGCGCGCAGCGACAGCAGTTGCTCGATCGGCTGATGCGTCGGACCGTCCTCACCGACGCCGATGGAATCGTGGGTCCATACGTGGATGACTGACAACTCCATCAGCGCCGACAGGCGGATCGCGCCCCGCGCATAGTCGGTGAAGATCAGGAAGCCGGAACCGAACGCGCGCAGGCCGGACAGTGTCATGCCGTTCACCGCGGCGACCATCGCGTGCTCGCGAATGCCGAAATGGAAATTGCGGCCTAGATAGTTGCCGACCGTTCCGGGTGCCTCGAAGCTGCCGGCGCCATCGAAGGTCAGGTTGGTCTTGGTGCTGGGTGCAAGGTCCGCGGCGCCGCCGAGCAGCCAGGGCACGCGCCGGGCCAATGCGTTCAGCACCTTGCCCGACGCATCGCGCGTCGCAACGCCCTTCGCATCGGGCGGGAACGTCGGCAGCGTGGACTCCCATCCTTCCGGCAGCGTGCCGGCCTGGATGGCGTCAACCTGAACACCCAGTTCCGGATAGGCGGCGCGGTAGCCGGCAAGCAGCTTGTCCCAGGCGGCGTGCGCCGCCGCGCCGCGCGCACCCATGCCGGCGGCGAAGTGCTTCGGCACCGCGTCGGGCACGACGAAACTCTTGTCCGGCGGGAAGCCGAAGAATTCCTTGGTGAGTTTCAGTTCGTCATCGCCTAGCGGCTCGCCATGCGCCTTCGGACTGTCCTGCAAATGCGGTGCGCCGTAGCCGATATGGCTATGCACCAGGATCAGCGTCGGCCGGTCGGTGGTCTTCAGGAACGCCTGGTAGGCGCGGTCGAGCAAGGTCAGATCGTTCGGATCGGCGACCGTCGTAACGTTCCAGCCATAAGCCAGGAAGCGCGCCGCGACATCTTCAGAGAAGGCGATGTTGGTATGGCCCTCGATGGTCACGCGGTTGCTGTCGTAGATCCAGCAGAGGTTCGCGAGCCCCAGATGCGCGGCGAGGCTGGCCGCCTCGCTGCTGATGCCCTCCATCATGCAGCCGTCGCCGCCCAGCGCGTAAACGTTGTAGTCGAACACGGGAAAGTCAGGCCGATTGTAAGTGGCCGCCAGCCACTTTCCCGCGATCGCCATGCCGACACTGGTGGCAAAGCCCTGGCCGAGCGGCCCGGTGGTCGCTTCGACGCCGGAGGTCATGCGGTATTCGGGATGCCCCGGGCAGCGGCTGCCGGCCTGGCGAAAATGCTCAAGGTCATCCAGTGTCACCGCCGGACGCTCGGCGCCGCCATAGACCTCAGGGCTGCCGCTGACCCCGGCGAGGTGGATCAGCGCGTAGAGCAGCATGGAGGCATGGCCGGCGGACAACACGAAGCGGTCGCGGTTCATCCATTCCGGAGCAGCCGGGTCGTAGCGCATATAACGCTGCCACAGCGTGTAAGCGGTGGGCGCGGCATCCATCGGCGTGCCGGGATGGCCGGACTTTGCCTTCTGCACGGCATCGGCCGCGAGCAGGCGGATGGTGTTGATGGATAACTGGTCGATATCGGTCGCGTCTTGCATCTTGGTTCCTGGCTCCCTGCGGTGGGTATCGGGACGTTAAGTCCGGGCGCCTGACTCAGTTCCCCCCCGCTTGCTCCAGTTCCTCGCGCTTGCCGAAGCAACGCCGGACGCATCATGGCGCACAGACCGGTCAGCAGTCTGACACGGTGCCGGCCGAGGTCGCGGCATCACCGATATTGCCCGCTATCAGCATCCAGACTGCGACTTTCCAGAGTTGTTGGAGCTGTTCCAGCGATTATCCCTTGGTTTCCGGCATACGGTAATGGATCCAGCCCCAGGCGACGCCGCCATCATCGAGGTTCACATTATTAAATTACATCCAGCATCGATCGTTGCTGCCGATCGGTGAATCCAACCATAGCGGTCGTGCACGCGGCACGAGAGAAGCGGAAACTACTCAGGTCAGCGCCTGCGAGGCGGTTTTGGCTGAGGGAGCCGCATCGCCTGGGTGCCATGCCCTACCAACGGTGGTGGCCTGGCGGGGGTCGGCCAGGAACGCACACCGGCATGAGTATTTTCCGAGTCTGTGCGCGATGCTCTGGCAGAGGTTAGAGCCGGCACACACCAGCGGCCGTCGTTGCTGCGTCCGTGCTGCCCGGTTGGTCGCCGCGGGCCAACGGAAAATCCGCGCCGAGCCAAACACGGAGCCACAAAAATGGACGCACCTATCTCAACCCGCGAGACCTTGAACCGGAGCGGTGGCAGTGAGTCTCCCGGCCGGCAAGAGACACTCGGTTCGGACGAGCTGCGCAGGACTAATGCCTACTGGCGGGCCGCCAACTACCTGTCCGTTGGGCAGATTTATCTGTACGATAATCCGCTGCTGCGCGAACCTTTGACGCTTGATCATGTCAAGCCACTGGTGGTCGGACACTGGGGCACGACGCCCGGCCAGAATTTCATTTATGTGCATTTGAACCGGGTCATCAAAAAGTATGACCTGAACATGTTCTACGTCGCTGGCCCCGGTCACGGCGGTCCGGCGATCGTCGGCAACGTGTATCTGGAAGGTACCTGGAGTGAGGTTTACCCGAACGTCACCCGAGATGAAGCCGGACTAAAAAAGCTGTTCACGCAATTCTCGTTTCCCGGAGGGATTTCCAGCCATGTCGCACCGACGACGCCGGGGTCGATCCATGAAGGGGGCGAACTGGGCTATTCACTCAGTCACGCGTTCGGAGCCGCCTTCGACAATCCGGATTTGATCGTCGCTTGCGTCATCGGCGACGGTGAAGCGGAAACCGGTCCACTGGCGACCGCGTGGCAGTCGAACAAGCTTCTCGACCCGGTCACTGACGGAGCCGTGCTGCCGATCCTGCACCTCAATGGCTACAAGATCAGCAACCCCACCGTGCTGGCCCGCATCGAGCATGAGGAACTGGAGAAGTTTCTCCAGGGCTGCGGCTGGACTCCGTACTTCGTCGAAGGCGATGAGCCAGAAAAGATGCATCAGCTCATGGCTGAGACCCTGGACAAGGCCGTCGAGGACATAACGCGGATCCAAAAGCGCGCGCGGGGCAAAGATGACGCCGCCCGGCCGCGTTGGCCGATGATCGTCCTCCGGTCTCCCAAGGGCTGGACCGGACCGAAGGTCGTCGATGGCCTGCAGATCGAGGGCACCTTCCGGGCGCATCAGGTGCCGATCCTGGTGGATGCCGCGCATCCCGACCATGTCGCGCTGCTTGAAAGTTGGATGAAAAGCTACAAGGCCGAAGAGCTGTTCGACGACAACGGCAGCCTCATCGCGGAGCTGGCCGAGTTGGCCCCGAAGGGTGATCGGCGCATGGGTGCCAATCCGCATGCCAATGGGGGGATCCTCCTGCGCGACCTGCGGATGCCGGATTTCCGGCAACACGCGGTCACCGTGCCGTCGCCTGGTGCGGTCAGTGCCCAGGATACGATGGTGCTGGGAAAATTCCTGCGTGACACGGTGAAATTGAACGAGGCGGCACGAAATTTCCGAGTGTTCGGCCCGGATGAGACGGTGTCGAACCTTTTGGGCGCAGTCTTCGAGGTGACCGATCGGCAGTGGGACGGACGCACGCAGGACAACGACGAATTCCTCGCGCCCGCCGGGCTCGTGCTGGACTCGATGCTCAGCGAGCACCAGTGCGAGGGTTGGCTGGAAGGATATCTGCTGACCGGTCGGCATGGCATGTTCAACTGTTATGAGGCGTTCGTCCGCATCGTTGACTCGATGTTCAGCCAGCACGCGAAGTGGCTGAAGGTCACAAGGGAACTGCCCTGGCGCCGGCCCATCGCATCGCTGAACTATTTGCTCGCCTCGCACGTCTGGCAGCAGGACCACAATGGCTTCACGCACCAGGACCCCGGCTTTCTTGACCACGTGATCAACAAGAAGGCCGATATCGTCCGCGTTTACCTGCCGCCCGATGCGAATTGCCTGCTGTCGGTGGCCGATCACTGCCTGCGCAGCCGGAACTATGTCAACGTGGTGGTGGCCGGCAAGCACGCTTTGCCACAATGGCTGAGCATGGACGAAGCCGTCGTGCATTGCACGAAAGGCCTCGGCATCTGGCAATGGGCCAGCAATGATCAGGGCAGCGAGCCGGATGTGGTGATGGCGTGCTGCGGAGATACGCCGACGTTGGAGGTCCTGGCAGCGGTTTCCATCCTCCGCCAGCATCTGCCCGAGCTGAAAATCCGGGTCATCAACGTGGTCGACCTGATGCGGCTGCAGGCCAGCTCAGAGCATCCGCACGGGCTGAGCGACACGGATTACGACGCGCTTTTCACCAAGGACAAGCACATCATCTTCGCCTTTCATGGCTACCCCTGGCTGGTCCATCGGCTGACCTACCGCCGTACCAACCACAACCTCCACGTCCGGGGCTACAAGGAAGAGGGCACCATCACGACGGCCTTCGACATGCGGGTGCAGAACGATCTGGACCGGTTCCATCTGGTGCAGGATGTGGTGGATCGCCTGCCGCATCTGGGTGGCAAGGGGGACTATCTGAAGCAGATGGTCCAGGACAAGCTGATCGAGCACAAGCTTTACATCGATAAGCACGGGCAGGACCTGCCGGAGATCCGCAACTGGACGTGGGGCAAGCCCACATGAATGCGCTCGTTGCCACCGCGCGGACATTGGTCGCCAGCGGCAAGGGCCTGTTGGCGATGGATGAAAGCAACCCCACCTGCAACAAGCGGTTCGCAGCCGCCGGTATTCCGCAGACCGAGGCGGCGCGGCGCGCCTATCGAGACCTGATTGTGACCACACCGGGCCTTGTTGAGTTTATCAGTGGCGCGATCCTCTATGATGAGACGATCCGCCAACGGAAGAAGGATGGCACATCCTTCGTCAAGATCCTCACCGATGCGGGCATTATTCCCGGCATCAAGGTCGATATCGGTGCGAATGACCTGGCGGGTCATGCCGGAGAGAAGATCACCGAAGGTCTGGATGGACTGCGTGATCGCCTGCACGAGTATTTCCAAATGGGTGCCCGTTTCGCCAAATGGCGCGGGGTGATTGCACTGGGTGATGGTATTCCCAGCCGCGGTTGCATCGCGGCCAATGCGCATGCACTGGCCCGCTATGCCGCGTTGTGCCAGGAAGCCGGCCTTGTCCCCGTGGTCGAGCCGGAAGTGCTGATGGACGGCGCGGACACCCTGGAGCAATGCCGCGCGGTAACCGAGGAAACTCTGCGACACGTTTTCAACCAGCTTTCTGGCCAACGGGTCATGCTGGAGGGGATGATCCTGAAGCCCAACATGGTGCTTCCGGGTTTGAGCTGTCCCAAGCAGGAAGCGGTGGACGTTGTTGCCGACGCCACCGTGCGATGTCTGCTGCGCGTCGTCCCGGCTGCCGTCCCCGGCATTGCGTTCTTGTCGGGCGGTCAATCCGGCGAACTGGCCTCTGCCCGTTTGAATGCCATGAATATCATAGCCAGGTCACAAAAGCCCCACCTGCCATGGTCGCTCGTGTTCTCGTTTGCTCGCGCCATTCAGCAAACGGCTTTGGAGATCTGGCAAGGCCAGGAGGCCAACGTGTCGGCAGCGCAACAGGCCTTGTATCACCGAGCCCGATGCAATCACGCTGCGCTCCGTGGCGAATACCATGCCGGGATGGAAAAGGCGTGAGCATCTGGCGCTGGCGGGTATGAAACAGGATGCAAGTACGTGATCGACCTTGGTAAGCCACTTCTGCGGCTATACCTCATTCGCCACGGTGAAACCGAGTGGTCGCTGTCGGGCCGGCACACCGGTCGCACGGACCTTCCGTTGACCGCGCATGGCGAGGACGAGGCGCGTCAACTCGCCCCACGGCTCAGACACATCCAGTTTGCTCGTGTGCTCACCAGCCCACGGCAGCGTGCGCGACGAACGTGTGAGCTGGCCGGACTGGGGGCAGGGGCCACGACGGAACCGGACCTGGTAGAGTGGGACTATGGCGATTACGAGGGCCTGCTCACTGCGGATGTTCGCAAGCGGCGACCGGGCTGGAACGTCTTTTGCGACGGTTGTCCCGGGGGAGAGATGCCCGGCGCAGTTTCCGCTCGGGCAGATCGACTCATTGCCCATCTTAGTACGCTGGACGGCAACATCGCGCTTTTCTCGCACGGGGAGTTTGCGTGCGTACTGGCCGCGAGATGGATCGGATTGCCGGTGGTCAAGGGCCAGCATTTCTCGATCGACGCGGCATCACTTGGCATTCTCAGCTACAATCCCAGCCATCCGGAGGTGCGAGTGATCGCGCTGTGGAACGCCATATCTTGAAAGGCGTCTCTAATGCGCTCCTCAGGCCCCATTTTGTCGGTCCTCCAGTGCCACCACTTTCGCCAAGCGGCGTCGGTGACGTTCGGCGCCGCTGAAGTGCGCTCTCAGAAAAGTTCCAACCAGTTCCAGCGCGAGGGCGGGTCCAATCACCTGTCCACCCAGGCAAAAAATGTTCATGTCGTCGTCTTCAACGCCCTGATGGGCAGAGAAGACGTCGTGGATAAGCCCGGCGCGCACACCGGAAACCTTGTTTGCCGCGACGGACGCACCAACACCGCTGCCGCAGAGCGCCACGCCGCGCTCGACTTCCGCCGCGGCAACAGCCCTGGCCAATGGGATGACGAAGTCGGGGTAGTCATCCGAAGGGTCCAATTTGTGTGCGCCGAAGTCGACAACATCGTACCCCGAGTTGCGCAACGATGCTCCCAGTTCCTCTTTTAAGGCGAACCCTCCATGGTCCGCGGCAATTCCAATGCGCATCGCGATCATTCCCCGATTTGCCGGCACAAGCAAGTGGTTGGTTTGCAGACGTTCATCATGCAGCAGCAGCCGTCCGGACTGTAGCGGTCGGAGAGCAGCAGCGGAAGGCACGGAAATTACTCAGGTCCGAGCGCATTCGATGGAATGGAGTGGCGATGCGGCAGGATACAACACTGCAACCGAACGGCTTGGCCAGTAGGCGAGCGCGTGGTAGAGAAACAAACCAGGGCGCACTCAATCGCAATCAATCTCACAATAGGCCCGCGACGAACCGGGGATCATGGAATGACCATACATTATCTGGGGCTCGCCCTATTCATCTCCAGCGTCTTCTTGCTGGGCTGCCTCTCATTGTCCCGCTATGCACCCACTGCCCCTCCGTCTGACGTGCCATTTCGCATGCGTGCAAAAAATCGCCTGCTCCTCCGTGTGGCAGCGGTTGGGCGTTTACGAATGCAAGTGGTCCTGACATTGGCACTTGGCGGTGCGGCGATATGGATCATCTTAGCCACGGCGCACGGGCCGAACGACAAGACATGGGCCTATGGCACGCTGGGAACTGTGCTGGGCTACTGGCTTAAGGGGTAACCAGTGCAATGCCTGTTGCAAGCACGGTGAGCTCGCGAATACTGACGCCAGGCGTTCCGCTGGAACTCGCTGCTCTCGATTGCAGGTGCTCGGCCCGGCCTCTGGTGCGGGGGGATGCAAATCAAACTCGAAATCGCTGCGATCGTGGCTGAGTCGCCTACCCAATCGGACGAGGAACTGCTGGATCAGTTTCAGCGCGAGGCGTTCGGTTATTTTATCGAGCATTTCAACCCGGAGAATGGCTTGGTGGCCGATACCAGCCGCTCTGGCGCGCCCGCCAGCATTGCCGTCGTAGGCTTCGCGCTGTCGTGTTATCCGGTGGGCGTGGAACGCGGTTGGATGGCACGTGCGGACGCAGCGGCGCGCACGCTGATCTCCTTGCGCTTTTTTTGGAACAGTCAGCAAGGCGAACAACCGGACGCGACCGGCTATAAGGGCTTCTATTACCACTTCCTCGACATGAAGACCGGCAAGCGGGTCTGGCGGTGCGAAGTGTCGCTGATTGACACAACGCTGCTGCTCGCGGGCGTGCTGGCCGCTTGCGTCTATTTCGGCGAGGACACGTGGGACGAGAACGAGATCCGCGAACGGGCCGACGCGATCTACCGCCGCATCGATTGGCAGTGGGCGCGCGGCGGTGCAGCGACCGCGCGGCAGGGATGGAAGGCGGAGAGCGGATTACTGCACTATGGCTGGGATGGCTATGACGAGGCGACTCTTCTCTACGTTCTGGGCCTGGCGTCACCTACGCATCCACTCCCCCAGGAT
>Ga0265338_10006228_pt1 | contig 15274 bp, 15 predicted proteins | sample 42126metaG_FD_193579 | JGI IMG/M metagenome (GOLD analysis project Ga0265338, IMG submission 193579) | Rhizosphere microbial communities from Carex aquatilis grown in University of Washington, Seatle, WA, United States - 4-21-26 metaG | ecosystem: Host-associated > Plants > Roots > Rhizosphere... | reverse complement strand
CCCCGGCGAGAGGAGGCTCGAACAAATGACTGTGCCCGTTGCCTCCTCGGTCTCCCTGACCTAGCGCCGGCGCTCCTTACTTGCGGGGACGTTTGGCGTCCCATCTCTCGTGAAGGAGCTTCGCTTGCCTCAGTACGAATTGAGCGAGCTCGGGTGGACTCCCGAACTCGCCGAACAACTGGAACCCGGTCTGGAACCGGGCCGCATCGCCGCTGAACACCGCGGCGCGTTCGATGTCTGGACCGCCGACGCCGCGATCCGCTGCGGCCTGCCCGGCCGCTTCCTCCACGACGGGACGGACGTCGCCGTCGGCGACTGGGTCGGGGTCGGCGACGGCCTCATCCGCCAAGTCCTGCCTCGCCGCAGCGCGATCATCCGCAACGCCGCCGGCCTGACGACGACGGCGCAGACGCTCGCGGCGAACGTCGACGTCGCCTTCGTCGTCTCCTCGCTCGGCCCCGACCTCGAACCACGGCGCATCGAGCGCTACCTCGTCTCGATCTGGGAGACCGGCGCTTCTCCCGAGATCGTCCTCACGAAGGCGGACCGGCTCGAGGATCCGTGGGCGCTCGTCGCCGAGGTGGAGGCGGTCGCACTCGGCGTCCCCGTCCACGTCGTCTCCGCGCTCACCGGCCAGGGCTGTGACGCGCTGCGCGCGCGGGTCGAGCCGGGCAAGTCCGCTGTCCTCCTCGGCTCGTCCGGCGTCGGCAAGTCGACGCTCGTCAACCGCTGGCTCGGTGAGGAGATCATGGCGACGACGGAGACGCGCGAGGACGACGACGAGGGACGGCACACGACGACGCACCGCCAGCTCCTGCTCTTGCCGGGCGGCGGGCTCGTCATCGACTCGCCGGGCTTGCGCGAGCTGCAGCTCTGGGACGTCGGCACCGCCGGCCTGGACGCGACGTTCTCCGACGTCGAGGAGCTCGCGGCGGAGTGCCGCTTCGGCGACTGCTCACACGAGCACGAGCCCGGATGCGCAGTGCTCGCGGCGCTCGAGTCGGGCGCGCTGCCACACGAGCGGTTCCACAGCTGGCGCAAGCTGCAGCGCGAGCTGCACGCGATCGCGATCCGGCACAACGCGCTGCTCCGCAAGGAGGAGGTGCGCAAGTGGAAGCTCCGCGCGAAAGAGGCGCAAACGCGGACGCGGCCGCGCTGACGCTGACTACGCGTGCATGCTCATGCCCGGGCAGGTGCCGCCGAGCCTGATGGCGAGCGAACTCATGCTGAGGGGGCACAGGCCGGCGACATAGGCGGCGATGTGGCGGTGCAGCCACCCGGTGATGAAACTCAGCCGGCGCCCGCCTACCGCCTCGTGACCGGCGCCCACCTTCGTGACCGCGTCGTGGAAGAGCGCGGCTTTGAGGCCCGCCACCGTCCGGCCGGGGGTCGAGCGCGCGATCGCGGCGAGCGGATGGCCGGGACGGAGCTCGGCCTTCAGCGTCCGGAGCGGAACCCCGAGATAGGCGGCAGCCGCCACCAGCAAGCTCTTGCCTTCGACGAGCCGCGGCGGGGCATTCGCGCCGACCTGATTGCGCGCGAGCGCAACTCCGGTCGCGGCTCCCGCCAGCAGCAATGCAGCAGCGACTCCGACAACGAGCTTGCGCCTGCCGGACATGTGCGGACTATAACTATTGCGTCGGCGCGGATCTACTGCTTCGGCGCGGTGGCCGCGATCTCGGCCGGTGCGTCGGCGTGCTTCGTGGCGAAGTTCTCCGCGAACATCCGCGCGAGCTCGCGCGCCTTCTCGTCGTAGCGAGCCGGATCGGCCCACGTCGAGCGCGGGTCGAGGAGCGACTCGTCGACGTCCGGCGCCGTGACCGGAACCTCGAAGCCGAAGACGGGATCCGTCCGGAGCTCGACCTCGTGCAGGTGCCCCGACAGGACGGCGGAGAGCAGCGCGCGGGTCGCCTTGATCGGCATCCGATGCCCCTCGCCGAACGGGCCGCCGGTCCAGCCGGTGTTGATGAGCCAGACCGTCGCGTCGTGCTCGTCGAGCTTCTTCCCGAGCAGCTCCGCGTAGACCGTCGGCGGCTGGGGAAGGAACGGCGCGCCGAAGCACGTCGAGAAGGTCGGCTGCGGCTCGGTGACGCCGAGCTCGGTGCCGGCGAGCTTCGACGTGTAGCCGGAGAGGAAGAAGAAGAGCGCCTGCTCGCGGCTGAGGCGCGCGATCGGCGGGAGGATGCCGAACGCGTCGGCGGCGAGGAAGATGACGGAGCGCGGGTGGCCGGCGCGCTTCGCCGGGAGCATGTTCGCGATCCGCTCGAGCTTGTACGCGGCGCGCGTGTTCTCGGTCTTCGAGTCGTCGTCGAGGTCGAGGTTGCCGCGCTCGTCGACAACGACGTTCTCGAGGACGGTGCCAAAGCTGTGCACCGCGCTCCAGATCTCCGGCTCGGCCTCGGCCGAGAGGCGGATCGTCTTCGCGTAGCAGCCGCCCTCGAAGTTGAAGACGCCGTCCTCGCCCCAGCCGTGCTCGTCGTCACCGATGAGCTTGCGGGACGGGTCGGCGGAGAGCGTCGTCTTGCCGGTGCCGGACAGACCGAAGAAGATCGCGACGTCCTCCCCGTCGTCGGACACGTTCGCCGAGCAGTGCATCGGCGCGATGCCCTCGAGCGGCAGGCGGTCGTTCATCACGGTGAAGACCGACTTCTTGATCTCGCCGCCGTAGAACGTGCCGCCGATGATCACCTCGCCGCGACTCGGGTGGAGGCAGACGAAGACACCGGTGCGCGTACCGTCCGTCTCCGGCTCGGCCTCGACCTCGGGCTCGTGGAGGATGAGGACGTCCGGCTCGAACCCTTCGAGCTCGGCGTCGGTCGGATCGATGAACATCGTCTTCGCGAAGAGCGCGTGGTACGGGTGCGCGGTGAGGACGCGGACGGCGAGCCGATGCTTCGGATCGGCGCCGCAGAAGGCGTCGATGACATAGACGCCGGTGCGCTCGAGGCTTGCGACGATCTTGCCGCGGAGGCCGTCGAAGTTCTCTTCGGAGATCGAGGCGTTGACGTCGCCCCACCAGATGCGGTCTTCGGAGCCGGGCTCGCGGACGATGAACTTGTCCTTCGGCGAGCGGCCGGTGAAGCGACCGGTGTCGACCACGAGACCGCCGGAGTCGGAGAGGACGCCCTCCCCGCTGTCGAGCGCAGCCGCGTAGAGCTGCGACGTGCTCGGGTTGCGGAGGACACGCCCGCCGACCCGCAGGCCGTGCGCGGCGAGAGCCTCCTCTGGCAGGTCGGCGATCGTCACGGGCTTTGGATCGTAGTCGCGGCAGGCCGGTGCCGGTCGACGATGGCGGCCTTGTCGATGCCCGCCGGCAGCGTGCCGTACGCCGTCCCTGTGCGCGCGCGGAACGCGTCGGCGACCAGCGAGGGTGCGTGACGGATGAGGAGCGATGCCTGGAGCGCGACGGCAAGACGTTCCACCGCGATCCGCGCGGACGCCTCGTCCGCGTCGGCCACAGCCCGCTCGGCCTCCGCGGTCAGCGCGGGTTCGCCGGCGAGCGCGATCTCGTCCAGCAGGGCCTCGAGGGTCTCCGGCTCCCGTTGGAGCGCACGCAGAACGTCGAGGCAAACGACATTGCCGGATCCCTCCCAGATCGAGAGGAGCGGCAGCTGTCGGTAGACGCGTGGAAGGCCCGACTCCTCGACGTAGCCGTTGCCGCCGAGACACTCGAGCGCCTCGGCCGCGTGCGCCGGCCCGCGCTTGCAGACCCAGTACTTCGCAATCGCCGTCGCAATCCGCGCGAACGCCGCCTCGCGCGCGTCGTCCGCCCGCCGGTCGTAGGCGCGGGCGAGCCGCAGCGCGAGCACCGTCGCCGCCTCCGACTCGACGCAGAGATCGGCGAGGACGTTCTCCATGAGCGGCTGGGCCAGCAATTGGGCTCCGAATGCGGACCTGTGCGCGGCGTGATGCGTCGCTTGCTCCACCGCCTGTCGCATCCCGGCGGCGGTCCCGAGAACGCAATCGAGCCGCGTGTGGACGACCATCTCGACGATCGTCCGGACGCCACGCCCCTCCTCGCCGACGAGCCGTGCCCGCGCGCCGCGCAGCTCGATCTCGCTCGACGCGTTCGAGCGGTCGCCGAGCTTGTCTTTCAGCCGCTGGATCTCGAACCCCGGCCCACGCTCGAGGAGGAAACACGACAGGCCGCCGGGCGCCTGCGCGAGTACGAGGAAGATCCGGGATTGCGGCGCAGAGCAGAACCACTTCGAGCCGGTCAGCTCGTACTCGTCGCCGCCAACAGGCGTCGCGGTCGTCGTGTTCGCGCGGACATCGGAGCCACCCTGCCGCTCGGTCATCGCCATCCCGCAGAGCGCGACCTCGCCGTACGCCGTCGAGGTCAGCAGCGGCTCCCACGTTGCAGCCAGCTCGGGTGCCGAAGACCGCAAAGCGGGCACTGCCGCGTGGGTCATAGAGACCGGGCAGCCGTGCCCGGCCTCGACCTGGGACGCGAGCATGAAGAGGGCGGCGCGGGCGACATGGGCGCCCTCGCGCGGCTCCGTCCACGAGAGCGAGTGGAGCCCGTGCGCGAGCGAGAGCCGCATCATCTCGTGCCATGCGGGATGGAACTCGACCTCGTCGATCCGCTCGCCGTAGCGGTCGTGCGTACGGAGCTTTGGCGGATTCTCGTTCGCGAGCCTCCCCCACTCGAGCGGCTCGCCCGTGAGGAGCCGACCGAAGCTCGAGCACCGCTCCGCCGCCCAGCCGGCGCCTTCCCTCTCGAGCGCCTCGGCGAGCGGGCGGTTGCAGCGGAACAGATCGTGCCCCGCGAGCGGAGGCGCCTGGTTGCCCGCTGAGGGCCCGAGCATCGCCATGACGAAAACCTTACGCGGCTTCAGGTTCTTCCGGCAGGCAGCGAGGGTACTGGAGCGGTCGTGCGGTGGCCCTACTCCCTCTTGGTCGTTCCCGTGCTCGCCCTCGCACTCGTCCTCGCGACTGGCGCCCAAGGGAGAGCGCTGCCGAAGTCGCGCGCGACGCTCGTGCAACGCGCGGCGAAGAAGCTGGGACTGAAGTGCACGAAGGTCACGACCTCGGACGAGGTCACGTACGACAAGTGCACCGGGAAGATCGCGACGTTCGACGGGATCGGCCTCGACACCGACGTCTCCATCCCGCTCGGCGCGACGAAGGCGCGCCAGACGCTCATCATGCTCCACGGCTGGGGCCAGGACAAGACGTACTGGGAGGCGACGACGAAGGCCGGCGACGGCGCCGACACGTGGCGTTGGAACAACGTCTGGTTCGTCTCGAGGGGCTGGGTCGTCGTCAACTACACGGCGCGCGGGTTCCAGCAGTCCTGTGGCGCGGCCGACCAGAGCGCGACTTGCACGCCGAACGGCTACACCCACCTCGCCGACCGCCGCTTCGAGGGACGCGACGCGGAGACGATCCTCGGCAAGCTCGTCGACGCCGGGATCGCGAGCTCGAAGGAGCTCGCTTCGACCGGCGACTCGTACGGCGGCGGCCAATCGTGGCTGCTCGCGACGGCGCTGCCGTGGCGGACTCCCGCCGGCCAGAAGCTCCGGCTCGCAGCCGCCGTCCCGAAGTACGGCTGGACGGACCTCCTCGATGCGCTCGCGCCGAACGGCCGCGCGACGCCGGCCGCCACGCAGCCGGCCGAGAAGGACGTCCCTGTCGGAATCCCGAAGGCGAGTTACGTCTCGGGCCTGTACGCGGTCGGCCGCGCGCAGGGGAACGGCCGCTACGACTCCAACCCCGCCGACTACGGCACCGACCTCGACGAGAGCTTCGCACGCATCCAGGCCGGCGAGCCGTACGATCCGAGCACCGATCCCGTGCTCGCGGGGCTCGTCGCCTCGTACCGGTGGCGCAACGCGTACGACGCGAAGGGGTATCTCGCGGAGCTCGCAGCGCGGAAGCTTCGACCCGTGCCGATCCTCTCGATCCAGGGCTGGACGGATCCGCTCTTCCCCGTCGTCCAGACCCTCCAGATGTTCCGGAAGCTCAAGGCGGCGGATCCGACGTACCCGATCCAGATGGTCTTCGCCGATGTCGGCCACTCGAACGCACAGAACCCGTCGTGGCAATGGCGGCCGATCAACAGGCTCGCCTACAGGTTTCTCCTCGCGCACGTGCTCGGCCGACAGGGGACGGCGCCGCGCGCGCAGGCGACGTCATTCGAGACCGAGTGCTCGGGCAGCACGCATCCCGCGCCGGTCTCCGGCCGCTGGCGCTCGCTCGCGACCGCGACCGTGGCGCTGACGGCGACGACGGGAGGGACGACGACGTCCGCGACGACGAATCCCGCCGACGGCGCCGACTCCGACCCGATCGCGAACAGCGGCTGCCTCCACGAGGACTCGAACACGACCGACCCCGGCGCCGTCTACTACTCGTGGACGTCGACGGGCGAGCATCTGCTCGGCCTGCCGAAGGTCAGCCTGGCGTACGCGCTGACCGGGCAGGACGCCGTCGTCGGCCTGAAGCTCTGGGATCGGGCGCCGGACGGCACGAAGACGCTCGTCACGCGCGGCGAGTACCGGCTCTCGACCGCGGCGGGCGATCCGGCGACCGGCACGCTGACGACGTATCTCTACGGCAACGACTGGGTCTTCCCGTCCGGGGACACGCTCGTCCTGCAGGTGACGCAGAACGACTCGCCGTACCTGCGGCCGGACAACGAGCTGTCCTCGATTGCCTGGACGAACGTCAAACTGCGGCTGCCGACGCGAACCGGCTAGCCGCCTGCGGGGGCGGCTCTCGGCGCACGTTCACGGCCGCGCCGTTCGGGTTCACCGGGATTGGCTGCCATACCATTGCGGCCCATGCGCTGGGTGATCCACATCGGCCCGCAGAAGACCGGTTCGAAGGCACTCCAGCAGTTCCTTTTGCAGCAGCCGGAGCGCATCCTCTCGCCACGCGTCGTGTTTCCGGCAGAAGGTCGACAGGGAGTCTGGCACCAATCCCTTCACAACGCACTTCTGGAAGGCGATTCCTCGGCAGTCGCGACAGCGGTCGAGCACTACCGTGAGGGAGCAGACCTGGGGATCTGGTCGTACGAAGGGCTCCACGAGTTGCCGGCGGCGAGCGTCGCCCTCTTCCGCGAGGCGCTCGGCGAGGCACAGGTGGTGCTCTTCCTGCGACGACAAGACGAACGCATCAACTCGTTCTTGAACCAGCTAGTCAAAGCGCACCGAGCGCCGATCGAGTGGATCGAGGCCTTCGAGGCCTCCATCCTGGAGTACAAGCCGGCGTTCGACTACCGGGCAACGATTCTCTCCTGGGCAGCTTCGTTCGGCATGGACGCGATCACGCCGCTGATCTATGACAAGCGGGTCGGCGTGGTCGAGCCGTTCTGCCGTGCTACCGGCATCACGCTCGCCCCGGCATCGGCGTCGTCTCTGATGGCCAATGAGCAGCCGGTCAATCCCGCCCTCGACGTTCACGGTTATCGCGTGCTGCGGGAGATGAAAGCGCAGCGACCGTCGCCCGAGCAACTACCCGACCTGGTGACACGTACGCTGCAGCACCTCACATCGAGCTTCGTCGACACGTCGCTCTCCGAAGGTGTCGACCTCATTGGCGATGAGGACAAGCGCGCGATCATGGCGCTTTACGCCGAGTCCAACGAGTGGGTTCGCAGTCGCTGGTACCCGGAAACGAAGTGGCCGGAGCCCGGGTCGCGTGTCGAGCGTCCCGAGAGCGACGGGATCGACGCCGCTGGTTGCTAGCTCGGCTCTCTACGTTGGTTGCGGAACCAGCCGGATGTACGGCTTCGGCTCCTCCCACTCGCCGAACAGCTCCTTCGCCTCGTCGTTCGAGACGGAGCCGGCGATGATCACGTCGTCGCCCGGCTGCCACTGCGCCGGCGTCGCGACCTTGTGATTCGCCGTGAGCTGGAGGGAGTCGATGACGCGCAGCACCTCGTCGAAGTTCCGGCCGGTCGTCATCGGATAGACGAGCAGCAGCTTGATCTTCTTGTCCGGGCCGATCACGAAGACATTGCGGACGGTCTGGTTCAGCGCCGGCGTGCGCTCGGCCGGATCGCCGGAGACGTCGGCCGGCAGCATCCCGTACGCCTTCGAGACGGCGTAGTCGGAGTCGCCGATGATCGGATAGTTGGGACGCGTCCCCTGCGTCTCCTCGATGTCGTCGGCCCAGGCCGAGTGCTTGTCGACGGGGTCGACGGAGAGGCCGATGATCTTGACGCCGCGCCGGTCGAACTCCGGCTTGATCGAGGCCATGTAGCCGAGCTCGGTCGTGCAGACCGGCGTGAAGTCCTTCGGGTGGGAGAAGAGCACCGCCCACGAGTCGCCGATCCAGTCGTGGAAGTCGATCTCGCCTTCCGTCGTCTGCGCCGTGAAGTTCGGCGCCTCATCACCGATCGTCGGTGCCATCCCGTTCCTCCTCAGTCTCGCTGCCTTGAAGACGCGCTTATATCACCGGTCAACGCGCCGGAGACGACACGTGTTCCCGTCGCCTTGAAGGCGGCGTACGCGCGGCCGCCCGTCTCGAGACCGAGCCGGCGGAGCGACTCCGCCGTGATCTCGGCGCTCACCGGGCCGATCGTGACGCGCGCGCGGTTACCGAGCTCGGTGATCGCGGTGATCGTGCCGGCTACGACGTTGAGCGCCGAGTCGTCGGGCGGATGGGTCGAGACGGTGATGTCCCACGGGTAGACGGCGAGCGTCGTCGCTCCCTCGCCCTCCTCCGCCGCCGTGATGATGGTGCCGTCGTCTAGCCGAACGGCGTTCGCGCCGCTCGGCGTGCCCCGCAGGAGGTTCGCGCCGGTGAACGACGCGACGAACGGATCGGCGGGGCGGGCGACAAGATCCGCCGGGCTGCCGTACTGGCGGAGCTTCCCGTCGACGATCACGCCGACCTCCGTCGCGAGCGCGGCCGCGTCCTCGAAGTCGTGCGTCACGAGTAGCGTCGGGATCCCGAGGCCGCCGAGGAGCTGCTGTAGCTCGGTGCGCACCTCGACGCGCGTGTGGGCGTCGAGCGCAGCGAGCGGCTCGTCGAGAAGGAGAATCGCCGGGTCGCGCGCCAGCGCGCGGGCGAGCGCGACCCGCTGGCGCTCGCCGCCGGAGAGATCGTCCGGCCGCGCGTCCTCGAGGTGCTGGATCCCGAACCGCTCGAGGTACTCGTCGGCCGCGTGGCGCTGCGCGTACTCGACGTTCCCCCGCACCGTGAGATGCGGGAAGAGCGCGTAGTCCTGGAAGACAAGACCGACGCTGCGACGCTCGGGCGGCAGGAACACCCTGTCCGCGGCGTCGAACCACGTCTCCTCCCCGCACCGGATCGAGCCACCGCTCGGCCGCACGAGACCGGCGATCGCGTTGAGGACCGTGCTCTTCCCCGCTCCCGACGGCCCCACGAGCGCAACCGTTGAGCCGACGGCGAGGCTCAGCTCTAGGTCGAAAGACCGAAGAGGGACGGTGACGTGTTCGAGGGTGATCGTTGCCATGAGAGAGCGATTCGCAGGGTGAGAAGGAGAAGAGCGCTGACGAGGACGAGAACGCCGCCCATCGCAAGTGTCGCGTCGAAGCTGTGGTCGAACTCGGAGTAGATGGCGAGCGACAGCGTCTGCGTGACGCCTTGAGTCCTTCCCGCGAACATGATCGTCGCGCCGAACTCGCCGAGGCCACGTGCGAACGACAGTGCGAGCCCGGCGATCAGCCCGCCCCGCGCGATCGGGAGCATGACGTGGAAGAACGTCCGCACCGGCCCGGCGCCGAGCGTGCGGGAAGCCGCCGGCAGTCGCGGGTCGACCGCCTCGAACGCCGCAATCGCCTGCCGGATGTAGAGCGGGCTCGCGACGTACGCGACGGCGACAACGACTGCGCTCTGCGTGAACGGGAGGCTCGAGCTGAACAGCCCGTTGCGGCCGAGCGCCGCGAGCAGACCGATCCCTGCCACGGCCGGCGGCAGGACGAGCGGGAGCTCGACGGCCGTGACTGCGAGCGAGTGCCCTATGAACCTCCTCGTCGCGAGCAGATACGCCGTCGGCGTCCCGAAGAGAACGATGAGCGCCTGCGCGGCCAGACTCGTCTTCAGCGTCACGACGAAGGCGTCCTCGACGACGGGGTTCGAGAGCTGGCCGATGACCCTCGCCGGCGTCGTGTGGACGAAGATCCCGACGATCGGCAACACGAGGAAGACGATCGCGACCGCCGCGGCCCCCGCGAAGAGGACGGCGCCGGCCCTACCGCGGAAGGAAGCCATAGTGGCGCAGCGTTCTCTGGCCGGATGTGCTGAGCACGTTCTGGACGAAAGCCCGGGCGGCTGCGCTGCGACTGCTGCCGGAGACGACGCAGATGCTGTACTCCACCTTCGGCTCCGCGCGCGGCGGCACCTCGATCTCCTGCAGGTGGGTGGCGGCGGTCTTTGCGTCGGTCGCGTAGACGAATCCGGCGTCGGCCTCGCCGAGCGCGACTTTCGCGAGCACGCCGCGCACATCGCTCTCACGGCTGACGACGTTCTTCAGCACCGCCGCCCCGAGGCGCAGCTTCTGGAGAGCCGCAAGCGTGTAGTCGCCAACCGGCACTCCGTCGGCGGCTATTACAACCTTGATGCCGCGCCTCGTCAGATCGCGGATGCCGCTGACGTGAGCCGGATTCGCCTTTGGCACGATCAGGACGAGCTCGTTCCGGGTGAAGACGATCGGCTTCGAGCACAGTCCCTGCGCGTGCAGCTGGGCCGGAAGTGTCTTGTTCGCGGACGCGAAGACGTCCGCCGGAGCGCCCTGCTCGATCTGCGCGGCAAGGTCGTTGGAGCCGCCAAACGAATACGACTCCCCGGCGTCGAGCGCAGGGAACGCATCGGTGAGGGACGCCGCCGCGTAGACGGTGACCCGTGCGTGTCCCGCCGCGTGGGCGCGAAATGCGAGTCCGATGGCGGCAACGACAAGCAGCGCCACGGCGGCGATGAGGGAGACCCGCCTCATCGGCTCTGCACCATCACGTTCGTCGACTTGACGATCGCCGTCGCGGCCATGCCCTTCTTCAGCCCGAGCTCTTCGACGGCGTCGCGCGTCACGAGTGCGACGATCCGCACGGGCTCGGTGACCACGAGCTCGACCTGTGCCATGAGCCCGTCGACCTGAACGTCGGTCACCGTGCCCGCGAAGCGGTTGCGGGCGGTGATGTGCTCGCCCCCGGCGTCGCCGCGCAGGCGGTCGATCTCGCGCGCGGAGACGACGCGGCGGTTGCTCGCGTCGCGCTTCACGCGGATGCGCCCGGCGCGATCCCAGCGGCGCAACGTGTCGAGGCTGATCCCGAGCGCCGCCGCGGCCTCGCTCGCCGTGTACTGCTGCTTCGCCACCGCTCAGCGCCCGCGATTGCCTATGCGTTGCCTAGTCGCCACTCGGGCGAGATGCTAGCGCTTCGCGAACCGGTAGTGCGAGACGAGCCACTCCTCCCCGCCGCGATAGCCCCACAGCCCGGCGCACGCGAGGAAGAAGACGCGCCACTCCGCGGCGGCCGCGCGCCCGACGACGCGGTCGACCTCGGCGCGATTCGCGTCGAGCCGCTCGAGCCACGCCTCGGCCGTCCGTGCGTAATGCATGCCGGACAGGCGCCAGTGCTCCTCGAGCTGCAGGTCGCGGTCGAAGCGCGGCAGGAGATCGTCCGACGGCATCGTCCCCGCCGTGAAGAACCGCCGCGTCATCCAGCCGCCGTCGTACGGATACGCGAAGCGGTCATGCGAGAACACGTGGCAGAAGAACCGGCCGTCCGGCTCGAGCCACGACGCGATCCGCGCGAAGAGGGCCTCGTAGTTGCGCATGTGCTCGAGCATCTCGACGGAGAGGATCCGGTCGAAGCGCTCGTCGAGCTCGAGGCCGTTCACGTCGGCGGTGAGGACGCGGACGTTCGGCAGCCCCTTCGCCTCGATCCACTCCCGCTGCGGGCGGGAGTTCGAGACGGCGAGGATCCGCGAGTCGGGATAGCGCTCGCTCAGCCAGCCGGTCAGCGAGCCCCAGCCGCAGCCGAGGTCGAGGAGCGTCATGCCGTTCTCGACGCCGGCGCGCTCGCACGTGAGCGCGAGCATCGCGTCCTCGGCGGCGGCAAGCGTGTCGACGCCGTCGGGCCAGAGGCACGAGCTGTATTTCATCCTCGGGCCGAGGACCGCGTGGAAGAACTCGGCCGGGACTTCGTAGTGCTGCTCGTTCGGTTTCTCGACCTGCTCGGCGATCGGAGACTCGCGGAGCTGCTCGACGAACTCCTCCTTCGCCTCCGGCCACCGGCGGCGCTCGCGACGAAGGCGAGTCGCGCAGGAGGCGCGGATCCCGGCGCGCAGAAGCGGATCGGGAACGCGGCCCGACGCGATCAGCCGGTCGATTACCGCTTCGGCAGCCATGGGACGAAGACGGACGTGCGCGCCTGGTACGCGCGGTAGGCGCCGCCGCGAGAGCGCAGCGACGACTCCTCCGCGGGCGGCACGCCGGTGACGAAGAGGACGAGGTAGAGGATGAGCGCCGGCGCGAGAAACGCGAGCCAGCCCCACGGCGCGGCGACCGCGATGAGTGCGTACGCGACCCACGTGAGCGTCTGGAAGAAGTAGTTCGGGTGGCGCGAGTAGCGCCACAGGCCGCGATCCATTACGCCGCCCTTGTTCGCGGGGTCGCGGCGGAACGCAGCGAGCTGCCGGTCGGCGACCGACTCGAGCGACGCCGCGACGAGCCAGAGCGCCAAGCCGATCCACTCCACGACCGCGAGGCGATCGTGGTTGAAGCTCGCGAGCAGCGCAGGTATGGAGAGCCCGGCGGCAAGCAGCGCCTGCGCTTGGTAGAAGATCGCGAACGTCAGCTGCTCGCGTCCCTTTTCGCGCCAGCGGCGGCGGAGCTCCTGGTAGCGGCCGTCCTCCCCCTTGCCGAGCCGGTTGCGGACGAGCGAGGCGATGCGGAGGTTCTCACAGCCGACCGGCAGCGCGATCGCGAGCTTCTGCGGGAGACAGCCGGGCGCGAGCAGCGCATACAGGAGCGCGCAGAGCGCGAGCGCCGCGCCCCACCCCGCGTCGACCGCGGTCGCGTCGCGCGTGCGCCGCTGCCAGAGGTAGAGCACGCCGAGAAGGAGCGCCGACGCGCCCCAGCCGACGAGCCACAGCTCCCAGCGGTGCTCGATCACGCCGCACTAACCGCCTGCTCCACCTGCTCCGTCAGCGACTTTGCCGCGGCGATGGTCGGACGCGATACCTCCACGGCGATCGGCTCGCCGACGTCGATGCGGATCCGCGTCGGCAGCGGCAGCGGCCGCGTCCCGCTGAGGCGGACGGGAACGAGCGGCGCGCCGCTCGCGAGCGCGAGACGCGCGGCGCCGCGGTGCCAGCCGATCTGACGCTCCGGCTTCGACGTCCCTTGCGGGAAGATGCCGAGCACCGCGCCGCCGGCGAGCAGGCGCCCCGCCTCCGACATCGCGGCGTGGTCACCGCCGCCGCGCTCGACGGGGAAGGCGTTGAGCGAACGCATGACCGCCGCGAGCGGGCGCGACCGGAAGAGCTCGGCCTTCGCCATGTAATGGATCTCGCGCGGCGTCGCGACGCCGAGGATGAACGGATCCCAGACCGAGGCGTGATTCGCCGCGAGAATCACCGGTCCGCTCGCCGGGATGCGCTCCGCGCCGACGACCTCGATGCGATAGACGAGCCGGAGAAACTCGCGGAAGCCCACTCGGTGCAGCAGCTGGTACGCGTTCATCCGATGCTCCCGGCGCGCGCGACGACGAGCTGGACGTCGCGGAGCGCGCGGGTGCGAAAAGCCGCCTCGCAGAAGGCGAGGTAGAAGTCCCACGTCCGTTCGAAGCGCCCGTCGTAGCCGAGCCGACGCACATCCTCGATCCGCTCGTGGAAACTCGCACGCCAGCGGCGCAGCGTTTCGGCGTAGTGCTCGCCGATCTCGTGGACGTCGTAGATCCCGAGCCGCGAGTCCTTCGCCGCCGCCACGGTGAGCGCCTTGAGTGACGGGATGAGGCAGCCGGGGAAGACGTAGCGCTCGATCCAGTCGGGCGAGCGGCGATACCGCTCCCAGCGCTGCTCGGGGACGAGGATCGTCTGGATCGCCGCCCGGCCGCCCGGCGCAAGGACGCGGTCGATAGTCGCGAAGAACCTGCCGAGCTGATCCTCGCCGATCGCCTCGATCATCTCGACCGAGACGACCTTCGTGAACTCGCCCTCGACCGTGCGGTAGTCCTGCTCGACGATCTCGACCGGCAGCCCCGCGGTTCGCTCGCGCGCGACGACGGCCTGCTCGCGCGAGATCGTCAGCCCGGTGACGCGGCAGCCGCAGTTCTCCGCCGCGAACCGCGCGAACCCGCCCCAACCGCAGCCGATCTCGAGCACGTGATCCTCGGGACTTAGTGACAAGTTGTCACTAAGTCGGCGGTACTTCTCGCGTTGGGCGTCCGCGAGGGACATGCCCGGCTCAGAGAAGACGGCGCATGAGTACGTCATCGTCTCGTCGAGCATCAGCTCGAACAGGTCGTTGCCGAGGTCGTAGTGGTACGCGATGTTGCGGCGGGCGCGGGCGAAGCCATTACGACGCGCGAGGCGCGGCCGCATCTCGAGCAGGCGCCGCACGCGCGCGTGCCGCTCAGCCGCCGCATCGGCATTGCGGAGCAGGAGCTCGAACAGGCCGACGAGGTCGTCGGAGTCCCATTCGCCGGCGGTGTACGACTCGCCGAAGCCGAGCTTGCCCCGCGTCGCGAGGCGGCGGAAGAAGGCGCGGTCGTGGATCGCGAGCCGCACCGGCGCGCCGGTGCCGAAGCGCCGGACGCTCCCGCCCGGCAGCTCGACCTCGAGCGTCCCTCCCTCTAAGCCGGCGAGCGCGCGCTCGAGCACGGCCGTCGCCGTCCGCTCGAGGATCCGCCCACGCGCGGCGGTCGGTTCGGCGCGGACACTCACCGCGCGCTCCCCTCACCCGGCACGAACGGCGGCTTGTGGTGGAACGGCACGCGCTTGAGCCAGAGCCGCAGCGCCTCGAAGTGGATGAGCGCGATCACCTGCAGGGGCTGCAGCGGATAGCGGAGCAGGAGCCCGGCGAGCGTGCGATTCGTCAGCTCGCGCCGCCGTCCGTGCAGCACCGCGGTCAGCGGCTTGCGGCCGGCGTCGTCGCGCACGTGGATCCGAGCCCACACCTCGTCTCCCGGCTGCGAGAACGCGTACTCGTAACTGTGGTCGAGGCCGAAGAACGGAGAGACGTGGAGTCGCTTGCGGTGCTCGTACTCGAGCGCCGGCCCGCGCAGTACCTCCGGCAGCCGCTCGCCGAAGGTGTTGTTCAGCTCGGAGACAATGCACGCGAGCGAGCCGTCGGCGCGATAGC
>Ga0265338_10006226_pt1 | contig 15277 bp, 16 predicted proteins | sample 42126metaG_FD_193579 | JGI IMG/M metagenome (GOLD analysis project Ga0265338, IMG submission 193579) | Rhizosphere microbial communities from Carex aquatilis grown in University of Washington, Seatle, WA, United States - 4-21-26 metaG | ecosystem: Host-associated > Plants > Roots > Rhizosphere... | reverse complement strand
TGAACATTCTTATTTGAGGACGTTCTTAACTCTATCTTGGCCAAAAAGGTGGCCACATTCTTATTCCGTCCGTTCTTATTTGCGGGAGGTTACTGTATTCGTACAGCATCGGGGCGGCTGGGATCCCTTGTCTCTGGGGAGAAAAAGAAATCACCTGTGTGAAGACGTGTTTCCGATCCCCATGGACGAGCATGGATCGTCACCAGACACGCCGTCTCTCGGCCAGGAGGTCTCGGAGTGGCTGCACCATGCCTCGGTAGTCTGCGACGTTGCCCGCGCCACTGTCCGGTGCCGAGCGCGACCGTGCCCGGCGCTCACCTGGTTCGGCATTCTCGCAGCGGCTCCGGCCGGCACGTGGACCAGGTGCACCGTGTTCTGCGACCGCGAAATGCGCGCCGGCGGCGAACCGCGCGCCTGGGAAGGGGTCCCGGCGTCTCAGGTAGCCGCCATGTTGGAGTACCGCGACTGCGTGCACGGGACCGGGCTGCAAGCCGACGAGCTCAGGGCTCTCGTAGACCACGAGCAGCATTGCGCGTCGTCAGGTGCGGTGTGGGTCATGGCGAGGCTGCTGCACAGCCTGCTGTGGTTCGGCGGCCGGCGGCACGTCGCCGCGTCGCCGCCGCACCCGCACCAGGTCAAGATCCTCCGGTCCGCGGCCGCGCGCGCGGTGCGTTGCATCGAGTTCCTGCTCAGGAGGACCGATCTGAGCCACGAGAAGGGCGCCGATCGCATTCGACTCACCGGGTCGCTAGACGCTGCGCTCCGGCTGTCGACGCTGCACGGCCTCTGCGGGCACTGGAACTCGGACGGCTACAGCTGCATTCGCGTGTGCCCGTCTGGCTCGCTCTGCGCGCACCACAAGGGGACGCGCACCCGGTCACGCAAGCTCCTGTCCGAGCCGCTCATGCGGCACGGCCTGCGGGATCTCGTGTCGCTCGTGCTCGACTATGTTTCTTGACCGATACACCCCTCCTCCCCATCTGTCGCCGCGTGTTTGCGAATTCCCTTTTTTTTGATTTGCGGTCCTTCGAGTTGCTGCCCGGCGACCGGCCTGAAGGCACATGCGTGCTCGAGTTTCAAAAGACTCGCGACATGTCTGCTGGCCGTTCGAAGGCGATTCCGGCAGCTCTGGTCAGGTGACCGAGCTTTTCGCATCGTTGCACGCGACAATGTGCAGCGATCCTTCTCGTACCTCGCCAGCTCCCTTGTGGAAGTCGTGCCTCGTTGCTCGCGAGTATGATCGCGGATGGCACGCCCAGTTATCGTTCGTCGGGGAACCAGATGGATGGGAATGATGCGCCGAGGGCTGTCACCAACAATTCAAAGTCGGCTGGCATACCCCAGAACTCGCACGCCAGCACCGTGAGATCACGTGGGAGAAGTTCACAGAGAGTGTCGATCGTCGTCCCGACAGGATGCCGATCACTACGGGTGAGTGCCAGTCGAAGACGCCGCAAACGCTTTCGAACCAAATCCCACTCGTCCTCGCGAATGGGTGGTGGGTGGTCGAGATGCAATGCAGAACCCAGCACACTCCTCGCCCCGAACACCCGGAGATCTACATTGTTGTGGACACGTCTCCGCTCGCGCGCCCCGCACGGCGCGTCCGGCGAGGTACCCAGAACCGGTGACGAACTCAATAGACGCGAGCAAGCACGGCGTCAGCTCGTTGTCGAGTCGCACACCAATGAAACACCAACGTGGCTGAGATGGCATTGCCAGACTGAGCCCGATTCGGACCGTGGAGTGAATACAGTCCTGCGCCGGCTTCGGTGCATCACTCTCCGCATTCGTGACACAAACGCTGCACCAGCTCCTCCAACCGTTGCAGCAGGCCAACGTTCTCTCTCACGATGGAGTTCGCGCCGCGGACGCCCACCGATCCAGCGTTCGGTCCGCGCCACGATATGTTGGATGGGTGGAGTCTCGCCCATGCTGCTCGACCGCATTCCTTCACCGGGTCACAGTTTCATTTGAAATAAAGTATGGCGGTGATTTTTTTGACTCACTTCTCAGTTGCCTCTCTGCGTGCATGTTCGGCTGTACTAGTAGCGGCTTCGGTTTTAGCACAGTCAGCTGCGAAGCAACTGCACGGTTTTGTGCCGGAAAGTGTGCACGTACACGCATCTCCGGTCGGCCGCGTCAATCGTGGCGATGGTATCACCGCGCTCTCCCAATCCGATCTCGCAACGGGCGCGCTCGTGGCCAAAGGTCACGTCGTGGATGCAGTACGGGAGCAACCCGCGTCGTCGGTCGTGAAGAGAAGACCATCTGGGCTCAGCGTAAACCAGCTGCCCGGGTGGACGCGAAAGCGGAGGATCTCTACCGACGGTGATCCCGACGCGCGCACCGACGCCACCTTGTGCGACGCGGAACCACCAGACGGCCAGCCGATCAGCACGACGTGCTCCGCGTTGGCGACGACAAACGCAGAGTGCACGCCGAGCGCATCAACAGTCGTCAACGGCACCGATAGATCCTGCGTAGCCCCTTGGGGGCGGTACCAGAGCGAGAGCCCCTCGAGGTCGTCGCTCGACGACGTGATGGCATCGGGCGGCGGCACAGTCGTTGAAAACGAGTACACGCCCACAGCGTTTGATTGGCTCAACGTCACAAAAAGCGTGTCTCTCGATTCGTCCCAAGCGGCGCTAGAGATCCACGCGGTTCGTTCGCTGCTGCGGAACACGCTGCCGCCGTCGAAATTGGTTCGTCCAGCCCTGTGCAACGTCCACACACCGAGGCGCTGCACAGGGTCTGCCGCCACCACAGCCCGCACGCTGGTGTTGTCGACGAGCAAGAGCCGCCAATTCGCCTGAAGGATCAGGTTTGCGTGTTGCGGCAGGTACAGTGATGCGCTGGGACCAGAAGTTCGGTACCGGGTGCGGGAACCGGGACTGAGGGTCGGTCCCGAGGGCTATTCCCGGGAACGTGATATAAATAGAGCGCGGTTGCTCCAGCCGCAAAAAGCCGGGGGGTCCGGGGGGAGACACGAAAAAAGACGTGAAAAAAACTGCTAGTTTGGATCCCTATAGTGCCGTCAATGCAGGCCAGTACGTCCACACCATGTCCACACACAATGTCGCCCCAAAACCACGAGTTTTCCAACCACCTTTGCCAACAAGTGCAGCAAAAGTTCATTCTCTTGGTCCCGCCGCTAGGTCCCGCTCCCATCCCCCGGTACCGAGCGGTTGTACCATTCCCGAATTTTTGGCAAAACCGAGCAGTTTCGCTCGGTCCCGGCGCACCACTGGGCAGGTAGTCGGCGCATTCCGAGCCGACCACGAACAAGACGAAGTGGCCTCGGGGGGTCGAGACGGCGCAGAAACGAGCGGGGGTTCTGTGGGGAGTGCTCCTCGTCAAGGTGCAACAGGTCGACATACCCAGCGGACAACGAGGCAGACACGATGCCGTCCGAATGCTCCCGACGACCATCGCCTTCGCACTCCCAGCCTTGGCCGAGCTGGACCGTCGCGCAAGGGCGCGCATAGTCAAGGACGGACCGCACCAGGCCGTCGATGCAAGAGAGGAAGGCTGCGATGGCCCCGGCGCCGATCCGCGATCGCTCGTCGCGTCGGTCCTGCAACGTCATCACCCTCGAGATCTTCCCGCGTCCGGACGAACCAGGCGCGACGTCCTGTGCACCGCCATTGCGCGAACCGATATCGACACGGTCCGCCTTGCGCTTGGCGCGGTGCATGGAAAAAAAGAGGGCGACTGAGAACTGCAAAGTCACAATTGTCTCGTCGGCGTGTTAACAGCTCGCGCACACTCTGTTCATTGATGGGTGCTCCTGAAGACAACGCCTCCCAGAGGCTCGACCGACAAGGCGAGGCAACACATACACGCTATGCGAGAGGCCACGGACGAAGGAAGAAAAAAAAACAGCAGCACCCGGGAGTCGACGGGAATGCAGGCGACTCTTGGGGGACCCCGGTCAGACTTGCTGTGCTCCCGTGTCCTGCGTTCCATCCAGCAGAGCTCGGTGCGCGCGCGCGAAGTCGCGCGCCTGATCCTCGAGTACCTTCTCACCGACTCCACCGATGCTGCTTTTGACTCCGCCGAGATCCTGGCGGTCTCGTCCTCCGAGAGAGCCACGGCGCAGCTGCGCGAACGGGTTCGCATGCTGTGGTGGCACTCGGGCGGTCACGTCCTGGACCTGGCCGTGGAGGACGACGAGCGAGTCTACGGGTACGCGGGACCGTTGGCCATGACTCTCGACCACACGCCCCCCGCTCAGATCGACGTCAACCGGGTCATGCGCTCGATTCTGGTGGACTGGCTGTGGTGCGTCGCCCGCCACGGCAGCACCATCACACCTCCGAGCACCGTGGTGCGGGCGGTTGAAATCCTCGACCGCGTGCTCGAGTTCCACGTGGTGCCCCGCACCGAACTGCAGTTGCTCGGTTGCGTTTGTTTCTGGCTGGCCGCGCTGCTCGACGGGTGCACGCAGAACAGAGCGAGCGCCGACTGGTGGTCGGACATGTCCGCGCATGCCTTTACGCCCGCGCGATTTGCCGGCCTCGCGGTCGAGCTTCTCAACTCCTCTTTGTTTCGTTCCGCGGTTCTCGCGACGCTGCCGAGAACCATGGATCTCTCGACCGAGCCGGGGGCACCCGCGTACCTGCGGTTCACGGTCATTTTTTGGACGGCCCGCCGCGAACAGCGGTCGCTGCGCGGCAGACTCGCTCTCCACCGACAGACCGAGACGGCTTGGAGGTCCCCGCGAGACCTAGTCTCCGGGGTCTGGCCCGCCCTGTGCGAGCGTGGCATCCACCGATTGCGGGAGACCGGGCATACCCTCCACGCTCTCACGACGGATAGATTGTGATTTATCAGATCGACGCCCCGGAATGGGGATGCGCATGCTGCATCTCGCGCATTGCGCCGGGCAGCGCTCACATTGCCCGCACCGACCTGCTTGCCGGTCAGCGCAATCCTCCCCGCCCCCCAAACGGTCGAGTCATTGTCGCCGTCGACTTGTTGGCGCTCATCCGCGAGTGCTATGGTCCCCAGTGGCAGTCGTTCCACACCGACGAGGAAAAGGAGAGACTCTTGCGGATTGTGCCGTTCGGCGCGAACTTCACCCTCGACGCGTTTTCGCCTGCAAGGGCGTCCTTCGGTGATACGTCGAGAGACCTGCGCACCCTCCTGGCACCGAATTTCAGCCTGGACCTGACCCACAAGCTCTTGTTCAACGAGGACCAACTCAATCGATTAGTCTCGGTTCTCTGCCGCGCAGAACCCACGCGGACGAAACGCGATCCGCCTCTGTCTCTCACGTCTCGTCTCGTCGCCCCGTCGGCGCCGCCCGCTTATCAGGAAGCGATAGGCCAGGGTCTGCCGGTGTCGCACCCGCGCAATCCATATTGCCTGCTGCAGTGAAGACGGACGTGCACTCGGAGAGTATGGGTGGAGGTGCTGGCAGCAGAACAGCGGCAGAGTGTGGCTCAGGACTATAAGGAAAAAACGGATGCATATTTTCCCCCGTGTTGTTTGAGCAGTGAAGCCGCGCTGTCCCGCTAGGAGAACGAAAGGCTGTTTTTCAGAGGAGCTACCTCGTTGTGGGACGGCTAAAATAGCGTATTACAACTGAAGCAGTTGCCGCGGACAGCGTCACCGGCCAGAGTTGCCGCAAGTCGCTCTCCAGGAGCAACCACTGTCCTTCAACTGTGAGGAACATTGAGCAATGTTGCAGGAGATAATGCATATTCAGAATGGAGTCTTCTGTTTCGATTGGTTCGGACATGTTACCTGATGGCAGAACTGTCCAATTACACAGGATTGGCATGTGGCTTAACCCAGACGGACAGCCTAATAATCAGCATGAAGCCTGGTTGGATCGCACGACCGAGGAGAAGTTCATGAGCCGTGGTGACAGGAGTCCCTCTATTTTTTCACCGCGCAGGCCACGGCGGCCAGAGCCCGCGTGGCCGCTGCATCCCACGGGAGCACGGCGCCGCCGGTTGTGCCAACGGTCCACGACAGCGCCGAGTACAGCAGTTCCTCAACGTTAAGGCGCCTCGACGTTAAGGCGCCGTCCGTCCTCGGGCCCGACGTACAATTTCACAAGGACGCAAACGAGATGAATCTGCGGTAATTATGGGTTTCCCCCTCCTGATATGTGTTGTACAACGTATAGTTTACATGCACTAGTCGTTTAACACATGTTTGGCCAGCAAAAAAGCATTTTTTCGAAACTCCGGCTGGCCACCGTCCCATTTTCGGCTTAAATTAAAGTCAGCCCGCAAAGCCAAAAACGAAAGCCGAGCGTCGGCCCGCGATTTCCTGTCGAATCCGCTGACTTTTGGAAGTGTCCGAATACTTTCCTCGGGATTAAGGCTTCGTCCGTCCTCCCCCCTACCGCCCATACGTTTTGATTGCGCCTTAACGTTGAGGAACTGCTGTACGAGAGCCACGAGAGAGGCACGAGCGGGAGACGGCGTGCGTCCAGCAGGACGACGGCCGGCGAGAGCTGAGCTACCGTATAGTACCCCTTATAAGGTACACACCCCAGATAAAGACATACCGTACGAAAAATCTGGCCCTCTCACACGAAGTAACCGAGGACCCCGCAGAAGATCCACTGTTCTGAGCCACGGTCTCAGTAGTTAGGGACGGTCGACGACGGAAGCCATGAGCGAAACGTGTAAAATCACAGGAGGATTCCGAATCGGGTACCGCGCGATCAGGGTTCGCAATCTACCGAGAACACGATCGATTTCCGTCGGTTTGACACCCCATATAAGGGACTGAGCACAATTTTCGAAAAAAGTCTCCCTTATAAGGGGTACTATACGGTATACAAAGTCCCGCAGTCAGGGTGACGAGGACGCACCCCTGCAGCGGCACGCCCAGCAGCAAGCACACGGACAAGAGAGACAACGGAGCATCGGGGCGGCGACGGCACCGGCGTGCTGCTCAGCGGCAGCGCGGAGATGAAAGATCATCGGCGCGTCACAGACGGCAAACACACACCAGAGCGTCCCCGACAGCAGCAGTCGAACGGCGTCCGCCGACCCCGCGTCTAGACGCAGGGACCACAGCCACGGGACGCAACAGCACAGGGCGTGGAGCAGCGAACATGCGAGCGAGCAGACGGCGCAGGTCGACCGCAGAGCAGCGGACACGCGCCATCCTGGCCTGACCCCCCCCCGAGGCAAGTCACGATTGCTGTAGAATCTTTGGGTGAAAACGGGAGCTCTCCCACACCAACGGTGCGGCGTCTTTCAGGACGGCGGCTCGCTGTCTTTCTGATTGTACAGTTCCCTGCGCCGGATCTGGAGAAACAACGCGTCATTTTTTCAGTGGGTGGGTGGGTGGGTGCGGGCGTCTCTATCATGTTCTCGCTGTTCCTCACGCACGCAGAGGCACGTACCCGGAGCGACGGTGTACGACGGAAAATGCGCAGCAGTAGCCGACAACAGCGGCAGCTGCGCCCGGACGAACGGCTCGCCGGACGTCACCTGAAGACTTGAAATCGTCCTGGTCGAACGCCGTCGGCATGCGGACCGACCGTCCCTGTGATGCGGCTCAATGTCCCTCCAACAGCTGTCACCACCAAGGGTTTAGTCCTGCACGGCACGCCAGATGGCCACCGAGTGCATGTCCACCCACAGCGCCGTCTGAGTTCCGCCAAGCAGCAGCATCCGCCTGGCCCGCCTTGCGAGGTTCTCCAGGGCCTCTCAATTATCGAACATCCTGTCGAGGACGAACGCATCGCCTTGATCGGCATCCACACGTGGCGATAGCTGATGAAAGCCGGAAAAGATTTCTTGCCGACTTGTCTTGCGTCGTGCTGATGTCCGGTATCTCAATAGGTCTGCTTGAACCAACCACTTCTATCAGCCCAACGCCGACCGATCGCGTGTCTGCCGGTGGAGTCATTCGGAGGTACCACAACCTCCCAAGCGATCGTACCGGAGAGTCCCATATGGGCACGAAGCTCGTGGGGATTCGCAGCTGATGGACTCGGAAACACTGGGCGCCCATTCGTGTCCACGGCCACCAGCTTCGCCAAGCCCAGCAGGCGAAGTTCATCTTGCCGCGAATGCTCGGCAGAGGCCACGATGGTAACGTTCAGGTGGGCTCGGTAGTGGGAGGCGAAGAGCTCACAGAGCAACCGCATGGCTCGATCCAGCTCCAGAGGTCCCTGCGAGTGAGAGAAGCTGTCTTCCAAGTACCAGCCAGGTTGCTTTCGTGGGGCCTCGTCCTCGTAGGGAATGCGGAGGAACCGCAGGGTCGGACCGTACGCCGCCGTCTCGGGACCGCGCGGATCCGAGAAGTTCACGCTCACCGCTCGCACGGCGTAACTTCCGGACAGAGCTTCTAGAGGGGGCAGTCGTCTGGTCCAGTTCGCTTCGTAAGCAGCCCGTCCTGCTGCCGCGTCGGGTAGGAGCGTGGTCACCACCGATGCCGAGCCCATCATGGCTTCGGCCAACGTGCGGATCCAGCCGGGGCAGACCTTGGGCGCGACGCAGTAGTCGTGACACCACCCGCTGTTCAGCACCGTGGTCAAGCAAGACTTGTTCCGTGAAACGGCTGCGCAGTGGTCCCAATAGCCCTGGGCTAGGTTAACGTCGTGCATGCTCTTGGACGTGAGAGACACACGCGCGAGGTCACGCTGCGTCAGCAATGACCCGATGTGGCCGCGCGACACTGCGGCTGGCAGGGACGACAGACGGTCGCTCGTTTGCGGGAGCGGAGCCGCAGCTGAGGGAGACTTCAGCTCGCGGCCCGCAGACGAGGTCTCGACTCTTTTCGGTCGCTTGCTCATGCGGCGCATCTGCGGAGCAAGCAAGTGAAGGACAGCCTCAGCCTGTTTTTCTCTTTTGTGTCTCCGTGTTTTTTCTTTTTTTTGTGATACCGTATAGACCCGACGCCCTTTGGTTTTTGGGCGTACGTCTGTTCCCAGACTAAGACTTTAATTTTATTGGGCCGGCGGCGGCGGCGTTCCCTGGGGTAAAACAGTTTGCCTGTTTTACGCAACGATGAACGGCTTTACGAGGTTTCTCACGGATGAGGAAGATGACGGAGAGGTTCAGGCAGGCACGAGTCACGCCTGTCGCATGCATGAACGACCCTGCACAGCAGGTCCTTGACGTGCGAGGGCGAGGGCGGTCGTTGTTGGATCGTGATCATGTTGGACGATCACCGGAGGCAAGTCTCTGTTGCAAACAAACATGAACCCCCGTGACCCTTGTTTACCCGACCATCCGTGCTCTGTCGATCCATCGAGTGAAAGCGGCGGCTGCTGCGTTGTCGCTGGTGTTCGCACGTGTCGACACAGGTACGGGCCTTCCGCCGCTTTTCTCTCTTTTTTGTTTGTATGCGTTTCGTCTGACTTCGCGGATGCAGGTTGGCACAAGAGCTGGCGCGTCTTTTTGGAACTTGGCTGGCGCTCAACGGAACGAGAGCGAGCCTCGTCCGTCCTGAGCGGGACTTTGCCAGCGATCCCCTCTACTGCTGGCTCCAGGCCGTCGTCCAGGCGTCGCGCGTGCTTCCCACCGTCTTGTTGTCGCTGGTCGTTGACTATTGCGCCTCGTCGGAGCGTGACGCTGATTGGTTTGCCTTTGCGCCGAGCTCGCAGCTCCCCGACGGTGAGGGCTTGCCCTTCGAGTGCGCGAACTTGCAGCCTCTGCACATCTCGCGCTGGCGGTCAATTTCTTTGATCGGCGAGCCCGAGCCTGGGACCTCGAAAGTGGTGATGAAGGTGTTTCGCAGGCTCGGCGAGCGGGCGACGCTCCAGCTAGTTTGCTCTTCGCATGCGGACGAGTTCAATCGGAAGCTGGAGGAACTGACGGAGCACTTGCACAAGACGTTTCCGCGCGCCGGCCTCTACTGTGACTTCAGCGCCAACCGATTCGACGCTGAACTCGCCCTCCGACGCTGGATCTCTCACGTGTTGCCGATTGTTCGTTCCATTCGTCTCGGACCCGACGGCGCTCTCGTGATCCAGCGTCGCACGGTCCTCGGCTGGTGACGCTGCCAGATAAGCGACCGCTCTTTGGCGTCCCGTTAGAACTCCAACAAACGGGCTTTGCGCCTGTTTTCTTCTGGAGAAAGCGACAGGAAGCTCCGGACTATTGGGACGTCAAAGTCGCGCTGATTGCCGGAAAGTCAGTTCCTCCACGTCAGGAACTTTCATCTGTCACGATTTGCCGCGACTGCCGTTAGCCTGACCCGGGTGCAATCTCGAGGAGGGTTCAGGTGGGGAATACAGTGGACGCAAAGACTCCACGTATGCGGTCCATATAGCCTGCTGGGACGCCAGGCTCTCGTTGGACGGAGTGCACGTCCTCCGGTGTGGCCGTTCCGTTCTGCGTCTTGCGCGCGACTGTAAAGGGCCTCGGACACATCGTTCGACAAGTATGGTTTGCTGTTGAGAATGCCAAACGGCATTCTGTCGTACAAAAGCACGTAGAAGAGTCGCTCGGCGTTTTCGTCTGTGTCAAGGTAGAGAAATGTGGCGACTTGGAACCGAGGATCCGAGGCCAACTCTGCCGCAATCTTTGTCGCTGCCCCGTACCCCGGGTATTACCGCGCCGGGCGCCGTCCAACAGTTCCGCAATGGATGCGGGTTTGGTGAGTTGCGCGTAGGCCCCTCGGAAATATTCCCGGCTAAAAGTAATAGCCCACGTACGCGTCAGAATCCGTGGTCTTTTCAGGATTCGGAGTATCGTTAACGTGCATAGAAGAATATTTGGGAGGGGCATAGTTGCGCGTCGTCCACGTCCGAAAACCGCATGACCGCGCCGAGGGCTAAGTCTGAGGCGTCGTCAGTCCGTGGTCACCGAGTATTTAAACTTGCCTTTGTGGTGTTTGGACCAGCTCCGTTTTGCGGCCATTCTCGGCCCATCTGCTGGAAGCCAGATCGACTCACTGCTGTATTGTACTAGTATTTTGTATCCAAGATAACTACGCCGTTCGTTGCAATCTCTGGAGAAGGGGGAACTTGTCGGATACTTAGGACGGAACGACTGGGCTTTCGCAGCTGACGGACCTCCCGTCGTCGTCAATGTCTTACTGCGATTGACTTCTGGCCCCCCTCTTGATGCGTTAGCAGTTTCTACGCTCCCGCGGGGCGATTTGCCAACACTCCTCCCCAGTTTAATCGAAACGGGTCGGGACTGGACACCTACTGCGAGTTGCGGTGGGCCTCACGCCTCTGCGTCGTCGTCGTCGCCGTCCTGCCCGACGAAAAAATTCCCCTGGGCTGCCGACGCCAGTATGCGGAGGTGCTGGCCGTTCTCGAATCCGGCCCACGTCAGGCAGACAGAACGCTGTTTGGGGTCCGCGGGGCCTGCACCCTTGGGCCGATCCATGAGGGCAGCTCCGTTGGAGGCGCGCGAGACAATACGACCAACGAGGTAGTGCACGGAGTTACCGCGGGCGGTGGCGTGAGCGGCCACGTCTGGCCAGGGCAGATCCAGGTAAAGAAAACGCTGCGACGGCGCGTATTGCGCGTCGCGGAAGAGTTTCGTCGGACCACCAAGCGCAGCTCCAAGGCGACACGCTGCCAGGTCCTCTTCCAACTCAGCCGCGGCTCCGCGACGCAGCATCCAGCGGCACCAGACGCGCCATGGAGCGGCGGCCCGCCGCGCACTCTTGCGTTCTGCAGTTCGTCCCGTTTCGCTCGGCATGTAGCGACCGTAGACCGACTCGAGGACGACCTGACCATCCTGCGCGGCCTCTCGCACTGTGTACGGAAGATCCTTCCAGGAGACGCGACCGGCGAGGGCGCACCTAGCCTGCAACCGGCCGTTCTCTCGGCTCAGGACACGGTTTCGCCGCTCCACCCACGCGTCCGTTGCATCGGGTGGGGCCACGGACACCACACGTCGCCGGTGGACAGGCCGAGGAGCGGTCGTCGCGCCGGCGGCAGCTGCTCGGGGTTGCATCGGTGTCGCCGGACCAGACTGGGACAATCCCAGGAGGCGGGCGGACGCGCGCGTACGGCGCGCATCTTCGAAGTCGGAGAAGCTGACGACTGGACCCGACGCAAGGGCGGGAGGAACCGTCGCAGGCTCCGACGGAAGCGGGGACGTCAACTTGGGAGGCTCCGGTACATGGGCCGAGCGCCGCGCCCGTTTGGGGCACGGAGTCTCCGCCTCTGCTTGCGGCCGACGGTGACCACCGACGACCGTACGACGAGACCGGCCCTCTGCGACGGCCACGAGAGCCGTGGCAGCGTCCACCATCTGGCAGTCCATGACAGGTGTTGTCGCGTTGGAAGAGGAGCTAAACTTTCACGATTCGACCATGGTGTGCGTTCCCGCGTACAAATCGTGACGCGTCACCGACCGGGGGCGCAGATGGCGAGCACTGGTTTCCGACTGCCGTTTCCGCTGCAGCTACCGGTCAATTGTTCCCTGACGTCGAAGCGGCCACGCATTGACCGCGACGTCGGCAAGGATGGCGGCGGCACGGAAGTCGTCTACAGGGCGATCCTGTGGTACGTAGAGCCGTCCGTGGCTCCAACCTGCAGGCCGCCGCACGAGCCGGCGCGAAAGGACGAGGAGAAAGGAGTCGACTTGATGGCCAGTGCCATGCTCCACGCCGGGGCCAAGAAGCCGCCCTCCCGTCCGCGATCGTTTGTCGGAGGCCGAGACGCCGGTCCCCTCGAGGAGGAGGAGGGCGACGAGAACGACACACGGCTGATCGTCATCCAGCTGCTCTCCACGCTCGCCGTCGACCCTGCTGACGACCGGCGCCGGCGGTTTCCAGACACGCTCTTTTCGTGCCTGGGCTCAGCGGTCCGCTTTCTCGGAAGGTCACCCTTTTCGGCGCCCGGGCGCGGGACTGTCACCGTCGACTTGTCCGCGACCGGCACGGCGTGTCGGGTGTCCGATCTTCTGCCGGCGCGCGGCGGTTGCGGTTTCGCTAACCCGCGTTTTCTGCTCCCCGGGTCGCGCCCTCTGCGTCGATTGCTTGCTCTCTGCGAGGGCCCGGCGACCGTGGCCGTCGACGCGAAAAGATTGCGCGAGGAGGAGCAGCAGCACGGAGACGACGACGGCGGTTACAACGCGAGCCGAGGGGGAAGGAGGGTCAACGGCAAAAGGCGTCGCATCGGGGTATTTTTTCCCGCTCCTTTGCATCTTTTTCCGCTCACTCTGATCTGCTGCTTGCAGACGTCGTCGACAGCGCCGAATGGGCCCACTGGATCCACACGCCGTCCGTTTTGGTCACGCGGGCGATCGCCCGAGCTGCTGATGGACGATCTCTGGTTCCTGTGGGCCGCGCGCGCGCGACGGCGTTGGATGTGCATGGAAAAGACCGACGTGGCGCGCGTCGGCGACCCGGAGTCACGCGACCGGGGTTTGTCCACGGCCCAGGACGTGCACGCTGCCTACCATCTGCAGTATGCCAGGACGAGCGCCCCGTCCCCTTGGAGCGACGCCGACAAGGGCGACGCGGAGATCGTGAATCGGCGTCGGCCCGGCGAGCAGCCGACGGAGGGCCGCCGGGCTGCTCTCGAGCGGTGGACCTCCACGTCCCGTGTGCCACTGCGCGACGCCGGCGACCCCTCGAGGGACCCCGCGTGTTTCCTCGACTTGGAGTCGGCCCCTTCGCTCTGGCTCCACCCGGTGACGAGGGCGCCGCAGTGCTACCGCGGGCACGCGGCCGACCACCAGACGATGGCGTCCGGCGGTCCGATGTGGTCCCTGGAATGGAACGGAGCCAAGGGATCTCTTCCGCGCAAGTCCATCGACACCTGGCAGAGGTGGCCGGTTGCTGACTGGAAGACCTGGATGAGGCGCGACCCTGTACAGTAGGGAGAGCAAACGGCCTTCTGTCGGTCCAGATGAACGACCGCCCGCCCGCTCCCTCTCCCTTCCAAATGGCGGCAAAAACAAAACCGCAGTACACCGCGAACAAGGCAAGTCGAGAGGGCTATTTACTAGAAAATTCTCCTTCGGGACAACATCATTGCGGCGAGAGGCCTGGCTACAGACAGAATCGTGAGTTTGTGGTTTCCCCGAGCAAAAATGGCAGACGCCCCTCCCTTGGAGGAGTTCAGCTGGGCCAATGCGCGCATCATTGAACGCATCAATGTGTGTCTGTCCTTTGTCTCGCTGGTCGCGTGCGTCCTCGTTCTCTGCGCCTACCGCGGGCTGCGCGAAATTCGATCCTTCGCCTTCCGACTCGTCGCTTGGATGGCGCTTAGCGATGCGTTGCTTGCCGCCGTCAACCTGCTCGGCGATCCTGCAAATCCAGACACGTGGATCGGCGGCAGCCCTGTCCTGTGCTCTGTTCAGGCGTAGGCACCGCACTGATCTGCTCCGTTACGTGTGTGTGTGTGTGTGGTTGGCCAGGGCGCTCATCTCGGTCTTTCAGCTCTCGTCGATTCTGTGGACCGTCGTCATTGCCTTCACGCTTTACATGGCGTGTCTTCGCAACGACACGCGTTTTGGCGCGTCGCGCGTGCAATCGATGGAGTCGCTGTACCACGGCGTCTGCTGGGTAGCCGGCGAGTGCCGACCGCGGGACATTGTTTCTAGGGCGTACCGGTGATCTTGGCCGCGCTACCATTTTCCACGTCGAGCTATGGCGACACCGGTGGATGGTCAGTCTACCGTTCTTTGCTGTGCCCCTGACAAAAAGCGTCGTGCAGGTGCTGGATCGTCGGGTGGACGCCGCGCGATCAGGTGTGGAGGTTCGTGCAGTGGTTCATTCCCTTGTGGAGCGCGACCGTCTTCAACACGGTCGTCTACTTGGCCATTGGGCGACGTCTGGCATTGCTGGGAGACGTCGAAGAAATGTCCGCGCGCCACAGCTGTTTCGCGTTCCGCAACCTGTTTGCTTTTGGTCCTTGCAGTCAACGTCTCGTGCGGCGAATGCGATTCTATCCCCTAGCGATGGTCGTGGTCAACTTGCCGGCCGTCGTCAACACCCTTTACCAAGCTGCGACGGGCGGAGATCTCGAGATGGGACTGATCATTGTCCAAGTTCTCTTCGGCTCGGCACAGGGTCTCTTGAATGCAATCGTCTACGGCTGCACCCCGGCTGTGAGACAAGAGCTCGCCCGCCTGTGGCGTGAGCGTTCGGCGCAGGCAGCACCGGTGCTCGCAGTGAAAGGCGCGCGCTCGTCGGACGACGATGGGACCACCATCGAGTTGTAGATCGCCCCACCCGGCGTAAAAAATTATGTCTCGTCTCGCATTTTTACTCCTCCCAGTTCGTCAGAGCTGTGTCGCGTCTGGGCGTCCGTCGCATCGCGCGCGCAGTCTAGTAGTAGAAACCCATTTGCAAGCACTGGAAACCCGGGGGGAGGGGGGAG
>Ga0265338_10006225_pt1 | contig 15277 bp, 13 predicted proteins | sample 42126metaG_FD_193579 | JGI IMG/M metagenome (GOLD analysis project Ga0265338, IMG submission 193579) | Rhizosphere microbial communities from Carex aquatilis grown in University of Washington, Seatle, WA, United States - 4-21-26 metaG | ecosystem: Host-associated > Plants > Roots > Rhizosphere... | reverse complement strand
CAGCAGGAAGTCGCCATCGCCACCCGCCAGGGCGAATTCAAAGCGCTCCAAAATTCTCAGCGCGTCCTCGAGCAAAAAGTCGAAACCGTCGTCTACGAAATTCAAAGCCTCGTCGGCCAGGAAGAAGAAGGAACCCGAAAACGCCAGACCCTCGCCGACCAGATCGCCGCGCTCGAAATTCGCGAGCGCGACGGCCAGTCCCAGCTCGCCGAGCTCACCGCCGCTCTCGAAGCCCTTCGCCAGCAGCGCGACGCCGCCAACGCCACCCTCACCGAATCCAAAGTCGCCCTCGCCACCGAGGAACAGCTTTGCGCCTCCTACTCCAGCCAGAAGCGCCCGCTCGAATCCCGCATCGCCGAACTGGCCCAGCTTGCCTTGCAGCGCCGCAACGAAATCGCCGCCTTCATTGAGCGCAAAGGCCAGGCCGACCGCGAAATCGCCGAGTCACGCCAGAAGATCGAGGGCCTCGCCCACCAGCGCGAACAGGTCAACACGCAGATCACCGCGATGCTCGAGCAAAAGGCCGCCAAGGAAGACGAAATCTCCACCGCCGACGAATCCCTTCGCCAACAACGCCAGACCCTTGGCGAACTCCAGCAGCGCCGCGGCGGCATCGAAGTCGAGCTGGCGCAAAAGGACATGGCCGTCCAGAACCTTCGCGACCGCGTGCGCGACAAATGGCAGCTTGTTATTGACGACGTTCGCAGTGAATGCATCACCATCACCGTCGCCGACGAAGGCCCCGCCAAAGTCCACACGATGACCCCGGAGGAGATGGCCGCCAGCGGCGCCGCCACCGATTGGGACGCCGTCGCCCAGCAGGTCGCCGCCCTCCAGACGCGCCTGGACGAAATCGGCCCCGTCAACCTCGTCGCCATCGAGGAATACGAGGAAACCGAGCAGCGCCACCAGTTCCTCACCAAACAATTCGACGACCTCAGCCAGGCCAAGATTCAGTTGACAGAAGTCATCAACCGCATCAACACGCAGACCCGCCAGATGTTCATCGACACCTTCGAGAAGGTCCGCGCCAATTTCCGCGAAATGTTCGTCGAGATCTTCGGCGGCGGCAAAGCCGACCTCATCCTCGTCGAGGAAGGCGATGTCCTCGAAAGCGGCATCGACATCGTCGCGCGCCCGCCCGGCAAACAGCTCCAGAGCATCTCGCTGCTCTCAGGCGGCGAGCAGACCATGACCGCCGTCGCGCTCCTATTCTCCATCTACCAGGTCAAGCCCAGCCCATTCTGTGTGCTTGACGAATTGGACGCCCCTCTCGACGAGTCCAACATCAACCGCTTCATACGCGTCCTCCAGCGCTTCCTGGTCCACTCGCAGTTCATCATCATCACCCACAACAAGCGCACCATCGGAATGGCCGACGTCCTTTACGGCGTCACCATGCAGGAGCGCGGCGTCAGCAAAATCGTCAGCGTCAAATTCCATAAGACCGACGATCAGGCCGCTGCGGAGCGTCCCCTCCAACCGCTCGAAGAAACTGTCAAAGATCCAACGGCCGAGACCGAAGAAGACAAAGCCCTAACCCGCGAAGACTCCATCGTCCTCGCCAAATAAGCGCGGTTTCACGGCGGCGTCTGCACCCGATAAAACCTGGCCCCCGCCGCTGTCAGCGTGTCCGTGACCTGCACCGCCCCGCCCGTCCCGCTCACGCCATTGCTCAACGTGCTCCAGCTTCCCGCCGCCAAATTGCTCGTCCATAAAATCCGATAGTTCGCCAGCGGCGCGCTGCTGAATGTGACACTCAAATTCCCATTGGACGCCGCCACCGACAAAATTCGCGGCGTCGCCAGCGCCTGTTTCAGCGCCAGCATCAACGGCGATCGTTGCCCCGCCGCCGCGCCGCCATTGTAATCCTGGCTCACTTCCCAAATCATGATCCCGCCCAGCCCATGATTCCGCGCATAGCTTACCTTTGATTGACATGCCTTCGCGTCGTCATACGAAATGAACAGGTCATTCGACGCCGGCGAATTCGTCACGCTCAAATACGCCGCCTGCCCGCCGTTGTCCCAGTGATAATGCGCGCCCTGATAATACCCGGCCACGATCTCTTGATAGGTCAACACCGTCATATAAGGCGGATTCGACGCGTTCCAGCCCTGCCGCGGCTGCGTCACTCCGGCCCCTCCGCTCCAGGCATACCCGTAAAATGCCGCCCCAATCCCCAGCCGCTCTCCCGCCACTCCTGCCTTCTCGAAATCCGCAACCGCCCCGTCCACCGACGGAACCAATCTGCCGGTGCTCGGAAACTTGTATCCGCCATCCTGGATCGGCGAATTAAACCACGTCACCCATCCCGGCCATGGACCGGACAAATCATAAGTCATGATATTGATCTGATCGAAATTCCGTTGAACGCCGGCGAACATCGCCCCCTCCGTGTAAGCCGGCGCCGCGACCGTCAATAACTTCCCCGGCCCGATCGCCGCCCGAAGCGCCCCCACGAAATTCGTGTATGCCTCAACATCCGAATCGTCCAGAGGCTCCCAGTCAATATCCACTCCGTCGTAGCCGTTGGTCCTCATGAAGCTCGTCAGCGCCGTAACGAAATACGGCGCGTTGAAACCCGTCGTCGCCCCTTCAAATCCAGCCTGGCTTCCTGCGCCGCCAACGCATACCAGCGCCTTTCTCCCCGCTCCGTGAACTGCGCCGACAAATGCCCCGCACGCCGCGGGCGCCAGCCCAAAACTCGTTGTGTCCAGCGTCGCGTCGGCTTTGGGCGCCACCGCAAAATGTATCGCGTGCGTCACCGTCGTGAAGTCGATTTGCGCCGCCGCCATCGTCGACGCCTCGTATTGTGGATAATACCCGGTGATCCACATCCCCTCCGCCCAGCCTCCTAATGCCAGCCACCCAACGAGCGCGACACACCATCCCATCCGTCGCATCCCAGCAAAGTTGCGCCCGAAATTCAGGCCGGCGTTTGTCATTGAACGCTGCAAGCCATAAGCCCTCTTCCGCCTCGCAGTCAAGTTCCGCTCGCTTGCGCGCCCCGAAAATCGTCAGCGCGCCGATCCCTATTTCTTTCGCGCCGGCTTGGATTTGCGCCTTCCAGCGATCGCCGTTTCGACGACCCTGATGTAGGCCTTGACGGGAATGCGCGCGACGAGCTGACCGATGACGTCCAGTGGCAAATCCGCCGCTCGTTTAAACCGCACGCAGGCCATGCCCATGTCCAGTTTCTTGCCGCTCGCTGCGTAGGCTTTGGTGAACCATTCGCGCGTTGGCTCATGGCCATAGACGCACATGAGGTGGAGAGCCATATAGTTCTTTTGCGAGGCCAACGACATGAAACCCAACGGCTGCCGTGGATCGCAATGGTAGCCGGCGGGATAAAGGCTGTGCGGCACCACGTAGCTTATCATCCCATATTGAATGGTCTCTTCGTAACCCTTGGGAAGGTTTGCCAGGATGACGTCGCGCACGGCGCCGATGTCGGCGCGCCGATCCGCCGGCAAACTGTCAAGGTATTCGTTTACAGTTTTCGCTTGGCTTTTCATGGCGGCGCCATAGTTGACGCGAGCCTTGCCAGCCGTCAAGCAAAACACCTCGCCAAAGAAAGTTTGAAGTCGCGCCCCTCGCGGTCAATCATCGCCGCCGTGTTGGCCTCGATTTTGACAACCTTCTTGTGGTCCTTCTCCATTGTCTGCGGCGCCCGTTCGTCCCGCGTCCTCGGCGGCGTCGAGGCCAACTTCTGGCGCCTGGCGCTGGCGGCGATTTTCCTGGGCGCCTGGGCCCACACCTTCGGGCAAGGCGAATCCGGCGCGTCCTTTCCCATTTTTGTGTTGAGCGGCGTGATCGGCCTCGGAGCGGACATTTTCCTGTTTCAGGCGCTGCCGCGGATCGGTTCGCGCCTTTCCTCGCTGACCATTCAATGCGGCTCCGCCTTGTTCGCTCCCACGGTCGAGTGGTTTTGGCTCGGCACGCGGTTAACGCCATGGCAAATCGCCTGCTGCCTGACGATTATCGCCGGCGTCGCGATCGGCCTCGCCCCGGGCAAACATCTGAATATTTCAAGAGCGACGCTTCTGTCGGGTATTGGCTTCGGCGTTCTCGCCTCCATCGGCAACGGCATGGGCGCGGTCCTCACGCGGAAGGGCTATGAAATCGCCCAGAATGCCCACCAGCACATCGACGACGCGACCTCGGCCTATCAGCGGTTGATCGGCGGATTGTTCATGGCGGCCCTCGTGGTGCTACTGGCGCGCCGCCGCGATGTCGCCCGCCAGATTGAAAACCCGGAGCCGCTTGCCCTGCCGGCGAGAGAAAAATGGCGCCTGGCCTGGCCCTGGGTCGTTGGCAACGCCATTGCCGGCCAGACCATTGGCGTCGCGTGTTATCAATGGGCGCTCCGCACCACGCCCGCCGGACTCGTGCTGGCCGTCATTGCCACCACCCCGCTGACAGTCATTCCATTCGCTTACAAACTGGAGGGCGAACGCCCGAACTTTCGTTCGGTCATCGGCGGCGCCATCGCCGTCCTCGGCGTCGTCCTGCTGGCGGCTTCCAAACGCGGCGCTTGACAACGTTGCGCCCGCCGTCAAGCTCGTCCCATGAACCTGCTGGAGCGGTTTGTCAACTGGCGCCGCAAGCCGGTGCGCCCCGTGAACCTTTCCCGGGGCGAACTTGGCGAGCGCGCCGCCCGGCTGCATCTGGAAGACAAGGGGCTCAAATTTTTGACAGCGAACTTTGGGACCGCCCGCGGCGAGATCGACCTGATTTTTCGCGATGATGATTGCCTTGTGTTCGTGGAAGTGAAGACCCGCTCATCGGAGGCCTGGCTGCGCCCCGCGGCCTACGTCAACGCCGCCAAGCGCCGTCGTTTGTCCAAGTGCGCGATGGATTACCTGACGCTTTTGCGGAAGCCCCAAATCAAAATTCGATTTGACGTCGTCTAGGTGCTCCTGAGCGACGGGGCTGTCAGAGAAGTGCGGCATCTCCCAAACACATTCACGCTCTCGCCGCCGTACCGTTACGGTTAAGCGGCTTTGAGGAAGTAGCCGCGCTGCTTCTCGGAAATGGGCATCTCGAGCCGCTCCATCACCAGGAGCATGTCTTCCCAGACTTTGCGCTTTTCAGTGAGCGCCTGGTTGCGCAGCAGGTAGGCCGGATGAAACGTCGGCATCAGCGGAATTTCCCGGAACTGAAGAAACTTGCCGCGCAGTTTTGTGATGCCCTCACCCTTCCCAAGAAGCCCCTCCATCGCTGTCGCGCCGAGCGCCACGATGACTTTCGGGCGGATCACTTCGATCTGCGCCAGCAGATAAGGCAGGCACGTGCGCATTTCGTCGGGCGTGGGCTTGCGGTTGCCCGAGGACTGAGCCGGCATGTCCGGGCGGCACTTGAGGATGTTGGCGATATAAACGGTGTCCCGACCGAGTCCCATCGTCTTGATGATGCGTGTCAACAACTGTCCCGCCGCGCCGACAAACGGTTCGCCCTGAAGATCCTCGTCCGCTCCTGGAGCCTCGCCCACGAACATCAGCGGCGAGTGAATATCGCCCACGCCGAACACCACATTTCTCCGGCTGCCGACCAAATGCGGGCATTTGACGCACGCTTCGGCGCGCTGCCGAATCTCCCCCATCGCGGTGTCTTTGTCGCCGTTTGTCGCCGGCGGAGTGGCGACCGCAATGGCCTGCGGTATGATCGGCAGCGAAACGGGTTTTGGCTCAACTGCCTGGGTTTCGCGTTCGGCTGGCGGAAATGAAACCTGCTGGCTCAACGACGCCAGTGTCTCAACGCGCACCGAAAGATGCTGGACGCCGCGGCCTTTGAGGTTTCGGAGATACTCCTCGGTCGTGTCAAGCGCGCTGCGGTATTCGTTCATGCGTCGAGTCTCCGCGACTCGTTCCAAAAACGCATGGCAAACTTGTTACCAGTTGCTCACCGGTAATTCACAGCCGCTCAACTCAGCCGCATCGGCATGACCACGTAGAGGAACGGACCGTTGATCTTCAACACGCCCGGACTCAATTCGTCGATCAATTCGAGAAATACTTCGTCCTCCGTCAAAGCGCTCAACGGCTCGATAAGATACGCCGGGTTGAACGCGATGGCCATTTCCTTGCCCTTGTAGTTGATCGTAAGCGTCTCCCGCGCTTCACCGACTTCCGGGGAATTCGCCGTGATCGCCAGCGTGTTGCGGCCAATGCTCATCTTGACTGAATTCGCCTTGTCGCTGGTCATGATCTGCGCCCGGCGCGACGCCGCCAAAAACTCTTCCCGCGGCAGCGCGATGCGCTCCTTGGTTTCGCTCGGAATCACCTGCCGATAATTCGGATAATTCCCCTCGACCAGCTTGGAGATCATCAGCACCGAAAATCCCTTGTCGTCCTTCAGCGTCAAGGCGACCTGATTTTCGGCGGGCTTGATTTCAATTTCGCCTTTTTCGCCGAGCAATCGTGTTAATTCGTTGACAGCTTTTGTGGGGATGATGAGTTCGCTCTCCGCATTGTCAGGAAGGTCAATTTCCTCATCCACAAGCGCCAGCCGCCGGCCATCGGTCGCGACCATCGTCATCTTGTGGTCCTTGAGGCTGATAAAAATGCCGTTAAGCACATAGCGCGATTCATCCGTCGAAATCGCGAACGACGTCTTGCGCAGCATCGCCCGCAGCTTTTCCTGCGGCACCACGATTTTCTTGTCCTCCTTGAACGTCGGCATCGGAGGAAATTCATCCGCGCTCAGACCGTTGATTTTATAAAACGACGCGCCGGCTCGGATGCTGCAAGCGTGCTTCTCATCGACTTCGAGTTCGATTTCCGGACTGGTCAATTCGCGCACAATCCCAAAAAAGCGTTTCACAGGGACCGTCGTCGCGCCCTTTTTCTTCACCGAAGCTTCCACCGAACACGTGATCGTCACGTCCAAATCTGTGGCGGTCAATTCCAGTTTCCCCTCGTCGGCGCGGAGCAAGACATTCGATAGGATCGGCAGCGTCGTCCGGGAGCTCACGATGTTCTGCACAGACTGCAACCCGTGAATCAGTTGGTCTTTGGCTATGCTCAGGTTCATTGGGACTTAATAATTTATTTCTTAAAGAAAGGAAGTCCTATTATTAAGGACTGTGAATAAGGCAAACAACTCGCTGTGTCAAGGTCGCCACAGGCATTTGCGTAAAATGAAATAGGGGAAAAGACGGCGCATAATTATCTCGTTTCTCATCAAACTTTAAGTTGTTCGCCGAAAAGGCGTCTTATTCACCGGCAATTCGTCCTCCACGCACACGGTTAATCACAATTTGGAGCGACGCTTTCACTTGTTCAACTTCTTCGGCCGTCGAGTCGCGTCCAAGCGAAAACCGTACGAGTGAGTTGGCCGAATTCTCGTCGACACCGAGCGCCGTCATCACGTGCGAGGGTTCGAGCGACCCGGCGGAACACGCGGAGCCGCTCGAAGCGCAGATGCCTTCCATGTCGAGGCCGGCAAGAAGGCTGATGCTGTCGCAGCCGTCAACTGTCAAAGCAACCGTATTTGCAAGGCGTCGCGTCTTGCTGCCGCGGATGTGGACGCCCCGCAGAGAATCAGCAAACGATATTAAATCACCCACCAGAGTGCGGAGCTGCTTTTCAGGAAAGACAGGTTCTTTAACAAACCGCTCGGCCGCTTCCGCGAGCCCCACGATCGCCGCCACATTCTCGGTCCCAGCGCGCCGTTCGTTTTCGTGAGAGCCGCCGAAGAGAATCGGATCCGGGTGCAGCGGGGATCTTATGAACAACGCGCCCGCTCCTTTTGGACCGTGAAATTTGTGAGCGCAGAGCGAAACAAAATCCGCGTTGAATTGGTGGATATCCGTAAATGGCTCCTTGCCGAACCACTGGACGGCGTCGCTATGAAAAAGAACGCCACGTTCGTGGCAGATCGCTCCGAGTTCAGAGATCGGCTCGATTGTGCCGGTCTCGTTGTTGGCCGCCATGATCGATGCGAGGATGGTGTCCGGGCGAATCGCTTTCCGAAGATCGTCGGGAGAGATCAGCCCCTCGGAATCCACCGGCAAATAGGTGGCCTCGAAGCCCTCCTTCTTTTCCAGATATTCGATGCAATGAAGCACGGCGTGATGCTCGATGGTGGAGGTTATTAAATGACGCCCTTTCTCTCGCAGCGCTCGCGCCGCCCCGAAAATCGCCAGATTGCTGCTTTCGGTGCCGCCGCTGGTGAACACCACTTCGCTCGGCTTCGAGCGCCAGACCTTGGCGACGCGGTCCCGGGCGTCGTCCAAAATAGCCCGCGCCTTGCGGCCCACGTGATGGACGCTCGAGGGATTGCCAAACATCTCGCCGAGGAACGGCAGCATGGCCTCGCGCACCGCGGGGTCAAGCGGCGTTGTGGCGTTGTAATCGAAATAGATTGTTCGCGCGGTCGTCATCACGTCGTCATTCACAAATAGCGCCGGATCGCCGCGAATGGCAGCAGATTTTGGCGTGGCAATTGGTTCGGAATCGGACCAATCGAAAAGAAAGCACGCGCCCATACCGAAGTCGGCGGCGAGGGCGAAGCTGAAAGCTCGCACGGGAAGGAAGAAAAGATAAAAGGAACACCGCCTACGCCCATCCTCGACTCGGCGCGTGGCGCCGGGCGTGCTACATTGGGCTGGCCATGACTTGCGTAAATTGTAATTTTGGCGCCATGAAGCGTTGCCTGCTTGCCTGCATGCTCCTCCTTTCCGCGTGTGCGGCGATGGCGATCAACCGCACCCAGACACGCCTGGTTTTGTCCCTTCAATCAGCGCGCCCGGGCCAAACCATCTGGGCCGGATTGGAAATGAAAATGCCGCCCGACTGGCACGTCTACTGGACCAACGGCGGCGACGCCGGTTCCGCGCCGACCCTCGAATGGCATCTCCCCAAGGGCGTGACGGCTGGCGAAATCCAATGGCCCATCCCCCGCAAGATGGTTGACAAGGTTTCCGATGAAACAACCATCGTCACGTATGTTTATTCCAACACCGTCGTCCTTCCGGTCGCGTTAAAGCTCGACGCCGCGTTGCCGCCGGGCCCCCTGGACATCAAGGCCACCGCCCATTGGCAGGAGTGCGCCGACATCTGCGTCATGGCGCATGAGGACGACAGCACAACCCTCAACATCGGCGCCGAGACCAAGGAGTCCGACGACGCGGCCGAAATCGAACAATGGCGCAAGAAGCTGCCGGATGGCGCGGGCGCCGCTTCAGTGTCGTGGGACGGCGCGCCACGCGGCCCCAAAGCCGACTCGCGCGCGCTCCTGATCGATTGGACCAAAGGCGCCGAACCCGCCGATTTTTATCCGTATGCCAACACGGATTTTGATGTCAGTGGACTGACCGAGGATTTGCACGCGCCCAACAGCGTTCGCCTTCGCAAGGGTGTCCACAAGGGCGACGGCGCCAATTGGCCCTCGCGCGTGGCCGGAATCCTCGTCGGAAAGGTCGGAACGCCGGACGAATTCGCGACGACCTTGGACGCCCCCATCGCTGCGACTGCGGCGACCTCGCCAACGAAGTCGGCGGCGCCAGTGTCGCTGGTCGTGCTGCTGGCCAAACTGGGCGCGGCCTTGCTCGGCGGTTTGATCCTGAACGTCATGCCGTGCGTGCTGCCGGTCATCGCGCTGAAGGTCCTCGGCTTTGTCAATCAATCAAAGGAACACCCGCGCCGTGTGCGCCAGCTAGGCCTGGTCTATGGCCTGGGCGTGCTGGCGTCCTTTTTGGCCCTCGCGGTGCTCGCGGTCGGCGTCCAAAAGGCCGGCGGCGTCGCGAACTGGGGCGACGCCATCCGCAATCCGCACGTGCAATTGGCCATGACCGTGTTGATCACGCTCGTGGCGCTGAATTTGTTCGGCGTCTTTGAAGTGACGCTCGGCGGTGGCGCCATGGGCGCCGCCACGGATCTGGCGTCACGCCAGGGATTCGGCGGCGCGTTCTTTAACGGCGTGCTGGCGACCATTCTCGCGACGCCGTGCACCGCCCCGTTTTTGACGACCGCCCTGGCGTTCGCGTTTACCCAATCGGCGGCCACCATCGTCGCCGTATTCTTGACAATCGGCGTCGGCCTCGCGTTGCCCTTCGTGCTGATTTGTTTTCAGCCGCGCCTCCTGAAATTCCTGCCCAAGCCGGGCGCATGGATGGTGCGCTTCAAAGTCGCGATGGGCTTCCCGGTGATGGCCACCGCCGTGTGGCTCGTATGGGTTTCCGCGCGCGACCAGGACGCCGTGTTGCGCCTTGGGCTTTTTCTTGTTGTCATCGCCTGCGCCGCGTGGATTTGGGGCGAGTTCGGCCAGCGCAGCCGTCGCGGCGGCGCCTTCGCGATTAGCCTGGCGCTCGCGGTCCTCGGCTATTTCGCGATTTTCTCCGGCAAAGCCGAGATCGACTGGCAAAAGTGGTCGCCCGAAGCGGTCGATGCCGCCAGGCGCGGCGGCCATTTGGCGTTGGTCGATTTCACCGCCAAGAGCTGCCTCAACTGTAAAATAAATAAAGCCACCAGCATCGAAATACCTTCCACGCGCGCCAAACTCAAACAGCTTAACGCTGTCGCTTTTGAAGCCGACTACACCTACGAAGACCCCGCGATCGCCCAGGCGCTCCGTCAATTTGACAGGCCCGGCGTCCCGCTCGTGCTCGTTTACCCCAAAGATCCCAGCAAGGCCCCCGAAGTCCTTCCGCCCATCTTGACTCCGGCGATCGTTCAGGGCGCCCTCCAAAGAGCCGCCGATTGAAACGCGGCAGACAGGACTGAACACTACGAATCGGCCCATAAATTCCCCGTTGAAGACTGTAAAACGAGGCGTAGATTAGCGATGTGCAATGAGCCCTGCGAGCCTTAGAGAAGTTGCCTGGTTGCTGATGCTGATTCCCTTCGGCATCGTCTTGGGGACAGGAGTCTTCTTCTTATTTTGCGCCTGGCAGCGGAACAAAACACCCCAAGGCGGCGCTGATTCCTTTCTCGATTCTTCAGGCCGGAACCTGCCGGCTGGCTGCCAATTTGTGGCGTTCGACCTGCCGGCCCGCTGGCTCAGCGTCAAGTCGACCAATCCCGCCGCGGTGCAGGCCGCCCTCGGCCTCAATCATCCGACGCCTTGCTCGCTGGAGGAAGGGTTGGCAGTGGCGCACGATGACAAGCTGTTCATCTCGCCCCCGATTGGCGGATGGGTCTTGGTCGTCGGCTCCGGTTTGCCCGATCCGGCTGAGGACGTCGATCACTGTTACCGCTTTCTGACGCAGGTCAGCCGCAAAGTCGGCCACGTGCAATTCTTCAGTTCCAGCCGCGTCCTCAATTACCATTCCTGGGCGCTCCTTGAGAAAGGACGCATTTTTCGCGCGTATTCATGGGCGGGGGAGACGGTTTGGAACCAGGGCCCCGTCACCGCTGCGGAACGCGAATTGGACGTCGCCTGCTTCGATTACGGCGCGGAAATCAACGTCTTTACCGCCCGCGAATCCTTGGCCGGCAATTGCGAAAAAGTCAGCCTGCTGGCCGCCCGCTGGGGGGTGGATCCCTCGCTCCTCTCCTCCGCAAGTTGGCGCGGACGCGGCATCGTCGGCGAGCTCTCGCACGGCAAGCCGCACTAGAATCTCTCGATGACCCCGGACAACTGTCCAAACTGCGGCGCAGACGTGCCGCCGGGCGCAAAAGCATGCCCGGAATGCGGCGCCGACGAAAAGACCGGCTGGTCCGAAGAAGCTTACGCCAGCCATCTCAACCTCCCCAGCGAGGAATTTGACTACGGCGAGTTTGTCAAAGATGAGTTCGGCGCGCGCCGGACGAAGCCGCGGGGAATCAAATGGCATTGGTGGGCCGTTGCCCTCGGCCTGGCGCTCTTGTTCTTCAGCTTTTACTTCTTCAGGTCGTCGAAGTAATCCCGCACTGCCCCTTGATAGGCCCGCGGCACCTGGTCCTGGTTGAGCGCGTTCTGCGCGTCACTTTGCGCGGCCGAAACGGCTTCCTGGTAGTTCACGCTGCTCTGCCCCTTGATGCTCACCCCTTTGAGGCTAATGCTCGGCATCGGGCCGCCCGGTGAAATCTGACCATGCAGCCGCGTCGGCGCCAGCCCGTCCGCCAATTGCGGCTCTCCGCGATCCGTCTGCCCGCGCGCATCCTGATCCGGGCGATTGGCCCCCGTGTTGTCCCACAACGCCGATTGCTTCGGATAAAGCTGTGAATCGTCGTCCGTCCATGTTCCCACGCCCTTCCCGGTGCTCTTGGCTTGGCCAAAGTTCCGCCGCGTGGCGATCGCTTCCTCGGCCTTGTTCAGCGCGTCAACGGACGCCGCCAGCGACTTCGCGTCGTCCATTTGCGCCATCACTTTCTTAAGTTCGGCCCCGGCCTGCGCCAGGGATTGCGCCGCGCCGGCTTTGTCGCCTTTCTTCAATTGATCGCTCGCCTGCTTCAAAAACTTCCCCGCGTCCGCGTAAGGCGCCGCCGGCGAAACCGACCTCGAAATCTCATCCAGCATCTTCGACATCTGGTCGGACGACATCTGCCCTGAATGCAGTTGGTCCATCATGTTTTGCAACGATTGCATCGCTGCATCGGCCTGCCCGTATTTCAGTTGCTGCGGCAAATCCTTGCCCTGATGTTGGGCCTGCTCCTGGAGCTGCTGCAACGTCTGCGCCATCTGCTGCATTTGTTCCATGTCCTTCGTCGCCTGGCCCATGTCGCGCTGGAACAGCTCCGTTTGATTGGCCTGTAGCGCCGCGATGGCCTGGTCGAGATTGGGCATCGGCTGGCCAAGTTGCTTGGCTTGCTTTGCGATGTCCGAAAGCGTTTGCGCCATCTTCTCTCGCGCCGCTTTGGCTTCGGCCGTGTCGCCCTTAGGCATGGCTTCCATGCCGCGCTGCGCCTTCTGAAGGGCCTCGGCAAGCTTGCCGAGCGCCGCCTGGTTCTCAGCCGCTTTCCCCACGGATTTCTCCAGCGCGTCGATCTGCTTTTGCAACGCGTCATTCGCGCTCGCGCCCGACGTCGATTCCCGCGCCGCCTTCTCAATCGATTTAAGCCCCGGGTTCTTTTCCCCCATGTCCTTGAGTTGCTGTTTAAGCTTGTCCGCCACGTTGGCGAGATCCTTCAACGCTTCGTTCCGCGTCACTGGCTTCTGATCCAGTTTCATCCCCGTGTCCTGCGCCGCTTGCAAAGCCTGCTTGGTTTGCTCGAGCGCTGGCGGACGTGATTCAAGCGAATGTTTGGTCACCGCGACAACCTGTTTAGCCGCGTCCTTGATGATTTGGGCGTCCTGCTGCTTGTCGACGAAAGCTTTCGAGCGATATTCGGGAACGAATCCCAGGCTGGCGCAAAGAGCAAGAAGCAGCACGGCCCACCTGCTGACCACCGGCAGCCGCATCGGCATCAATTTGCGAACGTCCACGCTTTGCGCGTGCTGCGCGGCGTCGGCCAATAGGAGCGAACACCACGATTGGTCGCCCTTGCCCCCGGCCAATTCAAGCGCCGTGCTCAGGCGCTCCTGCAAATGCTGCTTGGAATCGATCCACCGGGCCGTTTCCGAGAGAGTCGGTTTGCGCGACACCCCATAAAAGAACAACGCCAGCGTGAGCAGGCCGCCGATCCCCGCGGCGCCAATCACAATGGAAAATGGAATTGGCGCAACCTTATAAACCCCCAGCGCCACCAGCCACAAGCCAGCCCCGACGCACAACCCTCGGCACGCGCCATTCAACGCCCGTTGCCAGCGACGCCGATTCGCAGCCCTCCCGACCGCCTGTTGAATGGCTTGGATATCGCTCATGCGTCGCATCTATTATACAGCCGCCCGCCCCGAATGTTCAACTCTGAATCCCTTCAACTCGCCAGCATGCTGCTCCCCGCGCCCGCTCGCGCCAAGGAGGAGGCCCGCCGCGCCAAATGCATGAGCGACCTGCGCCAGGTCTCCATCGCCAACATGATGTACGCCGGGGACAGCGCGCGTTATTTTTCTCCACGCATCGACGTGGTTCGCTGGCCGACGTTTCTGCTTTCTTATTACAAAACCACCAACGTCCTCCGGGGCGAGGCGTGAAAGGTCCTTCTCAGCCCCGCGTTCAAGCAGGACGCGATACATGGTCAGTTGCTCTTGCGCCCGGCCAGATAGTCTTCGAGCGGGCGGTAGCGCAGCGGCTTGCGCCGGGCGCGCTTGAGCCAGGCAGCATCCTCCACGTCTTCGGCGCGCTCCAACGGCTCCTCGTAGTCCCGAATCGGGATGATCACGGAAACGGGTTTCCCCTTGCGCGTTACAATCTCAGGCTCGGCCAGCGTTGCCTTCATTCCCTGAGAGTATCACCGCCAGCGCCGTGGCGTAAAGCCTCTGGCGTCCGTCAAGTAGACCGAAGCGCCGCTCACCCTCCGTTTTTGTCTATCTGTAACAACTGCATCAGAGGATGAACTCAAGCCGCTTCCCGGTCCACGGAAGAAACAGGCGGAAACCCTGTGCAAAAACATCCATGGTGGGCGGATGATTTTGGAAAGAATAGAATCGCGGTCTTGACGCTCGCCGCGTTGCGATACGTCGCCGCCCATTCCCCACCACTCAAGGCAGATTCTAGGTAAGGGGCTTATTTGCTGGCGATTTGCTCCAACATGCTTTGGGCGTGGTCGTCGGCGGAGTTTAGAGACAGGGATTTTCTGTATAACGCTGCTGCCGCGTTTTTGTCGCTGCGCATGAGGATGTCCGCGTAGTTGTCGCAAGCCCGCCAGCTTGCGGGAAAGAGGAGGGTGTTGATTTTGTAGGCCTCACGCGCCAGCGGGCCAAGCTTTGGAACGCGGCTGAATTCGAGACCAACACGCTCGTTCGCCGGAGAGCATGAGCGCCAAAACCACAAATAGCCAGGAGAGCTTGTTCGTCATGCTGCCAATGATATGCACCAATCGATTGACGTCTGAAAGGGAGGAAAGGTTTCACGGGAACCCGAAATTCCCATTCGATTTGATGTTCATACTGCCCCTCCCTTTAGCGTCATTTCGCGTCTTTAGCGGACAGAATGAACCGGCCCCGATTTGATCCAAACCATCACCCAGTTTTGCCCTTGCAACCCACAGGAATCCCGTGTTAGGGTTTAACCATGACGCGTTCGCGCGCCAGCCAGTTTCGGAAGCCGGCCCCCTCCCCGGCTCCCACACCCTTTGCTCCTCAAACCTGCTCAAACCCAATCACACCTAATCAAAGCTCTGTGCCACCATGTTTCTGACTCAATCCCCAATTTCTGCGGCATTTCGCACCTTTCACCCGAAAAAAGAGCCGCCAGGTGTGGCCAATTCGATTGGACACCGCTCAACTCCTGCCGCTATGTTTCAAGCGATGA
>Ga0265338_10006223_pt1 | contig 15278 bp, 10 predicted proteins | sample 42126metaG_FD_193579 | JGI IMG/M metagenome (GOLD analysis project Ga0265338, IMG submission 193579) | Rhizosphere microbial communities from Carex aquatilis grown in University of Washington, Seatle, WA, United States - 4-21-26 metaG | ecosystem: Host-associated > Plants > Roots > Rhizosphere... | reverse complement strand
TAATCGGTCGCAATATCGCTAGTGAAACCATATTTGTAGTCCCCTTGGGTTACTTCATCTATTATTTTGTCTTTATCGTCAGCCATCACCCTCACCTTTTTTTACAAAAATATAAAATAAATCACTCTAATTAGGTATTCCTATGCTTAAATCTCCTTAATTAGTATTAATCATTTTTTCAAAAAATCAGCATACACATAAGGCATAACCTTTGGAACAAGCTTCAATACAGGATTATATAGTAATGATTTGTTTTTCTTTTCTTGCTTAATAAATTTTCCGTTGCTATCTATTACTTGAAAAACATTTAAAAATATACTTAGAACTAAGGCATATTTGAATAATCCAAGAGCCGCACCTAAAAGTTTATTTACCCAATCTATTAATGACACTTTAATTGATTTGTCTAATAACTTTGCTACTAAATGGAAAAGCAAAATAATAGTACAGAAGATAATAAAATAAGAGATTGGTTTAGCATAAGTTGCTGAAATGCCTATCCAGTCACCCAATTTTAAAGATATCTTTCCATTATACATTTTAGCTGCATAAATGGCTATAAAGATACCTAATAAAGAAAAGAATTGAAGCACAAAACCTCTTATCAGACCTTTAACTATACCGTATATTAAAACAATAAATAATAATATATCGAGCACATTCATTTATATTGGCTTTATAAAAAAGTCGGACAAAAAATCCGACTCTCTTAAATTATTTTTATAATGTCTTTTTGACTTCGGTTTCTTCGTATGCTTCGACCATATCTCCCAAGCGGATATCGTTGTAATTATTAATATTCAAACCGCACTCATATCCGTGAGCTACTTCTTTCACATCTTCTTTAAATCGTTTTAAAGAACCTAGTTCACCAGTAAACACTACAATTCCATCTCTAATAAGTCGTATTTTAGAACCGCGTTTAATTTTCCCTTCTTTTACCATACAACCGGCAACAGTACCCACTTTAGTAATCTTAAATACTTCTCTAACTTCTACAGTAGCAATGATTTCTTCTTTAATATCTGGAGAAAGCATACCTTCCATAGCCGATTTCAATTCTTCGATGGCATCATAAATAATAGAATATAAACGAATATCTATTTCTTCTTTCTCTGCTAATTTACGAGCGGCAGCCGAAGGACGCACTTGGAAACCAATAATAATTGCGTTGGACGCAGCTGCTAACATTACATCCGATTCGGAAATAGCACCAACCGCTTTATGAATAACATTTACTTGTATTTCATCGGTAGAAAGTTTGATTAACGAGTCAGAAAGAGCCTCGATAGAACCATCCACATCACCTTTAACAATCACATTCAATTCTTGGAAACTACCCAAAGCAATACGACGACCAATTTCATCAAGCGTCAAGTGACGTGAAGTGCGCAAACCTTGTTCGCGTTGAAGCTGCTCTCTTTTGTTTGCAATATCGCGAGCTTCTTGCTCCGTACCAAGTACATTTAAATTATCCCCTGCTTGAGGAGCTCCATTTAAACCAAGAATCAAGGCTGGTTCACCCGGACCGGCTTCTGTGATTCGTTGATTACGCTCATTGAACATGGCTTTAATCTTACCATGATGAGGACCTGCAAGAACTACATCTCCCACTCGCAATGTTCCATTTGAAACTAACACGGTAGAAACATAACCACGCCCTTTATCTAACGATGATTCAATAATAGAACCTACCGCTTTACGATTAGGATTTGCTTTCAAATCAAGCAATTCAGCTTCGAGCAATACTTTTTCAAGTAATTCTTTAATATTTATACCTTTCTTAGAAGAAATGTCTTGTGATTGATATTTACCACCCCAATCTTCCACCAAATAGTTCATATTGGCTAAGGCTTCTTTTATTTTTTCAGGATTTGCTCCGTCCTTATCAATTTTATTGATGGCAAAAACCATCGGTACACCGGCTGCAGATGCGTGATTAATGGCCTCAACCGTTTGAGGCATCACACTATCATCTGCTGCAACTATGATAATTGCAATATCGGTCACTTTAGCTCCACGAGCACGCATAGCAGTAAATGCCTCATGACCCGGAGTATCTAAGAAAGTAATTCGACGACCGTCATCTAGTTTCACATTGTAAGCACCAATGTGTTGGGTAATACCACCGGCTTCACCCGCAATCACATTCGCTTTACGAATATAATCAAGCAAGGATGTTTTACCATGATCCACATGTCCCATCACAGTTACAATTGGTGCACGCGAAACTAAATCCTCAGGTGCATCTTCTTCATCATTTATCGCATCAATAACTTCAGCACTAACATATTCGGTTTTAAATCCAAATTCATCTGCAACAATATTAATAGTTTCAGCATCCAATCGTTGATTGATAGAAACCATAATACCCAAGCTCATACAAGTAGCAATAACTTGGTTTACAGTAACATTCATCATCGAAGCTAACTCACTTGCTGTAACGAATTCTGTTAATTTAATAATTCCTTCGTTTTGGCGTTCCACTTCAGCTTGTTCTGATTGGCGTTGAGAATTTGAGTCTCGTTTTTCACGACGATATTTACCTCCTTTAACCTTTTTCTCAGTTAAACGAGCCAAGGTTTCTTTTACTTGTTTTTGTACATCGGCTTCATTAACCTCAACCTTAGCAGTTTTCTTAAACTTAGGTTTGCCTGCATTGTTTCCACCACTATGACCTCCAGCAGGTCTACTAGGAGCTGAACCAGCAGGTCTTAATACTAAATTTAGACTTTCTGAAGGGCCTTTATTTATATCTACTTTCTCTTGACTTATTCGAATTCTTTTTTTCTTAGCACTCGGATTAATATCTAAATTCAGGCCTCCAATAGTTTTTATCCCTTGGGTTCGAACTGGCACCGGTTTATCTGTCTTTTCGACATTATCTTTCGGTTTATCAAGAAGTTGTTGTTGTTTTTTCAACTCTAATAACTGACGCTCACGAGCTTCTCTCTCCTTGCGTTTCTCTTCTTTTGATTTTTTATCGGGGCGAGTTTTATCATTTATAGCTGACAAATCAATTCTGTCAACCACCTTTGGTGTATTTTTTAACTTTGACGTACCTAAAGTATATAACTCAGCTTCTGGATGTGATTCGGTTGTAGTTTGTTCAACTGCTGCCGGCACAATTGGTTCTGGAGTTGTAATAACAGGAGCTTCTACTTTTTCCTCCTTTTTAGGTTCATCCGCTTTGATTTCAGGTTCAACCGGCTTTTCAACTTTAGGAGTCTCTACCTGAACCTTAGGAGTCTCTACCTTTTTTTCTTCAACTTTAGGAGTCTCTATCTTTGGTTCAGGTTTCTTCTCAGGTCTTCTAGACAAACTTTCTAAATCAATTTTTCCAACAGTTTTAAATTGTGGAAGATCTTTTTCCTCAATTTTAATATTATGTATTTCAGCTTCTTTTTTCTTTTCTACCGGCTTTTCACGATCAAATCCTTCGATAGCAACACTCGGAGCTTTCTCTTTTTCCTGGCGTTGTTGGCTAAATTTTTCTGACTCGATTTTCAGATTTTTATCCGTGCTGAATTCCTTTATAAGCATAGCATATTGCTCTTCCGAAATTTTATTATTTGGATTAGCATCAATACTTTGCCCTTTTTTCTGCAAGAATTCCACTGCCGTAGAAAGGCCTACATTTAAATCTTTTACTACTTTACTTAATCTGATCGACATATCTATATTTTAAAAAACTGTTAAAAAGAAAAATTGCCTTGTAAGTTCTATTTTCCGGGTTGCTGCTTATTTTATTTAAGGCGAATAAATAAACCCTAACCTAAATTCTATTCTTCAAATTCTGCTTTAAGAATTCCAAGTATGTAATCAACGGTTTCTTCTTCTAAATCGGCACGGTTTATAAGGTCTTCTCTAGAAACGGCCAACACACTTTTAGCTGTATCACATCCAATCGCTTTTAAAGCTTCAATTACCCATGATTCTATTTCATCGCTGAATTCTTCTAAGTAGATATCCTCTTCATCTGCTTCATCCAATTCGCGATAAACATCTAGCACATATTCTGTCAACATGCTTGCTAATTTAATATTTGAACCGCCTTTACCAATTGCTTGAGATACCTCTTCTGGTTTCAAGTAAACTTCGGCTTTCTTTGTTTCTTCGTTAATACGAATAGATGAAATTTTTGCAGGGCTTAATGAACGAGCAATAAACAAACTCAAATTTGGTGTATAATTAATTACATCTATATTTTCGTTGCGAAGCTCTCTTACGATACCATGAATACGTGCTCCTTTAATACCAACACAGGCACCTACAGGGTCAATTCTATCATCATAAGATTCAACAGCTACTTTGGCTCTTTCGCCCGGGATGCGAGCAATTTTCTTGATCGTAATAAGGCCTTCATTGATTTCAGGTACTTCCAATTCAAACAAGCGTTGAAGGAACATAGGTGAAATGCGGGAAAGCATTATCTTAGGGTTATTGTTTTTATTCTCTACCTTAGCAATAACGGCTCTTACGGTTTCGCCTTTGCGGTAAAAATCAGAAGGGATTTGTTCTGTTTTAGGTAGTAACATTTCGTTTCCTTCATCATCAAGCAATAATATTTCTTTTTTCCATACCTGATATACTTCACCACTCACAATCTCGCCAACCATTTCGCTATATTTAGCAAATAAGCTATCTTTTTGAAGCTCTAATATTTTTGAAGCCAACGTTTGACGTAAGGTTAAAATAGCACGACGTCCGAATTTAAGAAATTCTACAGCATCGGTAACCTCTTCACCAATTTCATAGTCCGAATCAATCTTCTTTGCTTCGGTTAGTGAGATTTGAAGGTTTGAATCTTCCAATTCATTGTCGGCAACAACTTCACGATTACGCCAAATTTCAAAATCCCCTTTGTCAGGATTAATGATTACATCGTAGTTTTCGTCACTACCAAACATTTTTATAATTACGCTTCGGAAAGATTCTTCCAACACGCTCACCATTGTGGTTCTATCGATACTTTTCAGGTCTTTAAATTCTGAAAAGGTATCAATCAAATTGATGCTTTCTACTTTACTCATGGTTATTTAAATCTGATAATATATTTAGTATATTTTACTTCTTCGTATGCAAATTCCAATTTTTCTACAACTGTAATTTTGCGCTTTGAACCTTCCGGTTTCACTTGTTTCTCAACATCGATAGTAAATTTCTGTTCATTAGCTTCAGTTAAAATGCCAGTTAGTTTTCTACCGTCTTTAGTTAAGACTTCCACTTCATTCCCAATATTCTTCTGATATTGCTTTAGCACTTTAAATGGCTGTGTAAGACCTGCTGAACCTACTTCAAGGGCATAATCTTCAACTTCTCTATCAAAAATTGATTCAATATGGCGCAATACATCGGCGCAAAATTGAACATCAACACCTTCTTCACAATCAATTTCTACTGTAATGTTATTGTCAGTAGTAACTTTTATGTCAACAATAAAATAATCAGTATCGGCAATCTTATCTTCAACAGCCTGATATACAAGTTCTTTATCTATCATTTTTAATGGGTATTGAACAAAGAGGGGGACTACCCGTCCCCCTTCTCTGTTTCAATTCGGTTGCAAATTTATATATAATATTTTGTTATTCAAATTTATCTTGCTTTAATATGCACTAGTTGAGGCGTTTTTGTTTTATCATCAAAGTTAATTCTCAACTTTATATTAAGCTTAGAAAGTAATAACCGGTGCACTTATTTCCCAAGGAATTTTTTCGGCTCCTGTATCAAAACTATATGAATAGCGTACAAAGAATGGAATCTCATATGTATTAAACCAATTCACATCAAAATATAACTCAGCTCCCAATGAGCGAAAATTCTGCCCGGATGTGTTACCATCAAAATGAGAAATTGTAGCATGTCCTAAATCTCCAAATAAGTTCAATCGAATGCGTTTAAGAAAGAAAATGCCATTTATACCAAACTCAGGATAGCAAAGTGGTAGTTGATAGTTTATACCAATCTTTCCATAAGAGGAATAGCTAGAATCCGGTCTTTCATAACCACGAGCATAATCCATTTCGTCCATAAAATAACCATCAGCAGTCTGTGTTTTCTCACTTAGTTGAAATTTGATGGCGTGGGTTTTAGCCAACCCGGGCATATAAAATTCAGATTTAAATGTCACTTCAGGTATTGAATAGAAATTATTCAACAGACCATTTTTCCAATCAAATGAAAGGGCAACACCCTTTCTTGGTGCAACCTGTTGTTTTGAAGTAAATTTAAAGTTTTGATAATTGAGTAATAAGTGTGTTCCTGCAAAATCAAATTGATCCCTATCACCTGAAAGAATATGTTGACTTAAATATCCAAGCTGAATTGAGAAAGCTTTTCCATATACAGCTGTTGAAAAATCAAAAGGCAATATCCCTCCACCCTCAATTATATGAAATTCATTATTAGGGTCAAAAACTTTAGTATATTCTCCATACAAAACAGGATACAAACCTCCGTAAAAGACTGAGGCACTAGCATACCGAAATTTGTTTTTGTAATTGTAAAATACACCTCCCAACATACTGAAGTTATTGAGTATATTATCAGAAACAAACTCCACACCCACATTATATTGGTCGGTTGTTGGCCCCCATGAATGTATATTTAGCGCATTGGATACCCGATTATATTTACTTACTTCAAAGAATTTTGTTTTTACTGAATCAGTCATATTATCTAGCTTCGTATAATTTTCTGACGCATAGAATTTTGTATTGGCTGATTCACTTGCAATTGTAACTACTTGGCTCGATTCCGGCAAATTCAGTTGTTGCAGGTCAAAGCCTTTTAAAGTATAATTGCTAAAAACCAGCTGTTTGCCATTTGGAGACAACGCAGGATAATAAGCACCAACACGGGAAGTGGTTACACGATGCAGGGTTTTATCACTTCGGTCTACATAAAAAATATCATCCTGACCACCCAAGGCACTTGAGAAATATACCCTATTCCCTTTTACTGTTGGATTTGTTATTGCAGTTGCAGCATATGGAGTTAGCTGAACAAGTTGAGCCGATTTAAATCCATATTCAAACAAAGCTAATTTCGCTTTTTTCTTTAAAATAAAAATCAAGTTTGAACCGTCTTCCGAGAAGGTTGGAGAACTCGCAAAAATACTATCACCAAAATTTAGGTTCGTCAACATTGACCCGGTATCGGTTCCCTTTACTGCATCAATTGTTTTAATGGCACATTGTTGATTACTACCAAATTCAACCACCGCAATTTCACTTCCATCAGGGGATATGGCTGGTGAAAAGTAATTTGTTTTGCCGGTTAGGTCTCTGCCATACTTAGATTTGGATCTCAAATTCAGTCTTTTTACAATAGAATATCCCTTGTTCACCCAACGCTCATGATGACGGAACTCTGACCAAACAAGAACTCCATTGGCATAACTAAACCAAGGATTATCCAGAAAGCCTGCATCATATAGTTTTGATTCTTTTCCTGTTTTTATATTTAATCTGTAGAAAGCCAACAAATCCTTATTACTATTTTTCAACACCAAAAGCGTAGAATCTGTCTCGTAGCATGACTGATAATAATTTGGTATTTTTTTAGCGTGTTTAGTAATTAATGTTGATTTTGTTACTTGGCGAGTGGCGGCTTTTTCTAATGTATATTTAGTAAAATCAACACGCATAGAATCATAAAATGCTCTCATACCATGACCTGTTTCTTTTCTCAGCGCATGAGAAAATGGAAATAAGATACCACTCAAGTTGGATGCTCTTTTTACCACTTTACGCCATTTATCTTCACCATAACGTTTTTGTCCATAAGCAAGTAAATTATATCCAAACTGATAATGGTTAGGCAATTCATCCTTGTATGAACCATTTCGCACTTTAATATATTTGTACTTTACACTATCCAATGACATGGCTCTTTCGGTAAGAGAGAAATAAGGCAAACGACCTCTACCTCCATCCGAGTACTCAGTTTCTGAACGCACGGCATCGCCTTCAAAATACCAATCGGGGAAAATCAAATCAATATAGCCTCCCCAACCTCTATCTCCGAATAAGCAATAGGCAACATCACATAAACCGCTACGCATTTGGTTGAATTGCCAAACATGATGATATTCGTGTGTACAGAGTCCATCTAACCAATCATCGGTTCCCAACATATTGGCATCTTGTGGTGGAGTAAGGAAATACATGGAATAATAGGGTACGGAGGATACAAAGCCATTTGATTCTATTGCCTCATTATTAAGCACAATATTTATCTTACGCAATTTAAAATCCAACTTGGATTGCTGCTTACTAATAAGATATTCAATGTTGGATGCCACTCTGTTGGCTTTAAACTCCATTCCTGCGGGAAAAACAACTATCACATGAGGGGTTTCAATCTGTTTCCATTTTATAGTATTGGAGAATCCTCCAAAATTTTGGGCTTGAAGGGAGAAAACGCTATATAATGCAACAACTAGGATTGATAATTTTAAACGCATATTTTTCATAATTTTATATTTATATAATTGACTTCCCCCACTATAGTATGTTTTCTTTCTACACTACAGCTACCTACTATGAGGCACGGGTTGTTATAGTTTGTGATTATATTTTTTCACCGGCAATCCTTCGATTGCGTATTTCAGTTGTTTTATCCTTTATATCCTTGCTTAGATTACTGTAATTCTGGTTAAATTCCTCATCGCTAAGCTTCATATCTTCTTCGGGGAAGCCACAATCTATAAACAATTCGATTTGTTCGCAATTGGACTTATAGTATTCGTATTCATCCCTAATGCATACGGCATACATTATCCACTCATCGGCATTAAGTTCTTCTAATTCTTTAAAATATTGAAAAATTAGAGTTTGGACCACATCAATGAATTCAAAAACCCGTTTTTCTTCCCAATTAAAATATTCAAGTAGTCCCTTATTCTCGCTGTCACGATATTCAATCCATTCGTCGTCATTGAGCCAAACATATTGCGATCTGGTAGTTTCGTCAATGGTAGTAGGGGTATGGGGTTGGGCGTAAAACTTCTTCCATCGTTCAAAATCGGGATATTTTTCTCTAATATTTATGCCATCCTTTTGTCCTTGCACAAGCTCATATAATTTAAAAAGCAGGGAAGAACCTGTTGTGGTAGCTACATCATCTATCTGATTTAATACTAAGGTACGTTCTTCTGTTTTAAAAATAGGATATTGTCGCTTCATTAGTTTATGTAGCGCAGGAGCCATACGTTTCATTACTTTTTGATATCCATTGTACAAAAAGTGTATAAAATCGGAATGCTGTTCAAAAGGATCTTTTATTTCTTGTGGAAAATATTCTTTATTACGCTTGTACCAAGCATTAAAGTCTATATCTCCATCCATATCGTATTCCATGCAAATTCTATTTTAATCTATGTTTAATTTCCTTTGTAAGTTCAAGCCAAAAATCTTGAAGCAATATTATCCAGGTATCATTTAGAATAATCAGCGTACTGATTTTAAGAAATTATATTAATTTTCAAAAATAGGTATTTAATTTTTAACTGCTAATTATTCTCCTGTCTTTTTGTTTTTAAGTATTTAAATTGTTTAATGACCACTGCTTCTGTATTAGGAGCAATATTATTGTTTCAGGGCTTTCCCTTTTTCATTTCCGGAAGGTAGTTGCTCTTCCACGGGAGGAAAATTATCGTCCGCTACCGGTATTTTTTCATTCCCCAGAGGTATTTATTCATTTCTGACAGGTATTTATTCATTTCTGACAGGTATTTTGTGATTCCTGCGGGGTAGATTATCATTCCCGGGAGGTATTTATTCGTAAACGGGAGGTATTCTGCGGTAGTCGGGAGGTATTTATTCGTAGTTGCGAGGTATTCCGCCGTAGTTGGTGGGTAGCGGAAGGTTTCTGGGGGGTAGTCCGCCGTAGCTGGTGGGTAGCGGAATGTTTCTGGGGGGTAGTCTGCCGTAAATGGTGGGTAGATTTTCAATTCTGGGGGGTAGATTATGATAGTTGGAGTGGGAAACTCATTCCCGGGGGGTAGATTATGATTCCCGGGAGGTAGTTTTTCATTTCCGGGGGGTAGTTTGTGATAGTTTGGCGGGAAAACTCTTACCCGGGTGGGTAGCGGAAGAGTTCCGGGGGGTAGTTTCTCTTCCACGGGGGGTAGCGGAAGAGTGCCGGGGGGTAGTTTACCGTTCCCGGGAGGTAGATTATCATTTCCGGGAGGTAGATTATCATTTCCGGGAGGTATTTTTTCGTTCCTGATAGGAAATTATTGTTCCCTGATAGGGAATTGTTCGTTGCTAATAGATAGAGGAAGGTTGCCGATAGGTAGTTTGCCGTAGTTGGTGGATAGCGGAACTTCCACGGGAGGTATTTATTCTTTCTTTGGAGGTATTTCTTTTACAAAATCGAGCACTTGTTTGCCCACACTTTCTATTTGATCAAATTGTTTGAAAGGGAAATGTGTTAATTCTTGCAGATGATAAAGAAAAAGGAAGAATGGTTTCTGTGGAGAAGCTATGATACGAGGTCTGATTATACAAAGATGAAAATCTTTTGTCTGTAAATATTGTTCTGCTTCTTGTTTGTATTGATGGTATTCCCGGAGCATAAAAAAGGGAGGTTTAATTGCCGAGATATGGACAAAATTCTTCACCCCTTTTGCTTGGGCAGCTTGGGCTATTTGTTTGGTGGCTTCAAATATCAGTCGTTTGTAAGTGATATGGGCTTGTTTTTGTTGAAACAAAATACCGATACTGTTCACTACTGCATAGCAATCGGTCAGTTCCTCTTGCCAAGCAGCTTGATTAAATAAATCGGCTTTAACGAAACGGATATGTTCGCAGTCCTTTTCAAACAGGTATTTATTTTCTCCCGATTTAGAAATGCTCACCACCTCAAAACCTGCCTTGCCAAGTTCTTTACAAATAGAAGAACCTACAAATCCTGTACCTCCGAAAACGACAACCTTTTTCATAAATACTCTTTTTATTATAAATGAATTGTATGCGAGATACAAGCCCCTCCTTAGGTTCCTGAGCGAAGCCGAAGGAGGAGGGGTTGAAGGTCTACTTGTTTAAATAAAACTTCATTTGCTTCATAATTCGACCTCCCCCCAACCCTCCCGAAAGTCGGGACAAGCTCTCCAAAGGAGGGGGAGAGTGCTATGATGAAGATTAAGATCCAAGTGCTCTACGGGTTAAAAATCAATTTTTTTTCTTCGTAGTTTGCATATTTCCATGCCGCTTGTTCTAAAATATCTTGTTCTTTAGGGCTTATAGAAGTAAACAGTTGTTGTTCTATTTGTACGCTGTCTTTTTTATGTGTGCGCTTCCATATTCCTATCACTTGTCCGTTAAGTACAATTAAAGGTTTAAAGATCCCATTACTTGAGATTGCATGTTTGCCCCAAGCGGTGTCAAGCGAAGCCGAACGGTCTCTGTAACTAATTACAAATTCATCAAATGCAGCAAGAAAGAATGCCGTAGGTTCGTTGGTGCTTGGAGTGGAAAAATTGTTGGATAGCCAATAATCTTGACCGTTAACTTTTTCACAGATTAATTGCGACTCTACAGCTTCCAAGCCACGACGAGCATCGGTAGTTTTAATGCCCGACCACCAAATAAAATCTGCCAGCGTAGCCGGCCCATGGCTTGAAAAGTAGCGTAAAACTAATGTTGCCAAAGCTTCTTCTTTAGTTAGGGATTTGCTTGCAGGTACTTTTTCTTCAAGCAAAGTATAAGTATGTTCCTTGCCCTTACGAATACCATTGCATACAATGGCATCCAGTTCTGCCCGCATCATTACATGGGCAATACGGAAGTTATCCATGGGAATTCCTTCTTTTTCGATGCGTATCATTAATTCTTGTCGAGTAAGGTGCTTTCCATTGGAAAGTATTTTCTCGAGTAAGGCGTTACTCTGTCTAAAAATGCTTTCATCCAAGCCTAAATTTTTATCTCTTCCTGCAACGGCTGCTTTTACTATTGGCCCAGTGAGAGCTTGCATCCATCGTATGTCGGCAGCGGCAACAAAATGCCATGTAGGACGCATTAAATGAGTGCGCAGAATAGTACCGGCATCAAGTGCTTGTTCTAAAGTCTGTTCAGAAGCCTTAGGAAGTCGAGAACCCACAGCCCATTTTGCCATGGCATAGTCTTGGGCTTGCATAGCAGCCATCCACCCCACTAATTCCTGAGGTTGTTGAAATTTTGTTGATTGAACTTGTTGGTTGAATAGGCGAAGAACTGAGATTTCTCTTTCTGTCATGGTCTGATTTTGAAATAATAAGCAATAATACTTATTTTATATCAAATCTCAATAATAATAGAATGGAAATTAAAAGCATTAGAGACCCTATTATACGAACTATGAGGCCACAGCTTTTATACCAAATAAACTCTCGTTCAGGATTTAATTCTTTCCTGAAAGGATTTATAATTTTGAATCCGATAAGAAACATGGGAAGGGCAATGAAAAAGAGTAAAATTCCTAGAAGAGTATCAACTTTATGCATAAATGAGCGATTTATCTAAAACAATTCGCCAAAAATACATAAAAATCGAAAGAAAAAAGTTTATTATTCAAATTATACAGTCTTTCTAACATATAAAATAGGGATGAATATCAGCAACTTAGAATAATTATATTTCCTGAAAAGGCTTGACCTTGGACATTTCGAGAAAAAACTTTGATGAATTTTATGTGAAAAGATAATTTTTATAATTAACTTATTTTAAAACATCTTTGGTTAGAATAAATAACAAAAATGCCCCACACATTTAAGTATGGGGCATTTAAATATATGATAATTATTTTTTTATGCTTTGTCGTTGCTTCCTAATACATTCACTACTTTGTGTTTGTATAGCGCTTTTAATTGGTCGCGAGCAGGTCCTAAATATTTACGAGGATCAAATTCGCCAGGTTGAGTTGCTAACACTTCGCGTACAGCTGCAGTCATAGCAATACGACCATCAGAGTCGATATTTACTTTACAAACAGCTGATGTTGCTGCATGACGCAATTCTGATTCAGGTATACCAATAGCATCTTTCATTGCACCACCAAATTTATTGATAGTAGCTATCAAGTCTTGAGGTACAGAAGAAGCTCCATGTAATACAATAGGGAAACCTGGAATTATTTTTTCAATTTCTTCCAAGATATCAAAACGCAATGGAGGTGGAATTAGAATACCTTCGGCGTTGCGAGTACATTGTGCAGGTGTAAATTTGTTTGCACCGTGCGATGTACCGATAGAAATTGCCAAAGAGTCAACGCCTGTTTTTGAAACGAAGTCTTTTACTTCTTCAGGTTGAGTATAAGTGTGGTGTTCGGCTACTACATCATCTTCGATACCTGCTAATACACCTAGTTCACCTTCAACAGATACACCATGAGCATGAGCATATTCCACTACTTTTTTTGTCAATGCTATATTTTCTTCGTAAGGTAAATGAGAACCGTCAATCATAACTGATGAGAAACCGCAATCAATACAATCTTTACATAATTCGAAAGAATTACCATGGTCAAGATGTAACACAATAGGAATATTGCAACCTAATTCTTTTGCATATTCAACAGCTCCTTGAGCCATATAACGAAGCATTGTTTGGTTAGCATATTTACGTGCACCAGCTGATACTTGTATAATAACCGGAGATTTCGTTTCAACACAAGCTTGAACAATTGCTTGCAATTGTTCCATGTTATTGAAATTAAAAGCAGGAATTGCATATTTTCCTGCGATAGCCTTTGCAAACAGGTCTTTGGTGTTTGAAAGACCTAATTCTTTGTAACTTACCATGATTTTATTTATTTAATTAATTTTTATTGAACTGGCGCAAAGGTAAATTTTTCCATATCATTAAACAAATAATGAATACAGAAATTTTTCTTTAAATGGGTGTTATTACCCACCACATTTATTAAAATATGTAAGTGAGATTAATGAAGGCTTATTTTCTTTGATAGTTCTTCGTTTTCGGAAGAATATTGCACTATATAAATTCCGCTCCGTAAATCTTCCAGTGAAAAGAGTTCTTTATAGGTTCCTCCCATCATTTTTTCTAAAAGAAGCTGTCTAACGGTTCGTCCTTTTATATCCAATATACTTATTGAAACCTTTTGAGGAACTTGAATTGAAAATGATACTTCTATATTTTTATTTGTAAGACAAGAAACTTGAAAATTATTGTTTTCATTCTCTTTGATAGCAGTTACTACAGGCAAAGCCTCATACTCTAAACTGGCTAGAATAAATGGCCCGATTGGTTTACCATCAACATCGCTACTTACAATAGGTTCACTCATATAATAGTCGAACGAACCGTCACGATTGGCACTACCTCCAAGTCCACCAACTTGGCAATTATTGTTTATTGTAACGGCATCTCCATTAGTTGTAACAAAAGTGTTTATTAGACCCTCGTAAGCCTTTTTACCTGCAGCCAAATAACTACTGTTTACATAGCCCAAACGTACTGCTTTAAGAATGCTATAAGTAATCATGCACGATGCCGAAGATTCTAAGTAGTTACAGTTAGCAGGAGTAATTGAAGAACAGCGAGTGCCTTGATCTACCACATCATACCAGCAACCGGAGGTTGGATCCTGAACAGCAATTAAGGCGGGAACCAAGCGTTGAAGTATCGCAATAAGAGCAGGTCGTTTGGGATGATTGGCAGGCATGTAATCTAACACATCTACCAAGCCCATAATATACCAACCCATGGCCCTGCCCCAAAAACTTTTAGAATGTCCGGTTACAGGGTCGGCCCAAGCAGTGGATAAGCTATTTAGGGGTTGTTCTGACCAGCCATGATATAATAAACCGGTTTTAGCATCGCGAGTATGGGTTTCAAATAAAATAAACTGATTGGCAATATCATCAAAATCAGCGGTTGCAGAACTATTGAATAAAACTGAATATTGTGCATAAAATGGTTCTGCCATATACAAACCATCACCCCACATTTGCCAAGGATAACTTGGGTCTTTATGCCAAAAACCTCCTTCGGAGGTGCGACTAATCCCTGCAGATGTAGTTCCTAATAAAGTTCGAATAGAAGCCGCTTTAGTTTGATAACTTGTTTTGTCTGTTGAACTCGTAGTATTTTGATACATAAACAACACAGCGGTTCCTTCTTTTACATTATCAAGCGTTTTAGTATATGTTGAAAAACCTGACATTTGTGCTTTTACAGTGGCTTGAATATAATTGAGATAAGTAACATTGTTCGTCTTTTTGTATAAAGCCTGAAAACCGCTCATCACCACACCGTTTACATAATTCCAAC
>Ga0265338_10006222_pt1 | contig 15281 bp, 15 predicted proteins | sample 42126metaG_FD_193579 | JGI IMG/M metagenome (GOLD analysis project Ga0265338, IMG submission 193579) | Rhizosphere microbial communities from Carex aquatilis grown in University of Washington, Seatle, WA, United States - 4-21-26 metaG | ecosystem: Host-associated > Plants > Roots > Rhizosphere... | reverse complement strand
CTATCGCCCGGCATCCGCTGGTCGGTCAGCAGAATGCCGATTTCGTCGGCGTGCTTTGCGAGCAGCTTGTAGCCTTCCTGCGCGGTCGCGGCGGTGAGCACGCGGAATTCGTCACCGAATGCGCGCGCGAAATACTTCAGCGATTTTTCCTCGTCATCCACGTAGAGGATGGCGAATTTTTTGTAGTCGTAGAGATTTTCCATGTCCGCTTTTCAATTCACAGCCTGATTGGTTTTGACCGGGAATTCCAGCGTAAATTCGCAGAATTTTCCCTGTTCCGTTTTCACCGAAATTTTGCCGCCGTATTCCTGCATGATGCTGTAACAAATGCTCAGGCCCAGCCCCATGCCTTCGCCCACGTCTTTGGTGGTGAAGAACGGGTCAAAAACCTTGTCCAGATGCTTTGCTTCAATTCCGCTGCCGTTGTCGCGGATGGACAGGATGCTTTGCCCGTTTTCCACGCGTCCTTCAATCCAGATGGTCGGTTTTTCGCCGGGGGGGAACGATTTCTCTTTCAGCGCGTCGAGCGAATTTTGCAGCAGGTTTACGATCACCTGGATCATCTTGTTTTTATTGGCCAGAATGGTCTGGCGCTCCGCGAACTTCTGTTCGATTTGCACCGTGTCACGCCACTCGTTGCTCAAGAACCGCAACGCCGGCGTGATGACCTCGGCCACGGGCACCGGGTCAAGCTGCTCGGTGTTGGGATGCGTGAACATCCGCAAATCGGAAACAATGGCCTGCACGCGCTTGAGACCATCCTCCACATCGGTGAGGATTTCGGTGTAGTCCGCCTGTTGCTCCGGCGCGAGATATTTGCCCTTGTTGCGCAGGGTGAACAGGCCCGTCGTGGCGAAGTTCAGCGGATTGTTGATTTCGTGGATGATGCCCGCGCTCATGCGGCCGAGCGACGCGAGCTTTTCGGATTGCACCAGTTGCATCTCGTTTTCCTTGAGCTGTTGGAGGCTCGCTTCGAGCGCCTTGCGGCTCTTGTCCAGTTCGCTGCGGGAAACAAACTCCCGAATCCGCACGCCGCTATGAAAGTATGTCCCCGCGATGATGGCGATGCCGGAGGAGGTCAGGAAAAACAATCCATTCGCAAACAGGTGCCAATCAGGTGCCGCCGGGGAAAGCAAACAGGCGGCCACATACAACGCCAGAACCAGCAGGACCGAGACGATGCTTTGCCAGATCGGCCAGTCGAGCACCACGGCGAGCACCATCAACACCAGCGTCAACCCCGCATAATACCACGACGCCGTCCCTTCGGTCGCAAAAACCATCCACGCGATGGTTGCCGACGGAAGGAACAAGAGGACGAGACCCTGGAAATGGTAGTATTTCTGCCCGAAGTTTGTCTTCAAGACGAAATAGAGTCCGAACATCAAGGCCGAGCAGAGCAGCCGCAGAAGGAAAAATTCAAGCGCCTGTGATTTGTAGACGTAGAGATCCAAAAGGCCGAAGACCGGCACCATCACAATGCCAAAAAGGCAACCCCATTTGGTTTTGCGGATGGTGCTTTCCCGGTCATATTCCCGGTAGGCGGCGCGAAATTCCTGGGGGATGGATTGCATATCAGTCCGGTTTGCGGATGTGCAGGAACAGATTCACGGAGACCGGCTCCGCGATCACGCGGGTCGTCTCCCGGCAGCATTCGGGAACGAGCGACAAAATTTCGCGGCTGTTCCGGTAAATCAACTGCCAGTCCAAAATGAACTCGATAAAATGGCGGAACGGCTTCGAGTCGGTCATGTTCGCGATCAACATCAGGCCGCCGGGCGACAGCGAATCAAACCAGAGCTGAATCAGCGCGCGGCAGGTGTCCGGCGCGAGATAATCGAAAAGCCCCGCGCAATAAATCAGGTCGAATTTTTCCGCGACATTCCCGTGCCGTTGCGCCCGCTTCAAAAGTTCATACACCGAAACCTGCTGCGTCCGGATCGGGGTGCGCCGGGAAAACTGGCGTTTGGCCTCAACCAGTTTCTGGCCGGCATGAAGCAGGGTCTCCTCGTTGAAATCCATCAGCATGAAATCCGCCTGGTCGCTCAATTGCGTTGCCCGTAAAAAATCCTGCACTTCCCGCGCCGGGCCGCAGCCGACGTTCAGGATGCGCGCGGTTCTTCCAGTGCGGACGACGCGGGCCGTTTCATTTAGGATGTTTTCGCCAAGATGGACAATGCGGTTGCGGACGGATTTTGCCGGCCACTGGCTGACCAGCAGCAGATGAATCAATTTCTCGTAAAGCGAGCGACCCTCCGGCTGGTTCCGGTAAATCATGTTCATCATCTCGTAATCGCCGGCATAGCCGATGGGTTTGTGATAAGTGCGGTGGCCGAAGGGCGAACCCAAAAACAGTTTATGCCAGTGTTGCCGGACAAAAACCTGATGCGCGCCCCGCGCTTCCGCCGGCAGCGCGTAAATGATTTCTTCAAACCGCTCGTGCTGGCCGTTGAAGGCGGCAATGATTCTGGGCGCGACGGCATCCAGGATGACGCGCTCCTGCTCCTGCTTGTCGCCCGGCGTCTTCATGCCGAATTCCAATTGCTCAAGCCAGTGTCGCACGCCGGTGAGGTAGGACTGGACATCGGTGACGAGCACCTTGAACTCGTTTGAAATGCGATAATTTTTCTGCCACGCCTGGAAAAAAGAATCGTAAGCCTTCTCAAGATTGGAATGGGATTCCGTGGGCGGCAGAAAAAATGCCGTGTCCGGACCGAGATCATCCAGCTTGGCCTCGCAAATGAGCGATTCGCCGGTATTAATGACGTTGCTCACCACGGCGCGCCCGAAATAGATGACGCGATTGCCGGTGGTGATTTTAAAATTGGCCAGCACCTCCGAAGTCCGCAAGGTCGCCGCGAGATTGTCGGCCTCGAACGTCAGCGCATGGCGCGTCAACCGCGTGAGCCTGGCGCGCAATTCCACGCCATCCGCCGTCTGGAAAGTGACTTCATTTTCCACGGCGGTTTGAAATGACGGGACGGCCTGCGCCCGGACAGCCTTCTTTTCGGGCTGGCGAACCGCGCCGCCCGTGCCGTCGCCGTTGGTTTTGATAACGAGGCTCATTTCACGGCCAGAATGGAACATTTTTCGCGCCAAAACAACGGCGATTATTTCGCAATCAAATCAAACTTCCGCAGCATGGACGTGAGCGTGGCGTTGAATTCAGCGGGCTTCTCCAGCATGAGAAAATGGCTTGTGCCATCCATCAAGACGTAGTCCGACCGCAGCGAGAGCGAGCGGGCGTAATTTTCATAATCGGCATTCCACCACGGACTCGGAGCGTTGATGACAAGAACGGGCGCATCCACTTTCTGCAAAATCCAGTCGGGCTGGTCCGGGCCGAACATGCCCAACATCGCGCCAAGCATTACGTGCTGCGGCGTGGCAAGCATTTCGGGCATCACCCGTTCACGCAATGCTTCGGCGCCGGAAAAGGGAAAAAAGGCGCTGATGAATTTATTGGCATGATCAAGGTATTGTGGCGACCCGAACGGGCCAACCAGCGTCCGCACTTCCGCGGGTGTGCCGGGAGGCCGGCGGAGCAAGCCGTCCACGGAAACCAGCGCGGCGAACTTCTCCGGTGCTTGATGGTGAACGCGGCAAAGAACCGCCGCGCCCATGCTGTGGCCGATGAAGACGGCCTTGTCCACATGAGCGTCGCGCAACACCGCGAGGACGGCCCCGGCAAAAAAATCCAGCGTATAGGCCGTCTGCGGTTTGTCGCTCTGGCCGTGGCCGGGAAGATCAATGAGAATGAGCCGCGCTTTGTCTGCCAGCGCCGGAACTTGTTCGCGCCAGAAACCGAGATTACCCGCCCAGCAGTGGACGAAAACGATGGCGCGACTTCCTTTGCCGGCGGTGACGTAATGAACCCGGTTCGTGCCGACGGGAATAAAATGCGACTGGGTGCCGGCCACGCTTGCGAGGGGAGCATTGTTGGTCATGCCAGAGATTCCTTCCCGTTTATAATCAACGCCTTGATGCTACGCAGCCGAAGCCACATCCGCAAACAGTTTGTTTGGCTGCTTTTGTGTCGGAAAGATGCAAAGGACAAAACTTTCCGGTTTTTTCCGACCGATTAAAAATGCATACCCACCGACAAAATCAAGGTGCTGCTCGTGAAACCGTATTTGCCATCCGCACCGGGCGGATTGGAAATCGAACTGGGCCTGGACGACGGACTGCTGCCGGTGACGGTGTGCGTGGGGCCGTAACCGAATTGATAGGCGATATCAAAATTAAAAGTTTTCCCCTTGAATCCGGTTCCAAGACTGAAGAAATGCCGGTCCATGTCCGCTGCCAGCGGGGTGTAATAGGCATCCGGCACCGAGTTCTCGTTGAAAACATAGCCGGCGCTCACATGCCAGCCGCTGTCAAAATACCGCGTCACGCCGAACTCATACATCCAGCTTCCCTGCCAGTCCAAGTGGACGGGAATGGCCGGACTTAATGGAGGTGTCGGATTTTGTTCCTGAAGATTAAATGTTCCAAAGCTGCTCCAATCCGTGTAATTGGCGTCAAATTCTAGATTCCATTTGGGCGTTGGCCGATAGGAAATGCCGGCAACCACAGTCAATGGGAAACGCATATCCATGTTAGCGGAGCTGTGTGAATCTGGTATCGGTAGTTGTTGTTCGTAATGTGTCTCGCCATTTAACGTTACCTTTGCCGAACTGCGAAAGTTCACACCAAACGAAATTATTTCATGCGGCTGCCAAAGAATGCCTGCGTTGTAACCCACGGCCCATCCATCGCCGTCAAAATCGAAAAAATTGACGAAGGGCATTTGGTTGGCAAGCAATCCTTGGGACGTTTCCATGTGAATATAGTTCACTGTCGCGCCGCCGCCGATTGAAAGTGTTGGCGACAGCTTCACCGCCACCGCCGGATTGATGGTGATGTATTTCAACGAACCGCTGATGGCGACGCGGCGAAAGCCCGTGTCCTGCGGCCAATTCATGCTCCCGCCAAAAGGTGCATAAACACCCAATCCAAAACTCAACGGAAGTTTCTCCGGAGTGAAGGTGTAGAAGAACTGGGGAACCGCCGCGAGGTCGTCTGAATTGTGATAAGTGGCGCCGCCGCCCAGTGGACTGTAAGTGGGGTCGAGATAGATTCCATAAACGCCGGCCCTAAGATTGTTGCCCCGGAGCTGGGTGATGCCTGCGGGGTTGTAGTAAACGGCGGAAGGATTGTCAGCCGTGGCAACAAACGCCTCGCCCCGCGCCGTCGCAAACGCATCCTGATCCGGAAGCCCAAAGCCGTTCGCGGATATTTTTCCGGCCGCCCCCCCCCAAATCAATCCCGCCAGAAAAAGTTTCAATGTATTCCATCTGTTCATAATCTCTGATTCGCCAAGCCAAAACGCCGGACGAAAACTGCACACGCACGCATGTTTGAGGCACTAGCTTACCTATCGTTTTGCATCGCGCCAGCAAATATCCACCCCTCACCAAACCTGCCCCGTCTTTACTTTCGGCCGGCATGAGATAGAATGGTGGCGTGAAAGGTTTGTCGCGGTTCACGGTCGGCATTTTATTGTTGGGGTTTGGCATTTTTCCGGTGCATGCGGCCTTCAACTCGCTCTATGTCTTTGGCGACGCCCTTTCTACCACAACGAATAATACGGGAGCCTCATCTTTTCCATCAGATTACTACGGTCAACGTTACTCCAACGGCCGGGTTTGGGTGGAGGTGTTGGCGCAGCGGCAGGGTGTAGGCATTAGCAACAACTGGTCTTACTTCGATTGTAACAGCACTAATCTGGTGAACAACGTCAAAAATTTTAACATCACACAATCCGCCGCCTCTAATGCGCTGTTCGTCGTCTGGGTCAACAACTCCGATTTGTTTGACGCAGTGATGAATGCGCCAAATACCAACCAATCCACATGGGGGCCAATCATCAATCGCGGCCAGACCAATCAATTCAGAGCCATCACCAATCTTTATGCCAAAGGGGTTCGCACCATTATCATGCCCAACGCCGTGGATCTCGGCAAAGTTCCCTATTTTTATATCAATATTGGTAATTTTTCCTCCATAGCACCCTTTGTTCGCCAGGAATGCATTGCTTATAACATGGCTTTTTCCAACACCTTGAATCAAGCCCGGGCGGCATGTCCCGGCCTTAAGATTTATCAGCCGAATTTTTTCGGTCTTCTTGATAATGTGGTGACAAATGCTGCCAATTATGGGCTGACCAACGCGCTTCAAAATGGTGTCAGCATTGATGCAATGGATGCTCTGTATCCTGCATGTAACACAAATGGGTTGGGCACAAATTACATCTTTTGGGACTATTTGGATCCATCCGCCAAATTCCATGCCGTGATGGCTGATGTCGCCCAGCAACTCATCTCGCCCGTGCAAATCAGCGGGATCACCTTGCTCAATGGCAGCAACCGGCTGGATATGGTGAATGTGCCGGTCGGCTTAAAGGGTTTTGTGGATGGTGCCACCATCCTGATACCGGCAAACTGGGCGGTCGTGACCAACTTCACCAGCACCGCTGTAGCGCAGTCAATCTATGTCGCGCCGCCGGTGACCGCGACGAACGTGGGCTCGGCATTTTCTGGCGGCGACAATACGATAACGAAGTCCGCCGATTCTGGCGGTTCCGGCCTGCTCGGCGCGCCGACGCCACCTTACATAATGCAATATTACAGGCTGCGCTTCCCTTACGCGTGGAATTGGCCATGATCCGCGGAAGTCCTTTTATGCGGCTGAAACCGCGGCTGGCGCCGTGTTTTCAAAAAGGCTGGCGAGCGGGGCGCATCCGCTCTAAACTCCGCGCCCAATCATGGATAAAGTCTTTGTCACGGGCGCGGCGGGGTTCATCGGGAGCAATCTCGTGGACCGGCTTTTGCGCGACGGCAAATCGGTGGCCGGCTACGATAATTTTTCCACCGGCCAGAATGAATTCCTGGAGAACGCGCGGAAGCAGGCCAAGTTCAAATTGATTCAGGGCGATTGTCTTGATTTGCCCGCGCTCACCGCGGCGATGGCCGGGTGCGATTTTGTTTTCCATCTCGCCGCCAACGCGGATGTGCGGTTCGGCCTGGAGCATCCGGGCAAGGATTTTCAGCAGAATGCCGTCGCCACGTTCAACGTGCTGGAGGCGATGCGCGCCAACGGCATCAAGGGCATCGCGTTCAGCTCCACTGGCAGTGTTTATGGCGAGGCGGAAATCATCCCCACGCCGGAGAACGCGCCGTTCCCCATCCAGACGTCACTTTATGCGGCGTCCAAGCTGGCGTGCGAGGGGTTCATCCACGCCTATTGCGAGGGCTACGCGTTCGAGGGCTACATTTTCCGGTTCGTTTCTATTCTCGGCGAACGCTACACGCACGGGCACGTCCTGGATTTTTACAAGCAACTGCGCGAGCATCCGGACAAATTAATAGTGCTGGGCGACGGCAAGCAGCAGAAATCGTATCTCTACATCGGTGACTGCCTGGAGGCGATGCTGCACGTCATCGGGCGCGGGACGGCTCGCAAGACAAAACATCACGTCGAAACTTACAACCTCGGCACCGAGGAATACGTGCAGGTCAACGACTCCATCCGGTTTATTTCTGCCGCGATGGGCGTCAAGCCGAAGCTGGAATACACCGGCGGCAACAAGGGTTGGGTCGGCGACAACCCGTTTATCTTCCTCGACACGAAAAAAGTCCGCGCCACCGGCTGGAAGACGACGCTGACGATTGAACAGGGAATCGTTCGCACGTTGCAATGGCTCCAGCAAAACCAGTGGGTGCTCGAACGCCGATGAAAATGGTTGTCCAGGGCCTCTGGCATCTCGGCTGTGTCACCGCCGCGTGCTGCGCGAAACATTTTACAGTTGTCGGACTGGATTTTGACGCGGCGAATGTCGCAAAACTGAACCAGGGTCAAGCGCCGCTGTTCGAGCCGGGTCTGAACGAACTCATCGCTGCCGGGCTTGCCGCGAAAAAACTTTCTTTCACGACCGATGCGAAAGCCGCGTGCGCGAATGCCGATGTGCTCTGGCTTTGCTACGACACGCCGGTGAACGAGAACGATGAGTCGGATGTGGAATTTGTCCTCGGTAACTTGCGCAAAGCATTGTCCCATTTGCCAAAAGGGGCGCTCGTCCTGATTTCCGCGCAACTGCCCGTCGGCACCTGCGCAAAATTGGAAAATGAATCTCCGCAATTCCATTTCGCCTGTTCGCCGGAAAACCTCCGGCTTGGCAAGGCGATTGACTCGTTCGAAAAGGCCGAGCGCATAATCGTCGGCATCCGCAGCGATGCGAAGAAAGCGGTGCTCGAAAAATTGTTCAAGCCTTTCACGCCACAGATTTTGTTCATGCGCACCGAGTCGGCGGAAATGGTCAAGCACGCCCTGAATTCATTCCTCGCGCTGTCCATCACGTTCATCAACGAAGTCGCGCGCCTGTGCGAGCACACCGGCGCCGATGCGAAGGAAGTTTCCGCCGGGCTGAAGAGCGAGCCGCGCATCGGGCCGAAGGCTTATCTCGGACCCGGCGGGCCGTTCGCCGGCGGCACGCTCGCGCGTGACGTGGTCACGCTCACGAAGATTGCCGATGCGAAGGGTGAAAAAATTTCCGTCATTCCGGCCATCAAGCAGAGCAATGATTTGCATCGCGGTTGGGCGTTCCGGCGGTTGCAATCGCGTCTCGCCGATTTGCGCGGAAAGAAAATCACCGTGCTCGGCCTGACTTACACGACGAATACCAACACCCTCCGGCGCAGCGCGGCGGTGGAGTTATGCCAGCAACTTCTGGACGCAGGCACGAAAGTCAGCGCGTTCGATCCGGCGGTGAAAAGCCTGCCAAAGGAATTGAGCGCGGTGTCGCTCGCAGCTGATGTTACTGCCGCGTTGAACGGTGCGGATGCCGCCGTTGTCTGCACCGAGTGGCCGCAATTCCGTCAGGCGGATTGGGTAAAAATCATTCCGAAGATGCGGCAGCCGGTGTTTGTGGATGCCAATCGTTTTCTCAAAAAGGAATTGAAAAGCATCGCTGGCGTCGAGCATCTTTCCGTCGGACGCGCCACAAAATGAAACTCGAAAACGTCAACGCGCTCATCACCGGCGGCAGCCAGGGCCTCGGCAAGGTCATGGCCGGACACTTTCTGCGCGAAGGCGCGAACGTGGTGATTTGCGCCCGCAACAAAAGCGAATTGTCCGCCACACGCGACGAGCTGGCGAAGAAATTCCCGGCGCAAAAGGTTTGCGCCAGAACTTGTGACGTTTCCGATGAAAAGCTGGTAAGCGGACTTGTCGCCTTTGCGCTGCGCGAACTCGGTTCGCTTCAGGCGCTCGTGCTGAATGCCGGTATTTACGGGCCGATGGGGCCGACGGAATCCGTTTCACTCGATGAATGGCGACAGGCAATGGACATCAATCTTTACGGTGTGCTGCTGCCGTGCCGCGCGGTCATCCCGCATTTCAAAAATGCCGGGCGCGGCAAAATCATCGTGTTGAGCGGCGGCGGCGCGACGAATCCGCTGCCGAATATCAGCTCCTACGCCGCATCCAAGGCCGCCGCCGTCAGGCTCATGGAAACATTGGCCGAAGAGTTGAAGGAATTTCACGTGGATGTGAATGCGATTGCGCCCGGCGCGCTGAAAACCCGATTTGTGGACCAAGTCCTGACTGCCGGGCCGGAAAAAGTGGGCAAGGCATTTTTCGAGAAAAACAAAAAGTGGTCAGAGGACGGCGCGGTGCCACTCGAACTTGGCGCGCGTCTGGCGGTTTATCTCGCCAGCACGGAGAGCGACGGCATCACCGGCAAACTGATCAGCGCGCAGTGGGATCCGTGGGAGAGGCTTCATGAGTTCAAAAACGATTTGAACAGCGACATTTACACATTGCGCCGCATCGTTCCGAAAGACCGCGGGAAAAAGTGGGGCGACAAATGAATTACGCCATCATCGGTTGCGGATTGATTGGAAAAAAACGGCTCGCCGGTTTGCCCGCCGGTTCAAAGCTCGTCGTGGCCTGCGACACCAATTTGTCGCGCGCCGAAGAACTGGTGAAACTTGCCAAAGCCGGTCGCGCCGTCACCGACTTCAAACAAGCCATCGCCGATCCGACGGTGGACGCGGTGATTGTCGCCGTCGTCAATGCCGCGCTGGCGGAAGTTTCTGCAGCAGCAATCCGCGCCGGCAAACACGTGCTCGTGGAAAAGCCGGCAGGTGTTTCCGTGAAACAAATTGACGAATTGATCGCGCTCGCAAAAAAACACGGCGTCTGCGTCCGCGTCGGTTTCAATCACCGTTACCATCCGGCCTTCATCAAGGCGCGGGAGATTTTTGAGTCCGGCGTGATGGGCGAGTTGATGTTTGTGCGCGCGCGCTATGGCCACGGCGGGCGTATTGGCTATGACAAGGAATGGCGCGCCAATCCAAAACTTTCCGGTGGCGGCGAGTTGATTGATCAAGGGATTCATTTGATTGACCTTGCTGGCTGGTTTCTCGGCGAATTCAAAAAAGTTGACGGCCACGCGGCGACGTATTTCTGGAACATGCCGGTGGACGACAACGCGTTTTTGAATTTGCGCACGGGGAAAAATCAAACTGCGTGGCTGCATGTCAGTTGCACGGAGTGGAAGAATCTTTTTTCATTCGAGATATACGGGCGCAACACGAAGCTGCACATCGAAGGGCTTGGCGGCAGCTACGGCGTCGAAAAACTTTTTCATTACCAGATGAAGCCGGAGATGGGGATCCCCGACACGAAGGTTTATGAATTTCCCGGCCCGGACGAATCGTGGCGCATCGAGCTGGCCGGGTTCGAGAAGGACATTCAAAGGAAGCGTAAACCCGACGCCGGACTTGCGGAAGCGCGTGCCGCCCTCCAAATTGTTGAAACCATTTATCTGAAAAGCGGAATGCCAAATTTATGATTATTGCCCGTTCACCTTTGCGCGTCACGCTCGGCGGCGGCGGGACGGATTTGCCGTCCTACTACGAAAAGTTCGGCGGCTTTCTCATCGCCGCGGCGATTGACAGATACGTCTATATCACGTTGCACGACACGTTCGTGCCGGATTTGCTCGCGAAGTATTCGGAATTGGAGCGTGTGGCGGACGCAAGCCAGTTGAAGCATCCGATTTTACGCGAAGCGCTTGGGCTGGTCGGCATGGATGGTCATTTTCTGGAGGTGACCTCTATGGCTGACATCCCCGCAGGGACCGGCCTTGGTTCGTCCGGCAGTTTTACCACCGCGCTGCTCAAGGCGCTGCACGCTTACAAAAAAAATCTCGTCCACCCCTCCGAACTCGCGGCGCAGGCGTGCGAAGTCGAACTCGGCCGTTTGCGCGAGCCAATTGGCAAACAAGACCAATACATCGCGGCTTATGGGGGCATCACTTGCTTCAAATTCTTGGCAAGCGGAAAGGTAGAGGCGTGGCCGCTCAAGCTGTCCGATGAGGCGCGCGATAATCTCGAGGACAACCTGCTGTTGTTCTTCACCGGCTATTCGCGCAGTGCGTCGGCGATTTTGAAGGAGCAGGACTCCAAATCGAAGTCGGACGACAAGTCCATGATTGAAAACCTGCATTTCGTCAAGGACCTCGGCCTGCAAAGCCAGGCGGCATTGGAGAGCGGAAATCTCGCCGAGTTCGCGCGGCTGATGGACGTGCATTGGCAGCGCAAAAAGCAGCGCAGCGGCGGCATGAGCAATCCGAAAATCAATGAGTGGTATGACCTCGCGATGGGCAACGGCGCGCTCGGCGGAAAATTGATCGGAGCAGGCGGCGGCGGATTTCTGATGTTTTACGCCGGAGACAAGACGAAATTGCGCCACGCCATGCTGCGCGCCGGCTTGAAGGAAGTCCGTTTTCGTTTTGATTTCGAAGGCACAAAACTGGTCATCTCGTGAGCGCGCCGCTGAAGATTCCGGTTGCCATCCTTGCGGGCGGACTCGCTACGCGGCTGCGGCCCATCACCGAAAAAATCCCCAAGTCACTCATCCCCGTCGCCGGCAAGCCGTTTCTCGCGCATCAGCTCGAATTGCTCCATTCACGCGGCATTCGTCACGCCGTTTTGTGCATTGGTTATCTCGGTGAAATGATCCAGCGCGAATTCGGCGACGGCGCGGCTTACGGCGTGAAGCTGGATTATTCCTTCGATGGCGAAAAATTGCTCGGCACCGGCGGTGCGATCAAACGCGCGTTGCCGCTGCTCGGCGAGGAATTCTTCGTGCTCTATGGCGATTCGTATCTGCCGATGGAATATGCGCCCATCGCGGAGTTCTTCCAACGCAGCGGCAAGCTTGGTTGCATGACGGTTTATCGCAACGAAGGCAGATACGACACGAGCAACGTCGTTTTTGCCGGCGGCGAAATCAAAGTCTATGACAAGAAGGCGAAACTGCCGGAGATGCGTCACATCGACTACGGCTTGAGTCTTTTCAAGGCGGGTGCCTTTGATTCGTATCCGGACGACCAGCCGTTTGATTTGGCGGAGGTAATGGGTAAACTTGTCCGCGAAAAGCAACTGGCCGGCTACGAGGTGCATGAGCGGTTTTATGAAATTGGCTCGCCTGCGGGCTTGGCGGAACTGGAAACGCTGTTACAATCAAAATCAATATGAGCTTTACCAAACAATTCCTCGGCGAGGTGCAACAGGTAGTTGCCGGGCTGAACGCGGACGCCATTGAAAAATGCGCCGACGAACTGGCCCGCATGCGTGAGCGCGGTGGGCGGCTGTTCATTCTCGGAGTCGGCGGCAGCGCGGCCAACGCCAGCCACGCCGTCAACGATTTCCGCAAAATCTGCGGGTTCGAGGCCTACGCGCCGACGGATAATGTTTCCGAACTGACCGCGCGAACCAATGATGACGGCTGGGCGACGATTTTCGCCGAATGGCTCAAAGGCAGCCGTATCAATTCAAAAGACGGCCTGCTGATTTTTTCCGTCGGCGGCGGCAATCTGGAAAAGAATGTCAGCCCGAATCTCGTCAGCGCGATCCAACTCGCCAAAAAAGCCGGGGCTTCCGTTATTGGCATCGTTGGCCGCGACGGCGGATATACCGCGAAGGAAGCGACCGCTTGCGTCATCGTGCCGACGGTGAACCCGGCGCATGTCACGCCGCACAGCGAGGCGTTTCAGGCCGTTATCTGGCACCTGCTCGTTTCACATCCGAAGCTGAAAGTCGGCCAGACAAAATGGGAAAGCACGCGCTAATCAACACTTCTAAGAAGAGATTCGCGGCCAAATTGCTTTTTCAGTTTCGCGTTGTGATTGATGGCGATTCGGGAAAACGCAGGCTGTGCGAGGAGCGGATTGTCTTGCTTAATGCAACCAACGGCAAAGCTGCTTTGCGCGAGGCAAAAAATAAAGGGCGTGCAGCCCGATATAAGTATAAAAACTCTGATGGAAATCCTGTGAATTTTGAATTTGTCGGTGTTTTGGAGTTGCTATGCCTCGACCCAGCCTGCGAAACCGATGAGGTTTGGTATGAAATAGTCGAGAGAGTCTTGCCAATGGAAAAGAAACGCCGCTTGATCCAACCCAAAAAAAAGTTAAGCGCTATTTGGAACAAGGAATAGGCATGTCGAATATTCAGTTGCACAAAGCCGTATATCTCGACCGCGACGGCGTCATCAACAGTGCGCTGGAGCGCGACAGCAAGCCGTATCCACCGCGAAACCTGGGTGAATTTGAAATTCTTCCCGGCGTTCCCGAAGCCTGTGCGAAGCTGAAAGCCGCCGGATTTCTGCTCGTCGTGGCGACCAACCAGCCCGACGTTGGCCGCGGCACGCTCAAAAAAGAAATCGTCGAGGCCATCCACGCGGAGATGCGCCGGCAGCTGCCGCTCGACCGGGTGGAAGTTTGTTATCACCCGGGTCAAGGGCAATCGGATTGCGATTGTCGCAAGCCGAAACCGGGCATGTTGCTGCGCGCAGCGCGCGAACTTGGCATTGATCTCGCGCAAAGCTGGATGGTCGGCGACCGCTGGCGTGACGTGGATTGTGGCCGCGCCGCCGGGTGCCGGACGATTTTCATTGATTGCGGTTATGCCGAGGAATTGAAGCAAAAACCGGATTTTTCGGCTCGCAATCTGGCCGGGGCTGCTGACATAATCCTGCGCGAGTCCAAACAAACTTAATTATGCGCACACTCAAAGACCTCAAAGTAAAAATATTCGCCGACGGCGCCGACAAAAAGGGCATGTTGGAACTGAACACCAATCCGGTCATCCAGGGTTTGACCACCAACCCGTCGCTCATGCGCAAGGCGGGCGTCACGGAATTCGAGGCGTTCGCGCGCGACATTTTGCAGCACATCACGGTGAAGCCGGTTTCATTCGAGGTGTTTTCCGATGATTTCAGCGAAATGAAACGCCAGGGGTTGAAGATCAACAGTTGGGCAAAGAATGTTTACGTCAAGATTCCCATCACCAATACGCGCGACGAATCGTCATTGCCGCTGATCCGTGAACTGGCCAACGAGGGCGTGAAGCTCAACATAACCGCGATGCTTACCACGGCGCAGGTCGAAGGCTGCGCGCAGGCGTTGCATGCGAAGGCGCCGGCGTTCATATCCGTTTTTGCCGGACGCATCGCCGACACGGGCATGGACCCGATTCCGCTCATGCGCGAGTGCAAAACCATCCTGAAGGACCGGCCGCAGGCGGAGCTGCTTTGGGCCAGCGTCCGCGAGGTGTTGAACATTTTCCAAGCGAACGACTGCGGCTGCGAAATCGTGACCGTGCCGCACGATGTTTTAAACAAGGCGCTCAAGATGGCTGGAATGGGCCTTAAGGAACTTTCGCTCGACACGGTGAAAATGTTTGCAGCCGATGCGAAGGCAGCGGGATTTTCGCTGTAGTTGGTAGGGCCGCCCTGCCGTCAAATCAGTTTCTTCACCGCAGCAAAGACGTCTTCGATCTTTACCGAAGCCATGCACGCCAGCAGTTCCTCGCGCGTGCCCTTGATGTCGCCGCCATCGTAGCGGTAATAATCCAGATTGCGCCCGGCGATGACCGGATTTTTCACCAGCGTGAACGGATTGCCATAGGGCAGATTCGTCGCGTTCAAAGTCGGCGCCTCGATGACAATTTGATTTGGCGCCTTCACCGCTGCGGCGATGTGCATCAACGCCGTGTCCACGCTCAAAAATGCGGTGCACCGCTTCATCAATGCCGCCGTCTGGCGCAGGTTTTGAGTTTTCGCTTCGAGCGTCAGTTCGCGGTTCGATTGCGCCAGCACGACCTGATGGTCCTTCGCTTCCTCTGGTCCGCCAAAAAGAAGAACGCGGATGTCGGGCCGATCCTTGTTCAGTTTCC
>Ga0265338_10006220_pt1 | contig 15285 bp, 11 predicted proteins | sample 42126metaG_FD_193579 | JGI IMG/M metagenome (GOLD analysis project Ga0265338, IMG submission 193579) | Rhizosphere microbial communities from Carex aquatilis grown in University of Washington, Seatle, WA, United States - 4-21-26 metaG | ecosystem: Host-associated > Plants > Roots > Rhizosphere... | reverse complement strand
AAGCGCGAGTGCCTTTCGGGCGCCACGTGAGGAAAATTTACCAATAACGTTGGGTCGGTCCGGTTGGACTTCGTGGATTTCCACGTCGAGTGCCAGTTTGCGCAAAATGTCGGCGACGTACTCGGCGATGCGGGCTTCGCCCGTGTTTTCGGTCGTCGTACCGGGATCGCCGGCGGGATTGACACTCGCAATCCGCACGAGGTCTTGCAGGAGTCGCGTGATCTGTTCGTCGTTCACGGTTTGCGGGTCGGCGGTTCCACGAGCACCCACTTCATATTGGCAGCCTTGGCGGCCGTGATGCCGGCCGTCGTGTCCTCAAACACCAGGCATTTCTCCGGGGTCACTTTGAGTTGTCGCGCCGCTTCCAGAAACGCGTCCGGCGCTGGTTTGCCGTTCCGATAGTCTTCCACGGTGACGATGGTCTGGAACTTCCCGACGATTCCCAACGCCTCAAGAGTCTTCATCACAATTTCACGTTTCCCGCCCGACGCCACCGCCAGTGGTTTCACTCCGTAAAATTCACGGACGAGTTCCACCACCGGTTCGATGGGCAGTGTCTGGGGGATCATTTGGACGAACAGCTCATCTTTGTCAGTCGCCGTCTTCTTCACGGGCATCGAATAGCCGTGGCGTTCGTTGAGAATCTCGACGATCCTCTCAGTCGGCACGCCGCCGAGTTCGTAAAAAAACGCCTCCGGGAAGTCGCACTCGTGTTCCTTCAATACCGTGCACCATGCCTTGTAGTGCAACGGCATCGTGTCGGCCAGCGTGCCGTCGCAATCAAAGATGTACGCTTCGAAGTTTCCTTTGGGTAACTGGATTTTCATGATTGTTTTCGGAACCAATCGACAAATCGTTCGATTCCGGTTTCGATGTTCACCTGTGGGTTGTACCCGAGCAGCCTTTTCGCCTTGGAAATATCGGCGCAGGTGACCGGGACATCACCCGCTTGTTCGGGCAACTGCCGAATCTGTGCTTTCTTCCCGGTCGCCCTCTCGATCAGTTGCACCAATTCCCGCAACTCCACCGTCCGCGATTCGCCGAGGTTGATGACTTCGTAACCGAATTCGCGATGGAAACATGCCAGCACGCCTTGCACGATGTCGTCCACGTGGGTGTGATCGCGACGCGCCGTCCCATCGCCATACACTTCCACCGGTTTCCCGCGCAAGATGGCGCTGGTGAACTTGTGGATCGCCAGGTCGGGTCGTTGTCGCGGACCGTACGCCGTGAACAACCGCAGGCAAACCATGTCCAGTCCATACAAATGATGGTACACGCGGCACAACGCCTCGGCGGCCAGCTTGGTCGCCGCGTACGGGGAAATCGGTTGGACCGCCAGGTCGTCTTCTCGAAATGGGATATTCCGGTTCAAACCGTATACGCTCGACGAAGAGGCGAGTATGAACTTCTTCACGCCGAATTCGCGCGCCAGTTCCAGCACGCTCTGGGTGCCGAGGACGTTGACTTCCGCATACAATCTCGCGTGGACTGTCGACGGTCGCACACCCGTCCGCGCCGCCAAATGCACGATCGCATCAAACCCGTGTTGCACGAACACCGGGCGCAAGGCCGCCGTGTCGCGAATGTCAGTTTCAACCACGCGCGTCTGTTCACCGAAGCCGGCGACGTTGCGCCGTTTCAACGCGGGATCATAGAAATCATTGAAATCATCCAGCACCGTGATCGTATGGCCTTGCGCCAGCAACGCCTCGACCACGTGCGATCCGATGAACCCCGCGCCTCCTGTTACCAACACATTCACGACGCCAGCGTATCACAGCCGCTTTGCCCTTGTATCGCGCAAAGTTATTCGCCAGTTATTCACAACCGCAACGCGTCGGCAACCGCCCGCTCCCTCACCTCCCCGGTGCCTTGTGCTGGTAGGACCGAACCCAAATTTCGCCCAGAAAACACCGATTTCGCCTCTCCCGGCACTTTACGCCGCCTTGAATTTGGGTTCGCTTCGTCGACCGAACCCAAGTCACTTTTTGCATAACTTCTTCATGCCTAAATACATCCGCATTTTTAACTTGGGTTCGCTTTGGAGAATCACCTTTTTTCAATAGGGCCGTGCCGACCGAGCCAGCCGCTGTGTAGTAGCGGCCGTCCCTGGCCGCCACTCCATTGGCCCAATCCGCTTGAGAGAGCGGTCTGCCGCCCGGTCCGACCGCCAGTTCTGTCAAAGAACTGGCGATTCTATACCACCACCCCAACGCCGCGTCCAGCAATTATATCGATTTTCGATAGCAGAGCCCGACGGCAACTCGTGAAGAAACGACGGCTCACGCGCAACCCCGGGATTTACCGACCGGCTCCCAGCCGTGCGAGCGCTCTTGTGGCCGGAATGAAGTCCGGACGAAGCTTCAGTGCCTGCTGGTAGTGCTCAGTGGCCTCTGGCGTGCGGCCCACTTTCTCCAAGGCAAGCCCCAGGTTATAGTGCGCCTCGACGTCGTCGGGATTGAGCCGCAGGGCCTGCTCGAAGTGTCCGATGCCCTCCGGTATCCTGCCCGCTCGGCACAAGGCGAGCGCCAGGTTATAGTGCGCCTCGACATAGTCGGGATTGAGGCGTAGCGCCTGCTCCCAATGTCCCATCGCCTCCGTCAGCCTGTCCAACTGAACAAGAGCAAGGCCCATGTTGTAGTGTGCCTGGGCGTAATCGGGCTTGAGCCGCAGCGCCTCTTCGTCCTCCTCGATTGCCTCCTGCAGTTTGCCTATCTCAGCGAACGCCGCACCCAGGTCAGTGTGTGTCGTGGCATCATCAGGCTTGATGCGTAGCGCTTGCTCGTACTGGTCTATCGCCTCCCGCTGCCTACCCAGTTTGTCGAGCGCCACACCCAGGTCAGTGTGTATCGCGGCATCGTCCGGCTTGACCCGCAGCGCCTCTTGGAACTCTCCGATGGCTTCTTGCACTCTTCCCAATTGCCACAAATCCTCCCCTCGATTGTAGTGAGGCATCCAGGCATTGGGATTCTTTATTTCGGTGTCTCGCCAGAGGGTATCCGAATCCCGATAAGCGTGTGCCTGTCTCCACGTCAGAATTCCCAGCACCGCCACCAAGGATGCAACGGTCACCGCACCAACGTGTCTGCCGGTGGATCCGGTATGCGCACACAGGGCTGTTCCGCCGCCGCACAGCAAGGTGATTATCCCCACGCTGGCCAGATACTGAAAGTGGTCAGCGACAAAGGAGTACCGAAAGTAGAATACATCAAAGAATCCGAGCACGGGCAACAGCGCCACAACAAAGAAACCGCCTCCAAACAGCACGGCGCGACACCACGCGCGGCTCCGACATTTCCATAACGTTACGCCGATCGCCGCCAGCGCCACTGTCGGTACTAACGACCATGGGGACGTGGTGTTGAGCTCCCATCGTGGATATACAAACGTCAAACGCGCGGGCCATAAAATCTTGGCCGCATAGAACCAGATGGCCTTCCCGGCGACGACCAGCCGTTCGGTAGGCTCCAAGTGCGCTTCGGTCGCGCCGGCGCTCAGGACTTGACCGCGTTGCTCAATGACCGTCAGCACGGACATCCCGGCTGCCAGCACAAAGAATACGCTGATTCGGACGAGGTTCGCGCGTTCCCATCGGCCCCGCTCCCACCAGATGCACAGCAACAACACCAAGGGCAGCACCACCGTCGATGGTTTGCTGAGCATCGCCGCAAGCCCGCACGCGACAGCCAACGTGTACCACCCATTCTTCTTATCCGCCTCGAACCGCAGGAAGCACAGCACGGACAAGAAGAAGAACAATCCTGACTGGGTGTTCTTCAGTTCGGTGATCCATGCCACGGACTCCACGTTCACCGGGTGAAGCACCCACAGCATCGCAGCCAGCCACGCCGCTGGTATCTTCAGACGACGCAGCACCAGGAAGAGCAGGAAGCCGTTGACTGCGTGTAACGTGACATTCAGCAGGTGATACGGCATGGGACTCAGCCCCCAGAGCCGCCGTTGGATCCAGAAGGTCGTCAGGGTCAATGGGTAGTATCGGGAGACAGCCAGCGACGACCAAATCATCTTCAGCCCATCCGGTGTGGTCATCGCCGGGTTGGCGGTCAGATGATCGGGGTCATCCCAGATGAAGCCCGCGTGCCATACTGGCTGGTAAGCTGCGAACGTAACGACCGCCAAGACCAATGCCAAAAGCCAGGGACGGAGCGCGATGCAAGTTTCTATTGCAGTGGCCGCCGCCTGTTGATGCGGAGTATCACCGATGGGCTCCCGCATTGTCATTGAGCCAATACTAGCACTGGAGTGGCCTCAAAATAAATCATCCATTCGTCGCATCTACCCCCGTAAGTGCTTGATTTTTGGCTTGCTTTCGCACCTCGCCCCGCTATCTTTCCCGCAAAGAAAGGGGTGGGGACCCTAATTTATGTATCTGAAGAGCATTCAGCTCATCGGCTTCAAGTCGTTTGCTGAAAAGACGACGCTTGATTTCTTGCCGGGCGTGACCGCCATCGTCGGTCCGAACGGCTGCGGAAAATCCAACATCTCCGATGCCATCCGCTGGGTGCTCGGCGAACAATCGGCCAAGGCCTTGCGCGGCAGCGAGATGGCCGACGTGATCTTCAGCGGCACGGAGGGTCGCCGGGCCATCAACCTCGCCGAGGTCAACATGACCTTCGCGGATGTCGATCCCACGACCTTGTCGCTGCCGGGTGTCAACCTCGACTTCTCCGAAATCACCATCGCGCGGCGCGTCCACCGTGACGGCACCGGCGAGTATTTCATCAACAAGACGCCGTGCCGGCTCCGCGACATCCAGGGGTTGTTCATGGACACGGGGATCGGGCGCTCCAGTTACTCGCTCATGGCCCAGGGCCAGCTCGACCAGATCCTCAGCGCGCACCCCGAAGATCGCCGCACCATTTTCGAGGAAGCCGCCGGCATCAACAAGTACAAGCACCAGAAAAAAGAAGCGCTCCGCAAACTCGAGTACACCGAGGCCAACCTCGTCCGCATCACCGACATCATCAAGGAAGTCAAACGCCAGATCATTTCCCTCCAGCGTCAGGCCGGCAAGGCGCGCCGTTACAAGGAACTCTTTGACCAACTCAAGGCGCTCGACACGCGTCTCGCGCGCCACAAGTACGACCTGCTCCACTCGGATATTTCCAGTCTCGAATCTCAAATCACCAATTTCGTCCAGCAGTCCGAGGCGTTCTCCTCCCAAATCACTGAGAAGGAACAACAGATCACCGATCTTCGCCGTTCACTCGGTGAAATCGAGCGCGCCATCCAGGACGCCGTCACCCGCGACCATGATCTCAAGAGCGAAGCCGACCGTCATCAGCAACGGATGACGACCAACACGGAACGCATCGCCGAGCTTGAGCAGCTCATCGAAAACAACCACCGCGAAACCGCTGGGGCCGAGGAAAAAATTCGCGTCCAGGAAGAGTTGCTCCAATCGCTCAATGCCGAGTTCGCGCAGATCGACTCCGTGCTCGCCGCGGAACAGGCCAAATTGCAGGCCCAGCAGGATGCCGTGCGGCAACTCGACGCCGCGCTTTTGCAGAAGACCTCTGCATCGAACGACGCCAAGTCGGCCCTCATCGACCTGGAAAGCACCATTGCCCACGGACGCAACGAACTTTCCGCGCTCGACCAGAAGAAGAAATACGATGTCATCCGGGCCGAGCGGCTCTCGACCGAGCGGCTCCACCTCGAGGACCAGCGCCGCGCCCTCGAAGAGCGGCTCCGCACGTACAATGACGGCCTCGCCGAACTCCGCAGCAGCGTAAATACGCTTCGTGCCGCCCTGGCCGCCAAACAAACCGAGTTGCAACAGGCTTCCTCGATGCTGGCCGCCGCCACAGGACAACATCATACTTCCGTATCCGACGTGTCCAGCAAGCGCGCGCGGCTCGAGGTGTTGCAGCAGTTCTTTGCCGCACCCGACGGTCGCTCGACCTTGGGCCAGATTCTCGAAGTCGAATCTCCCTACGGCGCTGCCATTGAAGCGGCGCTCAATCATGCGATCCACACGATTCTGGCTGATGACTTCAACGCGGCGCGTCAGTTGCTCGCCAGTGGCCTGCAGAACCCGTCCGTCGCCGCACCTGAATTGCCTCGCGTCGATGATGGACAATCGACCAGTGAACTTCCGCAGGGAGCCGTGGCCAGGGCGGGCGCGGTCGCTCACGCGCGTGATCCGCGTTTTGAGCCGCTCGTACGCTCGCTGCTCGCCAACTGCGTCATTGCAAATGATCTCGATGCAGCGCTGTCGATTCGTGGAAATAATCCACATCTCGCCGTCGCCACGCTCGGCGGAGAACTTCTCGACGAGCATGGGATTCTGAGCGCTGTTTCCAAAAGCCACATCGGCGAAATCAGCGCCCTGTCGCAGGAAGTCGCGCAACTCACGGCGCAAACGTCGGACCGGGAACTTACCCGGGCCGAGTGGGAACAAAAAGAGTCGACGCTCGAAACCGAACTTTCCGTTCTCCGCGCCAATCTGCACGCCCAGGAAGTCGCTCTCGCCACCAAGGAAGGCGAACTGAACGCGTTGGCCACCGAAGGCCGCGATCTCGAAAGCAAGGTTCACACCGTCGTGTTCGAGTTGCAGTCGATCGAGCAACAGGATGCCGAGGAGAAGCAACGTCGTGAGACGATCCTGGCGGGCCTGCAGGAATCGGAACAGCGCCAGGGCGAACTCCAGCAACGCCTGACCGCGGCGCAGCAGGCGGTCAATGAATTGCTCGCCCGCAAGGAGCAAATGACCCAGCAGTTGACCGAGCTGCGGGTCAGTGTCGGCGGCATCGAACACAAACGCCACGCCATCGAAAGCCAGCGTGAGCCGATTGCCGCCCGGGTCCGCGACTTGCGCGAACGCATGGAGATTTGCGCCAGCGAAATCACCGGCTACACCGCGAAGATTGAACAATTCCGCGCGGAAATTGCCGAGTCCGAACAAAAGATTTCCGAACTCGCCATCACCCGCCAGCAGTCACAACAGCAGATTGCCGGGCTCCAACACCAACGCGGTGAAGTCGCCACCGGCATCGAACACGCCGAGGAGGAACTGCGCGGGTTCCGCAAGCAGGCCCACGAAGCGCAGTCGCAGAAGTCGGGCTTTGAAGTCCAGCTCGCCCAAAAGCGCATGGAAGCCCAGAACCTGAAAGACCGCGTGTGGCAGAAGTATCAGGTCAACGTCGAAGATGTCCGCGGCGATACGATCAACATCACCGTCGCCGACCAGGGTCCCGCGATCACCGAGCAGGTGCCGATACCCACCGATTGGGATGCCATCTAGGTGCAGGCGGCGGAACTGCAGTCGAAACTCGACGCGATGGGCCCGGTCAACGTGGAGGCGATCAACGAGTACGACGAGTTGGAACAGCGCTACAAATTCCTCACCGAACAGCATGAGGACCTGGTCAAGGCGAAGGACCAGTTGCTACAGGTCATCGCCAAGATTAATTCCACCACGAAACAGTTGTTCCAGGAAACCTTCGAGAAGATCCGCGAGAATTTCCAGACGATGTACACCGAGTTGTTCGGTGGCGGCAAAGCCAACCTCATCCTGCTCGACGAAAATGATCCGCTGGAGAGCGGCATCGAAATCGTCGCCAAGCCGCCCGGCAAACAACTCCAGAGCATCACCCTGCTCAGCGGCGGTGAACGAACCCTGACAGCGACCGCCCTGCTGTTCTCCATCTACATGGTCAAGCCGTCGCCGTTCTGCGTGCTGGACGAATTGGACGCGCCGCTCGACGAGTCGAACATCAATCGTTTCGTCCGCATCCTGCAACGGTTCATCACCCAGTCACAGTTTGTCATCATCACCCACAACAAACGCACCATCGGCATGGCCGACGCGCTGTATGGCATCACCATGGAGGAACACGGCGTATCGAAGGTCGTCAGCGTGAAGTTCAGCCCGCGCGAAGAAACCCAGCGCAAGACGTCCGAGAAAGCCCGCGAAGCGCAGGAAGAACGCATCGACGGCGCCGCCGTGGTGTCGGCCGACCGTCGCCCGCACGAGGAAGAGCTACACAACGACTTGCTGGTGGATAAGGAACAGACCGTGGCGCCCCTTGCCGATGCCGCGCCCGTGTTCGCCGAAGCCGAGCCGACCCTGGGCCAGCCCGCTCCCGACGATATCAAAGCCGAAGTCCAGGCCGCCATCGCCGCCGCCACTGATGCCGGCGAATCCGTGAATGAGGCGGTTGACGAGGCAACGTCAAAACCGTCCACCGAAGGCGAAACCCCCGTCGCGCCACAGTCGTAGCCTCGCGCTTTACTGGCACACGACCGTTGTGCTACAACGCCGATGTGCCCGTCGAATTCGATCTGTTCGACTCCGCGTACAACGACGTGCTGGCGGCATCAGGTTACGTCGAATTCCGCAAACGTCTCACCGCCTACAACTGCCAGAAATGTCCACGCGGCAAAGCGCGCAACCACATCGTTATCGACCGCGGCAATCCCGATTCGAAACTCCTGATCATCAGCGAACGCCCCGGCGACAATGAAGACGTCATGGGACAGGCGTTCGTCGGTCGCTCGGGCGAATTACTCGACAAGATCATGGCGAGCATCGGCCTCGACACCAACCGTGACCTGCTCATTGTCAACGTCGTCAAGTGCAAGGCGGAAGTTGACCGCGCTCCAACGTCTCATGAAGTCGAAGCCTGTTTTCCCTATCTGCGCCGCCAAATCGAATTGATGCAGCCGAAGGCGATTCTGCTTCTCGGCGCGGTCGCCCTGAAATATGTGGTCAAAGACCGTGGCGACGAGTTCTCAATGGAAAAGGAAGCGGGAAAGTTCTTCACCGCGCCTGACTACCCTGATATCCAGTTCATGGTGTTGTATCACCCAGCCTTTCTCCTCCGCGACCCGACCAAAAAAGCTGTCATGTGGGAACACGTCAAAAAGCTCCGCACTTTTCTGGACGAGCACGGCTGGATGCCCGGTAGATAAGCATTGGCAAGCGGGCCGCTTGCCCTACAATCACCGGCCTATGCTTGAAACAGCAATTGAGGCCGCGAGCGAAGCAGGAAAACTGTTACGGCGGAATTTCGGGTCAACTCTGCAGGTCGACTTGGCGACGCCTCACGACATCAAACTGGAAATTGACAAGCAGGCGCAGCGGGTCATCACGAAGGTCATTCTTGCGGAATTTCCAGACCACTGTATTCTCGGCGAGGAAGCGGTGACGGGAAATCCAAACGCGGACGTGCGTTGGGTGGTCGATCCACTGGATGGAACGGTGAATTATTTCTACAACATCCCGCACTACGCGGTGTCCATTGCAGCCCAGGAACGGAAGGGCGCTGATCGCTGGGAGACGGTCGCAGGCGTGGTGTTGGCGCCGGAGATCGACGAGTTGTTCGCCACCGAGAAAGGCCAGCCAGCCACGTTGCAAGGGAATCCGATTCACGTCAGCAATCGCACGGATCTGTCGGAAGCGATCGTGACGATTGGTTTCTTCAAGAGCACGGAGACGATCAACCGCAGCCTGCAAGACTTTGGCCGGATCATTCACCGGGTCCGCAAGATGCGGTTGATGGGTGCGGCGGCGCTGGACGTGGCCTACGTGGCGTGCGGTCGCTACGACGCGTACATCGAGCACGGCATCAAACTGTGGGACATCGCCGCAGCCCAACTCATCCTCGAAAACGCCGGTGGTCGCGTGGAGAGCCAGCCCACTTCAGACCCGCACTCGTTCGATGTGCGGATGTGGAACGGAAAGATACGACTGGATGAACTCCGCTGATCGCGCGCCAATGGCAATTAATCAGTTGACGACGTACTCGGGTTCGCGAGAAGCGATCCCCCGGCCCGCAGGCGGTGGAGGAGGAGTTGGGATCTGCGATCCACTCCCGTTTCCGTTGCCCAAGTCGTGAAGGTGTTCGGTCGCCTGAAGCAGCTCTTCTTCCGTCCACGGCGTGCCTTTGGGGGAACGACAGTTCGGGATCGCCCCCATGCGCTTCAGGAGTTCGTCCTTGGCGGCGGCGTGGTGATAGGCCTCGGCAGGCTCAATTGTGCCTTTGGCGAGCAACTCCAGCAGCGAGTCGTTCAGCGAGCACATGCCTTCCTTGCGGCCCATTTGGATGAAATTTGGGATCTGCTGCAGTTTGCCTTCGCGGATGTTCGCGCTCAGGGCGTAGCTACCCATCAAAATTTCCAACGCAGCCACCCGGCCGCCCCCCTTCTTCTTGCACAATGCCTGCGAGATGACGCCCTTCAAGCTCTCCGCCAGGCTGCTGCGAACCTGTGGCTGCTCATCCGCGGGGAACTGGTTGACCAATCGGTCCACGGTCGAGTGGGCGCTGTTCGTGTGCAGCGTGGCGAAAACCAAATGGCCCGTCTCCGCCGTCTCCAGGGTGATGCGCACTGTTTCCAAGTCGCGCATTTCGCCGACCAGGACGATGTCCGGGTCTTCACGCAACACCGCCCGCAGCGCCCGCGAGAAGCTCTCGGTGTGTGAATAAATTTCACGCTGGTTGATGAGGCATCTCTTGTTCTGGTGGACAAACTCGATCGGGTCTTCGATGGTGATGACGTGGTCCGCGCGGTGTTGATTGACGAAATCGATGATCGCCGCCAGCGTGGTCGATTTGCCGCTGCCGGTCGGGCCCGTGACGAGGACGATGCCCTTTTGCAGGAAGCACAGTTTCTTGATCGAGTCGGGCAGGCCCAATTCCTTGAACCCTTGAATTTTCGTCGGGATGAGGCGGAACACGGCCCCAATGCCATGACTGTCCGAAAACACATTGCAGCGGAAGCGGCCCACGCCGTTCAGTTCATAGGCGAAATCCGTGTCGTTGGTTTGCTCCCACTCGACGCGGTTGCGCTCGGGCATGATCTCATAAATGAGCGGCTTGACGGCGTCAGCCATGAGAATCGCGTTGTCGATCGCGGTGATCGTCCCCGAGATGCGAAACATGGGCCGATTTCCGCTGGACAGGTGAAGATCCGAAGCCCCTTGAGCCACCATTGCATGGAAATACTGGTCTAGTGCTGGCATGGGGTGATGTAAAGCAGGGCCAATGCCACGAATTCCCATCCCTATGGATAGCCAGGAAATTGTCAACTTGACTGGAACTTTGCACCTGACAGCTTGTCAGACCAAGGTGGATGATGTTATTATCTCCCTCAATCAGGAGCAGGGTCGATGTATAAAGAATTCTACGGACTGCGCGAGTATCCGTTCAACATGACGCCCGATCCGCAGTTCCTTTTCTTGAGCCGCCATCACCGGGTCGCGCTCGATGTGCTGTTGTACGGCATTCGTGAGCGCAAGGGGTTCATCGCCATCACGGGCGAAGTCGGGGCGGGCAAGACCACCTTGTGCCGCGCGCTGCTCAACTCCCTCGACGCGAATACGAAGACCGCGCTGATTCTCAACCCGTCCATGTCCGGCTCACAGGTTTTACAGTCGATCACCGACGAGTTCCGCCTGCAACCGGCGAAGACCACGAAGAAGGATTTGTACGACACGATCAACGCGTTCTTGTTGCGCGAGTTGGCCGCCAACCACAATGTCGCGCTAATCGTCGACGAGGCGCAGAATCTCAAGCCGAGCGTATTGGAGCAGATTCGGCTGCTCTCCAACCTCGAAACCGAGAAGGAAAAACTGCTGCAAATCGTGCTCGTCGGCCAACCCGAATTGGCGGAGATCCTCGACCGCGAGAGCCTGCGGCAGCTCAAACAGCGTATCTCGTTGCGGTACCACGTCGCCTCGCTCGCCCCCGAGGAAGTCGGCGAGTACATCGCGCATCGGCTGGGCGTGGCGGGTGGGGATGGCCGGATCCAGTGGGCGCCGGAAGCGTTGACGTTCATCTATTCCTATTCGCGCGGCATTCCCCGCCTGATCAATGTGCTCTGCGACAAGGCGCTGCTCGCGGGTTACATCGCCGAGACGTTCACCATCGACGCGACGAACATCCGCCGCGCCATCGAAGACACCGAGTGCCGACTCTGGTCGCGGGTGGGACACCCGGTGGAGGTCGCGACCGAATGAGCCTGGTCCACGAAGCGCTGCGGAAAGCGGAGCGCGAAAAGCAACGCAAGGCCGGTGTTGCGCCAAACGCGACCCCTTCCCCTGCGGCCCATCAAGTCGCCACCCCACCACCAGCCCGCGCGACCACAGCCCAGGCGCCCGTGGTGACAATGCCAGTTGCGCCCGTCACGCGATCGGTCGACACGCGCCAGCCCACTCCAAATGTTGAAAAGCCCCTGGAACCGAATCATTTTCTTTTACCGGCACTGATCGGCTGCGTCGCCATCGTGGCCATCATCGCCATTGTGTTCCTGGTGAGCAACGCCTCCTCCGCACTGCGACAATCCAGGGAGACGGCCCCTGTTGCCGCTACCGCGGCTGCTCCCGCTCCCGTGGCCAAATCGACCGTCCCGGTCGAGCCACAACCGGCGGCGCAACCACCCAGTGACTCCGCGACGCCAGCGAATGTCCCGCCGCCGTCCGCCTCCGCCATCGACGAATCGAAATACAAGCTGAGCGGCATCATGAAGGATCCCGACGGCAAGTATGTCGCCGTGCTCGATAGCCGCGTCGTCTATGAGGGGTATTACATCAACGGCGCGACCGTGGAAAAAATTGAAGCCAACCGCATCACGCTCGACGTGGACGGCCAAAAAGTAGTGCGGCGATTGTTCTAATGCGGCGACTTCTGGTTGGCAAAGTTGCTCTTGAACTGCTCGGGCAATTGCGATTGCGCAACCCATGTCTTGGCCGCTTCGGGGTCGACTCGATACCACTGCCAGGCGACCTGTTGGGCTGCGCTCTGCCAGGTTTCGCTGTCCTGAATCGTATCCACCAAATGCGCAGCGGCCACCGGATTGGTCCGCGCGATTTGCTGGGCAAGTGATTGCGCTGCCTGGTCGTGGGACTTGCCAGCCGGAAGACTTTCGACCCAATTGCCCGCCCCGGCGGGATCGGTACTACCCCAAGTATTGGCCATCTGGCGGATAAGCATGTCGCGCGTGCTGCCTTCGGGAAACTGGCTGACCCAGTTGGCGGCGGCCTGCGGGTCCTGGCGACCCCAATTGAAGACCAGAGTCGTCGCGCTCTGACTCTTCTCCGTGCCTTCAGGCATTTGGCTGACGAAAGCCGTCGCCGCCTGGGGATCGGCATTCGCCCATGCGGAAACCATCGACGAAAAGGCGCGGTCGCGTGAGGAACCTGCGGGCAATGTCTGCACCCAGGCCCGGGCGGCTTCCAGGTCGCTGTTCGCCCACTGGGAGACAACATTGCCCAGCATGTTGTCCCGTTCGTTTCCTGCCGGCAGGCTGAGTGCGTAAGTGACCGCTCCCGCCGGGTCGGTTTGCGCCCAGTTCGAGCCGAGCGAGCCGTACCACATCTCGCGGTTCTGTGACGGCGGAAGCGAAGCCAAAAGAGTTGCGGCGCTCGGCGGGTCGTTGTTCGCCAACTGCCAGAATGAACTCTGGATCGCGCTTTGCTTGGCTGGGCCGTCGGGGAGAGACAGAATCCAGTTCACCGCGGCTGCCGCATCCGATTGAATCCACCCCGACGCAACGCCGGCAATCGCCTGATTCAGAGTGGCGCCGGGCGGCAGTTGGACGGCCCACGCCGCCGCCGCTTGCGGATCTTTCATTGTGTAGGCGTTCAAGACGCTTTGGATGGCCTGGTTTCGACTGCTGCCGGCGGGCAGACTCGTGGCCCAGGCCAGAGCTGCGTCAACATCTTGATTCGCCCAGGCAGAAGCGACGGCGTTGACCGCTTGATCGCGGTCACGCCCGATTAGTTGGAGTGCGGCGGCGGCGGCTTCCGCCGGCGAACGGCTGGACCATTGGCTGAATAAAGGATAGATCACGCTCTGGTGAGACTGGCCGGGGGGAAGACTGTTCATCACCACGAGACCGGCCTGCGGGTCCTGGGTGCCAACGGCGGCCGCCACCGCGCTGAGCGCCTGATTCTTCGCCTGGCCCTCGGGAAGTTGCCTGGCCCAGGCCATGGCGGCGTCGGGATCGTCCTCAGCCCAGCCCAATAGGACGCTCCCGATAACCTCGGCGCGTTGCGAAGCGTTGGGCAGGGCCTGCGCAAACGCGAGGGCGCTTTGTGGGTCGATGCGTCCCCACCGCTCCCCAAGTTGTTGGAGGGCCGCACCTTTGGCCGTGACATCCGCTGATTTGAGGCAGGCCAGCATGGCCTCGCGGAATTGGTTGGTACTGAGATTGTCAATTACCCGGTAAATCTTGTTGAAATTCCAGCCGACATGCGGGCTGCGCAGTGCGGCCTCGAGGTCAGCCACCGTCGTGGGCCGATTCGTCTGGGGCGCGGCTCTCGTGTCGGACACACCGGTGGCGTTGGTAGAGGCCGTTGTAGGCAGGGACGGTAATTCCTTCAGTGATGTCAACTGTGCCGATAAGCTTGATGGCAACGCATGCGCGGTGGATTGGGGAGATTGATCCACTGAGGCTTTTTGGAGTAGAAGGAAGCCAATCAGCAGACCGAACCCGAAGCATGCCAGCGCTGGAAGAACTCTGGCAGTCTCAGTTTTCCAGTTCATGATCAACTCCTGTGTTTGACGCGATCACGCACCGCCCGCTGGATTTCGCGGTCGGCGGTCTTGCGTTTGAGCGTCTCGCGTTTGTCGTATTGCGCGTTGCCTTTGCCGAGGCCAAGCAGGACTTTCGCGAAACTCTTGGAGAAATAAATCTTCAGCGGGACGAGCGCCATGCCCTTGATGTTGAGCTGGCCGTCGAGTCGATCGATTTCCTTCTTGTGAAGGAGGAGACGGCGGGGTCGGAGGGGGTCGACGTTGTAGCGGTTGCCGAATTCATACGGATTGATGTGGGCGTTGTAGAGCCAGCATTGCCCGCGCTCGATGCGTGCGAATGCTTCGTCGATGGAAGCCCGGGCGTTACGGAGGGATTTGACCTCCGTGCCCTTTAATTCAATGCCCGCTTCGTACGTCTCGGTGATGAGATAATCGCGGCGGGCTTTGTGGTTGAGAATCGTCGGAACCATCGGCGGCCAGTATATTGACCGCGTGCACCCAATCCCAACTCAAAAACGCGTTACTTCGGGCTGTCGGGGGACGCCTCAGGCTCATTGGCAGCGCCGTCAGTGAATTCATAGCTGAGCTTGCCCTCGCTGATTTCCTTCAGGGCAATCTCGGCGAAGTCCATCCTCGCATCGGTCTGGGTGAGGGGGCGGTGCCCTTGGGCGAGTTGACGGGCGCGCCTCGAAACCATGTTGACGAGCAACTCCGGGCTTGGAATGCGCTGCTGGGCGGTTTCAAGGTATTTACTTTTCATCAGACGTAAAGGGATGGTGAT
>Ga0265338_10006217_pt1 | contig 15296 bp, 12 predicted proteins | sample 42126metaG_FD_193579 | JGI IMG/M metagenome (GOLD analysis project Ga0265338, IMG submission 193579) | Rhizosphere microbial communities from Carex aquatilis grown in University of Washington, Seatle, WA, United States - 4-21-26 metaG | ecosystem: Host-associated > Plants > Roots > Rhizosphere... | reverse complement strand
CACTGGATGCGGGAGCCAGGACGGTTCGCGGGCGCGTGCCTGCTGATCCTCACCGCCGCGGCCTGCGACCTCACCATCCCCTGGGCCTCGCGCGGCCTGATGGAGGCGGTGCAGAACCCCAAGCACATCACCTCGCTGGCCTGGGCGGCCTGGGCGGCGCTCTCCAGCGTCTACCTGATCCAGTACGCCACCCGGTCGGCGACCTTCCGCATCCTGAACGGCTTCTACAGCAGGATCATGAGCCGGATGGTCAACGAGGGCTTCAAGCGCGTGCAGTCGTTCTCCACCGACTGGCACTCGTCCAACTTCGCCGGCGCCACGGTGCGGCGGGTCTCTCGCGCCATGTGGGGCTACGATTCGGCCTCCGACGCCCTGCTGTTGATGCTGGCGCCGACTCTGATCGTGATGGTCGGGCTAGTGGTCTCGTTCAGCCTGAAATGGCCGCTGGAGGGGCTGTTTGTGGCGGTCGTGGTGACCCTCTTCGCCATCTACAACGTCACCCTGGCGATCAAGTACATCCGCCCGGCCAACCTCGCGTCCAACGCCCTCGATTCCAAGATCGGCGGGGCGCTGGCCGACGCCATCGGGGCCAATCCGGTGGTGAAGAGCTTCGGCGCGGAGGCGCGCGAGGAGGCGCGGTTTGATCTCACCGTGCAGGCCTGGCGCACGGCGGTGAACAAGACCTGGGACCGCTTCAACAACGTCGGCATGGGCCAGAACCTCTTCGTGTTCACCCTGCAGGCGGGCCTCACCGGCCTGATGGTGCGCGCCTGGAGCGTCGGCCAGGCCAATGCCGCCGACGTGGTCTTCGCCATCACCTCCTTCGTGGTGATGGCCGGCTACATGAGGAACTTCAGCGACATCACTCGCATGCTGCAGAAGGGTCTCGACGACACCCAGGACGTCGCCTCCTACATGCTGACCCCGCCGCAGCTGGCCGACCGGCCGGACGCGCCGGTGTTCCGCGGCGATCTCGGCGAGATCGTTCTGGAGCGCGTCGGCTTCGGCTACAGCGGCCACGGCAAGCGGCTCTACGACGACTTCTCCCTGCGCATCGCGCCGGGCGAGCGCGTGGCGCTGGTGGGGCCGACCGGCTCCGGCAAGTCCACCTTCGTGAAGCTGCTGCAGCGGCTTTACGACCTGGAGGACGGCCGGGTGGTGATCGACGGGCAGGATATCGCCCACGTCGGCCAGGGCAGCCTGCGCCGAGCCATCGCTGTGGTGCCGCAGGACCCGGCGCTGTTCCACCGCAGCATCGCCGAGAACATCGGCTATGCGCGGCCCGGCGCGACGCTGGAAGAGATCGCCCTGGCCGCCAAGCGGGCCCGCGCCCACGACTTCATCGCCGCTCTGCCGAAAGGCTACGACACCCTGGTGGGCGAGCGGGGGGTGAAGCTCAGCGGCGGGGAGCGGCAGCGGGTGGCCATCGCCAGAGCCTTCCTGGCCGACGCGCCGATCCTGGTGCTGGACGAAGCCACCTCGTCGCTGGACGTCGAGACCGAGGTGCAGGTGCAGGCCGCCACTGAGGAACTGATGGCCGGCCGCACCACCATCGTCATCGCCCACCGGCTGTCCACCATCCGGGGCGCGGATCGCATCCTGGTGTTCGACGGCGGCCGTGTGGTGGAAGAGGGTCGCCACGGCGAGCTGGTGGCGAAGGGCGGGACGTATGCCCGCCTGCATGCGGTGACGCAGGGGGTTTAGGGAGCGGGGCCGGTGTGGCTTCGCTCCCAACTCCCATCCACGGTCATGGCCGGGCGTCAGTCCCGGCCACCCAAGAACACTGCGTCAGATGCGGCCGGCCCCCCGGCCGTTCGCCGCCGGTCGGGCTCGCGCATGGCCGCGCAAGCGCGGCCCATCCTTCAACGAGTGCTTGGGTCGCCGGGACTGACGCCCGGCGATGACCGGAGATTTGGGATAAGGCGGATGAACCCTGCGGCTCACATCGCCGAGATGCCGCCGTCGAGTTTCAGTTCGGCGCCGGTCATGAACTTGCTCTCGTCGGAGGCCAGGTAGAGCACCGCATTGGCGATGTCGTCGGGCTCGCCGATGTGGCCGAGCGGGACCTGGCGGCCCAGCTTGGCCTCGGCTTCCTCCTTGCCGAACATCTGCCGCAGCGGATCGAGGATCGGGGTGTCGATGTAGGTTGGGTGGATGGAGTTGGAGCGCACGTCCAGGCCCTGCTTGGCGCAATGCAGGGCGATCCCCTTCGACAGCAGCCAGACCCCCGCCTTGGAGGCGTTGTAGACCGGCGAATTGTGAGCCGCGATCAGGCCGGCGATCGACGAGATGTTGATGATCGAGCCCGGCTGATTCTGGCGCAGGTACTTCAGGGCGTGCTTGGTCCCTAAGAACACCGAGTCGACGTTGACGCTCATCACCAGCTTCCAGTCGTCGAAGCTGAGCTGCTCGATGTTGCCGCCGCGGGAGATGCCGGCGTTGTTGACCAGCACCGAGAGGCCGCCCATGGCCGCATCGGCCTCCTCCAGGGCGTAGATCCACTGGTCTTCCTTGGTGACGTCGAGCGGGAAGGCGAAGGCCGTGCCGGCGCCGTGCTCGGCGTCGATGCCGGCGGCCACCACCCGCGCGCCCTCGAGGTTGACGTCGGCGACCGTGACCTTGGCGCCCTCGCGGGCCAGCATCCGCGCCATGGCCGAGCCGAGGCCGCCGGCGCCGCCGCTGATGAACACCTTCTTGCCGGCGACGCGGCCCTTGTCGGTCATGGTTTGGCTCCGCTGTCCTTGGCCGCCTGGTCCATCAGCTTCGCCAGCTTGACGTCAAGCTCGGTGACCCCGTCCGCATCGTGGGTGGCCAGCAGCACCTCGACCCGGGAATAGACGTTGAACCACTCCGGGTGGTGATCGAGCTGCGCGGCGGCGAGCGCGATGCGGCTCATCCAGCCAAAGGCGGCGTTGAAGTCCTGGAAATTGAAGGTCTTGGTGATGGCGTCTCGCTCCGGCGCGGCCGACCAGCCCGGCAGCTCCGCCAGCGCCGCCTTGGCCCCGATCTTGGCTGGCCGGCTCATGCGGGCACGGTCTCGGGGAAGGTGAGGCCGGTGGCCAACGCCAGGTCATCCAGCGCCTGCGCTTCGCTGACCACCTTGATGGCCTTCATGCCCAGCTCGGCGGCCGGCTTGCAGTTGATGCCCAGATCGTCGAGGTAGACGCACTTGGCCGGCGCCACGCCGATCTGCTCGCAAGCCATCTGGTAGATGCGCGGATCGGGCTTGCGCACCCCGGCCTTGGAGCTCTCGATGATCACGTCGAACAGCGCCATGATGCCGGCCGAGCGCGAGGCGCCGGCGGCGTTCGCGGCCATGCTGGGGCCGTGACCCTGGGCCATGTTGTTGGTGATGCAGCCAACTTTGAAGTGGCGCTTGCACTCCTTCAGCGCCTCGACCATGCGCGGCCGCACGTCCCCGGACAGCAGCGGCAGCACGTCGGCGCCGCGCACCGGGTGACCCAGCGCGGTGGATTCCTGCAGGAACTTCAGGTCGAAGCCGGAGCGGTCGATCTCGGCCCGCTCGAACAGCGCCCAGGCGTTCTCCAGCGGATTGGTGGCGTTGACCGTGCGGATCAGGTCCTTGGGCAGGCCGTGGGCGGCCTCATAGCGATTGAACGCCTCGAAGGGCGAGGTGGTGAAAACGCCGCCGAAATCCCAAAGCACCGCCTCGATCGCCACGCGCGCCTCCGTCATTTCTCTTGGAAAAGTCGCGCGACGCTAGAGACGCGCCGGGAGCTGCGCAAGTATGAGCGGGCGTGGCCATGGTTACTCTCCCCATCATTCACACCCCGTGGGCGGACGCCCCGCCGGACTTCGCCATCGGGCTGAAGCCGATCGCGGCCGAGGCCTGGCTGGAAGGCGGCGAAGCCGATCCGGCGGCGCGCAAGGACCCGCTGCTGGCGGCGCATCGCGACCTGGTGTGGGCTGAGACCGAGGGCTCGGGACCAGGCCAGGCGGAGGTGCTGGCGCTGGTGCGGGCGGCCGGCGTCAGCGCGCCAGACTCGGACGACTTGCCGCCGCTCTACGTCGCCGCGCGCGCCGTGCCCGACGATCTCTGTCTGATGGAAAAGCGGGACGGGGCTTGGACGCTCACCGCCATCAGCCTCAGCGCCGGCACTTTCTTCACCGCCGGCGAGGTGATCGGCAAGCCGCTGGCGGCGCTGCACGCGCCGGTGCCGGGCTTCGGCGACCGCTTCCTGGCGCGGGTCACCCGCATCTTCGATGCCCTACAGCCGGACCACATCCTGGAACGGCGCAACTGGACGGTGATGGCGGGCGACGACCTCTTCGCCCCTGACGGGGCGGCGGTGCGCGCACGGTTGCCGGAGATCGCGCTGCAGGACGCCGGCGAGGCGCTGTTCGTGCGGGTGGAGCGGCAGACGCTGCGGCGGCTTCCGGTCACCGGCGGGGTGCTGTTCACCATCCGCATCTGGCGCCACGCGCTGGCCGCCCTCGACGCCGACCCGGTCCGCCGCGCCGCCTTCGCAGGCGCCTGGCGCGCCGCTGGACCCGACTTCCGGGGCTACAAGCGGCTGGCCGCCTACGACCATCTTGTGGAGACGTATCTTCGCGCCAGGGGGGAATAGGAGGGCGAGAGGCGGCGCAAAGTGTTTAAGTTTGTTAAGACTTCCGCCTTCGCGTCCGCCAGATGAGAGTGTTTCCCATGCGTTTGAGCCTCGTGATGTCCGCCCTGGCCAGCGGCCTTGTGATGGGCTGGGCCGGCTTCGCGGCCGCCGATGGCGCCGCCAGCAACGCCGCGCCGCCCGCCGCCCCGATCTTCTACTGCCCGACCCCCGCGTCGACGGCGACGGTGACCAAGACCGCGGTCGTGGCCACGCCGGCCAAGAGCAAGGCCAGGCATGTCGCCGTGGCCCGCATTCACCGCGCGCACGTCCGCAGCCACGTGGTCTGCCCGACCGAACGGGTGGCGCATGAACACCATCACGCCTGGCACGGCCACGGTGGCGAAGGCTACGCCTCTGTGACGACGAACGACGACGTCGCCAAGAGCCAGGAGTTCATCTACCGCTACGAGCGCGCCGAAGGCGGGCTCGATCCGCACGCCGCGCGCCTGGCCTGGGCGCACCGCGATGGCGGCCCGATGATGCCGCCGCCGCCGCCGCAAATGGCCCCGCCGCCGCCGATGCCGCCGCCCCCGCCCGGGATCGCGGATGGCAGCGTGCAGTGGCGCGACCACGACGGCGATCGTCACGACGGCGATCACGACGGCGACCAGCGCTGGGCCGACGGGCAGAGCGTCACGCCACTGCCGCCTGCGATGTCTCACACCGAGCGCCGCGCGGTGGTGATCCAACACGACGGTGACCGCCGCGACGGCGACCATGATGGCGATCAGCGCTGGGCCGATGATAAGGGGGCGCCGCCGCTGCCGCCGGTGGCCCACATCGACCGCCGCGTGGTGATCCGCCATGACGGCGATCATGATGACGATCAGCGCTGGGCCGACGCCCACCGCGCCCCGCCGCTGCCGCCCTTGGCGCGCATCGAGCGCGACGGTGACCGTCACGATGGCGACGGCGACTACGCCTTCGAAGATCACGGCGCCACGGCCGGTGGTGCGGTGCGCTATGGCTACGAGCGCCGCGACAGCGAACATTCCAGCGGCTGGAGCGAGAGCGACGTGGACGGCCAACGCCATGTCGAACACTGGGACGATGGCGGCCATCGCGCGCCGCCCTGCCCGCCGCCGAACGATGTCGGCTGCACCGCCGGCGAGACCTACCAGTCCGGCGACGGCCAATGGCACGACGGCAGCTACGGCCACGTCTACGGCGTCGCCGGCCGCGATGCGGACGGCTACCTAGTGTGGCCCGGCAAGACGCCGCAGTAGGGCGTCCGAACTCCAGGCCGGGGCTTAGCCGCCCCGGTCCCAGATCGAGGTGAAGTCGCCGCCGCCGTTCAGGCGCTGGGCGGGGCTGGCCTTGTCGATGTGGCCGATAAGGCCGCGGTAGACGCCGTAGCCCATCAGCTCCTGCAGCTTCGCAGAATAGCCGCGTGCGATCTCCGGCGGCACGCCCAGCTGCTGGTTCTCCTGCTGGCGGATGAAGCCGGCGCAGTAGTTCATGGCGATGCCGGTGCGGCGGACGCTCGTCGCATTGGCGCCTCCGCCGTGCCAGAGCGAGCCGTCCCACACCAGCACGCTGCCCTTGGGCATTTCAGCGGGAATGGTCTCATAGGTCGCGCCGTATTCCGGGTTGGGACCCAGGTGGCTGCGCGGCACGAGGCGCGTGGCGCCATTGGCCTCGGTGAAGTCGGTGAGCGCCCACATCGAGTTGCAGACAATGGGGATGTGCGGCTTCTCCAGCGGGATCACCATGTCGTCGGCGTGGATCGGCTGGGCGATCTCGCCCGGGTCGATGGCGATCGACGACAGCGACGAGATCAGGCACCCGTCGCCTAGCACCCCTTCGATGATCGGCAGCACGCTGTCATGCACCGGCACGGCGTCGAACGGGGCGCCGTGGGCCAACAGATTGTAGATGCGGACGGTGCGATGGCCCTCGAAGCCGTTGTTCGCCGGCTTGATCGCCAGGTCCCGCTCCAGCCGCGCCAGAGTCTCGGCCAGCGCCTCGATCAGCGCCGGCGAGATGGCCTCTTCGATGATCGTGTAGCCGTCGCGTTTGACCCTGGCGATGTGACGGGCGGCGGTGGCCTGGTGCACGGGCTGTGCGTCCTTCGAGACGCCCACTGGCGTGGGCTCCTCAGGATGACGAACTCAGCGGACTCCAACAATCTCCGTCATGGTGAGGAGCGCCGAAGGCGCGTCTCGAACCACGCAGCCCTATTGGCAGGCTAGGCACTCCTCGTAGTCGGTGCGGCCGTCGGCGGCCTTCTCGACCAGGGCGGCCAGGCCGTCGCCACCGGCGAAGGCGGCGCGCTGCACCGACTTGGAGCGCAGGTAGTAGAGGCTCTTCACGCCCTTCTCCCACGCTGACCAGTGCAGCATGTGCAGGTCCCACTTATCGACGTCGCCAGCCAGGAAGATGTTGATCGACTGCGACTGGCAGATCTCCGGCGCGCGGTCGGCCGCGAGCTCGACAACCCAGCGCTGGTCGATCTCGAAGGCGGTCTTGTAGACGTCCTTCTCGTCCTGGCTGAGGCAATCGAGGTGCAGCACCGAGCCCTCGTTCTCCAGGATCGAGCCCCAGATGGCTGGGGTGTTGGCGCCGCGCTCTTCCAGCAGCCGCTCCAGATAGGGGTTCTTCACCGCGAAGGAGCCCGAGAGGGTCTTATGGGTGTAGATGTTGGCCGGGATCGGCTCGATGCCGGCGCTGGTGCCGCCGCAGATGATCGAGATCGACGCCGTGGGCGCGATGGCGATCTTGTGGCTGAAGCGCTCCATGACGCCGCGCTCGGCCGCGTCCGGGCAGGCGCCGCGCTCTTCGGCCAGCACTCGGCTGGCGGCGTCGCAGCCGCGGCGCAGGTGTTTGAACATGCGCATGTTCCAGCTCTTGGCCAGCGCGCTCTCGAACGGCACGTTCTGAGCCTGCAGGAACGTATGGAAGCCCATGATGCCCAGGCCTACCGAGCGCTCGCGCCAGGCGGCGTAAGTGGCGGCCGACATTTCCGGCGGCGCACGGTCGATGAAGTCCTGCAGCACATTGTCGAGGAACCTCATGGTGTCCTCGATGAAGGTCGGGTGATCGCGCCACTCCAGGAACTTCTCGGCATTGAGCGAGGAGAGGCAGCAGACCGCGGTCCGCTCCTGGCCCAGGTGATCCTTGCCCGAGTGCAGCAGGATCTCGGAGCAGAGGTTGGACTGGCGCACTTTCAGGCCCAGCTCGCGCTGGTGCTGCGGCATGGCGCGGTTGGCCGTGTCGGAGAAGATCAGATAGGGCTCGCCGGTCTGCAGGCGCAGCTCCAGCAGTTTTTGCCACAGGCTGCGGGCGTCGATCTCGCGCACCGCCTCCCCGGTCTTGGGCGAGCGCAGGGCGAATCTGGCGCCGTCGCGCACGGCTTCCATGAACTCGTCGGTGATGCAGACGCCGTGGTGGAGGTTGAGGCTCTTGCGATTGAAGTCGCCGGAGGGTTTGCGGATTTCGACGAACTCTTCGATCTCCGGGTGCCAGACGTCGATGTAGACGGCGGCGGAGCCACGGCGCAGCGAGCCCTGACTGATGGCCAGCGTCAGCGAATCCATCACCCGGATGAAGGGGATGATGCCGCTGGTCTGGCCGGCGCCCTTCACCTTCTCGCCGATGGAGCGCACGCCGCCCCAATAGGTGCCGATGCCGCCGCCGTTGGCGGCCAGGAACACGTTCTCGTTCCAGGTGCCGACGATGCTTTCCAGCGAATCGCCCACCGCGTTGAGGAAGCAGCTGATCGGCAGGCCGCGATCGGCGCCGCCGTTGGACAGCACCGGCGTCGACGGCATGAACCAGAGCTGCGAGATGTAGTCGTAGATGCGCTGGGCGTGCTCGGCGTCGTCGGCGTAGGCGGTGGCGACGCGGGCGAACATGTCCTGGTAGGATTCGCCCGAGAGCAGGTAGCGATCCTCGAGGGTGGTCTTGCCGAAGTCGGTCAACAGCTCGTCACGCGATCGGTCGATCTCGACCTTGCGAACCAGCTGCAGCGCCGGGCGTTCGGACGGCCTTGGCCGCCGCTCGTCCATGGCCCCCGCAACGACCTTTTTTGCCTCGCTGCCCATCATATTACCCATCACCCCTATGCGACCGTTGAGTCTGCCCAGACCCCTTGGTCATCTACATCTTGTGGGCGATACGCCCCCGAAGCCCAGAATATGGGGACACATGGTTGCCAGTTGGTCAACGGGCGCCTGTTGTCGCATCGGCTATTTTTCTGTTGAAGGAACCGCGGCGCTCGCCTTGAAACGAGTGGGATCAAGGCTTTGACGGCGGGCCTCCGGATTCGGTAACGAGACTGTGACAACGGGCCGGGCCCGGATCGGAGACGTCCTTGCACGCCCTGTTGATTTCCGCCGGTCTGGTGGCCCTCGCCGAGATTGGCGACAAGACTCAGATCCTCTCGATTCTGCTCGCCGCGCGCTATCGCAAGCCGTGGCCGATTCTCGCCGGCATCCTGGTGGCGACGATCTTCAACCACGCCGCGGCGGCGGCGTTCGGCGCGCTGCTGGGCTCGTTTCTCAACGGGCCGTGGATGAAGTGGATCCTCGGCGTGGCCTTCATCGGCTTCGCGGCCTGGACCCTGGTGCCGGACAAGCTGGATGACGACGAGGACCCCAAGGAGCGCGGCCATGGCTCGGTGTTCCTCACCACCCTGGTGTCGTTCTTCATCGCCGAGATGGGCGACAAGACCCAGATCGTCACCGCCGCGCTGGGCGCCCGCTTCCACGACATCCTGTGGGTGGCCAGCGGCACGACGATCGGGATGATGCTGGCCAACACCCCGGCGGTGTTCATCGGCGAACGCGCCGCCTCCCGCATTCCGGTGAAGCCGCTGCGCTACGTGGCCGCCGCCGCCTTGCTGGCCCAGGGCGTCTGGACGCTGCTCTCCTAACGGGCGGGACGCGCCCTCACCCGCCCCAAGGGCGAACATGAACAAATGTTAAGGGGCGAAGTTCGCCGCAAAATGCTTGGAGCGCGGCAGGTCTTTGCAAGGTTTGGGCATAATTAGATGAAGCTGCTCCTCGGCGCCGTCACCATGGGAGCGGTCGCCGCTCTCAGCTTCGCGTCAGCGTCGCAAGCCGACCCCGTCGTCAGCGCCGACCCCACCGTCGCCCCACACTACGGTCAATGGGGTTTTGACCTGACCGGCCGCGACACCTCGGTCACGCCTGGAACCGATTTCTACGGCTACGCCAACGGCAAATACGTCAAGTCGCTGGTCATCCCGCCCGACCGCTCGCGCTACGGCAATTTCGACGTGCTCTCGGCGCTCTCCGAGGCCCAGGTCCACGCCATCCTCGAGAAGGCCGCGCACGATAGCGCGGCGACCGGGGACGAGGCGAAGATCGGCGCGTTCTATCGGGCGTTTATGGACCAGGGCCGCGCCGACGCCCAGGGCGGGCATCCGATCGACACCGACCTGGCCAAGATCCGCGCCGCCTCCAACCTCAGCGACATCGCCCGGCTGATGGGCGCCTCGAACGGGACCTTCTTTGACGGCTTCTTCGACGTGGGCATCGGGTCGGACTTCAAGGATCCGGACCACTACGCGATCTTCGTAGGCCAGCGCGGTCTCGGCCTGCCGGATCGCGACTACTACCTCGACGCCAGCTTCGCCGACCAGAAGGCCAAGTATCAGGCCTATGTGGCGCAGATCCTCACCCTGGCCGGGTGGGAGAACCCCGACGCCTCGGCCAAAGCCATCGTCGATCTGGAGACCGAGATCGCCACGGTGAGCTGGTCGCGCGCCGAGCGCCGCGATCCGCAGAAGACCTATAACCCGATGACCACGGCCGACCTGGCCGCCCTGGCCCCCGGCTTTGACTGGACTGCCTTCTTCCAGGGAGCGGAGCTGGGCGCGCCGGACAAGGTGGTGGTGGCCGAAAACACGGCCTTCCCCAAGATCGCGCAGATCTTCGCGGCGACGCCGCTGGACACCCTCAAGGCGTGGGAGGCCTTCCACGTGGCGGACGCCGCGGCGGCCTATCTGTCGACGCCCTTCGTCGACGCGCGCTTCGAGTTCCGCAACAAGACCCTCAGCGGCCAACTGGAGCAGCGTCCACGCTGGAAGCGGGCCGTGGGCGTGGTGGACGGCGGCATGGGCGAGGCGGTGGGCGAGCAGTATGTCGCCCAATACTTCCCCCCCGAATCAAAGGCCAAAATGGAGGCGCTGGTCGCCAACATCCGGACCGCGCTGGCCGCCCGCATCCAGAACGTGTCGTGGATGAGCGACGAGACCAAGGCCAAGGCGGTCGAGAAACTGTCCAAGCTGACGGTGAAGATCGGCTATCCGTCGAAGTGGCGCGACTACAGCACCCTCTCGATCAGCGCCGACAACCTGGTGGGGGACGTGGAGGCTTCGAATGAGTTCGAGTGGCGCCGGGACGTCAATCGCCTGCATGACCCGGTGGACAAGACCGAGTGGGGCATGACGCCCCAGACGGTGAACGCCTACTACAACGCCACCCACAACGAGATCGTGTTCCCCGCCGCCATCCTGCAGCCGCCGTTCTTCGATCCGCACGCCGACATGGCCATCAACTACGGCGGCATCGGCGCGGTGATCGGCCACGAGATGACGCACGGCTTCGACGACGGCGGCCGGCAGTTCGACGGCGACGGCAAGCTCTCCGACTGGTGGCGGGCCGACGACAAGGCCAAGTTCGTCGAGCAGACCAAGCGCCTCGGCGCACAATATTCGGCGATGGAGGCGCTGCCCGGCGTGCACATCAAGGGCGACCAGACCATGGGCGAGAACATCGCCGACCTCGGCGGCGTGCTGCTGGCGCTGGACGCCTACCACGCCTCGCTGCACGGCAAGCCGGCGCCGGTGATCGACGGCCTCACCGGCGACCAGCGTGTGTTCCTGGGCTTCGCGCAGATCTGGCGCAGCGCCGAGCGCCCGGACGCGGTGAAACAGCAAGTGGTGTCGGACGTGCACTCCCCCGATCCGAACCGGGTCGACGGCGTGGTGCGCAATGTGGACAGCTGGTACGCGGCCTGGAACGTCAAACCGGGCGATCCGATGTACGTGGCGCCCGCGGACCGCGTCCACATCTGGTGAGCCGATAGAGCCTCGTCGTCGTCGAGTTTAGTTCGGCGCCTGCTGGCTCGGCTGCTGATCGCCGCCCGAGGACGGGGATGGTGAGGTCGACGGCTGGTCGCCGCCGGACTGGCCGCCCTGATACATCGGTTGGTCGCCCGCGTCAGGGCTGGCCGCGGTATTGGCCTCGTCGGGCGGGGCCTCGGCGTCGTTCGACGCATCGCCCGGCGCCATGCCTGAATCCGTGTTCGGCGACATGGCTGCGTTCGCCGCAATGGCGTTGGCGTCGACAGCTTCCTTGATCTGTTCCTGGCGCATCATGTCGGCGATCACGCCCTGCCAGGCGAGGAACGTGAGGCCGCCCACCGCCGCCACCAGCGCCAGCAGTCCGATGTAGACCCCGATGCCCTTCACGAAGTCGCCGGGGTTGGCGTATTCGCTGCTGAGGAACTCGATGTCGGAGGCGAGGCCCGGATTGGCCGCCTCGAAACGCCCGAACTGCTCGGGATAGTGGCGCTTGGCGAAGGCCAGCATGTCGACGTAGCGCGCCGTGGTGTGCGGGAACGGCGAGAGCAACCGGCCCCAGAAGGCGAAGATCGAGCCCTTCACCGTGCGGTGTTGCTCCACCAGCCCCACCGGATTGACCGAATAGCCGAGCTGGCGGCCGACCAGCGCCTTCTGCATCGCCGAGGCGGCGGTGGAGATGTCGCCGCCGATCGCGCCCACGGCGAGGCGGTCGCCGGTGTAAACCAGCGCCCGGTCATAAGGCAGCGTGAAGATGCTGGTGAAGCCGAGCACCTGCACCATGTGGATCAGCCAGCCAGCCGCCCCGGACCGCCGGTAGGCCCGGAGGTAGCCGATAAAGCGGCCCACCACCCAGCGCACCTCGTCATCGGTGACGCCCGTCTCCAGGATCTCGGAATTGATCAGGACCGCCCGCCGGAAGAACAGGCGCTGCATCATCGCATTGAAGACGCCCTGCTCGTACACGAAGACCACGACCGGGCGCGACACCGACAACGTCTCTTTCAGCTCCTCGGTCAGCGCATTGATCCGCGGATAGTTGAGCTCGGAAACCAGGATCGAGTTGCCTTTGAAGTAGGCGAACGCGGTCTCGCGGAGCAGCCAGACCAGAAACACGAACAGCCAGACCACCAGGGCCAGCGTCAGGTAGAAGGCCAGCCGCACCGGCGCCGGCACGGCGACCACCAGATAGAAGATCACCACGGCGACCAGCAGGAGGCAGAAAATCAACGACAGCAGGAAGCGAGAGAACTGACGCGGATGCGTGCAGGCCCTGACTTCCGCTTCGCTGAGCGCCGCCATTCGTCCCCTCCCGTGCTTGAACGGACCCGCCGACGATGATGCTATGGGTCAAGCTTGGGCGCGGCAAGCGAGCGATGGCGTCCGTGGGGGTCGGCGGTGGCGGACATCTTCATCAGCTACAAGAAGGAGGATCGCGCCTACGCCGAGCGCGTCGCCAATGCCTTCGCCGAGGACGACCTGACGGTGTGGTGGGACAACGACATCCATCCGCGCGAGGCCTGGGACAAGACGATCGATCACGAGCTCGAGGCCTGCTCGGCGGTGGTGGTGCTGTGGTCCGAGCTTTCGGTGGAGTCCGACTGGGTACGCGCCGAGGCCCACGCCGGCCTTGGCAAGGGCAAGCTGGCGCCGGCGATGATCCGGACCTGCAAGCGGCCGATCGCCTTCTCGCTGACCCAGACCGTCGACCTCACCCGCTGGACAGGCGACCGCTCCGATCCGAACTGGCGCAAGCTGTTGGCCTGGATCGCCGACCTGCGCGCGCCGCAGCCCGTGGCCCCCGGAGCACCCGCGGCGGCGCCCAACCGCTACCGCGCGGTGATCGGCAACCTGCCGGCCGGCGATCCGGTGGTCGACGGCGCGTTCGTCAACCAGGCGACCCCCGCCGGCACCGTCTTCCGCGACTTCGCCGACAGTCCGGCGATGCGGATCGTCGCGCGCGGCGCCTTCGTGATCGGCTCGCCCCCCAACGATCCAGACCGGGCCAACGTCGAGGGCCCGCAGAAGCGGATCGATATTCCGCAGCCCTTCGCCATCGGGGTCTATCCGGTCACCGTGGGCGAATACGCCAGGGTCATGGGCTCGGTCCCTGCCGCCCCGCCCGTCCGAGCCGCCAAGACCGGCTGGTTCGCTCATGGCCCGTCGTCGGCCGCGCCGCCGGCGGCCAACCTCGACCCGGCCGTCGCCGTCAGCAATGTGTCCTTCGACGACGCCTCGCGCTTCGCCGAGCGGCTCTCCGCGGCCACCGGCAAGACCTATCGGCTGCCGTCCGAGGCCGAGTGGGAGTACGCCTGCTGCGCCGGCTCGCCCTCGCGCTACGCCTGGGGCGACACCATCGAGGCGCACCAGGCTCACTTTCGCGCCGGCCCCCTCGGCACCGGTCCGACCGGCCCCGCGGTTCCGGGAGCCTTCGCGCCCAATCAGTTCGGGCTCTACGACATGCACGGCAACGTCCGCGAGTGGACGCGAGACGTCTGGCGAGAATCCTACGACCTGACCCCGATCAACGGCGACCCGGTGCTCGACGGCCAGGCCTCGATGCGGGTGGTGCGCGGCGGCGGCTGGTCGGATCCGGCCCCGCTGCTGCGCTCGGCGGCGCGCAGCCGGGCCACCGAGTCTATCCGATCCAACCTGATCGGCTTTCGGCTGGTGCGGGTGCTGGCGTGAGCCGGCTTGAGCAAGAGGAAGGCGGCGGCGCATGGACGACGAGGATCTGATCGGCATCGAGATCAGGCTGCGGGTGCTGGAGACCCTGGTGGCGTTCCAGTTCGCCGCGCAGCACATGCAGACACCCGATCCCGCCGCCGCCGTCCGGCGCTTGCGCGAGGTCGTGGTGGACAAAGCGCGCGGCGCGCCGTTGCCGGGCCTCGATGATCCGGCGCTGGCCGCGCGCGCCCAGGCGCAGTTCGAGGAAGCGCTCGATCGGATATTGGCGTTGCAGGAGCAGCTGCCGAGGCGGCTCGTCGACTGAGGGAGGGCCCTGGAAATATCAAGCCCGCCGCGGGGGATAATCGCGGCGGGCTTGACGTTCTTGGCATTCGATCCAAGCGGGCGTTTCCTCCCCGAAACGCCTGAGACTTCCCGTTCCCTTAGGAACCGTCATGTCTCTCGCAAGAGGGAGAGAACGGTAAATTTTTCTCCATGTCAACGCCGCGCCGCCGCGTCACGGGGCATGAAACCGGCTGGATCGAACACAACGGGGTGAATCTTGGACCCGGTGGTCAAGACCATTGCCCTCTGAGGCCGGGGCCGGCCGTCGCAGGGGTTCGATCTAGCGCGGCAGCCGCGCCGCCAGCGCCTCGATCGGCTCGCTGACCGGTTCGAACACATAGGTCGGCCGCGTCACCGTCACCGGGCCAACCCCGATCTGCGCCAGGGCGGCGGCGGCGGCGAAAACGTCGTCGGCCGCGATCAAGGCGCCGGACTCGCGGCTCTCCGCGCCGGCGGTGGCGAACGGCGCGACGGCGGCGCGGGCGGCTTGGTCCGCCGCCTGTGGCCAGGAGAGTTCGGCCGTTTCCCTGGCGCGGGCGCGGGCCTCGAAAATGCGAACCAGGCGGCGGGCGGCGTCGAGCTGCGCCGCGTCCCAGTCGGCGCGCAGA
>Ga0265338_10006216_pt1 | contig 15296 bp, 10 predicted proteins | sample 42126metaG_FD_193579 | JGI IMG/M metagenome (GOLD analysis project Ga0265338, IMG submission 193579) | Rhizosphere microbial communities from Carex aquatilis grown in University of Washington, Seatle, WA, United States - 4-21-26 metaG | ecosystem: Host-associated > Plants > Roots > Rhizosphere... | reverse complement strand
CAAGGCGCTGCGCATGCCATACCACGAAGTGCTTGGGAAGCCTGGGGAGAGCGCAGAAACTCTGGCGGAGTTTCTGGAGACCACGCTGGATGTGGACGCGATGACCCAGCAAGTAGACACATCGCTGTACAGGAATCGGTCCAGGTAGGCCGCGGTCGAGTTTCGATCAGAACTCACGATTTGGTTTGGGTTGATCGGTACCGACGCGGCCGGTCTCGATGTCTGCGACGTAGTAGCTCTCGCCCTTCACCGGCGCGCCCGCCAGGCGCCGCAGCATGGCGATCTGTCCCACGTGCGTCAGGGCGTCGGCAACCGGTCCTTGAAACACCTTTTCGGGAGGAGCCTGCAACGGCTCGTTTGAGGCCAGAAAGTCATCAAATTTCTTGAGCGCGTCGAAGAATCGCTCAACTCCTTGCTCCCACGGCAAAGGCTTCGAGTCGTGCCACTCCCGCTTGCCCTTAACGATCGACAATCCCCAGTCCAGCAGATCGCCGATGTGCGCCAGAATCTGACCCGGTGTGCGCAGTCCCTCGCCGGCGCGAAATTCGGAGAATCCAGACGGCGCGTTGCGCAGCGCTTTCCCGCCTCGATAGGCGAGCGTGGCCAGGGTGTGTCGTAGCAATTCGCGTTTAGCATCAGAACTTGCCGAACTGGAATGGGCCGAGTTGCCTGTGTTCATGGCGACAAGGTTACACTGGTCGGTCAGGAGGCGAAAAGCATGGCCAGGAAAGTTTCTCCAGCTCCCAAGTCCGGCTCGGCGCAATCAGGTGCCGTGAGCCGAAGCAATGCAGAGCACTATCGCTGGGGAAACGACTGCGACGCCTGGCATTTGGTGAAGGACAAAGATCTGACGGTAATCGAAGAACTTATGCCAGCGGGTTCGGCGGAAATTCGCCATCATCACCAGAAAGCCCAGCAGTTCTTCTATATCCTCTCGGGAGAAGTGCTGATGGAAGTTGAGGGAGAAACAACGCTGGTGCCCGCCGGAAGCGGCATCCGCGTGCTGCCGGGAGCGCGTCACCAAATTCGCAACCCGTCTTCTGGGCCCGTACGACTGCTGGTGATTTCACACCCGCCGAGCCATGGCGACCGCATCGATGACTGATTTGAGGTGAACTGCCAGCCGCACTTCCGCTCTCATAACTGCTTCCGGCGCACAACCCCGGCGGCGCGCAGGGCGCCGCGCAACCGAGTTCCCAATCCGCGTGCGAACTGCATATCCAGAAATCCTTCCATCTGCCGGCGGAAACTTTCGCCGTAGCCATGCCACCAGACTTTTTTCATCCCGGGCATGCGATCGATGTCCAGATATTTCACATTCACCATCTCGTCGAGTCCGAAGCGGCCGTGGGTACAGCCGACGCCACTGGCCTTTACCCCCCCGTGGGGTGCTTCGCTGATGCCGAAGCAGGAGATTACATCGTTCACCATCACAGTGCCCGCGTGGATTCGCCGGGCCAGGCGCTCTCCGCGCTGTGGATCTCGTGTCCACACGCTGGCCGCCAAGCCGTAATCCGAGTCATTGGCCAGGCGCACGGCTTCATCGTCGTCGTCGCAGGCCATCATGGGAAGTACCGGGCCGAAGGTTTCTTCCTGCATGATGCGCATCCCTTGGGTCACGTCAGCCAGCACCGTCGGCGCATAGAAGTTCACGCCCAATTCTGGGAGCCGCGTTCCGCCAGCCAAAATCCGCGCTCCGCACGCCTTGGCGTCTTCCACGTGCGATTCCACAATCCGTACCTGGCGCTCCTGGATCATTGGTCCAACATCCGTATGTGAATCCATGCCGTTGCCCACACGCAGTCGCTTCGTCTTCTCCGCGCATGCGTTGGCGAACTTCTCGTACAAACTACGATGCACATAGCAGCGCTCGACCGACAGGCACGCTTGCCCTGCATTGACGAACGCTCCCCACACCGCCGCGCTTGAGGTGATGTCAACGTCCGCATCCTCCAGCACCAGCATCGGATCCTTCCCACCAAGCTCCAGCAACATCGGGAGCAGTCGCTCCGTTGCTGCGGCCGCGATCCGCTTTCCGGTGGCAACACTGCCGGTGAAAATGAGCTTGTTGATGGAAGAGCGCACCAGGGCGGCGCCGGCCGGACCTTCGCCCACGACCACCTGAAACACCTCCTCGGGAACGCCTGCCGCGCGTAGCAACGAGGCCAGTTCCAGCGCCACCAGCGGTGTCAACTCCGACGGCTTTAGCACCACCGCGTTGCCCGCGACCAGCGCCGCCAGCGTTTCCGTTGCCGGAATCGAGAACGGATAGTTCCACGGCGAGATGATACCGACCACTCCGTGCGGTTCGCGTACCAGATATCCGCGCTTCAACTTTGTGGCTAGATTGCCATGAGGCAGTGGCTCGTCGCGCAGCAAGCCCCAAGCGTTGTCGATCAGAAATCGTGCGGCGTCGAGCACCACGAGCACTTCGGTGACCAGCGCCTCAACCATGGGCTTGCCGGCTTCGCGCGTGATCGCCGATGCGATCTCAGATTTCTTCGCGTGCAGCTGGCGTTGGAACTCGCGGACGACGGCAATCCGTCTTCGTACCCCCAGCTCAGACCATGCGGGCTGTGCCGCCTTAGCGCGCGCTACTGCGGCGTGAACCTGATCTTCGCTGGCGCACTCGAGTTCGCGGAGGACTTCGCCGGTGGCGGGATTCACCGACCTGACCTTTCGGGAGGCGATTTGCAGATCGGTAGCCATAAGGAAATCTTAGTCCGTTCGGGCCTCGGGCGTATGCCGAAGATGTCGCTAGTACTCCACACCCACGAGATATAAGCCGTTCGCTGGAGCGGTTGCTCCCGCCGCCGAGCGGCTGCGTGCCTCCAGGATTCGCGTGATGTCCCCAACCTGCAATGTCCCGCGGCCGACCAAGATAAATGTTCCCACCAGATTTCTCACCATGTGGTGAAGAAATCCAGATCCGCGCACGGTGTAAACCAGTTCTTCGCTCACCGACTCCCACGCGGAAGAGAATATCGTCCGCACTTTCGATCCAGGTGTTTCCTCGCGCTCTTTCTCTGCGTCCACTGCCGCAAACGATGTGTAATCGTGCTCTCCCACCACCAATCCAGCCGCGCGCGCCATGGCAGCCACGTCGAGCTGATAAGGATAGTGCCAAACGTATCGGGCAAGGAACGGAGGGCAGATCGACTCGCGATAGATTCTGTACCGGTAGGTCTTCGCGCGCGCCGAGTGGCGCGCATGGAAGTCGGCCGGCGCTTCGGTTACTTCAAGCACGCGGACCGCCGCCGGCAAAATGTGGTTGAGGGCCTTGGCGAAATTTTCTGTAGGGACGGAAGACTCCGTGACAAATGTCATGACCTGCGCCAGCGCATGCACCCCAGCGTCGGTGCGTCCTGATCCTTGCGGCAGGACTTTTTCCGCCGTAATTCGTCCAATAGCTGAAGCTAGAGTGCCCTGTACGGTGACTGCATCGGGCTGCACCTGCCAGCCAGAGAACTCCGCCCCGTCATAGGAGAGAATCACTTTGAGATTGCGCATCGTGTGATCTTTCGAGTCCCGCGCCGTCGTCGAATCATCCAAAGCGTTTTTGGGGCTTTGCCAAGCAATTTATCAGTTCTGCAGATTGGTGGGTGGCAGTCAAGTCTCATTCCAGTCAGCTATACTGGATGGTTTCCGCGGAAATCTCCCAGGCGAAATGAGGACTTGCTGCACTCCCCTTGCCCGGAACGCGTGGAGGCGGGAATACACACGGATGAGCGCAGGCGCAGGGAAGGTCTTTTCTAGTAGCTTTCAGGAACCTTCCGCCCGTCCATTGCGTACCAATGCCTGAGTAGGAGTTTATTTTTTGGTGGTTTAGCCGCCAACGTCTTAATCAATTTTGTCTTAAACGAACGGAGATGAGTAGATGCCATTCGCACGTTTAGCCCAGACTGTCCGGCTCGCTGCCACGGCAAGCCTATTCGCAACCCTGACCTTCGTATGTTGGGCCCAGGAATTGCCTGCGGCTCCCAGTTCCCAGGCCACTCAGCAAACACGACCGTTGCCGGTCATGAACTACACCAAGCCGGTGTCGCACTTCCCGAACCCGATTGGTCCGTATACGGCGCGGCACGTGGCCGCTCCCAATCTCGCGAATACGGCGCGCATTGACGGGCTCATGCGTGATGGCAAGCTCTACCTGTCGCTCAACGACGCTATCGCGCTCGCGCTCGAGAACAATCTGGATATCGCCATTGCGCGCTACAACCTGAACATCGCCGACACAGACGTTCTGCGAGCCAAGGCCGGGGCTTCAACCCTCGGCGTGAATACTGGTGTTGTGCAGAACACACCGGGCGGCGGCGTTGGCGGAGTGGGCGGACAGGTGGGCTCGGGCACTGGCGGCACCAGCCTGGGTGCGGGCGGTGCAGGCGCGGGCGCGGGTGGATTGGTCGGTTCTACGCTGGGGTTCGGACCTCAGATCAACAGTTTCGATCCGGTGCTCACTGGCACGCTTCAAGAGGACCATTTCAGTCAACTGGCCACTAGTATTTTTCAGGGCGTGCTTCCGGGGTCGAGCCTGGCTCAAAACACCGGCACGGTGGACTTTTCTTACCAGCAGGCGTTCCATTGGGGAACGAACCTGAGCGTTGGTTTCAACAATACCCGCAGCACCACGAACAGTTTCTTTTCCAGCCTGAGTCCAAGTTTGAATTCAGGTTTCAAGGCCACTGTGACTCAGCACTTGCTGCAGGGCTTCGGATTGGCGTCGAACACGCGCTTCATCCGCATTGCTAAGAACAATCGCGAACTTTCAGATGTCGCCTTCCGCCTGCAGATCATCACCACCGTTGATCAGATCGAGAACATGTACTGGGACCTGGTTTATGCGTATGAAAATCTGCGCGTGAAGCAGGAGTCGTTGGCGTTCTCGGAGAAGACTCTGTCGGATACGAAAAAGCAGGTGGAGATCGGCAGCCTCGCGCCGATCGAGACGGTACGCGCACAAAGCACCACGGCGGCCGACCAACAGGCGCTGACCGTGGCCAAAACGAACCTCCAGTTACAGCAACTGCTCATGAAGAACGCGCTCAGCCGGACGTTGCACGATCCCGCTCTCGCCGGGGCGGAAGTTATTCCCACCTCGACTCTGGAGATTCCACCGAACGAGGAGGTCCAGCCCACCGAGGACCTGGTCAATAATGCCTTACGCCATCGCCCGGAACTGGTGGAGTCCCGCATCCAGTTGAGCACTCAGGAACTCAGCAATAAAGCGCTTCGCAGCTCTTTGTTGCCGACACTCGATCTGTTTGCCTACTACGGCGGCACCGGAGTTGGAGGCTCGCAGAATCCGATCAACCTGTGCAGTGACCCCAACAACCCTCAGCTCGGATGCTCGACTACCTCGACGCCTTCCGTCGGCTACGGCGGCACCTTGAATCAGCTGGTAAATTCCACCGCGCCTGACAAAGGCATGGGGCTGCAGCTCAATATTCCGCTGCGGAACCGTGCGGCGCAGGCGGTGCAGATCCGGTCGGAACTGGAATACCGGCAGTCGCAGATGGCGTTGCAGCAAACCGAGAACCGCATCAGCATTGAAGTGCGCAATGCGCAGTTTGGCGTGGAGCAGAACCGGGCCAGCGTTGATTCGGCGCAAGCCGCGGTCGATTACGCCAAGCAGTCGCTCGATGCCGAGCAGAAGAAGTATCAGTTCGGCACGTCGACGACGACGGCTGTGTTGCAGAACCGCAGCGCGCTGGCGACTGCGGAGTCCACCTTGCTCTCGGCGACTGCAGCCTACGAAAAGTCACGGCTTGAACTGGATCGCGCTACGGGGCAGTTACTCGACCATGCTGGCATCAACATTGACGATGCCGCGAAAGGCCAAGTGACGCACCTGCCCAACGTACCTTACGTTGCACCGCGCAAAGACCTGACTACTGTCAGCCAACCAGCCCAACAGTAAAGCAAGGCATCATCCTCGCGCCGCTGTCTTAGAGAAAAAGACAGCGGCGTTTTCTTGGGATGCGCCTAACAATTCTTTACAATCCACGCCGTTCTTCCTTGAAACTTCTCCCGCTAAGATGAAGTGACACTTCTGTTTGGGTTGCATCCAACATTGGCATCATCCGACTTCCTTGTTGAGAAAAGTTAAGAAGAAGTTGCACCCGCTCTAGTGTAAGGAGAAGACCCATGCGTTTACCGCGTTTCATGACTTTTGTCCGGCTGCTCTGTCTGACTTTAGCCGTCCGGACACTACCGACCGCACTCTGGGCACAAGCCGCCCCTTCGACGCCTTCGTCGCAGTTGACGCCCCCGTCTGCGCCGCAGCCTGCTGAAGTTCAACCCATCCATCTGAAGGACTATTCCAAGCCGCGCTCGGCCTTTCCTCACCTGCTGCAGCCCTATACTCCGCAGCAGCTCGCGCAGCCCAACCTGGGGAACTCGCCGCGCATCGACTCACTGCTGCGGGATGGCAAGATTTATCTTTCGATCGATGACGCTGTCGCCCTGGCCATCGAGAACAATCTCGACCTCGATATCGCCCGCTATAACCTGAACATCGCTGAAGCAGACCTGCTTCGCGCCAAATCAGGGGCGAGCATTCTCGGAGTCAACACCGGCATCGTGCAGAACACGCCGGGCGGCGGTGTGGGAGGACTCGGCGGCACGGTAGGCTCCGGCACCGGAGGCACCACCGTCGCGGCCGGAGGCGCCGGCACTGGCACCAACGGTTTGGTGAGCTCCACGCTCGGCACCGGGTCGCCCATCACCAGCTTCGATCCCCAACTGACGGGCACTCTGCAACTCGATAAGAACAACACCATTTCGTCCAGCGTTTTTAGCCCCGCTCCAGGCGGCATCATTGCCCAGAACACCTACACGTCCAATTTTGGCTACACGCAGGGATTTCAGTGGGGCACCACTCTGGCGGCGGGTTTTAACAATACCCACCTCACCACCAACAGCACCGCCAGCCTTCTGACTCCGCAACTGGGCTCGAACTTTCAGTTCCGTGTCACGCAGAACCTGCTGCAGGGCTTCGGAACGCTCCCCAACACCCGCTTCATTCGCATCGCCAGGAATAATCGGGAAATTTCCGACGTAGCCTTCCGTCTGCAAATCATCACTACTATTGACCAGATTGAAAACATGTACTGGGACTTGGTGTACGCATTTGAGAACGTTCGAGTTCAGCAAGAGTCCTTGACCTATGCTCAGAAAGCGCTCGACGACTCAAAACGCCAGGTGCAGGTCGGAACGATACCTCCCATTCAGGTCGTGAGTGCGCAGAGCACAGTCGCCACGGACCAGCAGAACCTGATCGTCGCTCAGAATAACCTGCAACTGCAGCAATTGCTGATGAAGAATGCACTCAGCCGCAGTATTGAAGATCCGGTTCTCGCTGAGGCCGACGTTGTCCCCACCTCAACCATGCAAGTTCCGCAGGAGGAACCCGCAATTCCCATTCAGGATTTGATCAATGACGCTCTCCGCCATCGCGCCGAACTCGTCGAGACGCGCATCGATCTCAATTCCCGGGATCTCAACAGCAAGGCCGTTCGCAACGCGATGTTGCCGACGCTCGATGCATTTGCCTACTACGGTGGGTCCGGTCTCGGCGGTGATTTGAATCCTCAGTGCACGTCTGGGGGCGGCGCCTGCACCGCGCCTCCGGTGTTCAATGGCGCAAATTCCATGGGTTATGGCGGAACCCTCAATCAGCTTATAAATTCGACGGCCCCGGATAAAGGCATCGGTCTCACGCTGACCATCCCGATTCGTAACCGCCTGGCGCAATCGAACCAGGTACGTGCTGAGCTTGAATACCGCCAGGCGCAGGTTCGCCAGCACCAGCTTGAAAACCAGGTGCGAGTCGAAGTACGTAACGCGCAATTTGACGTCAGGCAGAACCGGGTCGCCGTGCAAGCGGCACAGTCGGCCGTCGACTTGGCTCGCCAGACTCTGGACGCAGATCAACAGAAATTGAAAGTAGGGCTCACAACGCAAACGGCAATCCTTCAGGATGCCGCCACACTGACGACGTCGGAGTCGAATCTGGTTTCGGCGAAAGCTGCGTATGAAAAATCGCGGATTGAACTGGATCGCGCCACGGGATTGCTGCTGGACCATGCCGGTATCGACGTGGCCGACGCCACCCGCGGTCAGGTTACGCACCTGCCCAGCATTCCCTACGTCGCGCCTCGCCAGGATGCCGCGCCGGTGGGGTCGTCCTCCTCGACTACACCCCCAGCGACTCAGCCAACTCAGCCAGCGGGCCAAATGTAATGATCGAAGCAGCACGCTGTTTGCGACAGCAGTGCTCTGCTAGGGGCTCGGAAAGGGGCGGTTATCGATTGTGGAAAAACTGTGGAAAAAGGCTGAAGATAATAGCCGGTGGGAAGGGCAGGCTCTGTTCGGGTGGTAAGTGCCTTAGAATCAGCGCTTGCTTGCCCCGCGGTGGGACATTGCGGCCAAGAAAGTCTTCCCGGGCAGACCGCTTTCCAGGAGCATCTCGTGAAACTCATTGCAGACATTGGGGTTGGCCCGATTTGGCCGAGAACGACAATGTGTATAGGATTGTACGTACATGTCTGCAAGTATAAAGTGTTCCTGCAGGAACATGTGGAAAACTCTCTTAGCCAGGCCCCGTCTTCTGCCTATCCTTGAACCAGCAAGGCCGGCCCTCCTGCTCCGCAGCGCATCGTGCGCGAGTCTATTCGCCTGATAGACTACGCCCCAATGGAGAGACTCTCACGGCCGGCTCTTCCGAGGTTTTTCCTGTGGCTCCTGCCCCTGTCGTTCGTGTTGCAGGTGGCGGCCATCGGGGCGTTCCATCAGTATCGAACCCGGCCGGGCGATGACCACTTCGAATTTGGGTGGGAGATGGGTCGCGTCGGACGGTCCATCGCTTTGGGGCAAGGATTCAGCAGTCCCTACGAAGGGGACACCGGCCCTACGGCGTGGGAGCCGCCGCTCTATCCGTTCCTGATCGGCGGGGTGTTCAAGATCTTCGGTGTGTACACACACGCTTCCGCCTGGGTGCTGCTGAGCATCAATAGCTTCTTTGCGACGCTGACGTGTATTCCAATCTTTCTGATCGCGCAGCGGATTTTCGGCGAACGAGTTGCCGTGTGGTCCGCGTATGGCTGGGCGTTGAATCCTTACGTCTGGTATTGGTCTATCCACTGGATATGGGACACGACGTTCACGCCGCTCGTTCTCGCGTGCATATTTCTGGTTGCCCTGGAGATGCAGGAGTGGCCGGGCTGGCGAGGCTGGTTGCTGTTCGGCGTGCTATATGGCGTTGGCGCACTGGCAAATCCCACGATGCTAATATTCCTGCCGTTCTGCGGCCTGTGGATTTGGCGTCAACGATACCGGCGCGGATTGCCTTCCATCGCGGGGGTGGCGCTTGCCTCGCTTGTGTTCTTCCTGGTTCTCACTCCATGGGTGGTGCGCAACTATGAGGTGTTCGGGCGCTTCGTTTTCATTCGTGACGATTTCGGATTGCAGGTCCGCCTGGGGAACGGCCCTTACGCCGACGGCATGCTGATGGCCTACCTGCAGCCGAATCTCAATCGGCTGGAGCTCGAAAAATTTCAGCGTATGGGAGAACTCGCCTATGCGGAATCGTGCAAACAGCTGGCGTTCGACTGGATACGCACGCATCCGGCGCGATTTGCGGTGATCAGCCTGAAACGCTTCTTCTATTACTGGAACTACGTGCCGAGGCCCAGCAGCAGCGTAGCCCTGGTGGATTTTCGGAGTTCACCGTTTCTAGCGACATCGGTTCTGGCGCTTTGGGGACTTGGCCGGGCAGTGCGACAGAAGCGGCCCGGTGCCTGGCTTTTCGCGGGCCTGGTGCTCACCTATCCAACCGTCTACTACTTCGTTTTTCCCGGTGCGCGTTACCGGCACCCGATCGAGCCGGAGTTGCTGATCCTGATCGTGTTTCTGATTCTGGAAGCAGTTGGAAGTCAGAAGGCAGAATTCAGAAGGCAGAATTGAAGCCCCGATCGTCTTTACTTCTGCATTCTGACTTCTAACTTCTGCATTCCCAGGTGAGACAATTTCGAATTTGCAAACCGGAATGACAGCATGAATCTCTCCGTCGTCGTCATTACCTTTAACGAGGAGGCGAATATCGCGCGCACGCTTGAAAGCGTGAAGCCGCTGGCCTCCGACGGCAAGGGGGAGATCATCGTCGTCGACTCGGGATCGACCGACCGCACGGTGGAGATCGCGAAATCATTCGGTGCGAAGGTGTTCGTCGAGGAGTGGAAGGGATACGCAGCGCAGAAGAACTCTGCGATCGACAAGGCAACGGGAGACTGGATTCTGAGTCTGGACGCGGACGAGGAACTCGAGGCCCAGCTGCAGCAGGCACTTTCCGAATTGCTGGAGGCCATGCACCGACTGTCGAATCTCAACAAGCGAACAGACCCACACGCTCCCCCTGCTCCCGATGGGGCCGATGCGGGCGCGGAGATTGGCACAGATTTCGACGGCCTGCGAATACCCCGAAAGAACGAATTTCTCGGCCGGTGGATCAGGCACGGCGGATACTGGCCCGATCCGAAGCTACGTCTCTTCCGACGCGGACGAGGCAAGTTTGAGAGTCGCGCGGTGCATGAAGATGTTCAGGTTGAAGGGTACACCAGGCAAATTCAATCCGGAGCCCTCCTGCACCACTGCTACCCCACGCTCTCCGACTACATCGAGCACATGAACCGCTACTCATCGTTGGGCGCGGAGATGGTCGCGGAGCAGGGCCCAGTACGGTTCACGTTGATCAACGTCACCCTGCGGCCATTGCTGACGTTTCTCTACAACTACTTTTTCCGCCTCGGATTTCTCGACGGCCGCGAAGGATTTCTGCTGCACGTCAATCACGCCGTCTATGTAGCCTGGAAATACGCCAAGGCATGGGAACTCTCGCGCGATCGGTCATGAATGTTACGCCTTCTTCGGCGTCTTGAAGCTCACTTTTCCGCCACCGGCACCGTCAAATGGGAGAGAGAGTTCATGTCCAGGTCACGGTCAGCTATCTTCATTCTCATCCTCGGCAGTCTAACGGTACTCTACGCGCAGGACGCGCAAACCCTGCCGGCGGGTCGCGTCCAACTCCGACTCAACACGGACGAAGCCGAGGCAGTCCTCGCCATCGTGGACAAGCGTGCGGCCGGGACGACCGTCGCCGATTCAGACTGGCAGCGCCTCTTTTCCACCGAACCGTACGTTCGGCTGAAGAAGCGGGAGGCCAGCATTCATCGCGACTTCACCGACGAGGAATTCAGGAAGTTTGTGCTGTCGCCGGAACTGGCAGCGAAGGCCTCAGCGCTTCGCCAGACTCTGAACGCATGGAAGAGCGCCGACCTCACTGCCTCGGCGCGGCGCGTGCTCGCATACCTGCCCGAGCAAGCCTCCATCAAGGCGAAGGTGTTTCCGGTGATCAAGCCTATCAGCAATAGCTTCGTCTTCGAGACCACCAAGGATCCGGCGATCTTTCTCTACCTCGATCCGGAAGAATCGGCCGCGAAGTTCGAAAATACAGTCGCGCACGAGTTGCACCACATCGGATATTCCAGCATCGAGTCATTAGCGGAGGCCAAGCAGAAAGACCTCACGCCCAACGCCAAGCCCGCCGTCGAGTGGATGGGCGCCTTCGGCGAGGGCTTTGCCATGCTAGCGGCAGCGGGCGGCCCGGAGGTCGACCCACATGCAGCGAGTTCGCCCAAAGAGCACGCCCGATGGGACCATGACCTGGCCAACTTCAACCAGGACGTGGCTTCGCTCCAGCAATTCTTTCTCGATGTCATCGGCGAGAAACTCGTCGGGAAGGACAAGATCGATGAGAAGGCCTACACGTATTTCGGGGACGCCCAGGGTGCATGGTACACGGTAGGCTATAACATGGCCGTCATCGTTGAGAAACGATTTGGGCGAAAGATTCTGATCGAATGCATGCTCGATCCGCGCGAGTTATTGGCACGCTATAACCAGGCCGCACAGGAACTCAATCACAGCCGCAGCGACAAGCTGGCCGTGTGGTCTCCCGAGTTGATGCAGAAGATTGGTCTACGGCAAGCAGAAAGCAAATAAATCCGCATGTCGATCTGTTTCTCTACGGAGCGTACCTGCGATGTCTACCGACCGGTCGTTTTGTGCCCAATGCGTAACCTTGCTCCCACGCTTCCACTTCCCTATTATCGAGACAGCGCACTGGGGATTGCATGGATAAGAAGCCGTTGAAGCCATCCGTTGCCGAAAGTCCTGTTGCTGACGTCTTTGAGAAGCGCCATCCTTCCGCGGGCGAAAAGAAGTGGGCGGAAGAAACGCTGGCACCGACGATCGAGAAAGCTCCAGAGCGGCCGATTGGCGCGCCCACCGGCGTAAATCTTGACGAGCAGGGCCATGCCCGCTTCACCACGATTTCCGGCGTTGCGGTTCGACGACTCTACACACAGGCCGACTTACCGCAAGACTGGAGCGACGAGAGTCATCTCGGATATCCGGGGCAGGCGCCCTTCACGCGGGGCATTCACGCGACCGGGTATCGCGGCAAACTTTTCACCATGCGGCAGTTTTCTGGTTTCGCATCGCCCGAGGAGACCAACCAGCGCTACAAATATTTGCTCGAACATGGCGGCAGCGGACTCTCTGTAGCGTTCGACTTGCCCACGCTCATGGGATATGACTCGGATCATCCGGCGAGCGAAGGAGAGGTCGGCAAGTGCGGCGTGGCCATCGACTCGCTCGAGGACATGGAGATTCTGTTCGGCGGCATCAATCTGGAGCAGACCACGGTCTCGATGACCATCAACTCGCCTGCGTCGGTGCTCTGGGCGATGTACCTGGTGGTGGCGGAGAAGCAGGGCGCCGACTGGAAGAAGATTTCCGGGACGATTCAGAACGATATTCTTAAAGAATACATCGCACAGAAGGAATACATCTATCCGCCAGTGCCCTCGATGCGGTTGGTGATCGATACGTTTGAGTTCGGCTCTATATTCACGCCGCGTTTCAACACGATTTCGATCAGCGGATACCACATACGCGAGGCGGGTTCCACTGCGTTACAGGAGTTGGCGTTCACGCTCTACGACGGTGTCGAGTACGTGGAGTGGGCGCAGAGGCGCGGGTTGGAGGTGGATGAGTTCGGTCCACGACTGAGTTTCTTTTTCAACGCGCACAACGACTTCTTCGAGGAGATCGCCAAATACCGCGCAGCGCGGAAGATATGGCATCGCGTGATGAAAGACCGGTTCGGTGCGAAGAACCAGCGCACCTGGCTGATGCGCTTCCACACCCAGACGGCGGGCGTATCTCTGCCGGCGCAACAACCCATGAACAATATTGCACGCGTAGCGGTACAGGCCCTGGCGGCGGTTTTCGGCGGAACTCAGTCGCTGCATACCGATTCCTACGACGAGGCGCTGGCTCTGCCCACTGAAGAGGCGGCGCGGATCGCGCTGCGCACGCAGCAGATCATCGCCTACGAATCTGGGGTGGCGCAGACGGTCGATCCTCTGGGTGGATCGTACTTCCTGGAAAACCTGACGTTGCAAATGGAGAACGGCGCTTTCGACTATTTCGGCAAACTCGACGCGATGGGAGGAATGGTGAAGGCGATCGAGCGCGGCTATCCGCAGAAGGAGATTGCCGAGGCGTCGTACCAGTACCAGCGTGCGGTGGAAGCGCGCGAGAAGGTGATCGTGGGTGCAAACGAGTTCGTGATTGAAGAAGAATCGCCGCGCATTCTCTACATTGATGAGAGTGTGGCGCGGCAGCAGTCGGCAAAGTTGAAGACCCTACGGGCACGCCGATCGAACGATGAGGTGAGCCGTACGCTCGAGGCGCTAAAGAAGGCCGCGGCGCAGGAACCGAAGGCAGGAACGAATGGCAACGTTTCGACCGCCAACACGATGCCTTACATTGTGGACGCAGTCCGCGCGTACGCTACCGTGGGCGAAATCTGCGAAGCCCTGCGGCAGGTGTACGGGACGTATACCGAAGTGAGCATCACTTAACAATTAAGCGCGGCTGGACCGGCGTATGATGTTTCGTTGGAGCCGCTATGGTTCCCCGGTTCATTGTCGTGGTACTTGTGCTTGCCGCCCTTGGGATGGCGCAGGTTCCTGCTAAGACGAACCAACCTGGACACGATGTTGAGCTCTGCGATCTGATTCGCCACCCAAAATCCTACGAAGGCAAGATGATCCGCGTTCGCGGACACGTGATCTTCGGCTTCGAAAATTTCGTCCTGGACAGTTCTGGCTGCGGAATCGATTTAGCATCGTCGCACGATTCCCGGAAGGGCGTCTGGCTCACCTTTGGGGGAGATGCGCCGGAAATCGCGACATTCTGCTGCGGCTCGAATCGGCGAACGAAAGGCAGCGACTATGAAGTGGCGGGACACAGAGTTGGTCTGGTGCGGGATGCGGAGTTGTCGGTGTTTCTACATCGCCTGCAGGCACACCGGTTGCGCCGGCCGGACGGGAAGCCGTGCTTCGATGAATGCCGCTTCTATGAGGTAACAGCAACTCTGACGGGCCTTTTCGCAACGGCTGGCAAGGGAGGCGGTTACGGGCACTTTGGTATGTTCCATCTGTTCGTGATTCAGGAGGTCGCGCAGATTCGCGCGGAGCGGAGGCCGGTGCCGTTTGGAGGCACATTTGATTGCCCTCCGGAAACCTGGGAGCCGCAAGGAGAAGAGGCTGCGCTCATGGCAGACTCGTTAGGCTGCACGAAATCCACTGAAGAGGATTGCACGCCCAGCGTGCGCTTTCGCCGTGCCGCGGCGCATTGGAATGACGACCTGAACGGCGGTTCGGCGACCGAGGTGTACACAGATACGGATGGCGCATTAATCGCCAACTGGATTTCTCCGAATCTGCTTACCAGCTACGTGACGCGGAGTGCAGGCGCCGCGGAGGTCTCCATAACGGCGGAACATTGCCAGCCCATGACGCCGGATCGTGCCCCCCTCCCGATCTCGGTTACGGTCGCTTGTGATGAGTACGAACAATCTGTCGACGAAGCCTCAGCACGCGAAGTGGACCAATTGCTCGCGAAGAATGACTTCAAAGCTGCATGGGCGAAGCAAGCTGCAGCCGCCAAACTGCTGTTTCCGACGGGAGACCAGTCGTGGCGTCTGGGCGAGGCAAGAAAAGCCGCGTGGCATGTGTTGCAGGAGCAAGCTGGGCGGTGGCGGCTCATGCCGGACGCCGATCTGAAGTTCGACAAGTGCGACGATTCCTCGATGGACGACACCCCGATCTTCATGGGCTGCACCTGGTATTCGCCCGATGGAACGCAGGCCTTCGATGTCTCACTGCTGA
>Ga0265338_10006215_pt1 | contig 15298 bp, 12 predicted proteins | sample 42126metaG_FD_193579 | JGI IMG/M metagenome (GOLD analysis project Ga0265338, IMG submission 193579) | Rhizosphere microbial communities from Carex aquatilis grown in University of Washington, Seatle, WA, United States - 4-21-26 metaG | ecosystem: Host-associated > Plants > Roots > Rhizosphere... | reverse complement strand
CCGGCTGACAGTCGAGACGGAGGCCCCCATCGATTCGTTGCCTGCGTCGGTGCGGGTGGAGACGGTGCACGCGCTGGATGTGAAACGCGAGACGGGTTTCCTGGCGTTGGCGGGGAGTGAAGATCTGGGAGTGGCGGTCGAGGTTTCCCGGGAAGTCCAGCGCGTGGATGCGGAGGAGTTCTCGCGCGCGGCGGGTGTGAACCCGTCGATGTTGGTCACTGCCTATCGATTTTTGAAACCAGAGTTTGAGCTGCGCGCGCGGGTGGAGGCGCTGCAACCGCAGATCGAGGCGATGGTACGCAACCAGATCCGCGTCGGCACGGAGCAGATCAGCGTGTCGGCGCAGGTGGACTACACGATCAAGCGGGCAGGGATATTCATGCTGAAGCTCGTATTGCCCGCCGATTACCGGATCGAGGCGGTTAACGGTGATCGAATCGCACAGTGGGTGGAGAAAACCGAAGGAGGCGAACATCGTCTGGAAGTGACACTGAAGGAGCGAACGCTGGGACCATGTACCTTGCACGTCGAACTGGCCAAACCAGTGCATGAATTGTTGAAGACGCTGGACGTCGTGGGCATGCATCCGCTCGACGCGCAGAAGTTGACCGGATTCGTCACGGTCTCGTCCGAAGCAGGTGTGGCAACCAAGGCTGTGAGCTTCGAGGGGTTGCGGGAGATTCCTGCTGGCGAGGTTGCTGGATTCCAAGGTGAACCAGCGAGGATGGATGACGCGGGTGCGGTCCTCGCATACAAATTCATCGGTACCGATCCGACGACACAGCGCCATTGGCAACTGCGCGTGGCGACGGAGACGGTGGAACCGTGGGTGCGGGCGGAGATCGTGAACTGGATAACGATCGGCGAAACGCTGGTGAGCGGGCGGACATTGGTCCGGTACGACGTCCAAAACGCGCCGGTGAAGGAACTGCGACTGCGCATGCCATCGGGATTCAAGAATGTCGAGGTGACAGGCGAGAATGTTCGGCGGCGCGATCAAGATGGCGAGATCTGGAGTGTGGAGTTGCAGAACAAAGTGCGGGGGACCTACACGTTGACGGTGACATGGGAAAGGCCGTGGGACCCGAAGCATGGCGATCTGGATTTTGACGGCGTCGAAGCGGTGGGCGTCGAGCGCGAGACGGGCGCGCTGGTGGTGATGGCGCGACCGCCATTGCAGGTGGCAGAGAAGACGACCAGCGGCGATTTGATCCGGATCGACACGCGGGAATTGCCCGAGTGGGCAGGGCACGCTGACGAGGCGACGGTGTTGGCATATCGATATCTGCGCCCTGGCTACAAATTGGCGTTGGCGGCCCGACGGTTTGACGAGGCGGAAGTGCTGCAAGCGCTGGCGGACAACGTGCGCCTAACCACGGTGGTGGCCGAGGACGGCCAGATGATGACGGAAGCCACGTTTGCTCTGCGCAATAACGGACGGCAATACCTTGAAATCGCGCTGCCACAAGGCGCCGAGGTGTGGTCGGCGTTCGTGGCGGGAAGCCCGGTGCGACCGAGCCTGCGGGAAGGGCGATTGTTGTTGCCGCTGGAACGCGCCGGCACGGACGAGGCGGCGATCCAGGTGCAAGTGACCTACGTCAGCTCGCAAAAACTCCCGGCGCGTAGCGGGCGAATCGCTTTGGAATCGCCTGCGGTGGATGTGCCGATGAAGAATGCCCAATGGGAATTGTACCTGCCGCCGGATTACGATTACCGCGGTTTTGCGGGGACGATGATGCACGAGGTCGGAGGAGCGCCGGTCCAGCAGGCGTTCACATTGCTGGATTATTCGCGGGCCGAACAAGCGAAGAAGACGGAAGCGGTCGTGCAGTCACTTGGGTTCCTGAGCAGCGCGAGGCAGAAACTGGCGGGCGGGAAAGTGAAAGAGGCCAACGAGTTTTACGACCGATTGCGGTCGGGTGGGGAATTCGCCAACAAGGATTCTTCTGACTTGAAACAACTCGAAACGGATCTGCGCCGCGCGCAGGCAAGCAACGTAGTGGATGCGGGCGGGAACGCCCTGTTCAATGATGGTCACGCACAATGGTCTTCCGCGTCGGTTCCCATGCAACAAGCGCGCTACGACGAAGATACCGCAGCGCGACAGTGGGACAAGCTGCAGCGGGCGCAGGAGGTGGCCGTGGCGAAGGTGTTGCCGCTACGGGTGAATCTGCCGACGCACGGCGTACGGCACGTATTTACGCAGGTGTTGCAAACTGAAGTGAAGGCTCCGATGAAGGTCAGCTTCGATGCCATCAACACCCGCTCGACCAGTTGGCCAACGCGGATCGGGCTGAGTGTGGCAGGGTTCGCGGCGTTATGGTTGCTGGTTTCGACGGCGCTCGCGCGGCGGCATTCGTGAGATTGCCATGGAAAGCCTTGCCGGGGCCGAAGCGCAGTTGGTAAAATCCCTTTGTGCGGGATACGGAGCAACGAATGCCGATGCCGGGAAGAACATGGAACGCGGGATGGGGTGAAACTTTCTGTGTTTGTGTTTGCGTACTGTGGCTGTGCATCCCGGCATCCCTCAAGGCGGATACGTTGGTCTTGAATTCCGGGGAAGTGCTGCAAGGACAGATTCTTACCGAGACAGACACACAGGTTGTCATCGAAGCGACCTTTTATCACGGTACAGTTCTCGCCAGGCGAGACGTGCCCAAGACCGACATCAAATCCATCACCCGCGAGAGTGCCGAACAGAAACAGGAGCAAGTGGATTATGCAGCCTTGGGGAAATACACCCTCAATCCCAACCAGGAGCTCACCAAGGACGAATACGCTGCGGGAATTGCGGCCTTTGAAAAGTTTCTGACAACGTACCCGAACTCCAGTTCGGCCACGGACATAACCCAGCGCGTTACCGAGTGGCGGATGGACGCATCCAACGTGGCGAGCGGCAAGGTCAAGTTTGCCTCGACATGGATGAGCCCGGCGGAAAAGAAGGTGCAAGCCGAGCGCTGGCAGAAGCAGGCGGATGTTGAAGCGGCGCAGAACGCCTTGCAATCGCTCAAGAAACAATTGGCCGATCTTCAGACACAGCGCGGGATGTTGGCGGAAGGCATCGCGGCGCTTCGGGCGAAATTGTCTGCCGACCAGGCGAAGCTCGGAACGGGTCCCGGTAGCGGGGCAGGCGCGAGTTCCGGTGGCCGGCGGGATTTGGCAGGTCGCTTGACGGCGGGCGTAGTGGCCAGTTCGCAACGGGAAGCAAACCCGGAACCGATTTCCGATGCCGAAAGTTCACGCATACAAAGCGAGATCACAGCTTACCAACAACAGATCGGTCAGGCCCAGTCGACGCTGGGCTCCTTGGACACGAAGATCGCGGACATTCAATCCAAAATCCCGCAGCGCGAACAAGACTCGAAGCTGGCACTCGCGCGATCGACCGAAGCCACGACGCCCGGCGGGACCGGCACGGTCCAACATGCGTCGGCGAAAAGTGAAGCCGACAAAGATCAACCCTCCACCCCGAAACCCGAGCCAACGCCTCCGTGGTACATGCGGGCGTGGAAGTGGTTACATGGGTAGAACCCGGGGGTTCAGTAACTGAGGCTCGATTTCACCTCCATCTGTTCCGCAGCATTGACTCTCTCGGCTCAAATTCGGACACTGCCAGAACTATGGCGGTAGAAACAACCGCAGCGGTTGAATTGCTCGGGCTGACGAAACGGTTTGGCAACGTGGTCGCCAACACGGGAGTGAATCTCCGGGTCGAAGCCGGCACCATTCACGGGGTGATTGGCGAAAACGGCGCGGGCAAATCCACCGCGATGAAGATGCTCTTCGGCATCTATCTTCCCGACGCGGGTGAGATTATTGTCAACGGAACGAGATGCGTCTGGGCTTCGCCCTCGGATGCCATTGCCGCGGGGATTGGGATGGTCCACCAACACTTCATGCTCGCGGGACCGTATTCCGCGCTGGATAACATCCTGTTGGGTGCGGAGCCGGTGCGGTGGGGCGTGATTGAGCGGAAGAAGGCCCGCGCGCGCCTGGAGGCGTTAGCCCATCGATACGGGTTGCCGGTGGATTGGGATACACCCATCGAAGAGCTCCCCGTGGGTGTCCAACAACGAATTGAAATCCTGAAGCTGCTGTATCGCGATGCGAAGATTTTAATCCTGGATGAGCCAACGGCAGTGCTTACTCCGCAGGAGACGAACGATCTCTTCCACAATTTGAAGAAACTGCGTGATGAGGGAAAGACAATCATTCTCATCACGCACAAACTGAGGGAAGTGATGTCGTTCACGGATCGGGTGACGGTGTTTCGCGCAGGCGCCGTGACGGGCGAAATGCAAACTTCCCAGACCAATCCGCAGGAACTCGCGAATCTCATGGTGGGACGGAAAGTGGTGCTGAATATCAATGTGCCTCCCGCGCGCCTTCGCAACGAAGTGGCAATGGAAGTCGCGGGGTTGAGCCTGGCGGGCGTCGTGGCGGGAAGTCGCCACAAGCTGTCGGACGTGAGCTTTTCCGTGAATTGCGGCGAAATCGTGGGGATTGCCGGGGTTGAAGGCAACGGGCAGTCGGAATTATTGCAGGCGATTCTTCACCCGCGTGATCCGATATGCCGAACGTCAGGCGCGGTCAGGTTTCTAGGCCGAGACGTGACCTCTTGGCCGGCGCTAAGGATCCGCGATCTCGGGGTGGCCCTTATTCCTGAGGATCGCCAGGAAGAAGGGCTTTTGCTGGAGAGGCCGGTTCTCGAGAATTTCCTATTGGGCCTCCAGAGAAGTCCGGCTTTCAGCCATGCGGGTCTCCTGAACTCAACAAAGATTCGAACGGCGGCAGCGCGAGCCGTGGAAGAATACGATGTTCGACCCAGAGATGTCGCAATTCCCGCGGGAAAGCTTTCGGGAGGAAACCAGCAGAAACTCATCGTGGCGCGCGAATTTCAGAGAAATGCCCGCGTGTTGATTGCCGCGCAACCGACACGCGGCGTCGATGTGGGCGCGATTGAGTTCATCCACAATCGAATCGTCCGCGCGCGGGATGAGGGAGCGGGCGTCGTGCTGGTCTCGTTCGAACTCGACGAGATCCTGACTTTGTCAGACCGCATCCTGGTGATGTATGAGGGCCGAATCGCGGCGGAATTCAGTCGCGGGCAGGCGTCTGAACGCGAGATGGGATTGAAGATGGCTGGCTCATGAGAAAGTTTCTCCAACCTGTCCTGGCCGCGGTTTTCGGGTTGGCGGCGGGGCTCGGTGTTACGTGGATTGCGGGCGAAAACCCGTGGCATGTCCTGCGAATCCTCTGGGGAAGCGCGTTTGGTTCGAGCTACGATTTTGGCATGACGCTATTTTACACGACGCCGCTCATTTTCACGGGCTTGGCTGTGGCGGTCCCGTTTCAAGCCGGGCTGTTCAACATCGGTGCCGAAGGGCAACTCACGCTCGGTGCGCTCGCCGCGGCATCCGTCGGCGCTCTCTGGCCCGGGGTGCCATGGCCGATGGCACCCGTACTCGCGATCCTGGCGGCGATTCTGGCGGGAACGATCTGGGGTGCCATCCCCGGCTGGCTCCGGGCCAGGCGCGGCAGCCATGAGGTTATCAATACGATCATGCTCAATTTTATCGCCGCCGGGTTGGCGAGCTACGTGACATTGTACCTGCTGAAAAATCCCGACTCGCAGAATCCCGAAACACGGCCCGTCGGCACGGGTTATTTGATCCATCAGTTCGGCATATTTGGAGGGGCGCCGGTGAGTCTGGCGCTACCGCTGGCAATCTTCGCGGCAGTCCTCGTTTGGATTTTGCTGTGGCGCACGGTCGTGGGATATGAAATGCGCGCCGTGGGACAGAGCGAGCCCGCGGCGCGGGCGGCGGGAATCAACCCGGCCAAGATGAGAATTATCGCCTTGTCCGTGGGCGGCGGATTGGCCGGGCTGGTGGGGGTCGGCGAAGTCCTGGGAAACGCCGGAAAATTCCGGCTCGGCTTTTCCCCCGAATACGGGTTCATGGGGATCGCAGTGGCGTTGCTGGGACGAAATCAGCCCGGGGGTGTGATCGCAGCCGCGTTGCTCTTCGGGGCACTGCACAAGGGAACGGCGGATTTGGATCTTGAGACCGAACATGTGACTCGCGAGTTGTCGCTGGTTCTTCAGGCCCTGATCATCTTGTCGGTTTCAGCCGAGGGACTTTGGAGTTGGATGAAGAAACGGGGTGAATCATGACCGGGCAACTCATCGCGTCCACACTTCGGGTCTCGACCCCGCTCATTTTTGCGGCGCTCGGTGGGATGTTCAGCGAACGTTCCGGTGTGATCAATATCGCGCTGGAAGGCATGATGTTATTGGGAGCGTTCGCGGCGGCGGTGGGAACGCTGCTGTGCCATTCGCCATGGCTCGGTTCGGCTTTCGGTATCGGCGCAGGCTGTCTGCTGGCGGCAGTGTACGCGCTGTTTGTGATTCGACTGCGCGCCAACCAGATCGTCGCGGGCATGGCAATCAACATGCTGGCGATGGGGCTAACCCCGTTCCTATGCAAAGTCCTCTATGATGTAACCGGCTCGACGCCTTCCATACCCATCGGCGAACGGTTTCAATCCGCACCGCTATACCTGAGTTGGGTGCTCGTCGGTGCCAGCTTTCTGTGGTTGAAGTTCACCGCAACCGGCCTCTGGGTGAGCTTTGCGGGTGAACATCCCGAGGCGCTCGACGCGGCGGGAATTCGGGTCAACCGCGTTCGGTGGATGGCGGTCTTGGTGAGCGGAGCGCTGGCGGGGATGGGCGGCGCTTCACTTTCCATTTTCCTTTCCTCGTCATTTTCGCGAGACATGACGGCGGGCCGTGGTTTTATGGCGCTGGCGGCGCTCATCTTCGGGAAATGGAAACCCCTGCCGACAGCGCTGGCGTGTTTGCTTTTTGGCTTTGCCGATGCCGTGCAGATTCGACTCCAAGGCGTGGCAGTCTGGGGTGATCATCCGATCCCCGTTCAATTCATCCAGATATTGCCGTACTTGGTGACAATTCTCGTACTGGCCGGATTCGTCGGCCGCTCGCGCCCCCCGAAGGCCAGCGGCACATCATTTCAGAAAGGGTAGCAGTTTCATATCAAGTCGAAGCTCGTCGCACGCGGACGGATCCATGAACTTCAAGAAACTCCCCAAGATCGATCTTCATATCCACCTCGATGGGGTGATCCGCGTACCGACCATCGCGGAGTTGGGCGACGAACTGGGTGTTAAGCTCCCCACGTACAACCCCAAGGAGTTGGCGAAGTTCGTGCAGGTGGGCCGCGATTGCCGCAGTCTCACGGCTTTCCTGAAGCGCTTCGAGGTGTTTTACCCGATTTTGCCGTACGCGATCACGCAGGAGCGCATTGCGTACGAGCTGTGCGAGGATTGCGCGCGGGACAATGTGATTTATTTCGAAACGCGGTTTGCGCCTTCACTGGCATGCAATGAGAAGTTCACGATGGAGGATGCGGTGGTTGCCGCCTTGGAAGGATTGCGACGCGGTCAGCGCGATTTCCATGTTCACTGCGGGTTGATCCTTTGCTGCTATCGCTCGATCACGACGGAACAGAATATCGACACAGTGAGACTGGCGCAGAAGTACCGGGGTAGGGGAGTCATCGGCATCGATCTCGCGGGCGACGAACTGCATTAGCCGGCTGCACCACACGCGGAGGCGTTCGCGCTGGCCCGGAAACTGGAGATCCCCATCACCATGCACGCAGGTGAAGCGGGGAAAGCTGAGAATGTCCGTGAAGCGGTCTTTGACCATGGTGCGACCCGCATCGGCCATGGCTTGGCGTTGGCGCAGGATTCAGAACTGCTCAAGCGAGTGCGCGACCGGGGAACGGTGTTTGAGATCTGCCTGACGAGCAATCTGCAGACGTGCAGTGTCTCCTCCTTGCAGACACATCCGTTCCAAAAGCTCTTCACCGAGATACCGCGGGTCACGCTCAATACAGATGATCCTGCGATCAGCAACATTACCCTCACCGACGAGTTCGAGTTGGCGGCTCACACGTACAAGCTGACGCCCACACAGATTCGTGAGCTGCTCGTCAATGCTGCTCAGGCTGCGTTTGCGGAACCGTCCCTGCGGCGGGAATTGGTATCGCGCTTGAGCGCGTGACGATAACTCGCCGCGTCTATGGGCGGCAGATATACCGCACATGCCATTTGGCAGCAATGAGTTGGGTGGCGGCACCCGCGACGGAGAAATTCTTGAAAAAAACACTTGCTAAAGTCTATCATCTTAGTAGACTTGTAAAGTCTACTGAAATAGTAGGCTTTATGCCACATGCGACAAGCATGAGCACGGAGGAGAGAAGCGAAACAGAAAGGAACCATGAGCACACGTCAACGTATACTCAGCATAACCGTGGTGGTCGCCATCGCGACGGCGACCAGCGCAAACTTGTTCGCCCAGGACACCAACGCGGTGTCCGCGGGTACGGTTGATCAAAGGATTGACCAACTCGACCAGGAGATCCGTATCCTCAAACGCCAGCGCGAACTCGACCAAGAGCACGCGCAACAGCAGGCGGACGAGGCCGCGCAAAAGGCGAAGCAGGCGCCGAGTGTCACCGCCGGGGAGGATGGCTTCGCATTAAAATCTGCTGATGGGAATTTTGTGTTACGGCTTCGCGGCTACGCGCAGGCGGACGGACGATTCTATTTTCAAGACAGGCACAACAACGGCACCGACACGTTCCTCCTAAGGCGGGTACGGCCCATCTTGGAAGGCACGGTGTATCGGGATTTCGATTTCAGGATCATGCCGGATTTCGGGAATGGGTCGACCGTACTGCAAGATGCCTACGTCGAATGGCACTACTGGCCGTGGTTGAAAGTCCGGGCCGGCAAATACAAGGTGCCCGTTGGGCTCGAGTGGTTGCAGCAGGACATGTGGACGTCGTTCACGGAACGAGGACTGCCGACAGATCTGGTGCCCCAGCGGGATGTCGGTCTCCAACTGTCGGGCGATCTATTTGGCGGCGCGGTGACGTATGCTGCTGGCGTCTTCAATGGCGTGGTGGATGGTGGCATTGCGGATTTGGACACGTCGGATTCGAAGGACGGCGCGGCGCGCATCTTTATCCAACCATTCAAGAATACGGACATCGAACCGCTCAAAGGATTGGGTTTCGGTGCGGGCGGAACGATCGGTAACCAGCAATTCACTAGCACCAGCACAAATCTTCCATCATACAAGACGCCGGGGCAGAATACTTTCTTCTCCTACCGCTCGGGAGTGGCCCCCGACGGGTTGGAATACCGCCTGTCACCACAGGGCTATTACTATTGGGGTCCACTGGGATTCCTTGCCGAGTACGTCATTGCGGACCAGCAACTTCGTGACGGCACGCTCCACCAGTACGTTCACAATAGTGCCTGGCAGACGGAAGTGTCCTTTGTGCTCACGGGTGAAAACGCCACTTACAATGGGGTGACGCCGCGACATCCATTTGATCTGAGCAAGGGTGGCTGGGGCGCATTCGAATTCGTCGGACGATACGGCGATCTGCACGTCGATCCGCGCGCGTTCAACCAGAATCCGACGGCCTCGGGGTTGCGGTTTGCCAGCCCAATCACGGCCGCTCAGGAAGCCCGCGAATGGGCCGTTGGCCTGAACTGGTATCTGAATAAGAACATCAAGCTGGTCCTTGATTATGATGTGACGGCGTTCGATGGCGGCGCGGGTAGTGCAACTGCGTCTGCGTACACGGTGAGCAATCGACGGACGGAGCAGGCGGCCATGGGGCGCGTTCAGTTCGTATTCTAACCAGGGAGATCAGTAACTCATGAAGCGCACTCTCTACGCACTCCTCGCGCTGGCCCTCCTTGGGGGGGCCAGCCTCCCGGCGTTGGCGAAGGACATCACGCTGCTGAATGTGTCGTACGATCCGACGCGCGAGTTGTACGCCGATTACAACACCGCGTTCGCGAAATACTGGAAGGAGAAGACAGGTGACAGTGTCACGATCAATCAGTCACATGGCGGCTCGGGCAAACAGGCCCGCGCGGTAATCGACGGCCTGCAAGCGGACGTGGTCACGCTGGCGTTGGCGTATGATATCGATGTCATCGCGGAGAAGGCGAAGCTGCTGTCGAGAGATTGGCAGTCGCGACTGCCGAACAACAGCTCGCCGTACACCTCAACCATCGTCTTCCTGGTCCGCAAGGGCAATCCAAAGGGTATCAAGGATTGGGGAGATTTGGTCAAGCCGGGCGTATCCGTCATCACTCCCAACCCAAAAACATCGGGTGGCGCGCGGTGGAACTATCTCGCCGCGTGGGGCTATGCCTTGCGGGCAGGAGGCGGTGACGCGGCGAAAGCTCGCGACTTTGTGACACGGCTCTATAAGAACGTACCCGTCCTCGATTCCGGCGCGCGCGGGGCGACGATCACGTTTGTGGAGCGTGGCATTGGTGACGTGTTGATTGCGTGGGAGAACGAAGCCATTCTCGGCTCTCAGGAACTTGGCAAGGGTCAGTTTGAAATTGTGGCGCCGTCCGTCAGCATCCTGGCCGAGCCGCCAGTCGCGGTCGTCGACAACGTGGCCGGCAAACACGGCACGCGCAATGTCGCGCAAGCCTACCTGGAGTATCTCTATTCCGAACAGGGCCAGGAGATCGCAGCGAAAAACTACTACCGCCCGCGACTCGAATCGGTCGCGGCGAAGTATGCCAGCCAGTTCCCAAAAGTGAACTTGTTCACCATCGACGAGGTCTTCGGTGGTTGGCAAAAGGCGCAAGCCACACATTTCGCGGATGGAGGCGTCTTCGACCAGATCTACAAACCGTAGGATGGAACACAGAAACAACCATGATTGCCACCGCACAAGAATCCCCAAAGCTCAAGGGCGGGCACGGGCGTCCACAGCGTCGCTCACTTGCGGCCCTGCTCACGCCGTTGCAGGAACTGGCCCAGACATCGGCGTATTGTCTGACCAACAGTTTGGGGGATTTCCGTTGCGGTGAAGACAGTTACTCACTGTCACGGTTCATCGTCGATGGACCACCTGGCGGGGACGACCCGATACGTTTGGGGATTTTTGCGGGGATTCATGGTGATGAACCCTCGGGCACGCTGGCCGTGGTGCGGTTCCTGCGCGAGTTGGCAGCATCGCCGGAACTGGCGGCGGGGTATCGCATCTACGCCTATCCCGTTTGCAATCCGACCGGGTTCGAGGACAATACGCGTCACTCACGCCATGGCAAGGATTTGAACCGTGAATTCTGGCGGGCCTCCGAGGAACCAGAAGTCTATGTTCTCGAACAGGAACTGTGGACGCACGCGTTTCATGGCATCATCGCGTTGCATAGCGACGATACCAGCGAGGGCCTGTACGGGTTCGTCAACGGGTCCGATTTGAGCACCGAGCTGCTTGAGCCTGCGCTGTGGGCGGCGGAGAAATACCTGCATCGCAACACGCGTTTGATGATCGATGGGTTTCGCGCCAAACGCGGATTGATTGACGGCGGATACCCGGGGATTCTGTCAGCGCCGCCCGAGGCGCGTCCTGTGCCGTTTCAATTGACGTTTGAAACCCCCGCACACGCTCCGCTGCATTTACAGATAGAGGCCCACGCGGCTGCGCTACGTTGCATCCTCGCGGAATATCGGACGATCATGGCAATCGCGCCGAATATTTAGCGGATTCGACCGGCCAGACCGAGTTGATGGAGACGGCTGAATGGCAGACGTCGCGCGGAGCAGGTTGTGGGCACATATGGCGGAAGCCAGGAACAAAGAGGGCTCAACCCGACCAAAGGGAGAACCAATGCTATGAACAGATTCTTCAGTGACAATTCATTATCCATCGGTGGCACGCCACTGGTGAAGTTGAACCGTGTCATCGACGGCGCTGCGGCCACCGTGTTGGCCAAGATCGAAGGACGCAATCCGTCCTACTCGGTGAAATGTCGAATCGGCTCCGCGATGGTCTGGGACGCCGAGAAACGCGGGGTGCTCAAGCACGGCACCACGATCGTCGAGCCGACCAGCGGCAATACAGGTATCGCGCTTGCGTTCGTCGGGGCGGCGCGCGGATACAAGGTCATCCTCACCATGCCGGAGACGATGAGCCTGGAGCGCCGGCGCGTTCTCGCCGCGTTCGGCGCTGAGATCGTCCTCACCGAAGGCGCGAAAGGCATGCCCGGCGCGATTGCGAAGGCGCAGAGTATTGTGGATTCCGACCCGCATCGCTACTTTATTCCGCAGCAGTTCAAGAATCCCGCAAACCCGCGCATCCACGAGCAAACGACCGGCCCGGAAATCTGGGAGCAGACAGACGGGGCGATCGATGTATTTGTCGCGGGAGTGGGCACGGGCGGAACGATCACGGGCGTCTCGCGTTACCTCAAGAATACCAAGGGCAGGAAGGTTGTCTCAGTCGCGGTTGAGCCGAAGGAAAGCCCGGTCATTACCCAGAAGCTGGCGGGGCAGGAACTCAAACCAAGCCCGCATAAGATCCAGGGCATCGGCGCGGGCTTTATTCCCGACACGTTGGACCTCTCGGTAGTGGATCGGGTTGAACAGGTGGATAGCGCTGAGGCGGTACAGTTTGCGCGTCGGCTGGCGCGCGAAGAAGGAATTCTTGCGGGCATTTCCTGTGGGGCAGCGACTGCGGCGGCGGTGCGGTTGGCCAAGCTGCCAGAATTCGCGGGCAAGACGATCGTCACGGTGTTGCCCGATGCCGGCGAACGCTACCTCTCCACGGTGCTTTTCCAGGATTGGGCGTAATCTATCGATGGCGAAGACCCGTGCATGGCGAAAGTGGAGTGTTTTACCCGGCTTCGGGCTGTCGATGGGGTACACCCTGTTTTACCTCAGCCTGATCGTACTGATACCGTTGGCGGGCACGTTTCTGAAAACGGCTACGCTGACGTGGGCGCAATTTTGGGCGGCGGTCGCATCCCCGCGGGCGCTTGCATCCTATCGGTTGACGTTTGGCGCGTCGCTCGTGGCGGCGGCAGTGAACGGCGTGTTTGGGCTGATCGTGGCTTGGGTGCTGGTTCGCTACAAGTTTCCGGGGCGGCGACTTGTGGATGCGTTGGTGGACTTGCCGTTTGCGCTGCCCACGGCGGTAGCGGGCATCGCCCTCACGATGATCTACTCTCCCAAAGGTTGGCTTGGTCAATACCTTGAACCACTGGGGATCAAGGTCGCCTTCACGCCGCTGGGGATCACGCTGGCCCTGATATTCATCGGCTTGCCGTTCGTGGTGCGCACCGTGCAACCGGTACTGGAGGATCTGGAGCCGGAGGTGGAGCAGGTTGCGGCCTCGCTTGGCGCGAACCGGTGGCAGACCTTCTGGCGGGTGATCGTGCCGACTTTGCTGCCGGCTCTGTTGACGGGTTTCGCGCTCTCGTTCGCGCGGGCGGTGGGCGAGTACGGCTCGGTGATTTTCATCGCCGGCAACATGCCCATGAAAACCGAGATTACGCCATTGCTGATTATTATCAAACTGGAGCAATACGATTACGCTGGGGCCACGGCGCTGGCGGTGGCGATGCTCGTGGTTTCATTCGCGATGTTGCTCGTGATCAACCTACTCCAGCGGTGGGGCACACGCAGGCACGTTTCATGACGACCCCGGCCCATAGAACGCCCGAGTCGGATCCCATCCTTGGGGACGGCCGGAGTAGCCCCGTCGCTTCACCGCCGAATGGGGAAGGAAACCCGAATCGAACGAGCCGCCATGTTACCAGGCGGATCGCCGAGCGGGCGACCACGGAGCCGCGACTGGTTCGTTGGGCGTTGATTGCGGTGGCGCTGGGGTTTCTGGGCGCGTTCGTTGTGTTACCGATGGCGGCGGTGTTTGCCACCGCGTTGCAGAAGGGGATCTCGACGTACATAGACAACATCAAGGACCCGATGGTGTTGTCCGCAATGAAGCTGACGCTTATCGCCGCGGGCATTGCCGTGCCGCTGAACCTGATTTTCGGCCTCGCAGCCTCATGGGCCATTGCCAAGTTCGAATTTTACGGCAAACAGGTGCTGATTACGTTCATCGATCTGCCGTTCTCCGTTTCACCGGTTGTGTCCGGGTTGATTTACGTGCTGATCTTCGGGTTGCAGGGTTGGTTCGGTCCGTGGCTGAACGAGCACGACATCAAGATTATCTTCGCCGTGCCCGGCATCGTGCTGGCGACGATCTTTGTCACGTTTCCGTTCGTCGCACGCGAATTGATTCCGCTGATGCAGGCGCAAGGAGCCGAGGAAGAAGAAGCAGCGCTCACCCTCGGCGCCAGCGGGTGGCAGACGTTCCGCCGGGTCACGCTACCGAATGTGAAATGGGGGCTGCTCTACGGCGTGATCTTGTGCAACGCGCGCGCGATGGGGGAATTCGGCGCGGTGTCGGTGGTCTCGGGCCACATTCGCGGACTGACAAACACGATGACGCTGCACATTGAGATTCTTTACAACGAGTACCACTCCGTCGCGGCATTCGCAGTGGCTTCGTTGCTCGCCTTGCTGGCGCTGGTGACACTGGCCATCAAGAGCGCGGTGGAATGGCGCGTGAAGCAACAACTGCGGTCGGCGCGCCAGACTGTTATCGAGCGAGAGGCCACATGAAGATTGATATCCAAAACCTAACCAAGAAATTCGGCGACTTCACGGCGCTTGATGATGTCAACCTCACGGTTGAATCGGGTGAACTGCTGGCGCTGCTCGGTCCGTCCGGTTGTGGCAAGACGACCCTGTTGCGCATTCTCTCGGGGCTGGAGTTTGCCGACAGCGGACATGTCCTTTTCGACGGGGAAGACGCAACCAGCCAGAGCGTGCGTGCGCGGCGTGTCGGGTTTGTGTTTCAACATTACGCCTTGTTCCGGCACATGACGGTCTTTGAAAACATCGCGTTCGGTCTGCGCGTGCGTCGCACCGGGCGGCCGTCGCGTCGGGGCATTGACTCACGCGTAGAGGACTTGTTGAGATTGGTGAGGCTGGAAAGTTTGGCGAAGCGCTATCCCGCGCAGTTATCCGGTGGTCAGCGGCAACGTGTCGCTCTGGCCCGTGCGTTGGCGGTCGACCCGCGCGTGCTGCTGTTGGATGAACCGTTCGGCGCGCTGGACGCCAAGGTGCGGCAGGAATTACGACGCTGGCTGCGGCGGTTGCACGACGACGTGCATATCACCAGCGTCTTCGTGACGCACGATCAGGAAGAGGCGTTGGAGGTTGCCGACCGCGTCGTGGTGATGAACGGGGGTCGGCTGGAGCAGGTTGATCCGCCGGATCGGCTGTACCATCATCCTGCATCACCATTTGTTTGTGATTTTCTGGGAAACGTGAATCTGTTTCATTGCACGATCAACTACGGACAAGCCTACGTGGGCG
>Ga0265338_10006214_pt1 | contig 15298 bp, 18 predicted proteins | sample 42126metaG_FD_193579 | JGI IMG/M metagenome (GOLD analysis project Ga0265338, IMG submission 193579) | Rhizosphere microbial communities from Carex aquatilis grown in University of Washington, Seatle, WA, United States - 4-21-26 metaG | ecosystem: Host-associated > Plants > Roots > Rhizosphere... | reverse complement strand
CAGGTGGCCTCCCACTCACCGACGCGAAAGGGCGCTTGTAACACAGTGTTACTTTCATACGAAGCGCGAATCCGTGCAGCCACCAGGGGTAGCGGGCACGGCTCTGGCGGAGACGGCCATGGCTCGCGGCGGAGCGTGTCGGCAAGCCCGTAGCCGAGGTAGACGTCCGCGACGAGGCCGTCGCGGAGCTCGTCGGCCAGGTACCGCTCCAGCGCGTCGAGGGCGCCCTCGGGCTCGTAGAGCTCAAGCACAGACGGTCTGGCCCGCGTGGCGCAGGAAGCGCACGCCGAGGTCGAGATCGCTCACGGGGACTCGCTCGTCGGCGGAGTGGATCAGCCGCGCAGCGGTCTCGGAGTCCATCGCGCGCGCCGGAAAGAAGCCGTAGGCGACGGTGCCGAACGCCTCACGCATCCAGTGCGAGTCGGTGAACCCGGCGACGCAGATCGGAGCGGCGGCCGCGCCCGGCTCCTCGGCCTCGACGAACGACTGCACGGCGTCCCAGAGCGGCCCGCCGATCGGAGAGCGCGTGCCGCCCTGCGCCTCCGTGTTGACCAGCTCGTAGTCGCCCGGGCCGAGCCACGCGCGCAGCGTCGCCTCGGCGTCGGCCGGCGTCTGGCCCGGCAGCAGCCGCACGTCGACGGTGATCTCACAGAGCGCGGGGATCACGTTGCGCTTGTCCGAGGCGTGCGCCTTCGTCGGCGACACGGTCAGGCCGAGCAGCGGCTCGATCAGCTCACCGGCGAGCGGCGCGACCGCGCGTGCCGCGGCGAGCGCGTCCTCGGCGGGCGGCACCCAATCGAGCAGCGCAGCGAGGAAGCCCTCGACCTCCGGGATCAACTGCGGCGTGACCACGAACTCGCCGAGCCGCGCGACGAGCGGCGCAGCCTTGACAAGCGCGTTGTCGGCGATCGACGGCATCGACGCGTGACCGCTGCGCCCGTGCACGCGGAGAAGGAACGGCGAGCTCATCTTCTCCGCAGTCGCGCAGAGGTAGAGCACCTTGCCGCCGAGCTCGACGCGGTCGCCGGCACCCTCGTTGACCGAGAAGTCGGCGCGCACCGCGTCGGGATGCGCCTCGACGAGCCACTGCAAACCGAAACCGTCGCCGACCTCCTCGTCGGCCGCGGCGACGAAGATCAGGTCGCCCGCGCCCTGCCAGCCTTCCCGCGCGAGCGTCGCGAGCGCGACCGCCGAGGCGGCGACCTCGCCCTTCATGTCCAGGGCGCCGCGGCCCCAGACTTCGCCTGCCACGAGCTCACCACCGAACGGCTCGCGCTCCCACTCGCGCGCGTCGGCGAGCACGACGTCGGTGTGCGAGAGCAGAGCGAGCGACGGGCCGTCACCGCGACCGCGAATCCGCGCGACGAGGTTCGCGCGCTCGGGCACGCGCGCGTACAGCTCGCACTCGACGCCCGCAGCCTCCAGGTAGTCGCGGAGCAGCTCGGCGGCAATCGTCTCGTTGCCCGGCGGGTTCGTCGTGTCGAGCCGGATCAGCTCCTGCAGGAGCCCGATGACCTCGCTCATTTGCGACGGCCGAGCACGAGCAGGTACCGCCTCGGCGCGCGAATGCCGCCACCCTCGGTGCGGTAGCCCTCGTACAGCTCGACGAACGCCCGATGGAACTGCTCGGTCTGCTCCGGGGAGAGGCGCTCGATCAGCGCGATCACCGGAGGCGCCGACTCCGAGAAGAGCTTCCAGATCTCCTCGCCCGAATCGGCTTCGAGCCAGAGCGTGCCGTCCTCGAACTCGAGCTCGAAGTCGTCGCCGAGCATGTCCTCGACGTGATCCTCACGGCCCCACTCGTAGGCCTCGCGCCCTTCGATCGGCACCTCGGTGAAGCGCCGGTACAGCTCGCCGAGCTTCGAGCTCGGCTTCCAGGCGGTGAAGCCGAGGCGGCCGCCCGGGCGTGTGACGCGTGCGAGCTCCGACGCGACGTTCGCGTGGTCCGGCGCGAAGACGACGCCGAAGTTCGAGAGGAGCACGTCGAAGGAGCCGTCGTCGTACGGCAGGTACTCGACGTCCCCCAGCTCGAAGGCGATCGGCAGCCCTTCCTCGGCCGCGCTCGCGCGGGCCTTCTCGAGCATCGGGCCGGCGATGTCGATCGCCGCGACCGTCGCGCCGAGCTGCGCGACCCGGCGCGCCACCTCGCCCGTCCCGGTCGCCAGATCGAGCACGCGCTCGTCCGGCTGGATCGCAAGCCGGCCGACCAGCTCCTCGGCCACCGGCGCGAACCGCGCCGCCAGGCGCTCGTACGTCCCCGCGCTCCACACTTCGCTCATGCGGTCCAGAGCATACTGAGGGCCGTGGGAGACCTCTTCAGCGAGGCCGCAAACCGCAGGCTCGGCGCATCCGCGCCCCTCGCCCAGCGCCTGCGGCCGCTGACGCTCGACGATTTCGCGGGACAGGAGCACGTGATCGGGCCCGGCCGCGCGCTGCGGCTCGCGATCGAGCAGGACCGCGTGCCGTCGATGATCCTCTACGGCCCGCCCGGTTCCGGCAAGACAACGCTCGCGCGGATCGTCGCGCAGACGACCGGTTCCGAGTTCGAGGAGCTCTCCGCCGTTTCCGCGACCGTCTCGAACGTGCGCGAGGTGCTCGCGCGGGCGCGCGAGCGTCTCGGTGCGAGTGGAACGCGCACGATCCTCTTCCTCGACGAGATCCACCGCTTCAACAAGGCGCAGCAGGACGCGCTGCTGCCGGGGGTCGAGGACGGGCTCTTGACGCTGATCGGAGCGACGACCGAGAACCCGTACTTCGAGGTCAACTCGGCCCTGCTCTCGCGCGCGCAGATCTACGAGCTCGAAGCGCACTCGGTCGACACGCTGCGCGAGGTGGTACAGCGCGGTGCGGCCGCGCTCGAGGTCGAGGTGTCACCCGACGTGGAGGAGCTAATCGCGACACGCGCCGGTGGCGACGCACGCAACGCGCTGAACATCCTCGAGCTCTCGGTCGATACCGCGCGCGCCGAGGGCGGCGCGCTCGAAGAGCGCCATGTCGACGACGCGGCGCGCAAGCGGCCGCTCTCGTACGACAAGGGTGGCGACAAGCACTACGACTTCATCTCCGCGTGGATCAAGTCGACCCGCGCGGGCGACGTCCAGGCATCCGTCTACTACCTCGCCGCGATGCTCGAAGGCGGCGAGGACGCGCGCTTCGTCGCGCGGCGCATGATCATCCTCGCCTCAGAGGACATCGGCAACGCCGACCCGCAGGCGCTCGTCGTCGCCGTCGCCGCCGCGCAGGCGGTGGAGCACGTCGGCCTGCCGGAAGCGCGCCTCAACCTTGCGCAGGCTGCCGTCTACCTCGCGCGCGCGCCGAAGTCGAACGCGTCGTACGTCGCGATCGGGAAGGCAACGCAGGTCGTGCGCGAGCGCGGGCACCTGCTGCCGCCGGCGGCACTGCGCTCGGCGTCGTACGCGGGGGCGAAGAAGCTCGGCCGCGGCGAGGGCTATATCTATCCGCACGCGAATCCGGCGGGCTTCGAGGTCGACTGCCTGCCCGACGAGCTGAAGGGAACCGTCTTCTACGAGCCGTCCGGGAACGGCGAAGAGACCTAGCTAGAGGATGCGCGCGCCGAGCGCGCTCGCGACGAGCTCGACCGCGAGCTCGGCCGTCTCGTTCTCGCGATCGAGGACCGGATTGACCTCGACGACGTCCAGCGAGTCGAGCAGGCCGGACTCGGAGACGAGCTCGAGCGCGAGGTGCGCTTCGCGGTAGGAGAGACCGCCGCGGACCGGCGTGCCGACTCCGGGTGCGAACATCGGGTCGACCGCGTCGAGATCGAGGCTGACGTGCACGAACGGCGCACCGCTGAGAAACTCGAGCGCCTCGTTCAGCACGCGCTCGACGCCGAGGCGGTCGATGTCGGTCATGGTGAACACCTTCGCGTCGAGCTCGCCGAGCAGCTCGCGCTCGCCCGGGTCGAGCGAGCGGATGCCGACGAGCGCGGCGCGTGTGATCGACGGCGTCGGGAACGCCTCGGAGCGGAACGCGTCGCCCGCGACGCCCAGCGCGGCCGCGAGCGGCATGCCGTGCACGTTCCCGCTCGGCGACGTGCCGGGCCGGTTGAGGTCACCGTGGGCGTCGACCCACAGCGTGGCGCCCGGCCCGCGGGCCTTCGCCATCCCGCCCAGCGTCCCCATCGCGATCGAGTGGTCTCCTCCGAGGGCGAGCGGCACGAGCCCCTGGTCGGCCGCCTCGCCGACGAGATCCGCGACGCGCTCGCAGGCCTGCATGATCGGAACGAGATAGCGGGCCGACGGATCGCCCACGTCCGTCGCCTCCGGCACCGGTGAGCGGATGTCGCCCCAGTCGGCGACGTCGTGGCCGATCGCGCGGATGCGCGCCTCGAGCCCTGCATAGCGGATCGCGGACGGGCCCATGTCGACGCCGCGGCGCCCGGCGCCGAGGTCGAGCCCCGCGCCGATGATCGCGACGCGACGGGGTGTCTCCGGGATGCTCACGACCGAGAACCTAACGCCGCCGAGACCGACATGGCGGGCTCGGCGCACAAGCGCTGGCCGAGGAAGCGATACCCCGATTCGTCGGGGTGAGGTGGCGAGGGCCGGACTTGAACCGGCGACACCACGGTTTTCAGCCGTGTGCTCTACCAACTGAGCTACCTCGCCTTGCGGCTCGCAAGTGTAGCCGCACGAAAAGAGACGTCCGGACCGGTGCTACCGCGTCGCGAACGTCTCTGTGCCCCGTACCTTAGGACACCTCGTCCTTCCGGGCAAGGAGGGCCAGACCCGGCCCGGCCGAGAAGTCCGCAACGTGGGCAAACCCGCGGCGCTCCAGCCCCGTCTGGACGGTCCGGAGCGGCACCCAGATCGGCGTCCTGGCGCCCATGCTGAACGCGATCACGACGACGCCCCCGGGCCTCGTCACCCGCTCGAGCTCGCCGAAGAACGGGATCATGTTGTTCAGCGTCACGAGGTCGAAGCTCGCGTCGGGAAACGGCAGCGCGGACGCATCAGCGACCTCGTAGCGCTCGTGTCCGAGGCGCCGGGCCTCGGCGATCATCCCCGACGAGGCGTCGACGCCGACCACCTCCGCCTCCGGCCAGAGCTCGGCGACCAGCCGCGCGACCGCCCCGGTTCCGGTGCCGACGTCGAGCGCGCGCGCCGGAGGATCGGGCAGCGACTCGAGCGCCGCGACCATCGGTGCGAGGCGCTCGCGGCTCACGCGCGTGGCGTCCCACTCCGGTGCGAGCCGGTCGAAGTTGCGCGTCAACCCACGGCGAAAGAACCGCCAGAGAAACGGCACGCGAACGACCACCGTCGTGACGAGGCGAGCGAACCGCTGGCCGAAGGTCACGTAACGACGATCCGCAACTCGTCGCCGCCCGCGGCGCCGGTGAGGCGCGCGGCATCGCCCTGCGTGATCGCGAGCGTGACGAGCCCGTAGGAGTCTTCGTAGAGGATCAGCTCGCCCGGCGCGGCATCGGCGAACGTGGCGGCGATGAACGCGTAGTACCGATCGAGTGCGAGCCGCACCTCGACGCGGTCGCCGTCGGACAGCCCGAGCGCGTCGAGATGGGAGCGATGCGCGTTCGTCGCGACGTTGCCGAACCGGTCGACCGAGAGCACCGTGGCCGAGATCTGCGACTTGCCGACCGCGGGATCGGGTAGGTCGATCCGAACGAGCTCGGCAGGCTCGACGGCGGGCCCGAGCTCGCCGAGCGCCACACCGGCGGCAAGATGCGCCGCGGCGGGCGCGAAGATGTCGCGGGCATGGAACGTCCGCGAGACCTCCGGCAGGCGGTAGCGCTCGTCCCCGAGCTCGTGCGCAGCCGCGACACCGAGCTCGTCCGCGGCGAGCATCAAGAGCCCGTTGTCCGGGCCGACAAACGTGCGTCCGTCGACTGTGCGCACCGCGACGGCGCGGCGGTCGCCGCCGACGCCGGGATCGACGACCGCCAGGTGCACGCCCGGCGGCATGTATCGCGTCGTGTTGCGCAGGACGAGCGCGCCCTGCAGGACCGCCTGCGGCGGAATGCCGTGCGTGACGTCGATCACGCGCACGTCGGGCGCGATCGTGGCGATCACCCCGTGACACGTGCCGACGAAGTCGTCCTGGAGGCCGAAGTCGGTGAGAAAGGTGATCACGGTCACGTTGCGGACTTCATCAGATCGCGCACCGCCGCGACGAGACCTCCGAGGTCGTGGTTCGCAGCCTCCGCAGCCACCTCGAGCCCGACACTGCGCGCGACGCGCGACGTCTCGGGCCCGATCGTGACGGCCGGCGCCGTGCCGCCGATGCCGGCGTAGGCGCGCGCCGCCGAGCCCGACGCGAGCACGACGACGTCGCCCTCGGGCGGCTCGGGTGTGAGGAGCCGCGTGCGGTAGAGCGCCACGAAGTCTGCGCCGAGCGCGTCGATCGGGCCGCGGCGGGCGCCCTCCGCGGCGGCGAAGAGCACGCGGCCGGCCGGCTGCGGGAACTCGCGCAGCAGACCGTCCTGGGACGACTCGCGCGGGACGAACGCCGGCTCGATCCCGTGCGCGCGCAGCGCCTCGGCCGTGCCGGGGCCGACTGCAGCGATTGCAGGCAGGTTGCGGCCCCGCACCGCGATCTCGTCGGCGCCGTTCGGGCTCGTGACGACCAGCCAGTCGTAGCCGGCCGCGTCGACCGGCTCGTCAGACGTCCGCTCGATCTCGATCAGCGGGCACTCGACGACGGTCGCGCCGAGCGTCTCGAGCGCCTCGACGAGCGGTCGCGCCTGCGCACGCGGCCGGGTGACGATCACCCTCATCGCGCGGCGGCGAGTCCCGCCAGTTCCTCGGCGAGCGCCACGGGGTCGTCGCCGGAGCGACGCTCGACCCAGGCACCGTCGTCGTCGGCGATCAGCGCGCGCAACGTGACGCCGTCGTGGTGCGCCGCGACGGGCGCGAGACAGCCCCCGCCGATCGTCGCCACGCACAGCCGCTCCGGCTCGACGCGACGGCGCGTCTCGGCATGATCCGCCTGCGCGACGAGCTCTTCCTCGCCGGCGCGCACCTGCAGCGCCAGCGCGCCTTGCGCTGCCTCCGGCAGCATCAGCTCCGGCTCGAGCCGCGCGCCGATCTCGGCGGCGAGACCGAGCCGGTCGAGCCCACAGGCGGCGAGCACTATGGCGTCGAGGCCCCGCTCACGCGCTTTGCGAATGCGCGTCTCGACGTTGCCGCGCATCGGCTCGATCTGCAGCGTCGGCTCGTGTGCCAGCAGCTGCGCGCGACGCCGCGCGGACGCCGTGCCGATCCGCATGCCCGGCCGGAGCTCGGTCGCGCCGATCAGCGCATCGCGCGGGTCGTCGCGCTCCAGGTAGGCGCCGACGGCGAGCCCGTCCGTGTCGGACGACGTCATGTCCTTCGCGGAGTGCACCGCGACGTCGATGCGGCCGCTCAGCAATGCCTCTTCGATCTCCTTGACGAACACGCCGCGCTCGCCGATCTCGCCGAACGGCCGCGTGCGGTCGCGATCGCCGGCGGTCGTGATCGGGACGAACGCGATCTCGACGCCGGGACGGCGGAGCGCCTCGGCCGCCTGCTCGGCCTGCGTGAGCGCGAGCCTCGAGCCGCGCGACCCGATCCGGACGAGCACCTAGGACTCGTCTTCGAGCCCGAAGAGATGGCGTACCGCGTCGGCATACGCCGTGCCGTCGGGGCTGACCGCCGCCTCTTTCATGCGGATCGTCGGCAGGTGCAGCAGCTTGTTCAGGATCTGCGTCGTCACCGACTCGAGCGTGCGCCGCTCGTCGTCCGAGACGCGGCCCTTCAGCTTGGCGAGCTCCGCATTGCGGATCTCCTCGGCGCGCGCGCGCAGGGACGCGATCGCCGGCACCACGTCGAGCGAAGCGCGCCAGGCCCGGAAGCGCTCGGCTTCCTCCGCAACGAGCTCTTCCGCGCGCTCGGCCTCGGCGCGGCGGCCGGCGAGCGTCTCGGCGACGACCGCCTCGAGATCGTCGATGTCGTAGAGGAAGCAGCCGTCGAGCCGCGCGATGTCGGAGTCGAGGTCGCGCGGCACCGCGATGTCGATGAAGAAGAGCGGCGTGCGGCGCTTCGCCGGCACGTCCGAGGAGTGGAGAACGGGACCGGGCGCGCTGGTCGACGAGACGACGACGTCGATCTCGCCGAGCCGCGCGGCGACCTGATCGAGCGTCAGCGCCTGCCCGCCGAAGCGCTGCGCGAGCTCACGCGCGGTCTCGAGGGTGCGATTCGCGACGAAGGCGATCTCGGCACCGCGCGACGCGAGGTTCGACGCGGCGAGCTCGCCGATCCGACCTGCGCCGACGAGCAGGACGCGGCGGCCCTTCAGGTCGCCGAACACCTGGGCCGCAAGCGCGGCTGCGGCCGACGACACCGACGCTGGGCTCTCGCCGATCGCCGTCTCGGTGCGCACGCGCTTGCCGACCGCAAGTGACTGCCGGAAGACGTGGTCGAGCATTGGCCCCGGCTCGACGGACTCGTACGCCGCCCGCACCTGGCCGAGGATCTCGCCTTCGCCCGGGACGAGCGAGTCGAGCCCGGCGGCGACGCGGAAGAGATGCAGCGCCGCAGCGTCTTCATGCAGGCGGTAGACGACGCCGTCGAGCGGCTCGCCCGCGATCTGCTCGAGCGCCGCGAGCACGGTGTGTTCGTCGATCCCGTCGACGTAGAGCTCCGTGCGGTTGCACGTCGAGAGGCAGACCGCATCGCCGAGCGAGCGCGCAAGCGCCGCGGCGGCATCGAGATCGAGCGTCACGCGCTCGCGCAGCTCGACCGGCGCGACGTGGTGCGAGAGACCGACGAGCGTCAACGTCATGCGGCCCGCTCCGGCGCCGGCCAAGCCGGCACCTGCGCTACTGATGAGCCTCCGTCAAGCCTACGGCTCATGCGAAGTGACCCCCTGCGAGCGCAAGCCGAGCGACGATCACGAGCGCGAAGCCGCCGAGCGCGAGGTACGCCGCGCGCCGTCCGGTCGGTCGCAGCGCGAGAAAGCCGCCGTAGACGAGCCAGGTGACGACCGTCACCGCCTCGAGTGCGTCGATCGACCCGCCGCGCTCACGCTGCCGGATGATCCCCGCCGCGAGGCCGAGGGTCAGCAGCGGCAGCGACACCGCCACCGTCCGCCACGTGAGCCGCTCGAGCGACGCGAGCGGTGGCAGTCGCAGCCGCAGGATGTCCGCGGCCCGCCGCTTCAGCCGGCGCTCCTCCCAGAGGTAGAGGCCGGCCAGCGCCGCAGCGAGCGTGAAGCCGGCGAACGCCGCGAGCACGAGCCCGACGTGCAGGACGAGGAACAGGTTCCCGTAGCCGGACTTCGACCCGCTGCTCGTGCCACCGCCGATCCGTGCAACGAGGAAGAGCGCTGCGGCAAGCGGCATGACCGCGAGACCGAGCAGGCGGAAGCGCGGCCGGCAACCCCAGATCAGATACGCACCGACGACGAGCCAGACGAACAGGTTGAGCGAGCCGGCCCAGCTCGACCACGGGAAGCCGCCGGCGCGCTCGGCCTGCGTAACGAGCAGCGCCGTCTGTGCCAGCCAGCCGAGGCGGACACCCCAGGTCGCGGCGCGCGCCGTGCGCGCGGACGCATACGCGAACGCCGCCTCGCCGTAGGCGAGGAGCGCCGGCCAGAACAGCGCCTCAACCACGGGCGCGGGCCTTCTCGACAAGCTCGCCGAGCTGCTTCTGCAGGCGCCCGAGCTTCGCCGCGATCAGCGCCACCCAGGCGAGCACGAAGACGAACACGACGAGGTACGCCGCAGCGACGTACTGCCATTCGGAGGGAGGGCTAGAGCTCGCGATCATGCCCGCTCCCGGCGCCGGCCAAGCCGGCACCTCCGCTCTTTGGAGCCTCCGTCGAGCCTACGGCTCATGTCAGCAGCTCACGCAACTCGCGCACGTGTGCGTCGAGGCGCTTCCCGGCGAGCTCGACCTGGTAGAGCGTCGCGAAGAGCGTCAGCAGCGCCGCGAACGACACGCAGAACACGAAGAACTGCGATCCGGTCATCTGCGGGCCGTGCGAGGTGAAGACGACCGGATGGATGAACTTCTGCGAGAGGCGGATCGCGAGGAACGAGACGGGGATCAGCACGACCCCGAAGAGCGCGTACACCGCGCTCATGTTCGCGCGCGCCGGTCCAGGCTCGACCGAGAAGCGCAGCATGAAATAGGCGCAGTAGAAGAGGAAGAGCACGAGGAAGAGGACGAGCTGGTTCTCGCTCCACGACCACCAGACGCCCCACGACGCCTTCGCCCAGATCGACCCGGTGAGCAGGGTCAGCGCGCCGAAGATCACGCCCTGGTGGATCGCGACGTAGCTCTCCAGATCGGCGCGTTCGTCGCGGGTGCGCAGGTAGCGGAGGGCCTTCCAGGCACCCCAGCCGAAGCAGGCGTACGAGGTCAGCGCGATCGGGACGTGGAAATAGAAGATGCGCTGCGAGAAGCCCTGGTCGGCGTCGGTCGGCGCGACGAAGAAGATCAGCGCGAGCGCGAGACCGACGAGCCCAGTGCAGGCCGCGGCGAGGGCGGAGAGTCTCACCCGGACCATGGTAGTCCTAGACCTCCGCGATGACGTACTCGAAGGCGGCCCAGCTGAGCACGGCGAAGATCGCGTCGTACAGCACGAGGAACCAGAGGTAGCCCCCCACACCCCCGATGACGATCGGGATCGCCATCGGCAGGAAGAGCAGCGGCAGCAGGAGCTCCCGCGCCCGCCCGGCGACCGCCATCGCCCCGAAGAGCGTGCCGACCGTCGCAATCCCGACGTCCGCCAGCGCGACCGCCGCGACCGTGCGGCCGTCGACGCCGCTGAAGAAGGCGGCGAATGCCGGCAGCGCCACGACCTCCGCGGCGACGAGGAAGGCCAGGACGGCGAGCGTCTTGCCGAGCCAGATCGCGCTCCGGTCGCACGGCGCGAGCACGAGCGCGTCGAACATCCCCTGCTCGCGCTCGGCGACGAACGCACGCGTCAGCCCGAGCAGGGCGGTGAAGATCAGCGCCGCCCAGAGGAGCCCGAGCGCCGCCTGGTGGCTCGTGCCGTGCGGCAAAGCGAAGTGGAAGATCGTCAGCGCCGCGATCACGAACAGCAGCATCGACGGCAGCGTCTCCTTGGCCCGCAGCTCGAGGAGCAGGTCCTTGCGGGCGAGCGCGGTGACATCGGAGACATAGGTCATGCGAACGCCAACCGCTCGGTCGCGCGCCGCTCGACGCGCTGTGGCTCGTGCGTCGCGACGACCCAGGTGCGCGGCTTGTCGAGGTCACGCTCGTCGAAAATGCTGTCGAGCAGCTCCGCGCCCTGCTGGTCGAGCGCGTTGTACGGCTCGTCGAGCAGGAGCAGTGACGGCTCGTGCAGCAGCACGCGGCACAGGCCGAGCCGCTGCTGCATCCCGCGCGAGAACGTCGAGACGCGTTCGTGGCGCACCTCCCAGAGCCCGAAGCGCTCGAGCAGCATCCCGATCCGCTCGGCACGCTCAGGGAGCCGGTAGAGCCGGCCGAAGAGCGTCAGGTTCTCGAGCGGTGTCAGTTCGCGGTAGACGAGTGGCTCGTGGCCGAGGTAGCCGACGGTGTGCCGCTCGGGCAGCCGCAGCTCGCCGGCGCTCGGCGCCGCGAGCCCCGCAAGGACGCGCAGGAGCGTCGTCTTGCCGGAGCCGTTCGGGCCCGTGACGAGCAGGAAGCCGCCGGGGGCGAGGTCGAGGTCGAGGCCCGTGAAGACGCGGCGGTCGCCGTAGCGCTTCGCGAGACCCCGTGCGCTGATCACGACCGGTACACCCGCGCTGCCGCGCGATGAAAGCCGTCCGGCTGACCCGCGGCCGCAAATGTGTCGGCGATCTCCTCCATCTCGCCGATCCAGCGCCAACCCTTCGTCGCCGCAGCGCGCTCGGCACGCGGCAACCGCTCGGCGAGCTCGGGCGCTGCAAGCCGCCACTCGTCCTCGACGCCGAAGTGTTGTGCGACGTCGCGGATCGCAAGCAGCATCGCAGCGCTGCCCTTCGACCACGCCGCGTAGACCATCTTCAGCGCCGACGCGTCCGCAACGACGCGCGCTTCGAGGATCGAGCCGACGAACAGCACCGCCACCGAAGCGGCGCCCGGGCCCGAGAGGTAGAGCTTCGTCCCGGGCTCCTCCCGCTCCAGCGGCGGCAAAGCCGCCGCCTCCGCTCCTGGTCCGGCTCCGTCGAGCCTACGCCGGTGCGGCGGGCCGCCGACGATGCCGCCGTCGACGTAGCGCGGGTGGAGCTCAGCGACTTCGTGAGCACGCATTGGTGAGATCGCATTCGCGTCGACGTAGACGCCGTCGAAGCCCTCAACTCCCCGCGCGACGTCGAGTGCCGCGTGCGGCGGGCAGATCGAGAGGATCAGCTCCGCCTGGTCGGCAAGCGCGGCGACCGTCTCCAGGTCGCGAAACGACTCCGCTCGCTCGCGCGTCGCCTCGCTACGGCCGTCGGAGGCCCACAGCACCTCGTGCCCGTTCGACTGGAGCACCCGTCCGACCGCCGCGCCCATCTCGCCCGGATGGAGCAGCCCAATGATCACTTCCCGCTCCGGCGCCGGCCAAGCCGGCACCTGCGCTCTTCGGTGAGCTCCGTCAAGCCTACGCTCACAGCACGTCAGCGAGCACGAACGCGAAGAACGCGACCGAGATCACGCCGTTCATCGTGAAGAAGGCCGCGTCGAGCCGACGGAGGTCGCCCGGTCGCACGAGCAAGTGCTCGTAGAGGAGCAGGGACGCGACGATCGCCACGCCGATCCAGTAGAGGAAACCGACGTGCAGGCCGACACCCGCGGCGACGAGCAGGACGATCGTCGCAAGGTGCAGCGTCCGCGCGCCGAGGAACGCTCCGCGCTCGCCGAACCGTGTCGCCCACGAGTGGAGCCCCTGCTGACGGTCGACGTCCACGTCGAACAGCGCATAGAAGAGGTCGAAGCCCGCCACCCAGGCCGCGACGCCGCCGCCGAGCGCCCACGCCTGCCACGGCAGGTGACCCGTGATCGCCGCCCAGGCACCAACGGGTGCGAGCCCATCGACCGCTACGAGCCACAGATGGCAGAGCCAGGTGAACCGCTTCAGGTACGGGTAGACGACGAACGCGATCACCGGCACCGGCGAGAGCCAGCGAACGAGCGGGTCGAGCTGCCACACCGCGACGAGGTAGACGACGAGCGCGAGCAGGCAGAACGCGACGACGGCCGCGGCGGTGAGCGCGCCGGCAGGCAGCTCGCGCCCGGCGGTGCGCGGGTTCGCCGCGTCGATGCGCGCGTCGATCAGGCGGTTCAACGCCATCGCGAGCGAGCGCGCCCCGATCATCGCCACGGTGATCCACAGCAGGTCGTGCGCGGACGGCGAGCCGTTGACGGCGAGGAACGCGCCGACGTACGCGAACGGCAGCGCGAAGATCGTGTGCTCGAACTTGACGAGCCGGTAATAGAGGCGGGCGACTTTCATCGTTACGTCTGCTTGTGGGAGGTTGCCTGATCCGCGAGCAGCGAGATGGCATGGCCGAGCGCGGGACGGAGGACGGCGTAGCCGTCGCGGCAACCGCCGGGCGACCCGGGCAGGTTGACGACGAGCGTCCGGCCGACGACGCCGGCCACGCCGCGCGAGAGCAACCCGTGCGGCGTCTTCGCGATCGAGTCGGCGCGCAGCGCCTCGGCGATCCCCGGCGCCTCGCGCTGCAGCACCGTGCGCGTCGCCTCGGGCGTCACGTCGCGCGGCGCGAGACCGGTGCCACCTGTCGTCAGGACGACGTACGACGTCGCGGCGAGCTCTTCGATCGCGGCTGCGATCTCATCGGCTTCGTCCGGGACGATGCGACGCTCGACCTCGTGACCGTCGTCGCGCAGCAGCTCCGCGAGCAGGTCACCGCTCTTGTCGTCCGCTTCCCCGCGCGAGACACGGTCGGAGACCGTCAGCACCGCGGCGTTCATTCCTTCACTTTCTCGAGCAGCTCGACCGAGAAGGTCATCTGCTTGTCGATCGCCTTCGCCATGTCGTAGACCGTCAGCGCAGCGACCGAGGCGGCCGTGAGTGCTTCCATCTCGACCCCGGTCTGCGCCGTGGTCTCCGCGGACGCGACGATCTCGACGCCGTCCGCGAGCACCTGCAGCTCGACGCCGACGTGCGAGAGCGCGAGCGGATGGCAGAGCGGGATCAACTCGGCCGTGCGCTTCGCCGCCATGATCCCGGCGAGCTGCGCGGTCGTCAGCGCATCGCCCTTTGGCAGCGCGCGCAACCGCAACGCGGTCTCCGGCGCCATGCGCACGACCGCGCGCGCGACCGCACGGCGGCGCTGTGCCGGCTTGCCACCGACGTCGACCATCTTCACCGCGCCGCTCTCGTCAACGTGCGACAGCTCGCTCATCGGAGATACCTCTTTCCCATCGCGAGCAGCGCACGCCGCTCGCGCCACGCCGTCTTGAGCTTGTGCGAGCCGTAGAGAACGCCGGCCAGACCGCGGAACGCGGCCGTCGCGTCGTCGTCGTAGGGGAACCACCACGGCACGGGCACGCGACCCGCGTCGTGGTCGACGAACTTCGGCGAGGTCAGGTCGTAGAGGCCGTGCTTGGAGTGCGTGCGCCCGAATCCGGACTCGCCGCGGCCGCCCCACGCCGCCTGCGCCGTCGCGTAGGTGTAGACGTGGTCGTTGTGCCAGACGCTTCCGGCGCGCAGTTTGTGCGCGACGCGCGCGGCACGCTCGCCGCTCCGCGTCCACACCGAAGCTCCGAGACCGAAGACGCCGCCGTTTGCCGCGCGCACCGCGGCTGCCTCGTCCGCGACGCGCTCGACCGTCACGACCGGCCCGAAGGTCTCGTCGTGCTCGATCCGCGCGTCCGCCGGTACGTCCACGAGCACCGTCGGCTCGAAGTACCAGCCCACGCGGTCCGGGGCGGCACCGCCGGAGAGCACGTGTGCACCACGTGCGACCGCGTCCGTGACCAGACCTTCGACCTTGTCGCGCTGCTCCTCCGAGATCAGCGGTCCGAGCTCGAGCTCGCGGGCGCGGCGGGCAAGCTCTTCGACGAACGGCTCGTACAGCGCGTCTTCGACGTAGATGCGCTCGACGCCCGAGCAGACTTGGCCGCAGTTGAAGAATGACGCCCACAGAGCGCCGTCGACCGCACGTGAGAGATCGGCGTCGTCGAGCACAACCATCGGGTCCTTGCCGCCGAGCTCGAGCGTGACGGGAACGAGCCGCTCTCCGGCGGCCGCGGCGACACTGCGCCCAACTTCCGCCGAGCCGGTGAACAGCACCTTCCCGACGCCGTGGGCACGCACGAGCGCGGCACCGACATCGCCCGCGCCTTGCGCGACGCGCACGAGCGACGGCGGCGCGCCTGCGTCG